>JAESGR010000100.1_pt1 | contig 188599 bp, 178 predicted proteins | sample 9269771 | NCBI WGS metagenome assembly JAESGR01 (sample SAMN15739572, study PRJNA653492) | algae metagenome | isolation source: Chroococcus sp. CMT-3BRIN-NPC107 and co-occurring heterotrophs from well... | place: USA: Clark Mountains Wilderness, California | collected 2010-04-18
CTGCAGGCACGGTAGGCTGCAAAACTGCCGGGTCGTAAAACACCGAGAAATCAAACGATTCGATTGACGAGCCGGTCGGAACCGCTCCGATTGTCACCGGAACAGTAATGGTATTGCCGGTCGAAGCCAAAGCATTCGACGGTAATGACACTGTAATGCTCGCTCCCTGCGCAGCTTTATTCACCGAACCATTGGCTTGTGCTCGCGAATTAACCGATTGTCTCATTCGCGCGGAGATTTTTTCGCCGAGTTCGTTTTCGAATCTTCCCGCCAAATTGGTCGGCTGATTTGATGGCAATAATTCTTCTTCGACATCAGCGGCAAAATTTGCGCCTGAAGACCAGTTGCCGGAAACTTCGCCGACTAAAACAGCCTGATAATTTTCGTCCGTTAAATTACTCGAAACGGAATTATACTGCTTGCTTGCCGGTAAAAACTTCCACTGCCCGATCACATGGGTTGACTGAATACCAACCAAACTTTGCTGAATTCTGGTGGCATCAAGCGAGTTAACCGAAGTACTGTTGTCAGTATCGGCAGCAATCATTTGATTCGGCGTCAAATTAATCAATCCGACCAAATGCTGCTGAATGCGCGTCGCGTCCAGAGAATTGACGCCATTCATACCGCCGTTTTTAGTCGGCGTGATCGTGTAATTGCCGTTCGTCATCAAATTGCTCAACGAGTAAGCACCCGAAGAATTGCTCGTAGCCGAATCGGTTGAATTGCCCGTTGCCGCGAAATTTACGTCCGGAACATATTTTACCGGATCACCGGAGAGAACATTTCCGTAGGTAACAAGACCGGAGATGGCGCGCGTCGGAGTATCAATAACCAGAGCATACGAAACATTTACCTGAACATTGTTGCTGTCCGTTATCTTGAATGTTACCGGGTATTCTCCTCTTAAAGTCGGCGTTCCCGAAATTTGCAAATTACCGTTGACGGTGCTGAAAACCAGCCCCGGCGGTAAAGTATACGGCTGAACGATAGCATAACTATACGGAGAGGCTCCGCCGGTCGGCGTCAAAGTGACGCTATACGGAGTTCCGACAAATCCCACCGGCAAACTGCTCGGTGTAACCGTAATCACAGCCGGAGCAACGCAATTTGCGGTTTCCGCTACAACTGTGCCGAACGGAGTTTCGACAACGCCTGTGAAAGCAATATTATCTACGTTCCATCCTGCTGCGCCTGCCGCGCTGTCAGTTCCTATTCGAAAGCGGACTTGAACCGTTGAACCGGGAGCAATCGCCTGCGTCAGCGATGTGTGAACGGTTCCGGGGCTGTTAGCTACAAACGCCGGGCGCGTTCTCAGCGGATTGACGTTGCCGGTATAATTAATAAGCGTCCCATTATAAGCGGATGCTCCGATGTCAGTCCACGCGCCTCCATTAACTCTCATTTCCAAAACGCCGCCGTCATAATTTCCACTGGCATCGAATTCAAAATTCCAGCTGTGGTCGAACTGTAAATTGACTGAACCGCTGCCGTCAACGGTAAGCACCGGCGAAACTAAATGCTGATCCGAACCGAATCCCGCATTGGGACCGTGCCAGACGTGATTAACCGATGTTCCGCTTTGGCTTGTTCTCGCCCACGGCGCAACATTACCGAATGGAGCATTGCCCACGTTTGTCCAAACAGTCGATCCGGATTCTACCGTATCCGTCGCTGTTACCGCCGCAACCTCATCAATATTAAACCGCGAAAAATGATGCGCGGTAACTGCTCCGGGCAGCGCGGTTCCGGGATCGCTGAAGGAAATGGTGAAATCCGTTTCCTGGATTCCCGACAATCCTCCGGTCGCCTCGACGATTACCGAACCGGAAAAGTTCTGATTAATCCGCGAAGACGGGAAAGTAATAATATTGCCGTTCGGGAACATTATTAACGGATTGCTGCTCGAAACGGTCGCCGTCGTGTTGGTTAAATCTTCCAGACCGCTGTTTCTGAGCGTAACCGTCAAACGTCCTTTTTCGCCGCCGTCGAGGTAACCGTCGTTGTCGCACGAATAAACACTATCATCGAGCTGAGCGCCGATATAATTCAAAGCGCCGCCGCTGACAAAGCTTTCGACAACTCCGCTGTTACTTGTCGAATAACGGTCGGGCGCGATGGCTCCCGTTCCGGCTCCGCGTTTGGCAAATGCCTCTGCGAACCGTTCCGAGTCCGTCACATCGTAGGCGCGAGCTGCCGCTATGACGGCATCACGCGCTTCGAGAAAGGTCGGAGAAACCGGCGTCATTTTGAAAGCGGCTGTCAGGTAGAGTTTCATTCTGCCCTGCGCATCTTCAAATGTCAGACGCGGATTAGCGCCCTGCGTGTCGCGCAGCAATGATGCATAGCATTCCCAGAGCATATTCGACCAAATTTCGCCTGTATTGTGAACTTGCGAGTTCACTCCGCCCGTCGCAATCGGAGCGGTAGTCGGCAAAGGAACTCCGTCTTCAATATGTTTGAAAGTTAACGCATTTCTAGTGAAATCGGTCGAATATGGAGTGCGGCGGATACCGAGATAATACCCGTGATTAGCGGCTCCGTTGAAAGGAACACCGCTGGTTGCGTATGTTGCGATTGAATAAACGCCGTTCCAATTAGCATTACTCGGAACGCTTGTATCATCCGCACGCACGGTCAAAAGCATCGCGATGAAATCGCCCCAGCCTTCGCCCATTCCGCCTCCTTGTTGATTGTTTAACCCGACTGAATTACCGATGAGCCGATTGCTGATGAAATGTCCCCATTCATGAAAAACAATCTGGTTATCAAGCGATCCGTCGCGGCTCGGAGCGCGAAGCAGACGAGCAGTAACTGTATTACCGCCGGTAAGCTGTGTTTTGATTGGCGCAGCATTGTTCCATGAAATCACCGCTACCGGTTTGGTGTGAGTAGCATTAAAACCAGTTATATTGGCGACTGTATTTGCACTTGCAGTAGCGGAGAGGTAAACCATAAGCGCGCCCTGAGCGCCTGTTGCATGAATTCTTGCAATACGAGTCGAGAAAGCGCACCCAGTGCCGTCGGTGTTGTCGAAATCAAACATCGCTATTTTCCCACTTAAAGCAGCAGCGTTGGTAATGGTGCAGGCTGATGGGCTGTTAGAAAATGTGGCGATGACAATATCGCTCGTAATGTCAAAATCCTGGATTCCCGTTTGCGAAATGCCGATATTCCTTTTACCGGCAATTCCCACAGGCGATTGAAGTTCTATATGGTTTGCAGGCGAGGTAAAGTTATACATTCTCATCCGCGGGCGCGACCCGTCGGCAGGCGTCAGCATATTCGCATTATTAAACGACTGAAAATCCTGCGACTGCGCTCTCATCGAATCATTGCCCAAACCGCCGCGTCCGAAATTGTCGGCTTGCGCGTTGCCCGACGCTTCATCAAATCCCGCGTCGTAAAACCAATCGTGCAGAAAGTTAATGTTGTAAAAAAGCTGTTGAATTCCTCCCTGACGCGCTGCGGCGCTCGCCGAAACGCCGTCGGCGACGTGCGAATGGAGAAAAGCGCCCGGACCTGTAATCTGCGCGCGGAAATCGCCCGTCGGGAAGTCCGTCGGAGTGGTCGTCGTCGGATTGCCGAGTCCGTCGGGGCTGAACAAATTCACGAAGGCATCAACGTTGTTGCCGTTCGTTTCGGTCGCGCCCATCGGAAGCCACGGGTCGTTGCGGCTGAACGGATAATTTGACAGCGTGACATCGCTTTGCGCAACAAACGGATATTGAACTCCGTCAGGAACAGGGTCCAGTTTAGGGTGGACGCCGTTTCCGGCAGGCGAATCGGCGGGCAATTTCGTACTCGGGTCAGCCCAGACGCGATACGAGAAATCCGTGCTGTGGGAAACCTGATTATGACGAAACAAAACTCGCCCGTCGCCGGCTGAAACTACATACGCGTAACCGAGTTCGGTGAAAAGCGGAGTTTCGGAAATAACAGATGGATCAGTTGAAGGCACATAGATTCGAGCTTCCACGTAATATGCCGGAACATATCCGCCGGGAAGATGGAACATCACCTTTTTGGCTCGCGACGGTTCTTCGCCGAAAGCAAAATTCTGGAGCCGGGAGTTATCGGCGTTAAAGTGAATGTAAGAACTTTCTGCCGCAATATTGTCGCCGGATTTTTGACCCGGTTTTTCGACGCGTTGGAGAATTGATGCGTCGAACGATTTGCCGGTCAAATCCTCGACCGCTTTTGCCAAGGCATCTTCAGGCTGAAGCTGAAAATCCTGCGGAGCGAAATTGTCGCCTGTATTATCGCCCGTTAAATAGCCGGACAAAGCCACCAGATGCAAATCGCGATTCATAATGACATTGATTTCGTCGCGAAAAACCTCGACGCCGCCGACCGCCTGCTTGAACTTGACAATAATCGCGCCTTTGCCCGTGTCGTGAACCGAAGCAACTTTTGCCTCCGTCACATCACTCTTTTTCAGACGATAGCGCGAAGCGTATTGTCCCAAATAAGCGCGTCCCGCCGCTGCCGCGTCTTTGCCGCGCGCGCTGACTTTGCTTGCCTGACCGGCTTTCGCGCCCGCCACTTCTTCAGCCCATAAAAATGTCGGAACATCGAAACGCGGCTCGATTTGCACTAAACGACCGCCTTCGACTTTCTGTTCGGATGCGTTCTGTCCATTTGCCTGCACGTTTTTATTGGTCCGTCTCGGGCTAGCCGCTAACGCATCGTAATTTGACGGTCCGTCAGTTTTGGATGACCGCGATCCGGTGTTTTGATCGTTATCGGCGGCGCCGCTTGTGGAAGGCAACAAGAGAAAGACCAGCGACAAAGCAACCAGCAATCCTCCGAGTAAATAAAAACTAATTTTACGAATATTCATTTTTTTTCTTAAATTTATGGTCCGCCGCATTAGCGACAAGAGTTACGGTGCGGTTGGAACAAGAGATTCAATACGATTAAACGAAAATCCCGTTCCGGCAGCGCTCGATTATCGGTGTTAAAACTGAATTTGCAGACAACGTCGAATGCAGTAACGCACACGATTATTTTGGACGTATGTCTCAAACTTTTTAATGTTTTCTAATTGGTAATATGAACAAGCGATTGGCAAGCAAGTAGGATTTCTCAGTGATATACGAACAGAGTTCTAAATTTCATGAACACAGTCCTAAGTTTGCTTAGTTGAGCAACATAGCATTTAAACAGGGCGTTTGTAAAGCAGCGGCGACAGATTAGCGAAATAAACAGTTATTTTCGTGACCGCCGCTCCAATCTTCGATATTAAAATTTTTATATGCAGCATTTAGGACGAAATGACAAAGCGCCGGAAATTTTTCGACTCTCTTTTCCTCTGCCGATGATCAAATGTAAAAAGTCGAACGACAGCTCAAAAACAATCTGCCGACTATAAAAAGAAAATTTCCATATATGTATAATTACAAACTAACGACAAAATATTGCTGCCAAGATGCAGGACAAGAAATTAATTTTGGCAACAGGAACAATATTTTCAGCAATTTTTTCAGCAACTAATGAATAAAAATTAAGGTTAAAGAAAGGGATAAAGAAATATGACAGACAATTGGACGAGGCTTTCAAATACTATGTTCGATAAAAGCGAGATTATCGCGCTCGAAATCAGCCACGATGATTACGGCGGTGAAAGAAAAACGGGTTTAGTCCTTTATTTTCGCGGCGGCTCGCACATCAATCTGACGGGCGAAGACGCGGAATCAGTTTGGAAAGCATTTTCCGAAAATAATTCGCCGGATTAACTCATCAAAATCGAAAAATTTATTTGCTCTGCGCGGCGTCGAAAAGAACGCGCGTTTTTTCGTCCGTCAATTCGACGCGCGGGTTCAAAATGTTGTCGGCGACTATGGAAAATTCATCGCAGGTAACAGCGGCTCGATTTTGCCCGCCCGTCCACAATTCCGCCGGCAGATTCGTCTGCGCCGAAATTTGAGCGGTAAATTCATCGAGCGTTTGGGTTGACGCCGACGGCTCGTAAAAAATTTCTATTTGAAAAAGTTTTGCGTCGAAAAAGCGTAGATACAAAGCGCGCACGTCGCGCAGAAAAGCGGGCGGGCGTTCTTCGATAAAATATCCGAAAAATGAGCCTTCGCGTTTAATTTTGATTTTTAATTTACCGCCCGAAACATTTCGCGCTTCGTCCGGTGACATTCCGAGACGGAAACCGCGCAGAGCGGGCGCGTCGCTCAAAGACAAACGACAGTTTTCGGTTTGCGCCCGGCTGACAGCAACGGAAGCAAGCAAAATCGTGATAAAAAAAATGATTTTCAGATTCGTTTTCGAATTATTCTCACCAGATTTTGAACGATAAAAATACATGTTAACCACAATTTCCGAATTTGCTATGATAACCGTTAAAATAGCATGTTTGATTATACAAATATTCAAATTAAAGACACAGAAAATATGAAAAAATCAATCGTTTCAATTATTTTGCTGCTGATAGTTTGCGCCGGAGTCGCCGTCAGCCAAACGAGAAAAACTGCTGTTCGCCGTAAAACACCAGTCGTCAAGCGCGTAATTACAAGGAAAAAACCAGTCGTCGTTACCGTCAAATCGCCCGACGTAACGACCGCTTCAGGTTTGACTTATATAATCACGCAAAAAGGAACGGGCGCGCAGTTAAAAGTCGGAGACACGGTAAAAGTTCATTACACAGGGCTTTTGACGAGCGGAGTCAAATTCGACAGCTCGCTCGACCGTGGAGATCCGATTGAGTTTCCGCTCGGCAAAGGCAGAGTGATTAAAGGCTGGGACGAAGGCATTCTCAAACTGCGCGTCGGCGACCGCGCGATACTGTATATTCCGCCCGCGCTCGCTTACGGCGCGAAAGGCGCGGGCAACGGCGCCATTCCGCCCGATTCGACGCTGATCTTTATTGTCGAAGTCGTCGGAGTGCAGTAATCGAGCGAAACAAAAATTAAAACAATTCTTTAAAAATCGGCTGCGCTCGTTCAAAAATATCGGTAATGTCCGATGATTTTCCAATCGAAAATCCGGTCTTCGAGTTTTGCTCCGCCGCCGATGTTATGAATTATCAAGTAACGCGCGGTTCGTTCGTTCCAGACATTTGAGACCAAGCCGATGTGCGTCAAACCTTTGCCGTTCAAATCCCAGGCGACGACATCGCCCGGCTGAAATTTTTCTCCGGTTTTAGTAATCGGCAGCGATTTTCCTTTTCTTGTAAAAAACGTCTGCAAATTCGGCACGCGGCGATGGTCAATATTCGTGTCCGGCGATTTCAAATTCCATTTTTTCGGGTAAACGGCGAAATTGGAGCGCATATCTTCGTGAACTTCTTTTTGCAAATCAACGCCCGCCGCGCGAAAAGCGCGCACGACGACATCGGTGCAGACGCCTTTTTCCGGCACGACATCGCCGTTCGGATATACGAGAACGACGTATTCCGGGTCATAGCTCTTCGTAACTTCGGTTTGACGCTCGGCATTTTCGAGCATTCGCCGGATTTCGTCGGAACTGCTGGCGGCAATCTTCGGCTTTTCAACGACGCTTGAAGCGAAATTTGTTCGCCTTTCTTGTTCAGCGGCAATGGGAAAATCCGTCTGACAGGCAAGCAGCAAAAAGACGACAGACAAAAAACCAAAACTTCGCAGCGCCGTTTTCATATTGTCCATACTTTATGACCTCTCAAAATATTTTAATTGTTACCAATGACTTTTATTTAGTGATTCAATTAACGAAATAAGAGGCTCAGAGCAATGATTTTTTGCCGAAAAAGGCAATGAACAGTTATTTTCTGATAACAAACAGTTATTTCCCTCATAAAAAAGATTGACATTGCTCGCCTAAAAATTGTATTTTACAAAAACCCCTTAATTTTATCGGTCTTTAATATTATACGTTTTCCTAAATCTAAAAAATAAACTCAGGAGATTACCGATAAATGAATAAATTTCGTTACTTAGCGGCAGTTGCAGGTTTTTTCGCAATCGCCTTGGCACTTTTCGCAACCGATTTCGCTTCCCACGCTCAAAGTGACAAAGCAGGGCGAAGTTCTGAATCAAAAACTCCAATCGTCGTTAAAGGCGAAAGATTCTGCGGCGCCGATCATGATCCGAATCGCGTCGAAGCGGCGGAGAACGATTTCGCGGCGCGCGTCAAAGATAAAATGTTTGCTCCGATGTCCGAAAACGCGACCGGAGCGGTAATAAATGTGTATTATCACGTCATCAGACGAGGCACGGGCATATCAAACGGCGATGTTCCTGATTCGCAAATCACCGCGCAAATCAAGACTCTTAATGACGCCTATGCGGGCACCGGCTGGTCATTTAACCATGTGAGCACTTCAAGAACAACAAATTCCAGATGGTATGATTTGCGTCAGGGCAGCAGAAACGAGCGTGAGATGAAGAATGCTCTGCGCGTCGGCGGTGCGTCAACCTTAAATATCTACTCGGCAAATCTGCAGGGCGGGCTTCTCGGCTGGGCGACCTTCCCGTCCTCATATACGGGTAGCCCGAAAATGGACGGCGTGGTCATTCTTTATTCGTCGGTTCCGGGCGGAACAGCAGAGCCATATGACGAAGGGGATACGGGAACGCACGAAGTTGGACACTGGATGGGTTTGTATCATACTTTTCAAGGCGGCTGCACCGGCAACGGAGATTTCGTCAATGATACGCCCGCCGAAGCATCTCCGGCTTACGGTTGTCCGAAAGGTCGCGATACCTGCTCGACCGCCGGAGTTGATCCGATTATAAACTTTATGGATTACACCGACGACGCCTGTATGTTTGATTTTACGACCGGACAGGACAGCAGAATGGATTCGCAGTTTACTACTTACCGCGAAGGCAGATAAATAAAAGAGTTGTCTAGTTTCCAAACGGAAAGCTCTGACAAGAGCTTTCCGTTTTTTCGTTTAATCGAAAAGATATATTCTAAGAATAATGCCTGCGCGAATAATGCATCCATTCGTTTCGTTTAATAATCAGATTTTGCGCGCCGAAAACGCTTCGATTTCCGCCGCCGCGTCCGCCGCGCTTTACGGCAAAGGCGTCTTCACGACGCTTGCCATACGTGCGGCGCAGCCTTTTTTGTGGGAAAAACACTGGCGGCGTTTGAATGAAAACGCAAAAAAGCTGGAAATTAATTTGGCGGCTTTCGATAAAGAAATAATCGAAAATTCGCTTAAAGAAATAATCGAAATCAATAAATTGACGAACGGACGCGCCCGAATTACTTTTTTCGACGAAAATTCGACCGATATTTGGAATTTCGACAGCGACAAAAAAACGAGTTTTTTAATCACGACGGCTGATACAAAACCGGTCTCCCAAAATCTGCGCCTGACTGTTTCGCCGTATCGTGTCAATTCCGCCTCGCCGCTCGCAGGCGTCAAATCGTGCAATTACCTGGAAAAAACTTTGGCTTTGAACGACGCTAAAAAGCGCGGCTTCGACGAAGCCATTCAGTTTAACGAAAACGGCGCAATCGTTTCGGCTTGTATGGCGAACATTTTCTGGCTAAGCGAAAAAAAGCTTTATACGCCGTCGCTTGCCGCCGGATGTCTGGCGGGAACAACGCGGGAATTTTTGCTTGAAGACTTAAAAAGCGGCGGGAAATTTGAATGCGTAAAATCGGAAACCGATTTGCAGTCTTTGCGAAACGCCGACGCGATTTTTCTGACTTCGGCGGGTTTGAATATCGCGCAAATCGCCGAATTTGACGGACGAATTTACGAACGCAAATACCCGCAAATCACCGGAATAATTGATTCGATTTAACGCAAAAAAACGCGAAGACGCGCGTGAAAATAAACGAATATTTTCACGCGCGTCTTCGCGTTTTTATTATTTTTAAAAACTACTTTGGCTTAACCGGCGGTTTCAAATAAAGCGAGAATCTGCTTGCCTTCCGACGAGCGCGGATCAATCGTGCGCAGATGTTTCGGTCCCTGCATTTCCCAGATTGCCGTGACGCTTCCTTCTTTTTCGACCGCGTGATATGAAACGTCCTCTTGATTAATCGTTTCCTGCGCCGCTTCGCCGCCCGTATTTTCAGCGGTTTCCGCCGCTTGTGCTGTTGCTTCGTCTGACATTTGCTTGTGTAAAATCTCCTTGTGTTTTAATTCTTTGGCTTAATAAATTGTTAATATAACCTGAATTCTGACACATTCGACAAGATTTTGTCGAGTTTGCGAGAATTTTTGTTTATTTTGTTTATTTCGCTCGTTTCAGCTCCAGTTCATAAAACCAAAAATCGTTGTTCGGCTGGTCAATCTTGATTTCTTCGGGCTTGCCGTTTTTATCAATCGTAAACGTAACAAATCCCGGCGGGAAATTATACGCGACCGACGGACGCCATTTGATGCGATAAGTGTCGTAATGCCAGTGTTCCAAATCGGCGACAAAATTCGGCGAAGGTGTAAACCGCAGCACCATTTTGCCGTTTTCTTCCGCGACTACGACATCGCCGTAAAGATCGCCCGCATAAGTTCCGGCGTAATCTTTCGCCGCCAGGCTCGGTTTCGTATTTTTGACGCGTGACGCTTCGAGTTTTGCTCGTTCTTCCGTTTCGGCTGCTTTTCCAGCTTTGGCGCGCGTTAAATATTCAGCGCTCCAATCGCGTTTCGGCGCATTAACGAAAACGTCGAAAATTTTGTTCTGCATAATGACGTTGACCGGCGTTTCAGAATTGGTCAGCACGACCAAGCCGAGATTTTCTTCGGGCATCATCGCCGTTTCCGAAATCATTCCGTCGAGTCCGCCGCCGTGCGAGACGACTTTGCGCCCGTGATAATCCCACAAAAACCAGCCCAAACCGTAACCGTTAAAATGCCTGGACGGTATAAATTTCGCGCCCGCCTGAGAAATCGGGATTGCCGTCGCCTGCTGCCATATTTCCCACGATTGTTTTTCCGAGAAAATCTGTTTTCCTTCGTATTTTCCGCGTCCCAGCTGTAATCTCAGCCATTTCGCCACGTCCGCGACACTCGAATTCAATCCGGCGGCGGCAGTCGCGCCGTCAACATTACCGAGATGCAAAGCGCGCAAAGTTCCGCCCGATTCGTTGTGCGGCATAGAAAAATTATCCCTTAAATCTTTTACGGTTGTTATCGTTCGCGACATTCCGAGCGGCGTTAAAATACGTGTCCGAACAAACTCGCTCCACGTTTTGCCGGAAACGCGCTCGACGATTTTGCCGGCTGCAATATACATTAAATTTTGATAACCATAACTCGAACGGAAACTTGTTTTCGGCTTCAAATAACGCAGGCGCTTTAAAATCTCGTCGTCTTTATAAGTCGTTTCATACCAAAGCAAATCGCCGCTGAACGTGTCGAAACCGCTGCGGTGCGAAACCAAATCACGAATCGTCATTTCCCTTGTGACATACGCGTCGGCGAGTTCAAATTCGGGCAGATGTTTGATAACTTTGTCGTCCCAATTTATTTTGTTTTCATCGGCTAAAATCGCCAGCGCCGCCGTCGTAAAAGCTTTTGAATTGGAAGCGATGGCAAACTGTGTCTCTTCATTAACTCTGTCGGATTTGCCAAATTCGCGAACGCCGTAACCTTTAGCAAAAATAACTTTATCGTCTTTAACAATCGCAATCGCCATTCCGGGAACATTCCAATCGGCGCGCGCTTTCTCGGCGTAAGAGTCAATTTCGGCGATTTTATCAGCGTAAGATTGCGAAAAGACGAAAACGGGAAAAACGAGTAATAATAAAAACAATTGAACGCGAAAAATTTTCAAGGTCATATTCGGTTTCTTTTTTCGATAAAAAATATAAAAATATGCGGTCTGTTTTTAATGAATTTTTTACAGTATTTTTCAACAGTATAACGTAAAATTACAAATCTTAAACGTTTTTCAATCAACAATGACTAAATTGATTTTACGAAAAATCTATCTGGAAAAACGAAAAAATCTTTCGCCTGCGCAAAGAGCGAAAAAAAGCGAGCTGATTGCCGGACGATTTCTTGAGCGTTTTGATTTAACCGGAATAAAATTTCTGCATTGCTTCATGCCGATCGAGAAGCTCGGTGAAATCAACACGTCCTTGATTTTCGACCGAATCCGGCGCGAATTTCCGCACGTCGAAACGGTTGCGCCGCGCGCTGATTTTACAACCGGCGAAATGGAAAGCGTTCGCTTTGATTCGATGTCCGCGCTCGTTCGCAGCAAATTCGGAATTAACGAACCGGCGAGCGGCGAAACGGTTCAGCCGGAAAACATTGACATCGTGCTGACGCCGCTTTTGTGTTTCGATAGTCGCGGTTTTCGTGCCGGTTACGGCAAAGGTTTTTATGACAAGTTTTTGCGAAAATGTCGCGCCGACTGTTTGAAAATCGGCTTAAGTTTTTTTGAACCGATTGAAAAAATAATTGATACGAATGATTTCGACGTCAAACTCGATTACTGCGTAACGCCGGAAAACATTTATAAATTTGACGCGTAAAAAACTTTTATTTTTCTGAATCCGATTATTTGACCCGCGCGAATATAAAGACTGAATCGGAAAATTTACGTTTTGAATTTTTGGATTCATTTTTCGTAGTTCATCATTTAAGCAAAGGCTTGACAACCTTTGACCTCCTTTTTGAACGGGAAATGCCGCGGGTTTTGAAAAAGACTCGCGGCATTTTTCGTTGCATCACGCGACTTAACCAATTTGTTCATCGGGTTAATTCTTCAAATCAAATTTAATGCAGTAATCTACACACTAAAAAACTGTTGCGGTTTTCGACTGCTTTGTGTTATCTTTCGACATTAAACTTAACTGCGGTTAAAAATTTTTGACGAAAAATTTAACCGCGGTTCATTTTTAGAAATAACGATGAAAAACGCTAAAAAACTGACCGTTTCAAAAGAAGATTATTTAAAAGCGATTTGGAGTTTATCGGAACGCCGCGACGAAGGAAAATCCGAAGCCGGAACGAACGATCTGGCGGAGATGCTTTTGGTCAGTCCGCCCGCCGTTTCGCGCATGCTCAAGCGGATGGAAAAAGAATCGCTCGTCGCGCACACGCCTTATTACGGCGTGCGCCTGACCGACAAAGGACGCGAAGTCGCCGTTCGCATCGTGCGTCGTCATCGTTTGCTCGAACTTTTTTTGTGGAAAATTCTGCAGTACGACGAAAATTCGGTTCACGACGAAGCCGAGCGGCTCGAACATCACATTTCCGACGAATTTGAAGCGAAAATCGACCGGCTTTTGGGATTTCCGAAAAATTGTCCGCACGGCAGTCCGATTCCGAGCCGCGAAGGGATTTTTTAATTTTCCGGTTATTTTTTCTTTTTTTTTACATTTTTTAGTTTTTTAACGAACAGACGAAACGATTTCGACCAACGAGAATCGAGAATAGTTTTTTTATGGACACCAATCTAACTGAAACGCCGCCGCTCGACGGCTGGCGCAGACAATCGCAGCCGAGTCTGCCGGAATCAAACGCGACTGTTCCCGTCAAAAAAGGTCTGGGATTTTGGCGCAAAATGCTCGCGTTTTCCGGTCCCGGTTATCTCATCGCCGTCGGTTATATGGATCCGGGAAATTGGGCGACTGATTTAGCGGGCGGCTCGCGTTTCGGCTATACGCTTTTGTCGGTCATTATGATTTCCAATTTAATGGCGATTCTTTTGCAGTCTCTCGCTCTGCGTTTGGGAATCGTCACGGGACGCGATCTGGCGCAGGCGTGCCGCGATCATTTTTCGCCGCCGGTCGCGTTCGTATTGTGGATTTTATGCGAAATCGCCATTATCGCCTGCGATCTGGCGGAAGTCATCGGTTCGGCAATCGCGCTTAATTTACTATTCGGCATTCCGCTGTTTTGGGGCGTTCTGCTGACGGCGTTCGACGTAATGGTTTTGCTGCTGCTGCAAAACAAAGGTTTTCGCTGGCTCGAAGCTGTTGTCATCACGCTCGTCGCAACAATCGGCGTTTGCTTTGCGGCGCAGATAATTTTTTCGCGTCCCGATGTTGCCGGCATTGTCAGCGGATTCATTCCGTCGCCACAAATCATTACGAATCCGGAAATGCTTTATATCGCTATCGGGATTTTGGGCGCGACCGTTATGCCGCACAATCTTTACCTGCATTCGTCCATCGTGCAGACGCGAGACTACGAGCGCAACGCGACCGGCAAACGCGAAGCTATCAAATACGCGACGATTGATTCGACATTTGCTCTGATGTTCGCCCTGTTTATCAACGCCGCGATTTTGATCGTCGCCGCCGCCACGTTTCACACGAGCGGCAACACGGAAGTCGCGGAAATCGGCGATGCTTACGAGCTGCTTTCGCCGCTGCTCGGCGTTTCCGGCGCGAGCACTCTGTTTGCCGTCGCGCTGCTCGCTTCCGGGCAAAATTCGACTTTGACCGGAACGCTCGCCGGTCAAATCGTGATGGAAGGATTTTTGAATATTCGCATTCGCCCGTGGCTGCGGCGCTTGATTACGCGCTTGATCGCGATTGTTCCGGCAGTTTTGGTGACTTTTTTTTACGGCGCTTCGGGAACGGCGCAATTGCTGGTTTTCAGTCAGGTCGTTTTAAGTATGCAGCTTAGTTTCGCCGTTTTTCCGCTCGTCATGTTTACGAGCGACAAATTAAAAATGGGCGAATTCGTCAATCCTTTGTGGCAAAAAATTCTCGCATACGTTATCGCCGTCGTCATCGCCGGACTTAATTTCTGGCTGCTCGCGCAAATTTTCGGCGAATGGCTATCAGCATAATCTCGGTTTTTTTTGTAGAAATGCGTTAAAAATAACGAACAAAACATCACTCGAGACTGATTTCACAACGATTTTCGTCTCCAATATAAAAAAAAAGCAAAGCCTTGTACGTAAATGTTCAAGGCTTTGCTTTTCAGTAGCGACAAACGGCTTCGAGATGCAATTGTAAATGAAAGCGACAGGAATTTCAGCCTCAGCCGAAAGACTGTCAGCGCTTCATTTTATTAAGGAACAAAAGTATTCGACACCGGTTTGTCGGTTTCGTTGCCGAATCCGGCGGAAGCGGCTAATTGAGTTCCCGACCACAGCACATGCCAAACACCTTTTCTGTAAACGCCGACGTCCGCTTTGCCGTCGCCGTCATAGTCGGCAGGCGCGGGAATGTCAGTTGGGATTCCGAATTGAATTCCGGTGTAACCTTGGTTAGAACGCAGGATATGCCAAACGCCTTCTCTAAATACCGCCGCGTCCGTTTTGCCGTCGCCGTCGTAATCTGCCGGAACCGGTTTGTCGGATGCGATGCCGAACGCGAAGGAACCGAATCCAGCGCTCGACCGCAATAAATACCAGAATCCGTTCGACGGGCGATAAACGGCGTAATCAGCGCGTCCGTCGCCATCGTAATCGCCGACGACGGGTTTATCGCCCGTCGTTCCGAAAGATACGGCGTTAAATTGATTATTGACCAAATTAAACGTATACCAGACGCCATTTGACGGGCGATAAACCGCCAGTTCTGCGATTCCGTCACCGTTGAAATCAGCCGGCTGCGGAATATCTTCCGGCAGTCCGAACGAAACGGCGGTGAATCCGTCGCGGCTTTTGAGCAGATACCAGACGCCGCCGCGATAAACGGCGACATCGGTCTTGCGGTCGCCGTCATAATCGGCGGGCACGAGTTTATCGCTCGCCAACCCGAACGAAACGGCTGAAAACCCTGCGTTCGACTGGTTCAAATACCAAACTCCGTTATCGGGACGAAAAACAGCATAATCCGCTCTGCCGTCGGCATCAAAATCAAACTGCGTTCGAGACGGAAAGCCGGTTTGATTGACGTAAATTCGGATTAACCCCAAGCCGTAAAAACCGATGACATTCGTGCGAGAACCGAAAAGATGATTGGCGACAATTTGATAAGAAAACGATCCCGAACCGGTTCCGACCGCGTTTTGCACGGTTGTAAAGCCGCCGCCCAAAGCCGACCAGGCGCAGCCGGGCTGCGTCGTCACGGTAATAGTTCCCCAGTGCTCGAAACGATCGACCGAAATATTCGTCGGAGAAACTTCAAACGTGCAGTTCAATCCCGGCTGCGTGACGGTGAAAACCAATCCGTTGACCGTGATTTTGCCGACCCGATCCGCGCCGTTGTTCGTTGCGGCAGTATATCGAATCGTGCTCGTGCCGCGCCCGTAATTGTCTGCCCAAAGAAAATAATCGCTCGCAGTCGCAGTCCACGGACATCCTTCGGGCGCGGTAACGGTAAAAGTTCCGCTGCCGCCGGTCGCGGGCATCGTCACGCTGGTTTGACTTATCGAATACGAGCACACAAGCGGCGGCTGCGTCACGGTAAAAACTTGTCCGCCGACGAGAATTCTTCCGGTGCGATTTGTGTCAGAAGTGCTTACCGTCGCTGTGTATTCGACAATTCCGCTTCCGGTTCCGGCACTAGAAGAACTGAGAAAATAATAATCGGTCGTGTATGCCGACCACTGACATCCGGGCTGAGTATTGACTCTAAAAGAAAATGCGCCGCCGGCTGCCGGAATGCTGGCGCTGTTCGGTTCGAGCGTAAACGTGCACGGCGTCGTGTCGGTTAAACTGAGCGCGTAATCACCGAATTGATTGGGGTAAACCGAGTTAGCGAGTATGATATACAAACCGCTTGCGGGCAGCGTTGCGACGATCCGGGAATTTGTGCCGCCGCCGCCGTCATCGTCTTCTCTGACGAACGAGCCGTCCTCGTTAGCGAGTCCGAGATAAGTATCAAACGCGTTTGAATTCATCGAAACCGTAATCTGTTGTCCCTGAGTTCCGTTAAACGCATAAAAATCAGCGTATGAACCGTCGTCGAGACGGCAATCCGACGAGGACAGCTGCGCGTTGACGCTTTGCCCCGTATTAAGCGAAACTGCCGTGTCGCAAGGACCTTGCGCGGAAAGCAGATTATTTAATTCTTCTTGCGAAGCCTTTGCCGACTGTTCGAGCGTTATCAGCATCAGGCGACTATTTTGACGCTTTGCCAGAACCAGCTCTGCAAAGTTTTTATCGGCGGACTTGTTTTCCGGCGCAGAATTTTGAGCATTTGACGCGACGACTCCGCTCAAAAAAGTGAGACATATAACAACCAACAAATTTCTTAAAAACAGCTTCATTGTTCTCCTTAGTTTATTATTGAAAAGCAATTTTATTGTGGCGGTTTAACGAGATATTCGATAAAAATCGAGCGAGCACGTTGAGTTATATCTTTGCGAAATAGGCTGTCGCTCGCACAAACGCGCTGCAATAAATTGAGAGAAAAAGTTTGACTTCAATTTGATTTATTTTCAGCCGCAGCGCTTGCTCGCGGCGCGAAAAATCATTTGAGTAAGAAACCTTGCCGATTTTTCGTCTGGAACGAGAGAGCTTAATCGGTCATTGCCGATTAGAGCCGAATGAAATTATATTTCAAAATCGCAAATTTAGGCAAGCAAAAACCGGAAAGCAGATTTCTTCGCCTGTTTTATTTTCTGATAAATACAGCTTCCGCGCTTTTTAATCGAAAGCCGTTCGGGATTTCCCAAAACCGCTTTCAAAAGTTTGATTTTTGCGTCGGTTTTACAAAAGACCGAAGTTTTTAGAAAATACTAAACTCCGTCGGTTTATTTGATGACAACCTTTACAAGCTAAAATAAAGGTATGCCGCGTCTCAAACATTGTAAATTGAGGAGACGGTTATGTCAGAAGAAGGGTTAAAAGATACGCAATCCGGCGTGCCGGCGACACATTGAGAAACTTATGTTCTCGTGCAGGCGGTTTTCACCTCGTGCGCGAAGCAGACGCTTCCTTACAATCGGCGGACGGCACAAAGGCGCTCGGTTTCGCGCAGGCTACGGGAAATCACGCCGCCGTTCGCCTCAACCCGGAGAAGATTAATTAAAGCAGTAATGATAAAATAGCCGCTTATTCAGAAACATCGAGTCTTAACTAATATTTATTAAAAAGTGGTTAACAATATTAAAAATAAAAGAGTTTTATACCACGAGCGAGAAATAATTTTATGAACGGCAGCGAACTGAGAAAAAGATTTTTAGAATATTTTGAAAAACACGGACACAAAATCGTCCATTCCTCGCCGCTTTTACCGGCGAACGATCCGACGCTTTTATTTACGAACGCCGGGATGAATCAATTCAAAGACGTTTTCACCGGACAGGAAAAACGTGATTACACGCGGGCGACGAGCTCGCAGAAATGCATTCGCGCGGGCGGAAAACACAACGATTTGGACGAAGTCGGCAAAACCGCCAGGCATCACACGTTTTTCGAGATGCTCGGCAATTTCTCGTTCGGCGATTATTTCAAAGAAGACGCGATTCGTTTCGCATGGGATTTTCTCGTCAATGAATTAAAACTCGAAGAAAATCGCCTCTGGTTTTCCGTCTTTGAAGGCGACGCGGAAGTTCCGGCGGACGACGAAGCGCGCGCGCTGTGGGAAAAAGTCGGCGCGCGCGCCGAACGCATTTTGGGTTTCGGGCGCAAAGATAATTTCTGGCAAATGGGCGACACCGGACCGTGCGGACCGTGTTCGGAAATCCATTATTATATGGGCGACTCGCCCGAAGACCCGGAAAAAAATCATCCGAAATACGTCAACGGCGAAGGCGATACGACGATGGAAATCTGGAATCTCGTCTTTATGCAGTTCAAGCGCAACGAGACGGAAAAAGGCGTTTACGAATTAACGCCTTTGCCCGCTCCGTCGGTTGACACGGGCGCGGGATTGGAACGAGTCGCCGCTGTTATGCAGGGCGTTTCGACGAATTACGAAACGGATTTGATAAAGCCGATTATTGATTTTACGGCGCAAATGGCGGAAAGATTTTACGAAGCCGAAACGCAGTTGGGCTTTGCGATGCGCGTCGTCGCCGACCACGCCCGCGCGACGGCTTTCGCGATTGCCGACGGAATTTTGCCGGGGAACAACGAAAGAAACTACGTTTTGCGAAAGATCATGCGCCGCGCCATTTATAATGGACGCAAGCATTTAGGATTTGAGACTTTGTTTTTTCACAAAGTTTGCGATTTCGTCATCGATTTGATGAAAGAGGCTTATCCCGAACTCGAAAACCAGCGGGATTTCATCGGTAAAATGGTTCAACTCGAAGAAACCAGATTTGTTAATACTTTGACTGTCGGATTAAAAAAACTCGATGAATTAACAGAAGAATTTGGCGGCGTAAATTATCCAGTAAATGAATTGGCGAGATTGAAAGACACTTTCGGAACGCCGATTGATTTGATGTATGTTTATCTTAATGAAGACGCGGAGCGAACCCTTTCTTATGAAAAAGAAACCGAAACGCGGACTTTACAGATTAAGGATTTAACCGGAGACGAATTTAACGACTATATTGAAGCGGCTGTTCAAGAATTACAGAAAACTTCCGAAATCGGCAAAACCCGGCAAGCCGAGAAAATTAACCCGATTTACGCCGAACTGCAAAACGCAGGCGTGAAATCGAATTTTCGAGGCTACACGGAAACCGAAGTCGCAGGTGCGCGCGTTCTTGCCTTGGTCAAAGATGACCGACAGGTTGACGCGTTTGATGTCGGCGACGAAGGTTTGATCGTGTTGGACGAAACGCCGTTTTACGCCGAAGCGGGCGGGCAGGTCGGCGATACGGGAACGCTTTTTAACGAACATGTGAACGTCAAAGTTTTCGATACGTTTGCGCCGATTCAGGGGATCACGCTGCATAAATCGAAAGTCGAAAAAGGCGTTCTGCGAGTCGGCGATACGGTGACGGCGAAGATCGACGATGTGCGGCGCGATGCGATTCGGCGCAATCATACGGGAACGCATCTCGTTCATTCGGCTTTGCGCGAAGTTCTGGGAACGCACGTCAAACAAGCAGGTTCGGTCGTCGCGCCGGATTATCTGCGGTTCGATTTTTCGCATTACCAGCCGATTTCTGCCGAAGAATTCAAGCAAATTGAAGATTTAGTGGCGCGTGAGATTTTGAAAAACAGTCAAATGGAAACGAAAGTGATGTCCATTGACGAAGCGAAAAAAACCGGCGCGATGGCGCTTTTCGGCGAAAAATACGGCTCGGACGTGCGCGTTGTTTACGTCGGCGACGGCGAATTTTCCAAAGAACTGTGCGGCGGAACGCACGTTAATTCGACCGGCGACATCGGGCTTTTCCGCATCACCGCCGACGAAGCCGTCGCCAGCGGCGTGCGCCGAATCCGCGCGATCTCCGGTTTGGACGCCATCGAACGCTTCCGCGAAGACGAAGAATTAATCCACAAATCATTGCAGGTTTTGAAAACGCAGCGCGACAATTTGCCGAACGCGATTGAAAAATTGCAGGAAGAATTAAAGCGCCTCAAACGCGAAAACGACGAGTTGAAAATGAAAATCGCCACCGGCGCGGTCGGCGGCGCGTCATCAAACGGCGACGAAGCCAGAGACGTGAGCGGTGTCAAAGTCGTGGCGAAAATGGTTGAAGGCTTGGACAAAGGCGGAATGCGCCATCTGTCCGACACGCTGCTGGCGAAACTAAAATCCGGCGTCGTCGTGCTCGGTAGAGCCGAAGACGACAAAGTTTCGTTCATCGTCCGCGTTTCCGACGATTTGACCGACCGAATAAAAGCCGGGCGGATTGTGCAGGAAATCGCCCCGATTGTCGGCGGACGCGGCGGCGGCAAACCCGATATGGCGGAAGGCGGCGGCACGGACGCGTCGAAATTAAACGACGCTTTGGAACAAAGCTATAAAGTAGTCGAGCAGATGTTGCTTTAATAGAAAGTTATGTTGTTTCTTGGTGAAAAATGACAGAAATCTCTTTTGAGGAAAAAGTTCGTAGCGTTGATTGGACGAAGTATTTAGAACCTGAATACTTTGACCCGCAAAAGATGTTTTACAATCCCGAAAGACCTGTCAAAGCATTGATTCGATTGAGTCATTACGAGAGTTTTGCAGACGAATCAGCAGGATCAGATTTAGGCAGCGAAATTTGATTTGCCATCGGAAACGATCATCGCGGCAATTATTATCCTGCGGCTTTGGAAGCTATAGATTTAATCATCGAGATTTTGGAAAACTCTCGATTTGAAGCGGCTCGAAAGTCCGCGGCTGCTGTTCTTAACGATTTGTATCATTTCCAGCTCGAATTTGGCGGTAATGACGAACGACTTTATAATGCGATAGAAATTATTATTAAAGAAAAACTTCGTCCTTACTCAGACGAAAACATAACAAGTTATTGGACATGAGCGTGGGCAGCAACTTTCCTAAAAACGTCCCTTGTTAAATTCAAAGTTGCGTGTTGCGCCCGCGCCACGTCAACGCCGTCGTTAGCCGCTTCTTAGTAAAATCGAAAATGAGTAATTTTGACGATGAAGATGAAGAATTTTGGGAGTTGTCACCTGAAAACAGCCACCCGAACGCCATCACAATTTTAACAGACGAATTTTATTGGGACGAGGGTGATGATAACTCGCCGTTTGGAAATGACACTGGTAACGATACTTTAAAGCTCTTTCAAAAGTGGCGCGAGAAACATTGGATGGAAACGCCTATCAAGTTTCTCGACCAACTTCTTGATAAATGGGAAGTAACAAACGATTTTTGGGATGTTACCGATGTTGCCTAAACGCAAAAGTTGCGCGAGAAAGATGTGTTTAGTTTTATCGAGCGGGATGAAGCCATTATTGCATTAGCATTTGGACAATTATTACTTGCAGGTAAAGTTGACGCAGAGCCGAAACGACGTGCATTGTTGGCAATCGAAAGGCAATCTTTACCGACAGTCGTTAAATTTTGGAATGAGTTTGCTGAAGAACGAACCGAACGACTTAAAAAAATGAAAAGCGTTCTCGAAAAACAATGACGCATCAAACAATTCAATGGACTTGAGGGTGAAACAGCGCGGGCAGTTTTTTAAGGTAAATCCAAGTGACGCTTGACCATTTTCAGAAATCTGACGGTCAGAAAAAGAGCGGAAAACGTTAAGCCAATGATGAAGCCGAGCCACATTCCGAGCGCGCCGAGATTGAAATAAAACGCCAGTAAATATCCCGACGGAATTCCGATCAGCCAGTAAGCGACGGCGATGAGGATCGTCGGAATACGCACGTCTTTGATGCCTCTCAGAAGACCTGCGGCGATGGCTTGCATACTGTCGGAAATCTGAAAAATCGCGGCGAAAAGCATTAAGGTTGAAGCGAGCGCGACGACCGAATTTTCATCGGTGAAAGCGAGCGGCAATTGGCTGCGCAAAACGATGAAACCGAGCGCGCAAAACGAGCCGAACAGCAAGGAGACGATTAGAGTGCTTTTGCCGATGGCGGAAATTTCGCGCCAATCGCCGCGCCCGAGTGCATTGCTTGTGCGTATCGAACTGCCTTGCGAAAGTCCGACCGATACCATAAAAGTCATCGCCGCGCAGGTGATCGCGATTTGATGCGCCGCCAAAGATACGGCGTCAATCGTGCCGATAAGAATCGCCGAAACCGCGAACGCGCCGACTTCCAAGCCCATCTGCAAGCCCGAAGGAATTCCGATATGCAGCAATTCTTTGAGCGTTTTCCAGCGCAGTTTCCATTGTTCGCCCCGAATCTTCGTGTATTCGCGAAACGCTGGATGCCGCAAAACGATCCAGCCGAGAATCAGAAAAATCAGCACGCGCGTTATCAGCGTCGCCCAGCCCGCGCCGACTAATTCGAGACGCGGAAAGCCCAGATTGCCGAAAATCAAAAGCCAGTTAAAAAAAACATTGAGCGGCACGGCGAGAAAAGAAAGAATCATCGCCGCGCGTGTCTTTTGCAACCCGTCGGCGAAATGTTTGAGCGCGAGAAAAAGCAGCATCGGAATCAGCGAAAAACTTAAAAGCCGCAAAAACGGCTGCGCTAATCGGGCGACTTCCGCGTCCTGACCGAGATCAAAAAGGATGTTCGAGCCGAAAACGAGCGCGAGCGCGATGACAAGAGCGAACCAGGCGCAGAGCCAGAACCCATTGTAAAAATAATGCGAAATGAGATTTTTATCCGCTTTTCCATGTGCTAATGAAACCATCTGCGAAACGGAAATCGTCACGCCGATGCCGACGACGAACGGGATGTTGAGAACACTGACGACCAGCGCGGCGGCGGCAAGCTGTTTGTAACCGACCGCGCCGATCATCGCCGAATCAATCAAATGCAGGGACATCTGCGCCAATTCGCCGAAAATGATCGGCAAAGACAATTTAATTGTTTTTTTCGCTTGTTCGCGCAGCATAAAATAATAATGCCTGAATATTAACCGAATAATATTCAGGACTTTTATCTAAAAAAATATTTTTACAAATTTCAAGCCGAAGCCGATAAAGTTTTGCGGTTTTCCGCCGAAGTATTCGATTCTTGAAACTCTATTTCCTCTGCCGCGTGTTTGGCATCTTTGTCTTGCGACGTAATCAGCGCGACCGAGCCGACAATAATTCCCGCGCCAACGAGCATTTGCGCCGTGAAAGATTCGCCCGCGATGAGCCAGCCGAGAAAAACGGCGATGACCGGATTGACGTAAGCGTATGTGGAAACCATCGCCGGTTTCGCATTTTTCAAAAGCCAGCTGTAAGCCGTGAAACTGATGATCGAGCCGAAAATTATCAAGTAGGCGAACGCCAGCCACGAATTTGCCGCCACATCGACAACGTTAAAAGTCGTCGCTTCGCCTTTGATAAAACCGACTGTAGTTAAAACGGCGCCGCCCGAAAGCATCTGCATTCCCGAAGTCAAAAAAGATGATTTCGGCGTCGTCGCGCGCAAACCGTACATCGAACCCAAAGCCCACGAAAAAGCTCCGGCGATGACAAGGAACGCGCCGAGAATTTGTCCCGAGCCGCTTGAACCAGAATTTTCCTGCCCGCCGATCAGCAAATAAACTCCGAGGAACCCGATAAGAAGTCCGAGCGCCACTTTCCAATTCGGACGAGAGCCCTTCAGCCACAACCAGCTTAAAAGCACGATCCAAAACGGTTCCGTCGCGACGAGCAGCGCGGCGAGGCTCGACGAAATATAATGCTGCGCGAGAACAACGCCGCCGTTTCCGCCTAAAAGTAAAAGCGTTCCGACAATGAAACTCGTGCGCCAGTGTTTCCAACTCGGTTTTTCGTAATCTTTCGACAAACGCGCCCAAACGTAGAGAATGGAACCGGCAACGATAAAGCGCGAGCCAGCCATCAGAAACGGCGGCAGAGTTTCGATTGCGTATTTAATCGCTAAATAAGTCGAACCCCAAAAAATGTAAACCGCCGCAAACGCCGCGACGAGCGCGATTGAAAAATGTTTAGCGCTTTGATTTGTTCTCGATACTTCCTGCATAACCTTCCCCGCATTCGTTTAATTTAATTTATTTCCGATTATTTTCAATCGTTTTTCCGCGACTTGCGCTTTGCCTTCGATTCGTCCGCGTCTTCGCCTAAATTTTCCAGCGGCAGAGCCGTCGTTTCTTTAATCGTCTGCAAAACGATGGTCGTCTTGGTCGAGAGGATCTCAGGAATCGGCTTTAGTTTTTCGCGGAAAAATCGTCCGAGTTCGTCGGTGTTTTTCGCCCGAACTTTCAGTAAATAACAATCGTCTCCGGCAATATCGTGAACTTCCAAAACTTCCGGGAGCTGCGCGATGACGGAACCGACAACGCCGCAAAAACTCGTTTTGACGAAAACAAAAGCCGTCAAACCGAATCCGATTTGCGAGGCGTCAATATCCGCCGCGTAGCCGCGAATCACTCCGCGTTCCTCGAGTTTCCGCACACGCTCTAAAACGGCGGACGGCGCGAGCCCGACCTGCCGCGCAATCTCCGCATTGGAAATTCGCGCGTCTTGCTGAATAATGTTCAGTATTTTTGTGTCAATATCGTTTATCATTCTGTTTTCAATCCAATTTGGAGAATAATACCCTGAAACAAGTTTGTCAACAATTATTTTGATTAAATTTACGAAAATATTATTCAAGACAAAAACAACGGTCGAAAATTATCATCAAAAGTGTTTTAATGAGTTATTCTTTAACAGAAAGATCAAAAGGAGCGAAAATATGAGCGCGGTTTTTTCATTTCCGACTGCGGCGCAGAACGAAATTATTTCCTACAATCCGGCAACGGGCGAAGAAATCGGACGTGTTCGGAACGTTTCCGCCGAAGACGTGCAAATCGCTGTAAAAAAATCACGTGCGGCATTCGAGGATTGGAGTAAAACTTCATACAGAGAACGCGCGAAATTCGTGATGAAGGCGCGCGAAGTGATTTTGGCGGAAATGGACGACATCGCGCGGCTCGTTTCAGCGGAAGTGGGCAAACCGTTCGGCGAAGCGATTTCGACCGAGATTGCGCCCGTTCTCGATTTAATGCAGTATTTCGCCCGCAGCGCCACTAAAATTCTCAAACCGGAAAAAATTAATATCGGACAGCTCGCGTTGATGGGGCGCTCGTCGAAAATCGTTTACCAGCCGCTCGGCGTCGTGGCGATTATCTCGCCGTGGAATTACCCGCTGGCGATTCCGCTCGGTGAAGTCGCGATGGCTTTGATGGCGGGAAATACCGTCGTTTTAAAACCTTCGGAATTAACGCCGCTGGTCGGATTGAAAATCGGCGAAATTTTTAAGAAAGCCGGTTTGCCGGAAAATATTCTGCAAGTCGTAACAGGCGATGGGCAAACCGGAGCGGCTTTAGTTGACGCCGCGCCCGACAAAATTATGTTTACCGGAAGCGTCGCGACCGGCAAACGTATCGCCGAAGCCGCCGCGAAAAATCTGACGCCCGTCGTTCTGGAACTCGGCGGCAAAGACCCGATGATCGTTTTCGACGATGCCAATCTCGAACTCGCCGCGAGCGCCGCCGTTTGGGGCGCGTTCTGCAATTCCGGGCAAACCTGCGCGTCAGTCGAGCGACTGTATGTGCAAAATACGATTGCCGAAAAATTTACGGCGCTCGTCGTCGAAAAAACGCGAAAACTGCGGCAGGATTCCGGCGCAAAGGAAACAACTGATGTCGGCTCGATGATCAGCGAAAATCAATTGAATATCGTTAAAAGCCACGTCGAAAGTTTTACCGAAGAAGGCGCGAAAATTCTCATTGGCGGACGGCGCAATCCGAATTTCGCCGGAACGTTTTTTGAACCGACAGTCATTGCCGACGTAACGAATTCGATGCGCGGAATGCGCGAGGAAACTTTCGGTCCGACGCTGCCGATTGCCGTTTTCTCGACCGAAGATGAAGTCATCGAACTCGCCAACGATTCGGAATTCGGCTTGACGGCGAGCGTCTGGACGAGCGACATCCGGCGCGGCGAACGCCTCGCACGATGCATCGAAGCGGCGACCGTTTGCGTCAATGAAGTTCTCTACACGCACGGCATCGGGCAGACGCCGTGGGGCGGTTTCAAGAATTCCGGCAGCGGCAGAACGCACGGCGCGCAAGGCTTGAAGGAACTCGTCGCTGCCAAACACATTCACGTCAACCGCTTTTCCATCGTTCCGAACGTCTGGTGGATGCCTTACGGCGCAACCGCAATCGAAACCTTTAAAGGACTCGCAAAATATTTCTCGTCCGGCTCGCTCGCGCAGACGACTCGTCTCGCGCCGCTCATGCTCAAACGAATCAAAGAACTGCGGCGAAAATAAATCGCAGCCAAGCAAACGACGACCTAACGTGGAAAAGCTCTCATTTGCTTTTCTGCGTTATATCTTTTCCTTCTGTGACTTGCCGAAAAATACACTTTCCAAACCCGTTGATTTTCGGTATCCTTTTTCAACAATGTCGCCAATTGCTATTACGCTGATTTTACTTTTAGTCGCGCTCATACTTTTCGGGTCGGAGAAACTTCCCGTTGATGTTGTTGGGATTCTACTCGTCATCGGACTTGTGATGAGCGGCGTTCTAAATATTCAGGAAGGCGTCGCCGGTTTCGGCAACGATATTATCATCACTATCGGCGGGCTTTTCGTACTCGTCGGCGGTTTGATTAAAACCGGAATCGTTGATTTGATCGGGCGCAGGCTTTACCGCATCGCGGGCAACAACGAATTTCTGCTGACGGCTTTGATTATGGCGATCGCAGCGATGGCAGCGTCGGTTTTGAAAAACACCACGACGACGGCGATGTTTTTGCCGGTCGTTATCGGTCTGGCAAACAAAGCGCGGATTGCTCCGTCGAAATTGCTGATGCCGCTCGCTTTCGGAGCGATTTTGGGCGGAAGTTGCACGCTCATCGGAACTTCGACTAACCTGGCGGTCAGCGGCGCGATTACTCGTTACGGAATGGAACCGCTTTCGATGTTTGAACTAACGCCGGTCGGCGTGATAACGGCGCTCGCCGGTTTGATTTATATGCTCTTTTTGGGCAGAAAACTTCTGCCGCGGCGCGGCGGTGAAGAATCGTTTACCGAGCAATATGCCATCCGCGAATATATTTCCGAACTGCTCGTTCTGCCCGAATCGAATCTGGTCGGCAAAACTTTGGGTGAAGCGAATCTCAATCTCGAACTCGACCTCAACGTCCTCGGTATTATTCGCGGCGACCGGCGCATCACTTCGCCGAGTCCGCAAGAACGCGTCGAGCGGCGCGATTTGCTGATTGTCGAAGGGACTCTGGCAGATATTTTGCGCGCTAAAGAAGAAATCGGCTTGGAAATCAAGGCTGATTTTATGCTCAATGATCGCATTCTCGAAGGCGATGACGTCGAGCTTTTTGAGGTGATGGTGATGCGCGATTCGCCGCTTGCCGGACAAACCTTGAAGACGATTAATTTTCGGCAAAATTATGACTTGACGGTTCTCGCCATCAACCGGCACGGCGAAACTTTTATCAACAAACTGAGCGACGTGAACTTGCGTTTCGGCGACGTTTTGCTTGTGCAGGGCAAGCGCGCAACCATCGAGCCTTTTGTTGTGGGCGGCGAGATTCTTCTTCTCGAAGACGTTTCCGCCAGCAGCGTGCGCACGGAAAAACGCCGATGGGCAATCGCTGCATTCGGTCTTTTTCTCGGATTATCGCTCGTTAAAGTTGTTTCTTTCGGCGCGTATGATATTCCGCTGGCGGTTTGCGTTTTGCTCGGCGTTTTGTTGCTTTTGGCGACAAAAACCGTGCGGCATACCGAAATTTATTCACTGATTGATTTTCGCCTGCTGGTTTTAATCGCCTGTATGATCAGTTTCGGCACGGCGATGGAAAAAACCGGCGCGGACATTTATCTGGCTGATTTTATCAAAACGAATTTCGAACAATACGGCTCGACCGCCGTTTTAGCCGGATTTTTCGCGCTCACGGTTTTTCTCACTCAGCCGATGTCGAATCAAGCCGCCGCGCTCGTTGTCGTTCCGGTGGCTGTTCAAACAGCCGTGCTGTTGGGATTAAATCCGCGAACATTCGCCATCGCCGTTACTTTCGCGGCTTCGTTTTCGTTCGTTACGCCGCTCGAACCGGCGTGCATTCTCGTTTACACGCCCGGACGTTATAAATTTATGGATTTCGTTAAAGTCGGCACGATTTTGACGATCATCGTTTTCGTCGTTTCTATCATTTTAGTGCCGATTTTTTGGAAGTTTTAGAGGTGAAAAAAGAACGCTGATTTTTGCGGTATAAGCGCAACTTCGCACTAATTTTTTATACTCATTATAGATTTATCTGCGAGAATTAATCATAAAGTTAGTGTTTATCCGCGTTCTGTTTCTTTTCCTTTCATTTCAGTAATATCCTTAAACGAAAGTCCGCGTTTGACGATAAACATCAAGCCGATTGCCGTCCAAAATAGAATTCTTCCCTTTCTGATAATCGCCAGCGTCACGCCGATTCCCGCGCCGATTGCTAAAGTTTCGGTGACGAACTGCGCACCGAATTCGTCAACGCCGATGACGAACGGGACGAGTTTGAAAACAATCGTGATTAAACGACTGACCGTTTCGAGCAGAAATGCGCTGAAAATGGTCGGTATTTGTTCGCTTAGACGGCTCAAAATAAACCACGCCTCGAAAATGCCGAGCAGGTGATAAACGATTTGAAACGTAATAATCGGCAAAAAACGCCGCGGATATTGGCGATAAAAACCGTAAATGAAATTTTCGAAAAGGCGAACGTGAAGTCGTCCGTCTTCTAAAATGTTGCGGAGATAACCTTTTTCGTAAATCCGATCGCAAATCGAACTGGCGAAATGCCATTGACGCAGAATCATCAAAACGCCGAGAAAAATCAGGAAAATCGAAACGCCGATTAAAATATCAATCGTAATAACCCAGCCTTGTTCGAGTTCGAACGTCCGCAAAAAACTGAACGCGCCGAGAATGATAAAAGTCGCGGTAACGAAACTGTAAAAAAGGTTTTCCGTCGCAATCGAAGACAAACCGACAACGAGCGGCACGCGTTTTCTGACGGCAACCGCTTTGCTCGTTCCGCTGATCAAAATGCCGAGCGGAATCATACTGCTCATCGCTTCGCCGATGATGACGGCGGGCAAAGTGTCGCGCAAACCCAATTGATACGGCGCGTAAACCGAAAGTTTCCACGCCCAAGCACGCATCAAAATCCGCGCAAAGTAAACGACGATAATGACGGCGAAACCGGCGAAACCGATTTTGCCGATGCCCGCGAGAATTTCACCGACGCCGACTGAATAGATAAAATAAGCGAACAGACTGACGCCGAGAAGCGTCAAAACGACGCCGAGTATTTTCAGCCGCAGCATATTTTTCGGGTTCAACTTTTGAGAGGTCGGTTTTTGCGGTTGAACTTTTGTTTCGATACTCACGAGTTTTGCCTTTTGGCTGATGCCTTTATTATGATGGTATTTTATTTGGTAATATAAGACAAAAAGGAAATTTATTATGAATGCGACAGCTTTAGAAAAAGAATATACAAATCCCGCTTTAACAACACTAACCGAAGAAGAAGAACTTTTTCGCGCTTCCGTCCGAGAATTCGCCGAAGGCGAAGTTCGCCCGCGCGTGGAGCAGATGGAACACGCGTCGAAACTCGATCCGGAATTAATCAGACAATGTTTTGAATTAGGTTTAATGGCAATCGAATCGCCCGAAGAATACGGCGGCGCTGGTTCGACGATTTTCAACGCAATTTTAGCGATTGAAGAACTCGCCCGCGTTGATGCTAGCGTTTCCGTTTTCGTTGACGTTCACAATACGCTCGTGACCAATGCGTTTATGCGTTGGGGCAGCGACGAACTCAAGAAAAAATATCTGCCGCAGATGGCGAGCGGACGAGTAGGCGCATACGCTTTGTCCGAAGCATCGAGCGGTTCAGACGCTTTTGCCTTGAAAACCAAAGCCGTTGATAAAGGCGATTATTACGAAATTTCCGGGCAAAAACTCTGGATTACAAACGGCAACGAAGCCGAAATTTTTATCTTGTTTGCTACGATTGACCCGAACGCCGGTTACAAAGGCATCACGGCTTTTATCGTCGAAAAAGGTTTTGAAGGTTTTTCGGTCGGCAAAAAAGAAGACAAGCTCGGCATTCGCGCCAGTTCAACGACTGAATTGATTTTGGATAACTGCAAAGTTCCGAAAGAAAACGTGCTTGGCGAAGTCGGCAAAGGCTACAAAGTTTCGATTGAAACTTTAAACGAAGGACGCATCGGCATCGGCGCGCAAATGGTCGGCATCGCGCAGGGCGCGTTTGAAGCCGCGCTCGCTTACACTTCGGAACGCGAACAATTCGGCAAATCAATTAATCAATATCAAGGCGTCCAATTCCAACTTGCCGAAATGGCGCTCGAAATCGAAGCCGCGCGGCTTCTGGTTTACAACGCCGCCAGATTAAAAGACGCCGGACTTCCGTTTTTGAAAGAAGCGGCAATGGCGAAACTTTATTCGTCGCGCGTCGCCGAAGCCGTCTCGTCAAAAGCCATCGAGCTTTTCGGCGGTTACGGCTACGTCAAAGATTACCCGGTCGAAAAATTCTGGCGCGACTCGAAAATCGGCGCGATCTACGAAGGCACGTCGAATATGCAGCTCGCGACGATTGCGAAATTGATAATGAGCGGAAAGTAATTTTAAAAGGCGTTTGCACTAAAGAAGCAGGAAAGCGAAAATTTCAGTATTCGCTTTCCTGCTTCTTATTATAACTTAAAGGCACATTTTTTAATATTAATTATGAATTCTAAAATCGAAGTAAAAGTAAATTATACCGCTGAAGATTTCGCACGCGGCGCAAAATATATTCAAAGTCGCAAAACTTTCGCTAAGTATATGTATTTACTTCCTTTTATTATCATTACGCTTATTTTATCAGTCCTTTTCTTATCCGATCCCGCTAAGTTTGTTACGGCTTTTTCTCGACCGCAAAGTTTTCTGCCAATTTTAATTCCAGTTATTGTGCTCCTTCCTGTTTTTTACTTTTTGAGCCGAAAAAAGACCAGTTTTTTCGTGCGAAAACAATTTGAACGACAAATTAAATCTTCGCCTGTGTTACAGGAAACAAAAACACTTATTTTTGATGAAGAAGGCATTAAAGGTCAGCAAAATCTAGGAACCGGCGAAACAAATTGGAGTGCTTTTTTGGAAGCAACTGAAACCGAAGATGATTTTTATTTCTTCACAGCTAAAAATTTTGCACAATTTATTCACCAAAAAGCATTCAAAGATGAAAATCAGAAAGATCAACTTCGAGAATTAGCCAAAAGAAAACTCGGAGATAAAGCAAAATTTAATTAATAATTCTCTTGCCTTCAGCCCGAATATGGGCTATCGTTTCATCTGTGCGATACGTTTCCAATCCGCCGAATCCTTATCGGAAATATTCCGCCGAATTTTTGGGCGAGCCTTCGCTTGTGAAATTGGAGATTTTTGAAGAAACGGCAACGAAAAAGATTATTACGGAGAATAATTCGCCGGACGTTGGTTTCCGGTTTTCGGTTAATTGTTACCGCGGCTGCATTCACGGCTGCACATATTGTTTCGCGCGCCCGTATCACGAGTTTTTAGGGTATGGCGCGGGCACGGATTTCGAGACGAAAATCGTCGCTAAAATAAACGCGCCAACGCTTTTGCGCGATGAATTAAAACGAACCAGAAAAACGATTGACAGCTTAAATTTTTCTTTTACGACCGACCCGTACCTGCCGATTGAAGCGAATTACGAATTGACGCGCGATTGTTTAAAGGTCTGCCGCGATTTTCGTATTCCGGTCGGCATAGTCACGAAATCGCCGCTCGTCACGCGCGACATTGACGTTTTATCGAAAATGAACTCGGCGGTTTATTTTTCGATTCCGTTTCTGACCGTCGAAAAATCGAAACCCTTCGAGCCTTATGTTCCCGTTCCCGAAGCACGTTTTCGGGCAATGAAAATTCTAACGGACGCCGGAATCGAAACCGGCATCGCGCTCGCGCCGATAATTCCTTCTTACAGCGAACCAGACATTCCGGCGCTTCTCGAAAAAGCTAAAGAAAACGGCGCGTCGCGGGCGTTTATGACGCTGCTCCGCCTTCCGACCGAATCTTTGCGCGAGTATTTCACGTCACGATTAGAAGAAAAAATTCCGACGAAAAAAGACCGCATTTTAAATCAAATCAAACGCGAACGCGGCGGAAAATTAAATTCTAACGAATTCGGCGCGCGAATGTCCGGTACGACCGAAAACTGGCGAATTGCCGTCAAAATGTTCGATCTGCACTTCAAAAAATTAGGTTTTAAGGAATACGAAACGCCGCCGAAAACCGAAGAAAAAGCCGCGCCGATTCAGCAAAGCTTATTTTGATTAATCTCTGAAAACTTTGTTTTAGTTTCGTTGTTCGTGTTCTTTCGTGTCTTTTTTTGGGCAATTTCTCTTCGAGTTTTAATTTTCTCCGAAAATTAGTTATCTTGAAATCTATGCAAAACAGAATCGAAGTTTTCAAACAAATGCTGGAATCAGACCCGACAAATACAATGGTTTTGTTCGGTTTAGCAAACGAATATCAAAAAACTGAAGACTGGCAAAAAACAATCGAAACGCTTGAAGATTATTTATCGAAAGCCGATGACGAAGGCGCGGCTTACGGAATGCTGGCAAAGGCTTACGAGCGAATCGGCGAGCGCGAAAAAGCGAAATCCGCTCTCGGTTTGGGCATTCAAGTCGCCAACGCGCACGGTCATCCGACGATGGCGAACGATTATCGAATGACGCTCGATTTAGACTATGCTGATTAAATGGCGTGAGTTTCAAATATATTCGGATTATTAACAATATTATTTGGAAGACGTAAATTCGCCGCGCGAATCGAATAAGTTTTGAGCGGCGAAATTGACGACGAATCCGTTCTGGAATCGCGAGCTTTTCGTGTTTACGAGCATTTTAAGTTAAGATATTAATTTTCGTTTATAACAATAATTTATTAAGCAGGATGATTTAAATAATGGCAACTGGGACTAAGAAAGCCGATAAAACGGTGAAAAGCAATAGCAAAAACAATGGCACTAATAAATAAAGAACCGTCGAGCAGAGTGAAAGCGGCGGCAAATAATGACAACGCGAAAGTTCTCATCAAACCCGAAGGCGCAATCGGCGAAGGCGGCGAACTCGACCACGACGCCATGCAGAAAACCGCGAAATCAATCGAACCGGAAGAACCGAAAAAGGCGGTTAAAACCCCCGCCAAAGCGAAAGATTACGCCGGTTTGGCGGCTGAAACGATGGTCGGGCTTTATCGCACGATGTATGCTTCGCGGCGCATCGACGACAAGGAAATCCAGTTAAAAGGTCAGAATAAAATTTATTTTCAAATTTCCGGCGCGGGACACGAAGCGGTCTTGGTCGGCGCGGCTTTGGCGATGAAACCGGCTTACGATTGGTTTTTTCCGTATTACCGCGACCGCGCGCTGATGCTCGGACTCGGAATGACCGCGCAGGAAATGCTTTTTTCGGCAGTCGGCGCGGAAGCCGATCCGAATTCACACGGTCGTCAGATGCCTTCGCACTGGGGGCACAAAGATTTAAATGTTCCGTCGCAAAGTTCATGCACCGGAACCCAGGCGCTGCACGCGGTCGGCGCGGCGGAAGCCGGTTATCGCGCGGGTTTGGTCAAAGAAATGCAGGACAAAATCGCCGGTTTCAAAGGCGATGAAGTCGTGTATATGTCGGTCGGCGACGGCACGACGAGTGAGGGCGAATGGTGGGAAGCGTTGAATACGGCTTCAAACTTGAAACTGCCCGTCATTTTCGTCGTTGAAGATAACGGCTACGCTATTTCCACGCCGGTCGAAGTCGGCACGGCGGGCGGCGATATTTCAAAATTGGTTGCTGGATTTCCCGATCTGTATATCCAAAAATGCGATGGCACTGATCCGATTGAATCTTACGAAACTTTTCAACGCGCCGTCGCATACTGCCGCGAGCGCAAAGGTCCGGCGTTTGTACACGCAAAAGTGATTCGCCCGTATTCGCACAGTTTGTCGGACGACGAAAAACTTTATCGCCCCGACGAAGAACGCGAAGCCGACGCCCGGCGCGACCCGATTAAAACCTTTGCCGAATTTTTGATGAACGAAGGCATCGCCAGTTCGGAAGATTTGGAAACGCTGCGAAAAACCGTTGACCGTGAAATCAACGAAGCCGCCGACATCGCGCTGGCGACGCCGCAGCCCGCGCCCGAATCCGCCCTAAGAAACGTGTTTTCGCCCGACGTTGATCCGACGAGCAAAGATTTCGACACCGAAGAAGGTGCGGAATTGTCCGGCAACGCGGGAACGATGGTTGATTTGATCAACCGCTGTATGCACGAGGAAATGGAGCGCGACCCGACCATTGTCGTGTTCGGCGAAGACGTTGCGGACGTGTCGCGCGAAGAATATCTCGAAACCGTCAAAGGCAAGGGCGGCGTTTTCAAGGTGACGGCGAATCTGCAAAGAAAATTCGGCTCGGCGCGCGTTTTCAATTCGCCGCTCGCCGAAGCGAACATCGTCGGACGCGCCGTCGGAATGGCGATTCGCGGACTTAAACCGGTCGTCGAGATTCAGTTTTTCGATTACATTTTCCCGGCGTTTCACCAGATTCGCAACGAAGTCGCCGTTACGCGCTGGCGTTCGGACGGCGACACGAAATGCCCGATGGTGATGCGCGTTCCGGTCGGCGGATATTTAAAAGGCGGCGCGGTTTATCACTCGCAATCCGGCACGACGCTGTTCGCGCACACGCCGGGCTTGATGATCGTTTATCCGTCTAACGCTTTGGATGCCAACGGCTTACTGCGAACGGCGATTCGCTGCGACGATCCGGTTTTGTTCCTCGAACATAAGCATTTGTATCGTCAGGTTTACAACAAATCGCAATATCCGAGTTCGGAATTTCTCATCCCGTTCGGCAAAGCGAAAGTCGTCCGCGAAGGAACAGACGTCACAATCGTCACTTACGGCGCTCTCGTGCAAAGAAGTTTTGAAGCGGCGAAACGTCTCGAAAAACAGGGCGTTTCGGTCGAATTAATCGATTTGCGCACGCTCGTGCCATACGATTGGGAACGCGTCGCTGAATCCGTTAAAAAGACGAATCGCGTTATCGTCGCGCACGAAGATCCGATTTCATACGGCTACGGCGCGGAAATCGCGGCGCGGATTTCCGACGAGCTTTTTGAATTTTTAGACGCGCCCGTTCGCAGAGTCGGCGCGACAGATACGTTCGTTGCCTACGCGCCGCAGGTCGAAGATTTCATTCTGCCGCAAATTGATGATGTCGAGAAAGCCGTCCAGGAATTGATGAAATATTAAGCGAAATTCTGCTTTGTTTATCAAAGCTCGCGTGTTTTTAGCCGAACACGCGAGCTTTTTATTTTGCAGTTTCGATTGTAAAAGCGCCGTTTTTTTTTGAAAAATTCGGGTTATAAAACGGATCGCTTTCGATTGTTTTCCCCCACTTTTCTCGAAAAACGACGTTTTCGTTTTCCGTCGCTTTTTTCCGCGAATTTAATGTTTTTTCCGCCGCGACTCGTGTTAATTCGGCGTAAGGCGTAAAGACGATTCGATATTTTTTTTCGTGCAGACGCAGGCAAAAATCCACGTCGAAAAATTTTTCGGGAAAATTAACCGCGTCGAAACCGCCGTTTTCTGTAAATAACTCGCGGCGGACAGCCAGACACGGAGCGGAAACAGCCGAAAAATTATTGATCAGTTGAGCGCGGTAAAGATTTCCGGCGGTTTCGCGCGGCAAAGAATGATGAGCGACGCTGATCGTTTCATTCGTGCCGATTATCAATCCGCCGCCGGAAATCTTTTCGTCAATTGATAAAATTTTCCCGCCAACAGCGGCGATTTCCGTTTGCGCCGCAAAACCGACGAGTTCGTTGAGCCAGTCAGCCGCATTTGGTTTTAAATTCGCTTCAACAAAACACAAAATCTCCGCATCCGTCTGTTTTGCGGCGCAATTGAAACGAGCGGCTTTTGATTGATTTTCACAGACGATAATTTTCGTTTGCGCCGCAAAAGATTGATTCTCTAAAGCATTTTTTAAGTTAATCGAACCGATTAAAATGATTTCAAAATAACTGTAATCGGTATTTTCGACGAAATTTACGATTGTTTGTTTCGCCGTCTCAACAGCTTCGTCCGTCGTAATTATCAAACTCACTTTCGGCGGCTTTTCCGGCAAGTCGTAATGAACGCGGTGCATATTGTGTAAGGCGGCGCTGACTCGCGCTTTTTTTCCGGTTCGCTCTAAATGCCGCCTGATCGCTTCGCGGGCGCGTTCGTGCGCGTAAGTTTTTTCGTTTGATGAATACGCGACGGAACCTTCAATCGCCCGCCAATGATAAAGAATTTTCGGAATGTGGCGAATTTGATTTTCTCCGATTCGCTCGACGACGCGCAGCGCCAGATCGTAATCCTGACTTCCTTCCGCGCCCAATCGAAAACCGCCGATTTCGCGCAGAATTTCCGTGCGGTAAACGGCGAGATGCGTTAAATAATTGACCGAATAAAAAAAATCACGGCTAAAATCCGGCTTGAATTTCGGTTCGTAACGCGTGCCGCGAGTGTCAATCATATCTTCGTCCGTGTAAACGAAAGCGGCGTCGGGAAAATCGTTGATTTCCTTGACGACATAAAAAAGCGCGTCTTCGGCAAGTTCATCGTCGTGGTCTAAAAGCGCGGCGAATTCCCCGCTTGCCAGTTCGAGGGCGGAATTGGAGGCGGCGGAAATATGACCGTTTTCCGCACGGAAAACGATTTTTATTCTCGCGTCTTTCGCTGCGTATTCTTCCAAAACCGAGCGAATATGCGATTTTGTCGAACAATCGTCGGCGATGCAAAGCTCCCAATGCGCGTAAATTTGCTTGAAAACCGATTCGACGCACAATCGAAGCCATTTTTCCTCGACGTTATAAACCGGCAGAACAACGGAAATTAAAGGCTTATGTGAAAATTCAGAGATTTGTCGGCGAAGAGATTCGCGGTCGGCGTTTTTCAATTCGTGATTTTTTATCCATTTTTTATACGCTCGCCGTTCGCTGTATTTACGGCGGAAAATCTCTCCGCGCCGTTTGATTCCGCGCCAGCCTTCGGCGCGAAAAATTTCCGACGCGCGTTTGATGTTTTCGGGCGAGACTTTCATTTTGAAATTATCGTTTTGACGTTCTTCGTTAGTTCAAATATATTGCAGTTTATGAAATGGACTTTGCCGAAAATTGAAGGTTTCTCCGCCGACTCGATTCTCAAATTTTGTTTGATTTCTGCTCTCCTTTTGACTACTTCGATGGCTTTGTTAAGCGATTATAACCGTCATCCCGATGAAATTCATCATTTCGAAGCGGCAAAATATTATACGAGGCATTTTCTGCCGCCGGAAATCGGCGACGAATCTGTGCGGGCGAGTTACTCGGTTTACGGCGTTTCTTATCTTAATTATCATTGGACGGAATATTTTTTGACGGGAAAATTTATGTTTTTCCTCTCATTTCTCGACAATCCGCTTCTCGCCGCCAGATTTTTTCAGGTATTTTTGTTCGCAATACTCGTATTTTTTTTCTGGCGAAACGCGCGCCGGACGAATTCGAGCGCGCTGACAATCGGCGCTTTTCTGCTCGTTTCGCCGCAGATCTGGTATATTTTCAGCTACGTTAATAACGACCCTTTCGCGCTTTTCATCTCGCTTCTCATCGCCGACCAAATGGCGCGACCATCGGGTTTTCTCAATAATTTTTTGCAAAACGGGAAATTCGTGGGAGGCGTTTGGTTCGGCTTTCTCGTCGGAATTCTTTTAACCTGCAAAACGAATTACTGGGTTTTTCTTGTTTTCGCCGCTTTGTGGCTCATTTTCAATGTGCCGTTTAATTTAATCGTTATCAAAAGATACGCGTTTATCGCGCTCGTCGCTTTGTCGTTCGTCGGCTTTCGCCTCGGTCTCGATTTCTACGTCAACGGCGAAACGAATTTTGTCGGGCTTTCCTACGTCAATTATTTCCTCGGCGATTTTGAAAAGAAGCAAGGCAAACTGCTCGCTTATCAGGAACAGGTCGCGGACATTTGCTGCAAACAGTCAACGATTGAAAACGACTTGACTAATACACATCCTGATTTGAAACTGCGGGCAAAAGGCGTTTCGCTGACGGATTTGTTCGCGAAAAGAGACTGGCACAAAATTTCATTCTGGAGCTTCACGGGCGGCTACGGTTATATGACCGTTTTCGCCGGAAAAATTTATTACCGTTTGATGATGATTCTTTACGCCGCTTTCGGGTTATATTTGGCGGTTTCAATTATCCTCAGCCGCGAAAAACAAAGCGTTATTCAGCTTTTAATTACGATTTTCGGTTTTGCGCTGACCGTTTTCGTGTCGGTTTACTTATCGTGGACATACGCTTTTCAGGCGCAGGGCAGATACCTTTTTCCGGTCGTCGGAATGATCGGAATGCTCATTTACGCTAATCGCAGACATTTGCGCGACTCGATTGTTCACGCTTTTTTCGTCGGTGCGTTTTTGCTTGCGGTCTATTCGTTCGTGTTTGTCGGTTTGGCGCGGATAAATTCCGAATAGAATGACAAAAAGCGAAAAAATATTTACTTTTTAGCTTTTTTCAAAAGACTTTCTAAACCTTCAAACCGCAAAACGCGATAAGCGCGCATCACTTTTGAATTGAGCACGATTTTCTCGTGAGTTTTCAGCAGTCCGATATATTCGTTTTGCTCGTGAAAACGATTGACGACTTCGATGCGCGCGCCGAGCGTGTGAAAAAAATGGCGAATCAACGCCGTTTGATTTTCATCGGCAACAAAAAGAAACCGCAGATTCTCCGGCATTTCGTCCCCAACAAACAAAACGCCGAGTCCGTGACCGTGCAGAAACGCGAAGTTCGGATAATTTCGCGAAATCTGTTCCCAGAATTTCCAAACGCCGAATTCGCGTTCGCGCACGTTCGTATCGTGAAACAGAACGACGCCGCGCTCGCTCATTTTCGGCAGCCACGTTTCAAAATCGTGTTTGACCGCTTCAAAAGTGTGAAATCCGTCAATGTGCAGCAAATCAACCGAACCATCGGCGAAATAATTCAAAGCGTCATCGAAGGTTGATTGCGTCAGCCGCGAAAAATCGGCGTAGAGCGCGTCATGATGAGCGCGAAGTTTCGCCAGCACGGCGTCGTCGAGCGCGCCCGCGTGCGCGTCGCCGCGCCAGGTGTCAACGGCGTAACATTTCGCGTCGAGCTTGAGCGATTTGACTGTCTGACAAAATGCGCAATACGAAACGCCGCGATACGCGCCGAGTTCGACAAAACAGCGTGGGCGCAAGGTGCTCGTCAAAAACATCGCAAACGGAATATGTTCCGCCCAAGCCGTTTCGTCGAGCCACAGCGGAAATTCGAGGCACGCGGGATGTTCGAGCGGATTGAATATCTTTTCTGACATAAAACTCAAATAAACACTGATAACTGATAACTGATAACTGATAACTGATAAACAAAAATACAATTCCACTATCAATTCTCGGTTCTCATCTTATTTCGGTTTCCCAGTCAATCAACGGACGGACGACGCCGTCCATTCTTCCGGCGTAATCGCCGCGCGCCGTATCGCCGGTCATCGGATCGAAAACGTCGAAGCTGATCGCGTCGAGCGCATTAAAATGCACGATTTGATTCGGCAGATACGTAACAACGGCGACGTTGATGATAAACGAGCCTTCCGCCATTAAATTGCCGGGAATCCACGCGCGACTAACGTATATGCCTTTTTCCTTCGGGCGTTTGCTCCACTCGCTGACAACGTCCTGAACGGTGAAAACCTGCACGCGCTCTTGATTATAAACCTGCAGATTCGGCAAAAGAATTTTTCCCGGTTCTAGCACTTCGTAAACTATTTCGATGCCGATTCGTTTTCTGATGTCGAAAGTTCCGCACGTCGCGCCGGTTTCGTCTATCATTCTGGCTCGCTGCAAACGAACGAATTCGCTTCGCGGCTGCTGCAGATCGTTGCTGAAATCGCGTTCGGCCCGCATTCCCCAGCTCGACGAAAGATATTCGCGGACGACTTCGCCGGACGCGCCTTCGCTGACGATTTTGCCGCCGCCGAGCGCGATGGCGCGCGTGCAGATGCGCGTGATCGAAGACATATCGTGCGAAACGAACAAAACGGTTCTGCCCGATTGGCTGACATCGCGCATTTTGTTGAGGCATTTTTTCTGAAACGCCATATCGCCGACCGCCAGAACTTCGTCAACGATTAAAACTTCCGGTTCGAGATGCGCGGCGACGGCGAAAGCGAGCCGCATATACATTCCCGAAGAATAATGTTTGACGGGCGTGTCTAAGAATTTCTCGATTTCGGAAAATGCAACGATTTCATCGAATTTCTTTTCGATTTCCGCCCGGCGCATTCCAAGAATAGCGCCGTTCAAATAAATATTTTCTCTGCCGGAAAGTTCGTTGTGAAATCCCGTTCCGACTTCGAGAAGCGAGCCGACGCGCCCGTGAATTTCCGCCGCGCCGCTCGTCGGTTTCGTGATGCGCGAAAGAATTTTCAGCAGCGTTGATTTTCCCGCGCCGTTGTGCCCGATAATTCCTAAAGTTTCGCCGTCTTTGACCGAAAAATTAATGTCGCGCAGCGCCCACAATTCCTGTTTGGAGTTTCCTTTTGGATTTTTCACGAAACCGATTAAAGCGTCGCGCAGAGAATTGCTCGGTCTGTCGCCCAAGTAATAAAGTTTCGATAGATTTTCGACTTTGATAACCTGCATTTTATGTCGAATCTTTATATCAAATCCGCAAAATCGTCTTCCATTTGCTTGAAAATGAACAGCGAAACAAGCAGCAAAACAACGATTGAAACAGTCGAAATGCCGATTACCGACCAATCGAACGACGTTCCGAAAAGCGCGCTGCGGAAACCGTCGAGAATTCCGACCAAAGGATTGACGGCGAAAACGAGTCGCCATTTTTCCGACAAAATGCTCGCCGGATAAAAAAGCGGCGACGCGATCATCCAAACCTGTAAAGCAAATGGTAAGGCGAACTTAACGTCGCGAAAGCGCACGTTCAAAGCCGAAAAAAGCGTCCCGAAAGCGACGGTTTGAACAATCGCGAGCAGCAGAAAAACCGGCGCGAGCACGATTTGCGGCGTTAAACTGACGCCGTAATAAATCATCAAAACAACTAAAATCAAAAGACTGAAAACCAAATCGGCAATTCCTGCGAGCGTCGCCGCAATCGGCACGATCAGGCGCGGAAAATAAACTTTCGTCACCAGATTGACGTTGCTCACGAAACTGTTGCTTGCCATCGTAATCGAGGTATGAACGAACAGCCAGATCATCAAACCGCTCAAAGCGAACAGCGGATACGGTACGTCCTTCGTTTCAAATCTGGCGAAACTGCTGAACAAAATCGTAAAAATGACGGTCGTCAGCACCGGCTGCAAAATCGCCCAGACGATGCCGATTGCGGTTTGTTTATAACGGATTTTAACGTCGCGCCACGCCAGAAAATAAAGCAGTTCGCGGTATTTCCAGATGTCTTTGAGGTCAAAGTTCACCCACGATTTGCTCGGTTTTATAAAGGTTATTTCCGCCGAATTTTCAATTTCCTTTGCCAAATTATTTACTTTAATCCTGACTTCTTTCTTAAAATATTCCGTCAGTTAACCGACCGAATATTTCTTTTGCATTTTCTCACGCCAGAGTTTGCGGCGCAGATTTATGACGCTCATCGGGAGCAGCATCCGCGAGGAAAATCTTAAAATTTGTTTGCTCGATTCAGCGCCTCGCCAGTTTTTAACGGCAAGTTTGAGCGCATCTTTTTTATGACCTTTTTGCAGAAAATCAACAGCATAACGAAAACGCACTTTTTGCTGGATTTCTTCGATATTCGTCGCGTCGAGGCATAGTTTTCCCCGATTTCGCTTTTGCGCCGCCAAAACTTCGGCGAGCATTAGATTCATATCGCCGCTCACGTTTGCGCCGTGATGCCGCCAGACGGAAAGCACTTGCGGGTCAAACACAAATTCGCCTTCGTCGCAAAGTTTGACGTAAAACTCATAATCTTCCAACCGCGAATTTTCGTTCCATTCATATTTTTCCAGCCGGGTGCGTCGGTAAAAAACCGTCGAACTGATAGGCGCGATGCCGAGGCGAAGCATTTCACGCGCGTCGGTCGGAAACGTCCACCATTCCGCCGAACTGTCAAAAATCTCGTCTTTTTCGTTCAAAAAAAGCGCGTTTCCATAAGCCAAAACAGCGTCGGGACGACCGTTTAATAATTTTACGCGTTCTGCCAGAAATTCGGAAAACCAGATGTCGTCCGAACCGAGATAAGCGAAATATTCGCCGTAACTTTTCGCTCGCGCTTCGTTCAAAGTCGCGCACAAACCTCGGTTTTCGCGGGCAATCAATTCGCAATCGAACCGGCAATCTTTCAAAACACGCTCAATTATTTTTACGGAATCATCTTTTGAACCGTCATCAATGACAAGCAGTTTTTTCGGCTTGTAAGTTTGATTTAAGATAGAGCGCAGACATTTTTCAATAAACGCGGCGTGATTATACGACGGCACGAAAGCGAAAACTTCTTTTTTGTTGTTGTCTGCTGCTTGGTTCATCCGGTTCCGGGCGCAAAAGAAAATGAAAGCATATTTGCCGCCGGTTGTCATTTATCGTTTAATAATTTCCGAATGAAAATTCTTCATTTTCTTGACACGGTCAATCGCGGAGGCGCGGAAACTCTCGTTCTCGACGTTTGCCGCAACGCGAAGAAAAACGGGCTTGACATCGCTTTCGCCGCGGCAGGCGGCGGAGCGCTCGAAAATGATTTTGAAAGTTCGGGCGCGGATTTTTTTCGTTTGCAAAGACGTTTGCCATTCGATTTATTTCTCGCTAATAAACTGCGGGGCATCATTCTAAAAAATCGATTCGACATTGTTCACACGCATCAAGCAGTCGATGCGCTGCACGCCCTCGCCGCCGCGTTCGGCACGAAAACAAAAGTCGTTTTGACGCATCACGGCATCGTTCCCGATAAAAAAAATCTTTTAACTCTCAAATTCGTCATGCCGCGCGTCGCTCATAATATTGCGGTCGGTCGCGCCTCAAAAAAAACTTACGAAACCGAACTGCATCTGCGTTTTCCGCCGCACGCTTCGGTTATTTACAACGGCGTTGACGAGCGCCGTTTGCAGCCGAGCGGCAAGGATTTCCGCGCCGAACTCGATCTTTCGGAAACATCTTTTTTAATCGGAATGGTCGGAAATTTTTACGCCGAGCCGCGCAAAGACCAGATGACTTTATGCCGCGCATTGCCGAAAGTTTTCGCTGAATTTCCTGCCGCGCACTGCGTTTTCGCCGGACGAATTGAAGCGGGCGCAGCGGCGAAATACGAAGAATGCGTTCGTTTCTGCCGCGAAAACAACATCGCCGACCGCGTGCATTTTCTCGGCGGACGTTCGGACGTGCCGGACATTTTAGCCGCGCTCGATTTGTTCGTTTGCTCTTCGCTCAAAGAAGGCTTGCCGATTGCTGTCAATGAAGCGATGCTCGCCGGCGTTCCGACGGTTGTTTCCGACATTGAACCGCTGCTCGAAGCGTCTGGCGACGGCGAATTCGCCGAAGTGTTTCCCGTCAAAAACGCCGAAGTTTTGAGCGTGAACATTGTCGAACTATTGCGCGACCAAGCGGCGAGAAAGAATTTGTCTGTTCGTGCTTACGAATACGCGAAAAATAATTTCAGCATCGAAGCTCACTTGAGCGAATTGAAAAAACTTTACGAATCTTTGACGAAGCAGCAAAAGATTTAGCCACGAACGAACATGAAAAAGCACGAAATTCAGGAAAAGAATTTTAATAGTTTTCTTTTCTTACCTTTCGTGCTCTTTTCGTGTTCGTTCGTGGCTGACTTCTTACTGGCGCTGGAAATCCGGCGAGCCTAACAAAAGTCCGACGACTTTAAAGACTTCAGCGTTGCCGCTCGGCGCGAGCAGACGAGTTTGATTGCCATTGCCGCGTCGTCCGCCGTTTCCGCCCGCCATCATCGGCATTTCCATCGCCGTTTCATTATTTTCCGCTGCCAGCTTCGGTTCGCTCAAAGGCTGTTCGATTTGTTTGAGCAGCATTGCCCGCGTCGTCGGCGCGATTTCGCCCGCGAGGATTTCCGCTGCTGCTTTGCCGAGTATTTCCGGCTTCGATTTGGCTTCAAATCTCGCCAGATTAACCTTTGTTTGCGGAATCCTGTTCGAGGCAAGCGCGACGGCGAAATTCATTCTTTCCAAAAGAGCGCCGGTGTTGACCCAATCTTCCGCCGTGTCGGGATAGCCGGTCGGCGCGATGTAGCCGTAAAGCGGTTCGCCCATTTTCCCTAAAAGTCCGACGAGCGCCGGGCTTGCTTTGACGTCGGCGTCGAGCGCGCGCAGCGAACTTGCGAGCAGTTCAAACGGCGTTTTGATTTTGGCGCGGTAATTTTCCGGCGCGAAAAATTCTTTGTCGGTGAATAAGGCGCGCAGAGTGGTTTTAATGTCGCCGTTCGATTTTTGGAACGTTTGCGCCACGCGTCCGACGAGTTCTTCGCTCGGCTTGTCGCTGACGAATTTGACTGCGAGCTTGCGGGCGATGAATTTGGCGGTTGAGGGATGCGCGGCGAGAACGTCAATTACTTTTAATCCGTCGCGCATTCCGCCTTCGTTGATTTTTTGTCCGAGCACGATTTTCTCGCCGTTGTCGTGCCATTTTTCGTTGAAATAAAACTCGCCGCTCTCCATGTCTTCAGGCGCGCCCATTTGTTTTTGAAGGCGATTCATCAGGCGGCTTTCGACGCCTTTGATGTCGTTTGCCGCCGCGTTTCGGTAACCGCGCGGGTCGGCGATTGTCCAGCCGGTAAAGGCGCGCGCGACTTCGACAATATCTTTTTGCGTGTAGCCGCCGTCAACGCCCAGAGTGTGCAGTTCCATCAGTTCGCGGGCGTAATTTTCGTTGATGCCGCGCTGGTTTTTCGGTTTCTTCGGCGTCAGAGGATTCTCGCCGGTCGCTTGCGCCTGTTTGATGCGCTGTTCGATTTGCTCGTCGCTCAACCCGCGTTTCTTAAGGTTCTCGCGCAAACGCGGCGGCACTCGTCCGTTCTTGAGAGCGCGCTCAATCCGCTCGTTTCGGCGATTGTTTGCGGTCGGAGCATTCGGCGCGACCGATTGAAAATTGTCGAGATAAAACAGCATCGCCGGATGCTGTGCCGTTCCCGCAACCAAATCCTTGAAATTGCCGAGAGCGTTCTTGCGAATCACGTCGCGTTCATACGACGGCAGCAACCAGCGAACTGCGGATTTGCCCGCATAAACGTTAAAGTGATTGAGCCAGAAGTCGGTCATCCCTTCGTGCAGTTGATTTTCCGAATAAACGGCGCGAATGATGCGCGCCTGCTGCATTTGCTGCGTAATTTGAGCAGGCGGTCGCAGATCGTATTTTTGTTGATAAGCGCGAATCTTCTGCTGTCGCTCGCGGCGGTCGTTCTCGTTCGGTTCGGCGTCCATCGCCGCCGCGTTTCCCGTCCGCATTGCCGCCGGAGTCGTCGCGGCACGTCCTTCGAGCTGCCTGAGGAGCGCGTTACCGTTCGGGTAACGGGCAAATATCTCGGCGGTTTCCATATCGAGGACTTCAAGATTCTTCATTCGCGCCGCAACTTCCGGGTTGTCGGTCGTCGGCGCGTTTAATTGCTGTTCGATGTATTTCTGCAAACCGATTCTCTTCACCTTTTCCGCGTCACCGGGACGCGCGCCGAAGCCGAGACGATTGAGAACGTGCGATATTTTCTGATCTTCGGTCAAAGCCTTCGGTTTCGTTTTTCCGTCTGCTGTGAGCGCGGCGATCGGCGCGAACATTGTCAGAACGGTCAAAAACGCCGTCAGTTTTTTTATTAAGGAAATATGTTGTTTCATTTGTTTTCTACCTCTGAAAATCAATCAACGCTGCGGGAGATTTTAAATAATTGCCGTTTGGTTAGACGCCGTTCGCCGCGAAAAGGTCGAACAAAATTCTTTTGCCGCCGCTTCTCTGCCAATTTTCCGGCTTTCGCCGCGAACGATTTAAGCAAGCGCTCATACAACGAACTGTTCATCGTCAAACATCATAACCGTTTATCGAATCGAAATTTGTTCGAGATTAAGTTAAAATAAAAGCCGTTCATCCGTTCAAATTATAAAAGGAAAAAGAAAAAACCGATGAAATTATCCAAACGTTCATTTTCGCTCTCCGTGTTTTTCAGCCTGTTTCTCGCGTTCTCGACGTTCGCGCAAACGCAAAGATTCACTGACGCCAATGCCGAATACTCGTTCGACGTTCCCGAAGCGACGTGGAAAATGACCGTCAAACCTTCGGCTTTAAGCCCGAACGTCGAATACGTTTTCGGCGACCGCAGCGACGGGCATCTCGAGGTCCGCAAAATCGCCATTCCGCAGGGCGACACGCTGATTGATTTGATCCGCGACGAAGAAGAGAAACTGCAATTCTTAAAAGGCTACGTTGCCGGAAAAGAAGAACCATTCGCCGGAAAACTGCGCGGCACGGTTTTCAACTACGAATACGTCCGCGCGGCGCGCAATATGAGCGGCAGATTCTACTTCCTCAAAGCCGACGACTCGACTGTTTACGTTCTCCGCTTCACCGGCGAACGCGACAAACTCCGCGTCATTCGCAACCAGACGGACTTGATCGCCAGAACTTTTGAATTGAAAAAGTAAAAGTTTGAATCAAAAATTTAGCATCTTTACTTTCGCCGCAATAATTTTGGTTTATGAAATATTCTTTACTGCTTGTTTTTTTAATGTTTGTAAGCGTCTCCGCTTTCGGACAAAAAGAACGGCGCGAAATTGATCTTAAAATTAACGGAATCGGCTTTGGAAGTTCTTATTCGGCGGTTATCAAAAAGCTCGGCAAACCTTTACAAAATACAACGCAAAAGGCTGACGCTTCCCAATCGTGCAGCGGCAAAAACGAAACACATTCAAGGCTCGTTTACGACGGCTTGGAAATTATGCTTCTTCGCGTCGGCAAAGAGCGCGATTCAAGAATTTACCGTATTGAAGTAACGTCTCCGCAATGGACGGCGTCGGGAATAAAAATCGGCGCGAACGCTGGTGAAGTCAAAAACAACTTCGGCGAGCCGGACTCAGAGGAAAATGAATCCGATCAAACAGTTTTATATTATGTGATGAAAGGTAATTCAGGCTGGATAAACTTTCACGTTAAAGACAACAAAGTCGTAAAAATATTGCTGAACGAAACGCTTTGTTAACCGGACAAACGACAATTCGTTTTAAGCGAAGAAAAATGCACGGCGGCAATGAGCTTTTATATTTCATCGTCTCTCAACATACAATCGTTTTTCGCATCGAATAAACTATCAATTTTTTACTAGAAACTTCGCGCCGAACGGCATAATATATCCGTTTGCTTTTTCATCTAACCCGCCTAAAATTTCTTCTATCGAATCTCTTTTTTGCAGGCGCATTGGCAGCGTTTCAACTTCGCCGAGCGAGGTGATGATTTTTACGTCGAATCTTTCGGCGATGGTCATTAAATTCCAAGCCGTCTGCCCGTTGACGCGGTATTTTTCGCATAGTTTTTCGGCTAGTCGGATTGAATTTTCCGCGATAAACCATTGCAGAAAGTCTTGTCTGCCGAGACCGCCGGCGCATTCCGCAAGAAGTATGATCGTGCCGCCGTCGCAGCAGGCGCGGGAGGCGGCTTCCAATGCTTTGTGCGCCTGAATCAGATTGATGTCGTGCGGTCGTCCGCCGCACGAAGCGATGACGAGCGGGCGTTTTTCGGGGATTTCGATGGTGTGCGCGGCGGCGTAAACGTCGCAGGCGTTTTGGTGCGACGTTTTCCAATCGCCGCAGATGATTTCGGCGGCTTCGCCCGCTTCGTTGACGATGGTGTTGACGGCAAACGCGGGATTTATCTTTTCGACGATTGCTTGAAACGCTTCGTGGACGGCGTTTCCGTCTAAAAGTCCCGCGCCGACGCCCGCGCGTCTGGATTTTTCGTTGCAGTCGAAGGCGAGTTTGTGCGTCTCGCTGACGGTTTTCGATGAACCCAAGCCCGGACAGATTAATTTGCGCCCGCCTGTAAATCCGGCGAAGTAATGGAAGTTGATGCCGCCGACGATAATCACGCGGTCGTGTTCGGTTAAGGCGCGATTTAATTGTATCGGAATGCCGCCGCTCGTTTCGCCGAAGCTGACGATTTGCGCCAAATCTCGCGGGTTGTGGTCGAGCGTTTTGATTCTCTGCGCGATAAACGGCGTCAGCAGTTCCCTTTTTTCTTCGTCGGTCACGCGGCGATGAATGCCCGTCGCAAAGATGATGCTGATGTCGAACGGCATCGTGCCGTTGGCGATAAGACGCCGAATTAATAAATTGACGATTTGCCCGCTCGCCGTCCGGCGAGTCGCGTCCGGCACGACGATCAAAACGGTCTCGCCCGGATTGACAATTTCCTCAATCGGCTTTGAATCGAACGGTTGATCGAACCGCTCGCCGATTTCAACGTCCGAAAGAGCGCGGCGCTCAACCGAGTTTCCCAAAACTGAAAACCTCTGTTCATCGTAATTAAAGGAAATCTGTGAGTTTCCGTATCCGAGATTAATTTGCGGCATAGATATACCTGATTTTACAATCGAACGCCGCGATTTTCACACCGGCAAACAAAAAGTTGAAAGAAACCGCTCGATTCTCTGCATTGCAAACGCGAAAAATCAAACAGTAACGCGCGTTCTTGCGTTTGAGGAACGCATTCGTGAAGTATGGGAAAGCGTTCCTCAAGCGTGGGAACACATTCGTCAAGAGCGGGAACACGTTCGTAAACCTGTCGAATGCGTTCGTTAAGAGCGGGAACGTGCTCCTGAAGCAATCGAACGCGTTCGTGAACTATTCTAACGCGTTCGTGAAGCGGTCGTCCGCATTCTCGAGCTTCGCGAATGCGTTCCTCAAACGTGGGAACGCGGACGAGAACTTATATTTCGCGAATTATTAATCGGATTTTGCAGACGATGTGTTGAAATCTTCTTTTTTCGAGCTGTTTTTCGAACGAGTAAAAAGCAAAAATATTTTATGTCAGTCAAAGCGCGGTCACTTTCGCGTGGGTTTTCATCGTTCCTCGTTAAAGGCGGCAAAGGCGTGGCGGCAATCTCAATTATTAACGGCTTTCGCCTTGATTTTCACGTCCGAGCCAAAACAGTTCGCGCCGGAAAAACACGGATGCGCGTCGAGTTGTTCGCTTTCGAGCGTTTCCATCTGAATCGTCAAATGGTCAATGCCGAAACGGTCGTGCAGTCTTTCGCGGACGCGCTGCAAAAGCTCGGCTTGCGCGACGTTTTCCGCGTGGACGACGTGAACGCTCAAGGCTTCGATGCCCGACGTTATCGTCCAGACATGCAGATCGTGAACGTCCGCCACGTCTTCGGTTTCGCGTATCGCGTCCTCGACGGCTTTCAAATTAATGTGCGCGGGCGTGCCTTCGAGCAGGACGTTGACCGATTCTTTAATCAAATTCCACGCGCCGAAAATGATGATAAAACTGATGAGAACGCTGCACACGGCGTCAGCCCAGAACCAGCCGAACGCGATAATTAAGCCGCCCGCGATGATCGCCGTCACCGATCCGAGCGCGTCGCCCATCACATGCAGCCACGCTCCGCGCATATTCAAATCGTGCGCGTGATCGCCGTGCAGAAGATATGCGGCAATCAGATTGACGATTAAGCCGCCCGAAGCGATCAAAGTCAGTTGCAGACCCGCGACTTCCGGCGGCTCGTAAAATCGCTCGTAAGCCTCGTAAATCACCCACAAAGAGATAAGCACGAGCGCGATGCCGTTGACGAACGCGGCGAGAATCTCCAGGCGATAATAACCGAACGTCTTGCTCGGCGTAGCGGGACGCGACGCGAACCAAATCGCGGCGAGCGTCAAAGCCAGCGCCGCCACGTCCGTCAGCATATGCCCAGCATCGGCGAGCAAGGCGAGCGAATTCGTCAGCCAGCCGCCGATTGCCTCGGCGAACATATAAAGAAACGTCAAGCCGAGCGCGATTTTCAGCAGCGTCAAGCTCCGCGCCGAGCGCCGTTCGTGATGATGTCCGTGATGTGAGCCGATAATATCTCCCGATTCGTTAAATTTACTTCAAGATAATTTGATGATAAAAACTTTGGTTTTGAACGCCGCGATGAATGATTGGAGTTTCGTTTAATTCAACTGATTAATAACGCCGCGCCGCCGCGCCGGTTCGGAGGTTGAGCGCGAAACCGCTGCGATTGCCTTTTTCGTCGCGGATTTCAACGCCGATTTCCGGCGACGCGGAAGAAATCTGCAAATTGAACGTTCCGTCGCCCGACGCGAAGGTTTCGCGTCCCTGCGCGCGAACGACCATTCCGGGCTGCGTTTTGCCCCCGATCAGATAAATGTCGCCGCCGATTGATTCGACACGCCAGTCGCTCGCTTCGATGGTTTGTCCGATCTCGCGTTTGACGACGGAAAACTTCCAGGGCTCGCTCCAATTGCTCATCTGTCCCGAATTCGTCCGCGCCCGCGTTCGCCAGTAATAAGTTCCGGGCGGAATGTTGCCGAGCGTGAAATTAGTGCCGCCCATTCCGTCACGCTCGACGAGCATCGCGTCCGTAATGAAAAACGGCGAGCGGCTGATTTGCAACCCGTAAGATAAACCGACGGACGTTTCCGGGCTGATCCAGCGAAAATCAACGTCAGCGCCGCCGTTTTGAGTCGCGCTGACGATCTGCGACGAATTGGCGGGCAAATCCTGACTTGGCGCGCCGAGCAGTTTCTCTTTAGTCGTGATCTTTCCGCTGCCGATTGCCGCGAATTCGTTTTCTCGAATGATCGCCTTTTGCCCGCCGACGCTCGTTTCGACGCCGCCGCGACTGATGCGAATTTCGCCGCCGCCCGTCTGCGGATTGGTGTTAAAGCTCGCGTCTGTTTCGCTGAGCAGACGGTTTTCGGACTCGGACACTTCGACGACGTTTTGCGTGTCTTCGGGCTGCTGCTCGGTCTTGACATTGATTTGCCCGATGTCGAGCGCTAATCGGACATTTGTTCCGCCGAATATCGAGCTGCTGTCGCGGATAATCACCGTCGAATTCGGTCGAACGGCGAGCGTCGAGCCGTCAATCATCTGCACAGTGGCGCGCCCGTCCGACTGCGTCTGAATCGTGTCGCCCGCCGAAACATAGGTTTGTTTCGTTACAAGAATCGTTTCGCGCGTCGCGGCGCGTATGATGCGCACGTCGCCTTCGAACGAAATGAGTTTTCCCGCGTCCGGCGGAATTTCCACGTTTTCCTTCGGCGCGAACCAGTTGGCGCGATACGCCCACCAGCTTCCGCCGCCGATTAAAAGCAAAAACACGGTAAGAGCGACGACCGCGTAGATCGTGCTTTTTCTGATATTCCACCAGTCAACATAAAATTTCTGATGTTTTTTTGCCATCGAAAAGCGGATCGAACCCAAACGCCTTACGTCAAATCATCTTCCATCTCTTTAATCGCATCTTTTCCGTGTTTCGACGGGAAAATCAGCGACGCGATAATCGAAAGCGTAATCGCGCTGACGACAACGATCAGGGAAATGTTGATTTCCATTTGTTTGTAATCGTGATGCAGATATCTTTCCAAAAACCCGGAAAAGCTCGCGCCGTCGCCCGCGCCGGTTATTTTAAGCATTATTTCGGCAAGCAGCGGCAGAAGCATCTTGAACCCGATAAAGCTCAAAACAAACGCCAGACCGAACTTCAACAAGTGAAAACGATCGGCTAAATCAGCGAGCAGAAAGAAAAACGTGCGCAAACCCAAGATGGCGAATATATTCGACGTGTAAACGATGAACTTATCGGTCGTAATGCCGAAAATCGCCGGAATCGAGTCAACCGCGAACATTAAATCCGATAGCTCGACGATAATCAAAACGAGCAGAAGCAGCGTTCCGACCTTTTTTCCGTTTTCTTCAATCGTAAAGTTATTGCCGTCATACCGCTTGGAAATCGGAATGTAACGCGTCACGACGGAAACCATCTTGCTTTCTTCGGGATTAAACGATTCGTCGTCGTCTTTGAACATCTTAATGCCCGTGTACAGCAGAAAGACCCCGAAAACATACAAAATCCAGTGGAATCGCTCGACCAGTTCAGCACCCGCGAAGATCATTACCATGCGCATCACGAGCGCGCCCATAATTCCCCAGAATAAAACGCGATGCTGAAACTCTTTCGGAACTTTGAAATAACTGAAAATCAAAAGAAAAACGAACAAATTATCAACCGACAGCGACAGCTCGATCAGATAACCCGTAAAGAATTCTTTCGCTTTTGTCGCTGCCAAAGCCGAATCGCCGAGATGCGAGCTGACGAGCCAGTAAATAAAAACGTTGAACGCAAGCGCAAGCGAAATCCAGACGATGCTCCACGCAGTCGTTTCCTTGCGCGACGGAACGTGCGAATGACGATTGACGATGCCGATGTCCACGAAAAGCGCGACCAGCACGACGGCGAAGAAAAAGACCCAGGACCAGAACGGATATTCAATAGGATTCATAAATAAAATAGAGAGAAATTTTTAAGCGCCATTTTCAACAATCCGCGTCTCGATTATTTTAACGATTGCGCCCAAACCTTCGGCGTCCGTCGCTGAAAAATCATCCAAACTGTCGCTGTCCACATCCAACACGCCGAACACCGCGCCCGAGGCATCAAAAATAGGAACGACTATTTCGGATTTTGACGCAGACGCGCAGGCGATATGCCCGGGAAATTCATCGACATTCGGCACGATGACAATTTCCTGTGTCGTATAAGCGTATCCGCAGACGCCTTTGTCGAAATCGATCCGCGTGCAGGCGACGGTTCCCTGAAACGGACCTAAAACAAGCTGATTAGCTTTTTTCAGATAAAATCCGACCCAGAAAAATCCGAACGCTTCTTTGAGAACCGCCGCGACGTTCGCCAAATTTGCCGTCAAATCCGTTTCGCCCGCGATTAACGCCTCGATTTGCGGCGCGATCTCCCGATAAATTACGCTTCTGTCCGCTGTTTTTGAAAATGCTACGCTTTCAGCCATAACTGAAAAGTTTAGCCTGTAAACCGGAGCGGCGCAAATGATTCGGCGAGGCGGAAAATGTATAATATTAATAAATTTCTACGAATACGCCGTAATATGAGATTCATTGACCCAAACTTTCTCAACCCTCCTATTTCAACTTTTACGAATTGTCCTACTTGCGAAAAACTAATTTCGATTCGCAATGAAAACGACTTGTTAATTGTTGAAGATAAAACTTGTCCGCATTGTGGAATAAAAATACGTCAAGAAGAAGTAATTGAAAACTTTCTGAAAAACTTTTTAAATACACAAGCAATTAGTTCAGCCAACAATATTACCTCCTTTGATATTGCTGTATATATTTTTATCAGCGTCAGTGTTCTAAACTTTTTTTATCAGTCGCCGTTGTTTCTTTTGGATTATTTATTCGGATTTTTATCAATCACGGCTTGGATTATTCCACTGTTTCTGTGCTTACAATGGCTTTATAAACATGGAAGATGGAATTTCGCGGACAAAGAATATACTGAATTAAAACGCGAGGTAAAGAAATCCTCTTTTTTATGGCTCTTTGCTCATATACTAAATTTTTTACTATTTCTATTTAAATTTTGGAATTGATTTGGAAACTTTTACAAAAATTTTATCTGTGGCAATCGGCGGCGCATTCGGCGCGGTCGCCCGATATTTAATAAACATCTCGCCGCTTGACGGCTTGCTCGGCAAGTTTCCGTTGCCGACGTTCATTATCAACGTCGTCGGTTCGTTTCTCATCGGTTTTCTCTTTGTTTTATTGACTGATAAATTCGCTGCATATGAGAATCTGCGTCTTGCCATTATCGTCGGGTTTTTAGGCGCGTTCACCACGTTTTCCACGTTTGAAATGGAGATTTTCGAACTTGCCCGGGGACGCGAATTCGCTTTATCGCTCGTATATCTTTTCTTGAGCGTTTCGCTCGGCTTCCTCGGCGTTTTGTGCGGCATTTTGCTGGCAAGAAGACTTTAAAGTGAGAACATATAATAATAAATAGAGGAAACAGGACGCCGATTTGACAGGCAAACCGCAAATTCGGAGCGGATAATTGTTTAAAAAAATAAATCCATTTTACATCAGTCTTTTCCGTCGAATCCGTGTTCTATTCTTTTCCTCGCTTCGCGCACAATTTCAACAGCTCCGCGAGTGGTTTTCGCCAGCGCCGTGAGATGTCCCATTTTTCGTCCGGGGCGCGCTTCGGCTTTGCCGTAAAGATGCAGCTTCAGTTCGGGAAACTTCAAGGCTTGCGCCCAATCCGGTTCGGTGCTTGTCCACAAATCGCCCAGAAGATTCGCCATCGCGCACGGCTTGTAAAATGCGGTCGAGCCGAGCGGCAAGCTGCAGACGGCGCGCAATTGCTGCTCGAACTGCGACGTAACGCAGGCGTCGAACGTCAGATGACCGGAATTATGCGGGCGCGGCGCGAGCTCATTGATTAAGAGTTTTTCGTCTGCGGTGAGAAAAAATTCGACGCATAAAGTTCCGACGTAATCGAATTTCTCGGCGACGGCGCGGGCAATTTCAACGGCTTCCGCCGCGATTTTTTCTGAAACGAGCGCGGGCGCGGAAGAAACGTCGAGAATATGCCGCTCGTGCGAGTTTTCGATGACGCCGTAATCGGCGAAATTGCCCTGTCGGTCGCGGGCGCAGACGACGGAAACTTCGCGGTCGAACCGGACGAATTTTTCGAGAACGGCTTCGGATTCGTTCAAGGCGGCGAACGCGGTTTCGATGTCGGCGGCACTTTCGATTTTCGTCTGACCTTTGCCGTCATAACCGAATCCGGCGGTTTTCAAAACGCACGGCACGCCGATTTCAGCGACCGCCGCGCGTAAATCTTCCAAAGTTACGACGTGGCGAAATTCGGCGTGCGGAAAATTATTTTGGCGGAGAAACGTTTTTTCGCGCAGGCGATTTTGCGTCGTGTGCAGAACTTCGCCGGACGGATAAACCTCGACGAATTCGGACGCGGCGGCAATCGTCGCCGACGGCACGTTTTCAAACTCGAAAGTAACGACATCAACGCGGCGCGCAAACTCTCTAACGCGATCCAGATCTTCGTATTCGGCTTCGAGTTCAAAATCAGCGACTTGTCCGGTAGGCGTATCTGTTTCCGGCGAAAACGTGTGAACGCGATAACCCATTTTGCGCGCTTCGACGGCGAACATGCGCCCTAATTGCCCGCTTCCGAAAACGCCGACGGTTGAATTTGGCAGAATCATTTTTTGATTTTTTGATAGAAAATTCCGTAAAAAACTTTTAGAAAAATGCGGTTTGATTATAAATTTGAACCGGCGGTAAAGCAATTTCGCATCCGGCAAACAAATGCGGCTCGACATTCGTTTACCAGATAAATAAAAGAAAAATCATATTTTTCAAGAAATATTGCGAACGGTTGAAACCTTTTCGCGAAATTGGGAACTAACCGTTTGTAAAACAATGCTGGCAGCTTTTAAGCGTATGAATTTTCCGATGCTGTATCAGGCGAGGACTGAGATAAAAAATTTAGCGAACGATTCGGATGACTTGATCGCCCGCGCCAAAAGCGGCGATGAAGAAGCGTTCGGCGCGATTTTCGAGCATCATTCGCGTTTCGTTTACAAATTCATTTACGCGATGCGCGGCGAGCAAGCAGCCGCCGAAGAATTGACGCAGGAAACCTTTCTGGCGGCTTACAAAAACATTCACGGCTTGCGCGGCGAAGCCAATCTGCGGACGTGGCTGTGCGCGATTGCCAAGAACATCGTTTATAAAAACTTCCGCGCGCATCGCAAAGAAGGCGTTAACAGCGGCGAAGAAATCGAATCGGTCGGCGCGGCAGACGAAAAAAATCCGCTGCCCGACAGAGAATTTCTCGACAAAGAGTTGAATAATTTAATTCGTTCCGCTCTCGCCGAGCTCGACGACGACAAGCGTCTGGTTTTCACTTTGAAAGAATTGCAGCAATTGAGCTACAAGGAAATTTCGGAAATCACCGGCAGCCAGATTCCGAAACTCAAAACCGACCTGCACCGCGCGAAAATCGAAATGCGCCGCGCGCTCAGCCCGTATTTGGAGGCGAAAAAATGAACTGCGAAAAATATCTGTTTTTAATTGACGATTTGATCGAAAACGAGCTTAACGCGCCGATTGCCGCGCAAACGGATGCGCACATTTTCGCCTGCGAGAATTGTCGTGCCGAATATGAATCGCTCAAACAGGAAAAGGAAATTTACGCGCATTTTTTGTTCGATATCGAGCCGCCGCAGAATTTGCTCGAGAATTTTCAAACGCGGCTCGCGGCGGAAAGGGAAAAAACTTTTGATGCCGTAATAATGCCGAAGGCGGAAAGCAAAAAAACAGGCGTTTTCGACTTTCTGCGAATTTATCCGGCGTTAGCGGCAATGATTCTGATAATTTTCGGCATCGGTTTCGTCTGGCTGAAATTCGCGCCTATTGAGAACGATAATCAGTATACAGCCGAAACAAAATTAGATTTGCCGTCTAAAAACGGCGCAGATGAAAAAAGCGAACGAGCAACCGCGTCATCAAAAATCAAAAATATCGAACTGACACAGCAAGCGAAAAACATTAAAATCGGCGGCAAAACTGAGGTATCAAAACCGCGACGCGCAGCTTTTTCCGCCGTCAAAAAGCCAATCCCGGCTCAAATCGTAAAGATCAAGCAAAAAACCGTTTCCGACCGAGCGGAAAAAAATCCGCTGATCGCCAAACTGCCGGACGAAGCTAAGCGGCAAAGATTACAGGTAAAAAATCTGGAAAAAGAAATCGCCGGACAAATCGAAAAAATCGAATTGCTGTTGCGTTCGTTCAGAAACGCGCGCGAAATCGAAAATGTCGAGACGTTCGACCTGCAATACGAAAAAAGACAGGCTCGCGCTTTGCTCGCCAAAAACGCGCGGCTGAGGCTGGACGCCGAAAATTTCGGAGTTTTCTACGCCGAAGAATTGCTTAGTCGCGCAGAACCGTATCTTTTGGATATCGCCAATCTGGAAAACAATCCCGGACGCGCAGAAGTTTTGGACATCAAGGAACGCGTCAAAAACCATAGTATTATCGCCAGTTTGCAGATTTATTAATCGCGAAAAGAGTGAAAGTTTCACCGCGTCAATTTTTGACAGTTCAAAACTGACGCGGCAAATCAGAAAAAGGAACAAAAAAATGAAAAACAAAAGGAATTTATACCAATTAATTTATAAAACGCTCCCGGCATTACTGATTATTTTTACAATTTATACCGTCGTGATGCCGAAAACAGCTTTCGCTTTTGTCGAAAGCGCGACCGCGCCGGAAATCGAAACGATTGATCAGGACGATTTCGATAAAAAATTTCGCGAGGGCAGAGATTTGATTGACCGCGAAGAATGGGCGCGCGCGGCAGAAAAGTTTCGCGAAGCCGTTGAGACATATCCGAACGGCAAATCCGCCGATGCCGCGCTTTACTGGCTGGCGTTTTGTCATAAAAAACAAAAACAATTCAAGGAAGCGAATTCCGCGCTCGACCGCTTGATGGAAAAATTTCCAACGTCATCGTGGTCGGCGGACGCGCGCGTGATGAAAGTGGAAATCGCGCCGTCACGCGCGGTAATATATTCACCAGCCGCAACCGGTTTTAATTATCCGGCAGCCGCGCCCGCAACAACCGCCGCCGCTGCCTCGAATTCTCTTTATAACGGAACGGCTCCCCTTAATACGGCGCAGACTTACGTCCGATCCGGCGAGCTTATAGGAATATTGAACGACACTTCTGCCCGCGCGCCTCTCGACCGCGAAGATGAAATCAAGATCGCCGCTTTTCAAAGCCTGCTTTCCGCCGACCCGAAGCGGGCGATAGAAACGATGGGCGATATTTTAAGAACGGACTCGAAAGCGAGCGAAACCTTAAAACAGGAAGTCGTGCGCGTTTTGCGCGCGCCGCGTTGGTCCGGAACGCAGGCGATCGGTCTTGCGGGCAGCGGAAGCATAATCGAAAAAGGATTGGGCAAAGAGTTCGTCCCGCTCATCCGCGACGCATTAATCAAAGGATTTCAAAACGTATCGAGCATCAAACTCCGAAAAGAAATAATTTACAGTCTGGCGAATCTGGCTGACGACCAATCAATCGATTTTCTCAAAAAACGCTATGCCGACGAGAACGACCGCGAAATAAAAAAGGCGATAATCGGCGCGTTCAGCAGTTCGTCAAATGTGCTTTACGCTTTTAGTTCAAATAATTCCACTTTTGCTGGTTTAAACAATTCCAGCCGAGCGCAAACGCGCAAAACTGAATTCAACTTTCTGATGGAAATCGTTCGCACGGAAAAAGATACGGAACTGCGGCGGCTGGCATTCGCCAATTTGCAGCGCTTTCAGAACTGGGCGGCTGACGTTCAAATGATGGAAATGGTAAGCAGCCTTTACGATTCCGAAACCGACGAAGCATTTAAAATTTCCATCATTCGCTCGCTGACCGCCGCGAGGCAAAATCAGGCAACCAGAAAACTGCTCGATATCGCCCGCAGTGAAAAATCCGACAAACTCAAACTCGAAGCGATTTATGCGCTCAGAAGCAGCAAAGACCCGGAAGTTTTGAGGTTTTTGGAAGACTTGATTAAGTAAAAGAACAAACGAAAATCAAGCCGGTTTCAACTCTACATTTCGCGAAGAACCGGCATGTTTCTGCCTTTTTTTTCATAAACTTTCATAAAAATCAAAAAAAGAAAAAAGCGTCAATCATGAGAATCGACGCTTTTCTTTTTGTAAATATTAGCTCTGCGGGCAAGCCGACGGAACGGTTTTTGCGGACTTCGAATTCAATAAAGTTACAATATTTATTAACTTAATGAAATTTTCAATAAATGGAAAATATGGATAAGAAATTTTTCGAAATCGTTTAAATAAATTTGGATTCGTTAAAATACGAGCAGTTGGGCGGCAAAACTATCTATCCGGCAACTTTTTTATTTGTTTGAATCGAAGGCGTTAACGAAGGAACGAAGAAATTGATTTCGCTCGCCCGGTAATTGATGTAAGCCTGCCCGTATGTTTCGACTAAGCGTTTTTCTTCGTGAAGCGAGCCGACGATCAAATAAGCGGTTGTTATGACATTAAAGGCGGCAAGATTAACCGTCATTCGCGGCATCAGCCAGATAATCGGGATCATGCCGAAGTTTAGCGGGTGTCGGCTGAATCGAAACGGACCGGTTATTTTCATTTTATCGGAACTTTCAAGAATCGGTCCCTGACCTTCCGGTTCGGCTGGAACAAACGATTGCCCGGTTGCGAGCGCGACAAAGTTCGGCACGCCGGCAAACCTTAAAAAACCGATTTCCTTAGCTCCGTACAGCAAATACAGCATGAAGAAAAATTGAACCGAATGCATCAGCCATGAGAATGGACGACGGATTTTATACAATTCCCGGTTGGGTAATGTTAAAGCGTATAATCCCAATGCTCCAAAAGTCGCAATCGCCAGCCCGTTATACAAAGGACGATAAAGACCGTTTCGGGTTCGTTCTCCGAACAACTCATTAGCCTTTTTTTTCGCCGCTTTGCTTGCCAGCACGGAATGAATTCCAACGACGAGCGCGGTGGCGGCGACAATCTTTAGAATGCTTTTGAACATGTGCGAAAGTTAAATGAAAAACCGATTATTTCGAATAAAATAAAAACGTTTCATGAAACGTTTAGAGCGATAAACAATTGAAAAAAACTGCTCATCGCTCTAAACGTTTCATCTACACTGAAGCCGTGCCGCTGCTTTGTCCGCTGCCATCTTGCCACTGCGCTTGGGCTTCCTCACCGGTTTTATTAAGGCGCACGCGGTCGTCTTCGATTGAATCAACCCATTCGAGCGGAATGTAATGATGCTCGCCGCCCGCATTCGGGTCGCGTCTGGTTAATTTTACGCGATCGCTGCCTTCCAAGTGGTCAACCGTTCCGACGTGCGCGCCGTCCGAGCCGACAACTTCTGCGTGTTCCTTGATTTGTGTTGCCTCTACCATAATATTTTCTCCTTGTTTTGTTTCGGTCAGCCGCAAATAAACTTTATTTAACGACCTGGTTTTCTCTGTTTTCGTCGGACACGGCAATTTCTAGCCCATTCCGGCTTTAATTGATTTCCTTTATTGATTGATTAACCTTTATCTTCGACTTGCGAGTTGTGAATCTCGCCGCGCCACGCGCCGGTTTCCTGCCCGCGGCTTTCGATAAATGTTTTGAATCTTTCCAAATCCCCTTCAACGCGATTGTCCACGAATCCGAGCGCGCTGCCGACGGTCTGGAAAAATCCTTCCGGTTCGTATTCTAGACGCAAAGTTACGTTTGTTTGATCAGCGCCCTGACTTTGAAAGCTGACTGTTCCGGCATTATGAGCGCCGGATGTCGAGCGCCACGAAACTCGTTGGTCGGGCGTCTGTTCGGTAATATCGGCATCCCATTGAACTTCTTGACCGGCGATGTTGGCGTGCCAGTGCGTGTGGCTGTCGCCTTCCTGACGAACTTTTTCGATGCCTTCCATAAATTGCGGAAACTCTTCGAACTGCGTCCATTGATCGTATGCCGTTCTAATCGGCACATTTACCACGATTGATTTTTCTACTGTATTCATTTTATTTTTACCTTCCCTTGTTATTTAATCGACTTGAATTAATATTCAGGTCGAAGTTTATGCGGCTCGTTCGTCGGATTCACGCGCTACAAAGCCGAAATAAGCGGCTATCAAAGCAGTGCCGGCATGCAGCCAAACGTCGTTGCCGTAAATCGGAACTAAACCGAACATCGTATTAGTCGCCGGAATCAATCCGAGGATTGCCAGCAGACCGTAAAAAACAGCTAGCCCTTTTCCGAAGAAACGCGCTCCGCCGAGGCTTCTCGAACCGAGAATGCCCCACGCCCCGATTGCCAGGTGAACTAAATTGTGCAGTATATTGACGGGAAATAATCCTAAAGCCCTGCCGTAAAATGAATCAACGGCAATTGGAGGCATATCTGCGTGATGCGGAGTTAAACCGGGAATGAATCCCGCGATTCCGGCAATCACATAAATAATGCCGAAGATCAGAGCGAATTTTCTAATCATTGTATTTCCTCCTTAAATTATTTTTCTTCTAAAACTTATAATAATGATTTCCGATGGTTTGTTCGTTAGCTTACAAAAAGCGCCTAATATTTTCTTCGGCAAAGTGCGAAAACTAAATTAAACTTTGAACAATTTCGGAAACAATTTAAACAAACTAACCAAAACCGTCTTTTTGATACAATTTCGATCGCTCTTTGTATTACAACGGCTGAAATTAAACAGCCTTTTCCGCAAAAGAATTGTCTGTCAGTTTTCGCGCGAATTCGGCGACATCTGTAAAACTGCGCGCGTAAAATTCGCTTTCGAAACGCTTTCGTATATGTTCGTCCTCAAAAACTCCGCCGCCGAGCAGGACCGGAATTTCGAATTTGGCTATTTTTTCCCTGAAATCTTTATAATCGCGTGACAACCTTTCTAAATCATTTATGACAGCGGCGGAAATGCACACCAGATTCGGAGAGCGCCGCGCAACCTCATCAGCCAGAGAATAAAGCGGCGTGGCGGCGCCGAAATTGATGACTTCCAAGCCTTCGTTTTCAATCACCATTTGTGCCAGAAGCGTCGGCAGTTCGTGAAAGTCGCCTTCCATCGCGCAGCATATTGCCAACCGGTTCTCCATTTCGGGAACGGGAAGCGCACCTCTAAGTTTGTATAGGGCGGATATGGCGGTGCGAGTCGCCAGATGTTCCTGCGCGACGCCGATTTCATTTCGGTGCCACAACTCGCCGATTTCACGCATCGCCGGACAAACCAGGCGGTCAATTATTTCCGTCAGCGGTTTGCCTTCCAGATGCGCGGTGATAAAAACATTGGTTGCCGCCTCTTCGCCTCCGTCAATCAACGATTGAAGAAATGCCGATTCAGTATAATTTTTATTATCTCGGGCGCGGCTCGTCGTCTTTGTAACCGATTCGTCACCGTGACTCTGCTTTAGTCCAAGACCCTGTTCGCGCTGAAAACGCGCGACTTCTTCGGCGCGGAAACGCCGGTGACCGCCGCTGGTTCGTTCCGATTTCAAAAGTCCGGCTTCTTCCCAACGCTTAACGGTCGCATCGCTCACTCTGCATAAACGCGCGACTTCTATTGTGGTGAAGCCTTTTATGTCTGCCATTTTTATTTATACCGCTACCAAAGTTTCCAAGAACATTCAAAAGCGAGAAGAAAAGCCTTTCGCTTACATGATTTATAATACACAAATCGCATAAATCGCACAAACGCAATTTTATCAATAAAACTTTTGCACGGATAATTATCGCATTTTACCGATTTTATTATATCTTTGTAAAAGAATTATCAAATTCATTTGACAGCAGTAAATATTTCTAATAACATCAAAATCGCACAAACCGCACAGATTGATTACTGCGATCAGTTGCGATTGTGCGGAAACAAGCTGAGTGAATGCAGCGCAAAAGATAAAAAGAACAAGGGCAGGTGAGGAGTGATGAATAAAGCGCCAATAAAAATTATCAAGCGAAAAGATGCGGAAACGGCGGCAGATGTCAAAACTCAAAATACGCACGAAACAAAATCAGCGGTGAGCGGAGATAAAGCTGAACGCCGATTGCGCCGCAAGATGGCGGACACGGTTTCAAATTGGATTGCCGAGCGGCGGGAAAACAAACGCTCTGAAGAGATTTCGGCATTTCGCAACTTGTTTAGCGATGAATTTTTATCAAGCAAAACAGCTTGACCAGGAAGATTTTCGAGGTTAAAGACAATGAATGCTTTAGTGCCGCGAACGATTGAAAAAACGGAGACTTCGACGATTTTGCGAAGAATTGTCGAACGAGACAAATATGCCGCCGAAGAGTGCATTGACACATACGGCAATTTCATCTGGTCGTTGGCGAGAAAACTCACTCGTTCGCGCAAAGAAGCCGAAGTTGCGACCGAAGAAATTTTTACTGATATTTGGCGATACTGCGAAAGCGAACGCGGCACTCGATCAATCGAAAAAAAATTGATTGCGATGATTGCGCTGCGCCGATTGATTAAACCGATTCAGTGTGCCGGACAAATATCTATGGCGAACATAGATACACCGAACGAACAAGGGGCAGGAACGGACAGAATTTCAAAATATGTTTAGAAATTCTGTCCGTTATTTAAATTTTCGATTTTTTTTGATTTTTTGATTTTTTGATTTTTTAAGGAGTTTATATATGTTCAGCAAACCGGATTACATAATTTTAACAGCAGCCTTCGTTTCTTTTTTATTTTCGATTTCTCTCTGGTTCGGCGTGTTTGGCGCGGAAAACAGAGATGCCGGAATTTTCGTCGGATTGTGGGTGCCGTCTATTCTTGGCTTCGGTCTTTTCTTTAAGTTGAGCGCTAAAGGAAGGCAGGTATGATAGAAATCTTCATCTTTATAGTAGGTTTACTCGTTAGTTCAGCGGTTTGCTACGCGCTGTTTGCCTATACAATTCATGAAATGGGGACTAACGATAAACAGGCAATACAAATAGAGAATAATAAACAAATAGAGAATAACAAACAGCTAATTAAATGATTGTAAATTTGAACGATTCGCCCGCTAATTTGATGCCTTATTTGGCACAAGGATTTCAGCAGATTGCCGTTAATGAAAAACATCAATCCATTAAAACCGTCGAGCGCGCCGCTGAAGCGAGTCTGCCGACAAGATTCGGCGCGTTTCGGATTATAGGTTACCGTTCGCTTGTATCAGACGAGGAATTTGTCGTATTGACGCGCGGCGTTTTCAATTCCGAGAGACCGGGACTCGTCCGCATTCATTCGCAGTGTTTGACCGGAGACGTCTTCGGTTCGATCAAATGCGATTGCGGGCAGCAGCTCGAAGCGGCGATGAAGCTGATTGCTGAAGAAGGCTGCGGCGCGATCGTCTATCAGCAGCAGGAAGGTCGAGGCATCGGCATCATCAACAAAATTCGCGCGTATGCTTTGCAGGACAGAGGCGCGGACACGATTGAAGCCAACGAGCGTCTGGGTTTGGATGTAGATTCGCGCCGCTACGAGCAATGCGCCGAGATTCTGATTGATTTGGGTTTAACCAGCGTTCGCCTGATGTCGAACAATCCCGAAAAAATTCAGGCGTTGAGAAACAACGGATTAGAAATTGCCGAGCGCGTGCCGCTTTTAATTGAGTATCATCAAAATCTGACCGGCTATTTGAAAACAAAGCGCGAGCAAATGGGACATTTAATAAATTTGCCGGAAGAAGTTTTTGATTAAAGTTTAATGAAAAAAGCATTTGATAAATTAAAAATTAATAAAAAATAGAATGAATTTAGAAGGAAAAACCGTTTTAATCGTCGGCGCCGGGCGCGGCATCGGTCGGCGAGCCGCCGAGCTTTTTTCAGAGGCTGCCGCCAATGTCGTCATAAGTTCACGCAATGAACCCGAGTTGATGGAACTCGAATACAAACTCAACTCGAACGGCAATCAAAACGTATCGGCAATAGCCGCCGACGCGGGCATCGAAGCCGACGCGAAAGCGCTCACTCGTGAAACAATCGAAAGATTCGGCTCGATTGATTATCTCATTCACGCAGCGGGAATGGGCGTCCTTAAACCGTTCGGCGATATTACGCCAGCCGATTTCGACAATCTGCTCAACGCCAACGTGCGAACAGCTTTCAATGTTCTGCAAGCCGTTCTGCCGCAAATGGCGGCGCAAAGGAGCGGGCGCGTCGTCGCGATTCCCGGTATTTTGGGAAAAGCGCCGATGATGCAGGCTTCCGTTTATTGCGCGGCGAAATACGCTCTGACCGGTATGATTAAATGTCTCGCTCAGGAATATAAACGCCACGGCATTCGATTTTCTCTGATGCACTTCGGCGGCGTTGATTCCTCGTTCTGGGACAATATTGAGATGAAAGTTCAGCGCGACAAAATGCTTTCGATTGACGCAGCGGCGCGCAGCATCTTTTTCGCTGCGACGCAGGAAGGCGAAGGCGTGATGTCCGAAATCATCCTCGTACCTGAATCGCATCAGATTATTTGATGCTAATGATTAGATTGAAATTTCTCCTGACGCCGAATTTGATACTTCGCAACGCGATTTCAATCAATTACTAAACTTGTTTTCGTTTTAATAATAGAGTAGCTTGCTATATTGTTTGATCAAACTTTGTGGTCAGGTGCATCATTTCGATATTGATATGTTCAAAGCAGATTCAAACAGATTCTAAAAACCAGAAAAGTACCGTTTTCAAATTTACTAATGCCGTTCGTTAAGCCTCGATGCAACATAGCCCAAGCCCGTCGCCACCGAACTGAAATAATCCGGTCGCAGAATTTTTTCTTCGCCGAAGATTTTTACGACCGAACGATTGAGCAAAGGAACTTGTGACGTGCCGCCGGTTAAAACCACTCGCTTAATATCTTTGGCTTTGACCGATGCCGCAGCCAGAGAATCGAAGATGGATTTTTCAATTTTTTGTGTTGTCGAGAGAATCATTTTTTCAAATTCCGTGATGGTAATTTGCTCGCTCAAATCAAGCGGGCGAAATTTGATAGTGACGCGCTCGCTTTCAGATAAATGTTTTTTAGCGGTGTCGATTGCCCGAAATAACTCAAAACCGTAATGATGATCGATTAAATTCAGTAATCTTTTAATATCCTCTTGCCGATCCGAGAAAGGATAAATTGAATGGATAGTTTCTCTATCGTCTCGGTTATTCAGCAAATTAATACGGTGCCACTTGGAAAGTTTGTGGACAATGTGCGCGGGAAAAGGCAGTATTTTACCTAGTGATTTGAACGTCGAACCGGCTCCGAATTTTGATGAAAGCTTATGCTGCATTATTTGAGAACTCAACTCGTCGCCTGCTTCTCTGATGCCTCCGACTGCTTTAATATCGCCTAATCTATCCGGCGATAATGAACGAGCCGGAGATGTTTCAATTACGCAGATGTCGCTTGTACCGCCGCCGATATCAACAACGCATATCAGTTCATCTTTGCTCGCAGTCGACTCGTAAGCCATCGCCGCGGCAACGGGCTCGAGCCAGAAAACAACTTCCTTAAACCCGGCTGACCGAGCCGCACTTTCCAATCGGCTAATCGCCAGTTCGGAAAAATCTACGGGTCGTCCCAAAACAACCCTGTCAAACTGCCCGGCAAATTGCCGTTCCGCCATCAGTTTCAATGGCGACAAAAACTTTGCCGCCAGGTCCTCCGAACTTAAGCGTCCGTGTCCGGTTACTAACGTGTAATCGAATTTTGCGTCGGGAAGCAAGGTTTTGATGCTGAGCATCAGTCTACCGCCAAACCCGTTTTCTTCCAGATTATGAAGATATTGCTCGACGCCTTCATTGCCGATATAAACTTGTTTGGACTTTTCGGGGAAATACAAGATCGTCGGATTACTGATATTATCGTCCGGATAATGAACGAATTCGATTTGATTATTTTTAACCAGTGATGCCAGTGAGTTTGACGTGCCGAAATCAATTCCGATGTATTGCATTGCTTGTATTTTATATATTGTGGCGAACTTATCATAATCGAGCATCGAGCCGTTGTACTTTAACTGTAAGTCGAACGAATCAGACTCGTCGCTGACGCTGTATGATTAATCGCCTGAACAAGACAGAATTTACCGCAGTATACGAATGGGAAATACTATTAAAGACGCTTCGAAGCGACATTATACAAAGTCGATAAAGACCATGTGGAGAATGAGAAAATAAAGTTCGATTTTGAGAAATTGCCGTCTGACTACGAAACAACCGGAATCATCGTCTTAAAACTCCGATTGAAATTGAAGTAAATCAAAAAACTTAAATTATTGATGAAAAAACAGGCAAAAAGAAAATTAAAATTGAAAAATTAAAACGAAAAAGCCAACGTAAATCATCTTCGAGTTGGTAAACTTGACGTCGATAATAATCAAATGACCGCGGCGCGTTTTCGAGTGCAAAGCATTCCGACTCTGCTTATTCTGAAAAATGGGCAAGAAGTCGACCGCATTGTCGGAGCACAATCAAAAGAAGCGATTCTGCAACGTTATAAAATCTTATCTTTAAAGTTTGTATGAATAAGCTTGAGGTATTTTAAGAATGATAAAATGAGGCGTGATTTGAGACATATTTTTTCAAAGCTTCTAAAAGTAGAGGATGCTACTCTGGAAATAGCTTGTCCTTGATAATCAAATCCGCACTATTTTCATTGGCAGGGTGTAATTTGAATAAGAGAAGTGTCGCGTAAACAAAGCGTTTGACGGCGTTCGGCGACGAAGATTTGAGCGCCGCTCGTTTTTCGGCGATAATTTCGCCCGCGTCACGACCATCAACAGCGGTCAGAATCATTCCGGGCAAAATCCCCGACCACGCCGCTTCCGAGTTAGGCTTGACGCCAAAAATTACCGGTTTGCCTCGGCTTCGCCAATCCATAAACCGACACCGATGTTCCGGTTCAACTTGGAGGCTGAAACATCCTCGTGCTAGCGAAAACCGGTGTGCGCATCGTCGAGTTCGCCGACCATTTGTTTGACGAGAACGTAGAATTCTTTATCATCTTTAGTCATTTCAACCCGCTGAAGGTAGAATTCACGTGTCGCAGCCCAATTGATGCCGTTGAAATTAGGATCGTAATATTTTTGATTAATCGTATTCCAAACTTTACTAAAAATTTTAACTTTCTCCGGCAACGAAAGTTGCGCTGCCGCTATGTTTGTAAACAGTAACATTAACACCAAAATGCACGATAATCTTAAAAAAATTGATGTTTTTACGCTCATAAAATTATAAAATCTCAGTCGCAACCTGATTGATACCGGTTTGTAAGTCATTAACCTAATGCTTATAATTATTTTCCTTTTGGGCTTGTATCTTTAATCTAAAAGTTCTTTCAAACTTGGTTGCGGAAGATGTTGCTCAATTAAAATTATTGTCTTAATGACAATGATTAAGACGGCTTCGTCTGGCAGAGCGTAAGGTCCAAGCAGATGCACATGATAATCAACCAGAGGAATGATGTCGTTCCGGATTTGTTGAGTTGCGCCGTCTGGTTGGTCAATTTTGACGGGCGTTTGCGCGAAAGCCGCGACAATCGTTATGTATAAAATTATTAAAATCAAAAAGCATTTTTGCATAACGAATTTATTGTATCTGCCTTATTGTATCTGCCTTTACGAATGGTCGTGAATCATCCGCCAGCCGTTTTTGGTTTTTCGCCAGACGCTCGTAAACCAGCCCTTTCTTTCGGGAATGTTTCCACCGGTCAGAATGTAATTGCCGGTGACGAGCGCCGCTTCTTTGCCGAGCATTCGCACTACAACTGATTCGTAGCGCAGAGTTTGCAGCGGTCTGCCGGTTTTCCAAAAACCTTTTTTCATCGTTTCTTCGATAGCTTCGACACCGCCCGCCGGACCCGTTCCGCGCATTTCGGTCGCGTCGGGCGTGTAAACGGCGAGGTATTTTTCTAGGCTGCCTTCGTTCCAGCCAATTGCCGTTGATTCGAGCGCCGCACGAATTTGCGCTTCATCCGCGCTCTGTTTTTTGCGCGATTCCTGTCCGTAACTCGGCAGAGATAAAAAGGCGAAGAAAAGAAATAATACAAGCGTAATTACATTTTTGTTCATAATTTTTAATCGTTCGACAGATGATTCGATATATCTCAGAAAATCGTTTACTTGAAATTTGAAGATACGGCTTTTTTATAATCAATGCCCTATTTATCGTCCCTGAGAAATTTATTTTTTCGCGTCCGCTGGCAAATTCCTTTTCAAAAAATCGGTCAAAAGCGTGTATAAATGCCGGGTCGTATTCTCCCCTTCGGAAATACCGTGCGTGCGGTTCGGATAAGCCATCATCGAGAAAGTTTTGTTACCGGCGATAAGCTTATTGATTAATCGCTCTGTTCCCTGATAATGCACGTTGTCATCGCCCGTGCCGTGAACGATCAGCAAATTTCCTTTCAGATTATCGGCGTAAGTGATCGGCGAAGATTGTTTGTAAAATTCTTCGCCGCCGCCTTCGGGCAAACCCATATAGCGTTCCTGATAAATTGTATCGTAAAGCCGCAAATCGGGAACGGGCGCGACGGCGATTCCGGTTTTGTAAATTTCCGGGTACCGGAAAATCGCGTTCAAAGTCGTCGTGCCGCCGCCCGACCATCCCCAGATTCCGACGCGCGACGCGTCAATAAACGAATGTTTGGCGATTAATGCTTTGGCGGCGCTCGCCTGATCGTCGGAGACGACGGTGCCGATTTTCCGGTAGATGCTTTTGCGCCAGACGCGTCCTTTCGGCGTGGGCGTTCCGCGATTATCAATACTGGAGACGATGTAGCCTTGTTGGGCGAGCATCGCGTGCCAGAGGCTGCGTCTTGCATCCCAACTATCAACGACTGTTTGCGATGCCGGTTCGCCGTAAACGTAAAACAAAATCGGATATTTTTTCGTCGGGTCAAAATCCGGCGGTTTCATCATCCAGCCGTCCAAAGTCGCGCCGCCGATTTCTATCTGAAAAAACTCGTCCGCGCCTCTGCGTAATTTATCAACTTTCGCTTGCAGTTCGGAGTTATCAACCAGCTGCCGAACGCTTTTTTTATAGATTAAATCAACGAGTTCGATTTGCGGCGCGATTCTTGTCGCCGTGCGCGTGTGAAATGCCCAGCGCGCGTTCGGTGAAATGTTGTAGGCGTTCGTTCCAGATTTGGAATCGGGCGTTACTCGCTCAGCCGCGCCGCTGCCGTCGAGTCGCGCGCGATATAAATAACGCTGCGTCGCGTTGTCGGGAGAAGCGATGTAATAAACCCAATTATTCGCTTCATCAATCGCCTGAATGCTGACGACATCGAAATTGCCGGGCGTGATTAATTTCCGGTTCGAGCCGTCGCGCGAAAACGTATAAAGATGCTGCCAGCCGTCCTGCTCGCTCATCCACAAAAAGCGTTTGCCGTTGTCGAGCCAACTGAATTTGTTTGTTCGCACGTTAACCCACGCGTCGTCTTTATCCGTTAAAATCGTCCGCGCGTTTCCTGTTTTCGCGTCGGCAAACATTAATTGATCGGTGTTTTGCAAACGATTCAGATGCTGCAAAACGATTTCGTCGGAATTTCCCGCCCAATCCATCGCAACGATGTAATTCTGGCGCAGATCGCCGGGCGTGTTGAGCCATTTAATTTGTCCGCCGCTCGCGCTGACGACGCCGATGCGAACGGCGGCGTTCGTTGTCCCGACCTTTGGATACGGAATCACCGTCGTTTTCGGATAAAGCTCGTCCGTGTTGTTGACGAGCGTGAAATCTTTAATGCCACTCGCATCGAACTGCCAGAAGGCAATCGAACGGCTGTCGGGACTCCAGCGCCAGCAATCGCGCAGTGAAAATTCTTCTTCATTGACCCAATCCGACGTGCCATTGATCAACGTCGGTGAGCCGTCTGCCGTCAATCGAGTTATTTTATTGTCCACCAGATTTTCAACATACAAATTGTTTTCCCGCACGTAACCGACCGTTTTGCCGTCAGGCGAAAATTTGGCGAACATTAAGGTCGAAGGCTTTGCCTGCGCGCCGCCGAGCTTGGCGAGTCTGCCGCTTTCAATGTCTAAAACCCAGTAATCGCCGCGCGTATTTTGCCGCCAGACTTTTTTGGAATTCGTGTAAATCAAAACCTGCCGGTCGTCCGCTGAAAACTCGTAGCTTTGCAACGCGAGCGGCGCGATTTCGCCTTTCGGAACGAGCTTTTCAGCTTGGATTAAAATCGTCCGAGTACCGCTTTCCGCTTCGTAACTGACTAAATCGGAGCCGCCTTTGATTGTTGCGGAAGGCTCGATTTTCGCGTAAGCGTTGCCGGATTTAAGCCACCTGACCGCGCCGATTCCTTTGGCGGAAAAATCATCGGAATTAAAAATCCGGTCAATCGTCAAAAGCGATTCGTTCGCGTTTTGTCCGAAAACAAAAGCCGGAACAATGGCGAGAATGACAAACAAAAAAATCAACCGAAACGGAAGCGTTATTTTTTTCATAATTGAGAGTTATTATCGTTTACTTTAACCCGGAACCCAACGCAGGCTGGCGGGTGAGCGCGTAAATTTCTTCAAGTTCCGCCGGAACGCTCGCCGTCAAATTTTCCGCGCCGGTCGGCGTGATTAAAATCGTGTCTTCGAGCCGCAAATGAATTTTCTTTTCCTCGTTTTGAATGAGTGGTTCGACGTTAAAAACAACGCCCGCGACAAACGATTTTGGTTCTCCTCCCGAATCTCCGGGATCGTGAACCGAAAGCCCGACGTAATGCCCGACGTAGCGTCCGAATTTTTTGAATTGTTCGAGAAATCCGTGCTTTTTATAAACCGGTTCAGCCGCATCCTGCATATCTTTGACGGTGATGCCTGGTTTCATCATCGCGACGATCACATTGCGGGCTTCGAGAATGCAGCGATACATTTTCTCCTCGTCCGGCGAGAATTTCCCCGAAACCGCCCACGTTCGGGTTATGTCCGAAGTGTAATAATCGTAATCCGCGCCGTAATCAATATAAACAATGTCGCCCGCCTGCATCTGCCGGTTATTGGCGGTATAGTGCAGAGTCATGGTGTTGGCGCCCGACGCGACAATAGGCAGAAAAGCGTCACCGCGCGCGCCACGTTTGACGTAAACAAACCGCGCCGCGGCTTCGATTTCGTATTCGTACATTCCCGGTTTCGTGCCCTTCATCGCTTCTTTAATGCCTTCGGCGCCAATGCGCCCGCTCATTCGCATGCGCTCGATTTCATACGGCGTTTTCACCCAGCGCAGTTCGTCGAGCATCGGGCTGACGTCGCCGATTTGCAGCTGCGGCTGCCATTTTTGCAGCATTTCGATTTTCCGTTTCGTTTCGGAAACGCGCCCGAACAAAGGATTTTGCATCAACTCATTGTCTTCGCCCGCCATCTCGAAACGCCCGAACTGTAAATCGTCTGGCGGCGACACCTGAACGTAAAGTTTTTTCGAGTTACCGAGAACCTGCGGAAAAATCGTATAGAAATTTTCCACCGGCAAAACAGCCAAACCGTAAACTTCCCCCGGATTTGCAACTTCCCGAAGTCCTGCGCCCTCGATAGCGATTTTTTGCGGTGAGCGTTTCGGCGCGAAAACCGCGCTTAACTTGCGCGCTCCGTTGATAACCAAAACCGAATTCGGTTCTTCGATTCCGGTGAGGTAATAAAAGTCCGGTGATTGACGGAATTTCACCGAATACGGATGAGCCTCGTTACTGAAAATCACGGCAACGCCGTCTCCGATTTTTTCAATCAATTTGGCGCGGCGAGCCGCGAATTCGGCTTTGTCGAAACGGTTTTGTCCGAACGCGGCAGAAGCTGAAATTGTCAAAAAAAGACAAAGCAAAAAGATGATCAGCGGGCGTTTCGCGAAACGCTCGCCCTTTTTTTGAATCATAAAAATAAATTCCTTATGCAGTTTTTGGTATATAAATTTATCGAACCGGTTTTTCGCGTCCTTTGTATTTATTTGAACAGCAAAAACTTGGGATATTATTCTATTGAAATAATATCCCATTCAGCAGGACGCGAAAATAAAAATGTCGTGAAGAGTTGTTTTTGAGACTTGAATCGTGAAAGCGTCGCGATTTGGTCGTCAATGCGCGTGAGGGAATTTATTTTAACGGCAGCCAAAAATCGCGCGGATAAAGACGGTAAAGTTTAGTGTCGGAACCGTCAGCGGTTTTCAAGTAATTTTCATACGCGCTCATTTGTTTTTCCGAACCGATAACGAAGTAATTCGCGCTCGTTACAGGCTTTCCTTTAACGCCGTAACCCGGCAGAATCTGCGCGTAAACTTTATCTTTCCGCCGGTATAATTCTTCCGCCAGATTCGGCATTTTTCGTAAATCCAGAATTGCGCGGCGGAATTTTGAAACTACATCGGGCGTCGTTCCGTCGGCAAGGTCTGTCGCCATCGCTTCGCCGCGCTGTTCATACGGCAAAGCTGCCCTCGAGCCGAAAGAAAGCGCTACAACGTATTCGCTCAAACCGGATTCCTCAAACGGCTTTTTAATTTCTCCAATGACATAACCGATAGTTTGCGGCAATTCCGGCGTGCGTTCGGCGTAATATTTTAACAACCCGCTGCTCGGACTGCTGCTGACGCCGTTGCTGTATGCCAGTCCCGCGCCGATTGTTTTCGCGAAAACGCTGTGCCCGCCGCTGCCCGCATAGAGTTTCGAGGCGAGATAATCAAGCAGTTTTTCGCGGTCTGTGTCTGCGTAGCTGACGAACGGCACTTCGTTGATGAAAACGCCGCCCGTCATATTCGGAGCCATCAAACCGACGAAGATCGGATTTTCAGCCGTGTTGTCTCTTGCCTTTACGCGTTCGTTAATGCGCCGGGTTTTGGAATAATTAATTCGGGCGACGGAAGCTTTATCGAAACCGGCGAGCAGATTCTGATAACTCGGTTCTAGTTTAGCTTGCGTTTCGCGCGAGCCGATGACGAACATTCGCGCGTTGACGCTGCTCAGAAGTTTGCGGCGCACGCCGTCGAGATTCGCCAGCGTCGTTTCCGGCGACTGCAATAAATCCTTGCGCATTTGATGACAGAGATAAGACCAATCCGCCGCCAGAGAAGAATCGGGAACGTCGCCGATTGTTTGATCTAAATCCTTCGCGGCTTCGGTCGCTAAATGACGCGCCGTGTTGGGCAGTCTCGCTAAATCTTCGATTAACGATTTCTGACTTGAAGATACTTTTTCCGCTTGTTCCTTGCTGCCCTGTATCGCGGCAAGCAGAGTTTTTAAATTCTCCCTGTTTCCTTCTGCCTCGGCGAGTTTCGTCAGAAAAGCCGAAATAGCCACTTGATTTTCCGCGTTTCCGGCGTCTTTCAGCATCCAGCGCAACCGTTGCGCGTTGTGCGTCCGCGTCAAAGACGAGAGCGCGGCGAGATGAACCGGATTGTTTTGCGCCATATACGCTCCAGCCGGATTATTAACCCAATTTTCTTCCGAGTCCTGCATCATTCTGCGCAGGCTCGTCAATTGCTGGTCAACCACATCGCGGATGCGCGGCAGATTTTCGGCGTGCCAGTTCGGATTCTGCAAAACGTTTTTTATCCATTCAATTGCCCGCTGCGATTCGTCCGCGTTATTGCCCGAAGCGCGGGCGACGAGTTCGTAACGATTCGTTTTGAAGTTTCCGGTGAAACTTAAATTCAGATTCAATATTTCCTTGCGCAGAAGTTCGGACATTTCTTCAAACGAGAGCGGCTTGCCGTCTTTGACAATGCCGGTATTGCGAAGCAGAACGGGCATCAGTGAAAGATAAACGAGTTCGTTTTCCGGCACGACATCCGCGCGCAGAGCGATTCCGGAGGTTGCGCCCGTCATATCGTCGAAATTAGCGGCAACGAGCGGCACGCCGTTAATTTGTGAAACTCGGTAATCGAGCAAATCATCATTGCTCAGCGGCGGATTTTCGATAAATTTGGCGGCGCTTGCTTGATTGAGCTTTTCCAGTTCGATTGTGTTAACGTCTCTTTCGGCTTTATAACGCCGGATGGCTTCCTGTTCGTCCGAGACGCTGTATTTCTGTTTCAGACGCGCGATTTCCGCATCGGCTCTCGACTTTCGTTCGGCGGCGTCCTGTTCGATCAGTTTAGAATTGGCGCGAACGGCAACGGCGTACGGTGCCTCGGCAGTCAGTTTCCATTTTGCCAGCAAGACGCGCCAGAAATTTTTTCCGCTGTCGAGCATTTTTTCCACTTCGGCGATTTGCGGCTTATAAGTGACCGATTTGCGAAAATCCTTGGTTTCGTTCAAATGTCTCGTCTGCAAAAGCCAGCCGTAGCCGTTTCCGCCCGAACGAAATCCGAATCCCGGCGGCGTGTTGACGAATTTTGACAGCGAGCGGCGCGATTCAACCAGAGCGTTAGCAAAGCGTTCGTTAAATTCCTTGAGTTCCGGCGAATCGTCTTTGAAGGCGGCGATTCTCGCAAATTCGTCGGCTATTTTCCGCCGCACGAGCAAAGCTTTTTCTTCGCTTAAATTATCCGTCGGCACGTTCGCCAGCTCGATGAAAATGTTTCCCGGAAAATCGTCGCGCGCTGTGCTCACGTTCGTCGCGCCCAAATCAATTTCGCGCGTTTTGCTGTCAATCAGCTTTTTATAAAGATTCGTATTGGCGTTTCCTCCGAAAACTCGCAGAAAATTATTCAGCAAAACATTTTCCGTCGCGTTCGGTTTCAAAGTCATCGGATAAGCGAATGCCAACGCGCCGGGCTGGCGGTCGTTTTTGTTCGGATATTCGACGATTTGGAATTTCCCGGCTGGCGCGGGTTTCGCGGCGGGAAGTTTCTCTATGCTCATAAATTCGCGCTTTTCCGGTTTCGGTTCGAGCCGGTTTAAAATTCCGTCAAGCCGGTGCAAAACCGAATCGAGCGTCATTTCTTTCGGCACAGAAACGATTGCGCCCATATTCCCGAGATGGTAATTCGCCGTGTGAAACCGCTTGATGTCGGCGGGCTGCATCCGGCGAATTTCGGCGGGCGTGCCGCCTGAATTGTATGACAGCGGATGTGCGCCGCCGAAAATCAAATTTCCCAGAGTTTTATAAAGCTGCACGCCGGGAATATTCATCGTGCTCGTCATTTCATTGTAAACCGAACCTTGTTCTTCGAGCCGCAGAGTTTTGTCGGCGTTTTCCGCCACGCCCCAATTGCGCACTTCGCGGCGCACTTCTTCGTCCGTATAATCGGGATGCAGCAGCGCGTCCATATAACCGGTAAAAACGTCGTAAAAAGCTTCGCCGCCTCCGGCAGTATTGAGTTCGTAAACCGTCTGAAACTGCGAAGTCGAGGCGTTCGATTGAGTGAGCGACATATCCATCAGCGCGTTGATATTGCGCCCTTTGTTGCCTTTCGTTATCAGCAGATGTTCCTGCGTATGCGGCTCGCCCTGATCGGAAACCGGAAACGAATTAGCCCAGATAAACGTCTGCGGCACCGATTGAATTTGCAGCAAATCGAGCGTAAATCCGCTGCGTTCGTGAATAAAGCGCGCGCCCATCGCTCGATCCGCCTCGTTCAAATAAACCGCTTCGGCACGAAAGCCGCTCTTCTTTGCTCCTTTGGTCAAATTGTCCAAAGAAACAGCGCTCGTTTGCGCCGCAACAAAAGGAATTTGCGCGAAGGCGAGTGAAAAACAATAAATTAAGTTCAGAAAGAATGCGAGTCGCGAATATTTCATATGATTTCTCTTTCTCATTGCAATTTAATGCGAATGAGTTTCTGCCTTGTAGTTAATGCTAAAAACTCTTTTTGAACAAATAAGACGCCTTGATAAAAAAGCTGCGCCCATTGCCACGAAAGCCCGATTCGAGCGTTCCCGTGTAAGGATTGTAGCCGCGATAATTGATGTCGTCGTTGTAACCTGCGTAAAGCGCCGTTCCCGGACTCGGCGTCCAGCCCAAAACAAATTGCGGAAGGATTCGTCGTCTCAAAGTCGAATAATCAACGCGGAGACGGGCGAAAATGTCGCGGTTGAATTGGTAAATCGAACGCGAGCTGAAAAGATTTTCGTCGAAGGCGACTAATCCGTTGTCGTGGCGCGCAAGCCGCCGCTTCGTGTAATCGAGCCGGGTTTGAAAAGCGGTCGTCGGCTGATAGCGAACGCCGGCTTGGAGCGTAAATTGATTGCCCGCGCCCGGATCGTACGGAGCATTTTGTCCTAATAGCAGTGCAGCCGGACTGATGCGCGGAAAACTTCTGGTGTTGCCGAGATCGTAATCGAGCTGTCCGCGCTTGTAATCGAAATTGGCGTAAGCGAATATTTTTTTGGTCGGTGTTGACTCGATAAAGCCGTTGAAATCGGTATAGGTTGAAGCGCGTTCCGAATTCGTTCCGAACAAAGCGCCCGGTCTGGTCTCCGTGCGAACCGCGCCGTATTCGTGTTCAAAGACGCGTTCGTAGCCGTATTGGAATCCTAATCCGACGAAGGTTTGCCGCTGCAAAGCGAGCAGTCCGGCAGTGCTGGAAACCCAGTTTTGCGCCCGCCCGCGCCAGTCGAAAGTGATGTTATTGACGGTGTTAATGCGCTTGTAGACGATTGATTTTTTCGCGTCGCGGTCGGTGATATATTGCAGAAACGTCCCGACTTGGTTCGTGTCCACGCGCGGCGTAAATCCGACATCCGCAGCGTAATCTCTGGTTCTGCCGACGGCAAATACTTCCCCGAACCAGTTTCGATCAGACCGCTGCGCGTTAACCCGATAACCGAAACCGTTGCCCGTGCGGTAAAACCTGCGGTTCAAATCGGCGTCGTAAAAATTGCCGCGCGTGTTGGTGCCGATCACCTGAAATTCGGCGACGGTCTTTTCGCTCAGGCGAAATCGCCCGTCAAATCCGGCGGTATGATTATGCCGGTCGGTGAAATTATAAGTGGTCGCGAAAAAGCCGAGGTTATGCTGCCGACCGATGTCGCGTTTAAGACGCAGCACGCCGATGTCTGCATTTTGATCAACGAATCGCTCGATGCCGCACACGCGAGCCGGATTGATAATTCGATCTTGCCGGCAATCAAATAATCCCTGCCGCTCGTCAATCGAATAATTGCCCGGCGCGTTGTCCGAAGCATAAAGTACGCCGAATGTATTGCGCCCGCGTCGTCCGGTCAATTTTACCGCCACGTCCGGGTCAACGATCGCTCTGGTATTGACGACGTTCATCGCGGTTTGAAAAATATCAATTCGTTCGAGAAAAAACGGACGTTTTTCAGCGAAGAAAATCGGAAAACGAACGTTGGCGGTCGAAACGGGCGCGTCGGCTTCGACCTGCGCGAAATCGGGATTATAAGCAAAATCGAGCGTGATTGTTGGCGTCAAACTGAACTTCGCGGTGACGCCGAAATCACCTTTGATACCGTCGTTGACATAACGACCTGCCGGATCGTTATTAAAAGTGTAGCGCGTTCGTCTGCCCGTTTCCGAAACCGTAAAGCTCGGATTGATTTCCAATTGGCGCGTCGTTTCAATGCCTTCGAGTCCGGTAATACGTCCGGCTTGATTGAGCCAGCCGGAAACGCTTCGATTCTGCGGCATCCACGAGTTATACTCGCCGTTGTTATATTTGACGCGGCGGTTGATATGCAATCCCCAATTTTTATCTTTGCCCGCTTCGTAGCGGAGAGATTTAAACGGAATAGCCACTTCGATAGTGTAACCATCTTCGGTCAGAACGCCTTTCGAATCCATGACGATGTCAAGCGAATAATCTTCGCCGCGACCTTCGGTGTATGTGCCGTCGGCTTGAATTCCGAGCGGACTGAAAAACAAAAGATACGCCTGACGCTGGTCGTTGAACGTGTCGAGATGCACCAGGACGTAATCGTCGTTAAAAATATTATCGCGCCGCGCAACCGTCGCACGAATCGTTTTTCTATCTTGAACGATGCGAAAAGCCAGATAAAGATTTTTCGCGTCATAACCCATCATAAATTCGGTCGGATGCGTCGGTTTGACATTGTCGCCCGGACTGATTTGCACGAAATCACCAAAAATTGCCGCGTTTTTCCAAGTCTCGTCATTTAACACGCCGTCAATCAGCGGCGGCGCGTCGAAATGCGGAATTCGCACCGAAGATTTTTTATCCGCATAACTCGGCGCGGATTTTTCATTGATTGTTTCCTCGCCGCCGCCCGGTTCGTTAGCCGCGGCAGAAGAACTTGGCGGCGCGGCAGGAACGGGATTTTCCGCCGTTGTCGTTTGGGCGAAAGAATTGAACAGGCAGAAAAGTATCAGAATTAAAGCGGTGGTGATTTTCATAATACGGACGCACGGGTATTGTTCGACTCCGGCGCAGTCGGTTTTTGGTTACGAATATGTTTTTAATTTCTAAAAGGCGAAACGTGAAAAACGGTCGATCTTAAAACACCGCAAAGACTTTTGCGACCATAATTTGTTTAATTTGCCGTATTTAATCCGGCACGCGGCGATCGAACTCCGGTTTGTTTTACCTTTCCAATCATCTATTTAATAATATTCTGAGAACGAAGTTTGACGAGTTGTTCCAAAGTTAAATCGGCAAATCCTTTTGCCTTGGCGCGCTTGATAAAGTCGCGGTCAACTCCGCGGCTTTTGAGTCGGACAGCCGTTTCCGCGGAAATTTCGGAATAGCCTTCGGCTTTCAAACCGCCGACGAATTCCGGCGTTATTTCGTATTTTTTGAGTCTGATTAACTGCTCAATCGAAAGATTTTCAAATCCCGCCGAACGCATTTGGCTGACGAATTCCGGCGTGATTTTATAGCTCCGCATTCTGATCAGCGTTTCGAGCGGCTGGCGCTCAAATCCCATCGCCTGCGCTTGTTTGATATAATCGCTGCTTATATTACGGCTTTTTGCGCGAATGATCTGATCTATCGTTAAATTTTCAAATCCCGCCGATTGAACGTCTCGAATAAATGCAGGCGTTAGATTGTGATTTCTTGCTCGCAGAATTTTTCCGAATTCAAGATTGCCGTATCCGGCTGATTTCAAGTCTTCAATGAATTTCACCGTCAAATCGCTCATCGCCGCCGATACTAATTCGTTTTCGGTCAGATTATCGTATCCGCGACCGCGCATTGCCGCAACAAAACTCTGGTTTGGCATTAAAGTCCAAAATCCGACGCCTTTGCCGTTTTTAAAGAGACCTTCAAACTCGAAAGTCCCGGCTTCGCGCGCCAGTTTGAAATTGACGTTCGGGCTATCTGAAGATACTGTCTGCGCCGTGAGATTTTGAAATTCATTAATTGCAACATTTCTGCCTGTCTGATTAATACTGGTCGGATTGGGACGTCGCGTGAACATCATATTGAGCATATCCGGCTTGTCCGAATCCGTGCGCGCCGTCCACTCGCCGGTGGTTTGCGCTTTTGCCGTAATCGCGCTCCCAACGATCATAAATGCCGTGAAAGCAATTAAGCCGGCAAAAAATAAGGGCGAAATGCGCGAGTGTTTTTTATTAATCAATAATTGTGCTTTTGCGAGTGAATTTTTCATAAAATGCTCTCCTTTGATACTCTTTTCTCATTTGCAAATCATAAGCGATGCTGGAAATTTAGCATCAAAATTCGCAGAACTAATTGAAATATTCCCTTTATCTAGTCAAATTCTAATAACAATCTTTCAAAATCGGCGCGAAAATGTCCTTAAACGTATCAAAAAAGTCATGAACCGTGAAATTTTGAATATCGTTTATTTAACAATGTGGTGGATGCGGAGATTTACCAGTTGTTTGAGCGTTACGTCCGGGTAACCTTTCGCCTTGACGCGGCGAATGTAATCGGCGTCAACTTTGTAAATCCTGAGATTGATAAAATCGCGCGTCGTGAGCGCGGAAAATCCTTCACCCTTAATTTCTTTGACAAATTCCGGCGTCACGTTGTAAATCCTGAAGTTGACTAAATCTTTCAACGATAGATTGTCGAAACCCGCCGCTTGCGTCTGGCGGATGAATTCGGGCGTAACTTTATAAATGCGCAAATTCGTCAGTGTTTTGAGCGGCTGACGTTCAAATCCGAGCGCCTCTATTTCTTTGGCAAATGAAGCGTCAACTTTGAAAATGCGCGCGTTGACCAATTCTTTAATAGTCAAATTTTCGTAACCGGCGCTTTTCATCTCTTGAATGAATTTCGGCGTCACTTTAAAGATGCGCGCGTTGACTAATTCTTTGAACGTTAAACGATCGTAACCGACGGCTTTCAAGCCTTCGAGGAATTTAGTATTGATGTCGAACAGAGCGGCGGAAAATAAATTGTTTTCCGTCAAGTTGTCGTAACCGCGCTCGCGCATTGCGGATACGAAACTTTGATTAGGAAGCAGAGTCCAAAAACCCGTCCCTCTGCCTTCGCGAAATATACCTTCGCATTCAAATGTTCCGGCTTCGCGGACGATGCGGAAGTTAATGTTTTTTTGCTCGCCGAAAGCCTGCTGGCGCGACAAGCCTTGTAATTCATTGAGTTCAATACTGCTGCCGGACGAAGAATTGATGCTGCCGTTTTCTGTCCGCTGCGTCAGCGTGAGATGCGCTTCGTCCGCTTTTGCGCGATTGAAATCAATGACCCATTCGCCTGTAATCGCTTGCTGCGCCGCGATGCCCGGTGTCGTCAATACGAGCGCGGCGAAAACGAATAATCCGGTAAAAAATAATCGTCCGGCGTTTGATGTGGATAAAAATAAGCTCTGTCTTTTCATAATTTACTCCTCGATTTTTAATTCTTATTCCGTTTCCTTTTTCTTGTCTTTAACCTCGGTTAAAACGCCTGCGATTTTGAGCGAAACGAGTTGTTTCGGCGTTAAATCTCCCAGACGACTTCGCGCCGACCGCACAATCTCCGGCGTAATCCCGTAAATTTTAAATTTAATCATTTCACCGAGCGAGAGGGACGGATAACCGGCGCTCTGGATTGCTTTGGCATATTCGGGCGTCACGCTGTAAATACGAGCGCTGGTTAGTTCTTTAAGCGTCAGCCCCTTGTAACCAAGCGCCGCCATCGCTTCGATATAAGCCGGAGTAACTCGGTAAATCCGTAAATTCGTGATTGTTTTTGCAGTCAGATTATTAAAACCAAGAGCACGCAAACCTCTGATAAAATCGGCGGTAACGCGGTGCGTTTTCAGCATTATCAGCTCGTTAACCGAAAGATTCGTCAATCCGACAGAAGCCATTTCATCAATAAAATCTCCTGATTTTTCTTGAGTTTGCGGTTTGGTTTCCTGCCGGTATCCGGCATTAATAAAAGGACTGGTTTCCGGCGCGGGCGGAGCGCTTATTTCCGGCATTTGAATAATCGTCAAGATTTGCCGCCCAACTGTTTCGGAATTGTTTGGTTGTGAATTGTCTTTTAAAGCGGGCGTGATATTCGGTTCATCATTTTTATCAATCTGCTCGACGGTAACAGCTTGATCGGACGGTTTAACAAGGACATCGGAGTCAGCCGGTTTTTTGACCGCTTTATCGGTTTCCGCTTTTTGATGCGCCGCGCGCTCTCGTTGTTCCGCGACGATCAACCGTAACGAATCCGTTACCGACAATGCTGTCTCGTGTTGTCTATCATTTGAAATCGTTTCGGAAATCGGGGATTTCTGCGCCTTAATCGTCGTTGGTCGAACTACTGCCAACGAAACAAGCAAAAAGCACATTAACGCGATGAGCCCTGCAGTTGCCGCGCGAGACGCAGCGCCGAATTTGTTTTCTTCACGCAGAATCGCGAGAAGCCGTCCTTCTAACTGCGACCGTCGAGCCATCGCTACGCTTGTCGTCTGCGACCATTCGAAAATCGAACGTTCTTCCTGCATCGAGCGCGCGATTTCCAGTAAATGATGCGCGTATTCGGAAGGCTTCGTCCCGATGCTCAGCACGCGGTCATCGCAAGCCTGCTCGCGTTCGACGCGCTGGCGGCGAGCGGCAATCCAGATCAGCGGATTGAACCAGTAAAACGCGCACGCCGTTTGCGCCAGCATTTGCGTCAAACAATCGCGCCGCGCAACGTGTGCCAACTCGTGCAGCAACACCATCCGTTGCCGCTGCTCAGACCATTCTTCCGCGCCTGCGGGTAACAAAACTACCGAACGGAAAACTCCGCAGACGACCGGCATTATTGTGCGTTCGCCGCGCCGGAGACGAGTTTTATTTTGCAGTTTCAAATCGGTGCAAAGAGCCGAAAATAATTCGTTCAAAGCAGCGCTTTTGAATTCTCTACCGCCACGAGCGAGAAAACCGCTTGCCGCGAGTCCGGCGAATAATCTGATTAAAAGCAACACCGTTCCGGCGATCCAAACAGCCAAAGTCCAATTCACTGATTGACTCAGAAGCGCAGGCGATGCCGCACGCGTCTTCGGTGATTTGTGCTGCTCGAATGTTTCCGCTGTCAGCTTCGTCGGCGCGAAATTTTCGGGGAAATTTGTTTCCGCTTGAAGTTTTGATTTTTGCCGCACGGCACTGTCGCGTAGCGCGTTCAAAGCCGTCAGTTCTCCAGGCAGCGGCGTTTCCGGCACTTTCAACAATTCACCGCTTTCGTTTAATTCATTCGAGATGGCAGCGTTTTCTGTCTGCGCGATAGGCAAAATCGCCATTTCCCAAAAAGTTAAAAAAGACAGAAACGGTAAAAGAAGGGCAGCACATAACGCGAAAGTCCAAAGCAGATGACGAGTTGCTGCCGAAATGCGGCGAAAAGTCAGATTAATCAGTGCGACGAAAGCAATTAAAACAGTTGCTTTGACCGTCGCCAGCGCGAGAAGCGACAAAAATTCAACATTGCTGTGCGGAGCCAGAATATTCAGTAAATAATTCATTGTCAACGTCCCTCCTTTCTCGCCTGTTTAATCAAATTTTCCATTCGCTTTAACTCGTCATCGGAAAGTTTTTTTTCTGAAATATCAAGCAGCGCGGCGACGGCTTCTTCCGCCGAGCCGCCGAAAAAGGTTTGCAAAACGCCGCGCAAAGCCGAACGCTTCGCCCGCTCGCGTCCGACAGTCGGAGTAAAAACGTATCGCTGCCCATCGAGCGTATGCCGCAAATGCCCTTTTTCTTCCAGCACGCGCAAAAGAGCGCGTACCGCCGAATAACTCGGTGGATCGGACAGGTTTTCCAGCACTTCGTTGGCGGTTGCCTGCCCGCGGCTGTAAATGATGTCCATAATTTGTCGCTCTCGCCGGGACAAGGTATTAAGTTCTTTTTTATTCATAGTCTTGCCTTATCAAACCACTCTTCCTCAACCGTTTCAAAATAGATGCGGTTTTTTTAGCAGATGCTAGATTTTTAGCACTAGAACTTAATAAATGTCAATCAAAATTTTTCTCGTCTCTCACAAACAATACGAATAATCGTTTGGTTCTGAAGCGAAAATGTCCCGAAGCGTGTTAAATTAGTAACAAGTCGTGAATATTTCCGCACATTAATGTGAACCGGATCTCGCTCTAACAAGAAAATTATCAGTGCAATTTTCTTGCTGGTTCAATTTTCACTGTTTTCATTCCACTCTCGAAACGGAATCTCGATTTTGACGCTGCAACCGCCGCTTGGCGGAGCGACAAAATTTAATTGATGCTCGTTCCCGTAAAGATGTTCAAGACGCGCGCGCGTATTGCTCAGCCCAATTCCTTCACGTGGTTCTTTTTCGCCGATTCCTCTGCCGTTATCGCTCAACTCTAAAAGTAACGTTCCGTTGCGACGAATTGCCGAAACTTCTAAACGCCCGCCTTCTTCAAGCGGTGCCAGCCCGTGTTTGATCGAGTTCTCCGCTATCGGCTGCAAGATCATATTCGGGATCAGCGCATCGAGCGCAGCGGCGTCAATGTTCCATTTTACTTCGAGCCGCTGTTTCATCAGAGTTTGTTGAATGTGCAGATAAGCCTGCAGAAATTCGAGTTCGACTTTGAGCGTCACTTCCTGTGTTTTTCCGTTTGATAGAGAAATTCGCAGTAAATCGCTCAACTGAGTGATCGTCCGGTCGGCGTCCTTCGGCGATTGGTGCACAAGCGTGGAGATGGCATTTAAGGCATTAAATAGAAAATGCGGCTGCAATTGCGTTTTCAGCATTTCGAGTTCGGCTTGCTGAATTCGAAATGCTCGTTCCTGCGATTCACGGAAATAAAAATACGCCTGCTGAATAGAGATAATCGTCGCGTAAAAAGCAACCGAACTCAAACCGTTATTGACCAGCGACGCCGCTGTAAAAAAGTTCGCCAGAAACGCTTCCGTTGCATTGATACTCAGCAAAATCAGGAGCAATCCGTAACAGTAGATGTGCGTGATACCGAGTGCAACGGCAATTATTAAATGAACGAATAAATGACGTAGCAAACGACGTTTGGTGAGTGGAAAAAGATAACCCGCCCATAAAATAAATGGTGTGATTAACGCCGAAACATAATAAAATACGGCGAGCCGAGCAATAGTCAAAGGAAATGATTTTGCAATTTCAGGGTTTTGCAATGCGAAAAGATACGCCGGCACTATTTTCAGAAGGAGCAAAAAAGTATGGACACCGAAAATTAACAGCGCTATTTGTCGCAAACGCTTATTATTAAAACCTATCTTCATAAAGCAATGCACAATTCCGCCAAAGTGCTTTCGTTTGTTATAAAACACCGTATAAGTAGTTTTTGTGACAAAAATTACTTTTTGAAGACCAGCGTTCGGCGGGCTCTGGTTAAGAGTTGAACAGATTAAGGCAGTTCGCAGGGCGTTTCGTGTCCATGCGCAGTTAAATAATAAAGAAACCTCCTTGGCGGATTACACCTTTAACTCATTATTCGCTGCATCAATTTATCGTAATAAGTGCGACTCAGATTAAGCTCCTGACCGTTTTTCAAAATAACGATCTGGTCGCCGTTAAACATCGGATGCAGCGATTTGATGCGGTCGAGATTAACGATGGTCGAGCGGTGAATCCGCATAAAATCTTTCGGGTCGAGTCTGGTTTCAAGCTGCGACAACTTTTCGCGGATTAAATGCGTTTCGCGACCGGCGTGCAGTTCGAGATAATGTCCGGCAGAACCGATCCAGTCGATTTCTTCAGCTAAAACGAGTGTCGTGCCGCGCGTCGATTTAACCGGAATACGCTTCAAGTAATGCGGCTCGATTTTGACTTCCTGCAAAAGTTTGCGCAGTTTTTCCTCGATCTCCGCCGCCGATTCCTGTTTCGTGATTTGACGTTTCGCCCGCAACACGGCTTTTTTCAGTCTTTCTTCGTCAAACGGTTTGAGCAAATAATCAACTGCGTTAACCTCGAAAGCTCTCAAAGCGAATTCGTCGTAAGCGGTAACAAAAATGACGGTCGGCATTTTTCCAGCGCCGACGGTTTCGATCACTTCAAAACCGTTGATTTTCGGCATCTGAATGTCGAGAAACACCAAATCCGGCTTTAGATCACGAATGGCTTCAATCGCTTGGCGCCCGTTCTCGCATTCGGCGATGATTTCGATTTCTCGGTCGTCGAGCAGCATCTTGACGCGCTCGCGCGCGAGTTCAACATCGTCAACGATGATTGTTTTAATACTCATATTTAATTTGTTGAAAGTTCCCGAAACGGAATTTCCAATTTGACGGTGACGCCTCCGCTTGGCACCTCATTAATCGAAAACTTTTGTTCCTTTCCATAAAGATTTTCTAGGCGCGCGCGCACGTTTGAAAGCCCAATACCGTCGTTTTTTTCGCTGTTATTAGACACAAATCCCTGTCCATTGTCGCTCAGTTGCAAAAGAAGATTTCCGTTTTGTCTCGCGGCGGAAATCGTGATTTGACCGCCCGCTTCGAGCGGCGCCAGCCCGTGCTGAATCGCGTTTTCCGCAAGCGGTTGCAATATCAAATTCGGCACCGAAGCATTGAGAGCTTCAGTCTCAATTTTCCATTCGATTTGTAGTCTTTTGCCCATTAAAGTCTGATGAATCTGCAAAAACGCGCCTGTAAACTCCAATTCATCTTTAAGCGAAACTTCCTGTGTTTTGTCCTTTTTGAGCGCGATTCGGAATATATCACCGAGCTGAATAATCATTCGGTCTGCTTCTTTCGGCGAACGGTATATCAGGGCGGAAATGGCGTTTAAAGTATTAAAGAAAAAATGCGGACGAAGCTGCATTTTCAGCATTTCCAGCTCGGCTTGCTGAAGACGAAAGGCTCGTTCCTGCGACTCTCGAAAATACAGATACGCCTGCTGAATACCGACGATGGCGGCATTGCGCAAAATCGAGCCGGAAATAAAATTAAAAAGAGTGGCTAAGTTGAACAACCCGGTGCGAAAAGTTTCTGCGGCAGACAAATTTAATGCCATTAGCCCAAGACCATAACCGAAATGTTGAACCACGCCCGCCACAATACCGAACATTAGATGAAGAAGTAAGTTGCGCCATAAATGTCGGCGGGTAATCGGTAAGCGATAGCCCAGCCATAAAACAAACGGCGTGATAAACGCTGAAACGTAAGTTCCCCAAGCAAGACGAGCAACCATAATCCCCACGCCTCCGGCTTGCGGACTCTGGGAGCCGTAAAGATAAACCTGCGGAAGCTGGATGAGGAAAAAAAACGTATGCGCGACGAAAATTAACAGCGCGATGCGCCAGATTGATGAATAATTTTTATGGTTTATGCTCATACTTTTGCATTTAATTTTCTGGCATCATACGATTTTATACGGTTTTATCAACTCTCTTTTCCATCAATTTCAAAACGATAAATTCGAGGCTGCGCCAAGTATCTTTTGCCTTTGTTGCCTGCTCCAATTGCATCAAACGCAGACGGTCTAGAATGCCGCAACTAAAATAAAAACTGTTGCCGCGCAAAGACTCGCGTCTAAAATTACGCAGCAAAAAAACGAACGATTCGTTGCCCATGAACTTGAATTGGTAATCATTGATGAAACTCCATTTTGAGTTTAATAAATTTTTTGAAGCGCAAAAATTATTCAATTCTATTCACAAATAAAATTCGTCACTGTAAAGGTGAACTATTTCTTATTATTTTCGCGCAATATGCTTAAAAGATTCACTACTGTGTCGCGGCTGGCAAAATAATCCCTCGCCGTTAATTTGCACCGGAATGGCTGGCGCTACCCACAGATGAGTGTCGCGCTGATCGGTTAGCGCCCAACTTGGCATTGAAAGCGTTCGAAGGATCCGCTATACGGTAAAATCATTGAGGCTTCGTCGCTGACCAATAAAGGCTTAGCGCCGCTCGGCTCGCCGACGAAAACAGGGTTCGAGAAAGGCGACAGATCGGTGATGAAATTATTCTTATTTGCAAACCAATTAAGGGACGCGGGGCGTCGCCGGCGTTGCTCGCTCGGTGAGCATCGGACCCGTTCCTTCAATTTCCTCGATTGTGTCCGTCTCCCACCATTCAACGTGCCAGGTATTAGCAGGAATCGTGAAGCTTGAGCCTGCCTCGAATATTTGTGTCGTTGTCTTTGTCAGATCGCCCATCAAAATAAACTTGCGTCCGCTGCGAACTGTGATGCGCTGTTCGACTGAATGGCGGTGTGCCGCAATGCTTGTTCCTGCCAAACCTTTAAAGAGGTATTTGAACGCTCCGGCTGAGTTACTATTGCCTGTAATTGGCGTTGTTAGGATGGGCGGCGCGCCGGATTCGTCTTCGAGGCGAATTCGCCATTTGCCGGATTGTTTCGTCAATAATCCGGTATATGAATAAAGTCGAGATTCGCTGCTGCCGATCCGCCAGTCAAAAAGAGCCGTTACAACGGCAGAATCCGGCGATAAAACTTCGATTGACAAATTTTTCCACTTAAACGATTTAGGACCCGCCCAATTGTTCAGGTAACGTTTTTGGTTATCTTCGTATGAAACCAACGTCTTAGTGCCGTTCCCCATTCGGAAATAACCACGCGAATCATATCGGGCGGCTATTGCGTCTCCACGGTGCAGCCGCAAATCTTCGGCATAGGAGTTAAAAAACTCCCTTATTTCGCTCTCGGCACCTGTTGTGTTAGTAGCGTTTTGATTTTGCGGTGTCTGCTGGTTGTTTTTCTGCGCTTCAGTGATTGAACTGCCATATAACAGCAGGCAGACTGCCAAAAGAAATTGTGCTTTTCTCATACGTATTTTTTCTGTGTCTAATCTAAAGAATGAATTGAGTGGTTTACGCCAATATTTATTACCAGAACAATAACCTAAACATCAAAATCTGAAAGTTAAAATGTCACAAAAGGTTTTATTTATGACGTGAGTCGTGGAGAATCTTCAAGCGCACAAAAATGTTAACAGTCTCAGTTAACAGTTAAATTGATATTAACTAATCATTATAATTAGACTACTCAAGCAAGATCGCGCCGGAACCTTTTTCACCGAGTTCATCAAACGGATTTCTCAACCTGCATTCTTTTATCGAAAGACATCCGCAGCCGATACAGTGCGTTAATTGATCTCTGAGCTGCACGAGTTTTCTGATTCTTTCGTCCAAATCTGCTTTCCATTTTTCAGAAAGTTTTTGCCAATCCTTAGCGGTTGCGATTTCGTTTTCCGGTAAACTGTCCAGAGCTTCTTTGATTGAAGCGAGCGGAATGCCGAGCGTTTGCGCCGATTTTATGATGGCGATCCTCCGCAAAACGCTCCGGGCGTACATCCTCTGATTCCCGCTGTTGCGGCGGCTGAAAATGAGACCTTTCTGTTCATAAAAATGAAGGGCGGAAACTGCTACTCCGCTGCGCTTTGCGACCTCGCCGACAGATATTTCAGTTTTGAATTCACTTACATTTTGCATTTTCATCGTTTTTGCACTTGACCTCAACTTAACTTGAGGTATTAAACTCTTGTCGATGATAGTAAACAAACTAATCGACGGCAAGTGAATTTCAACAATTGAAAATACATATTTTTCGAAGAGAGGCGGTTTCTAAAAACTGAAAACTTATGAATGAAAAAATCAAATTGGCTTTAATCTACGGAAGCGATCGCGAAAACCGTTTTTGCGATACGGTGGCAAATTGGGCGATTAATCAAATCAGCAAATCGGATGAATTTGAATTGACGACGATTGATCCGGCAAAGATGAATCTTTCCGGGCAAATCGGGAGAGAATCGAACGAGGATTTATCCGATTTCAGGAAACGAGTCGAGGAAGCCGATGCTTTTATGATCGTTGTTCCCGAATATAATCACGGCTACCCGGCGGCGGTGAAATTTTTGATCGATGCGGAATACGAAGGCTGGCGCGCCAAACCGGTTTCGTTTGTTTCGTACGGCGGGTTTTCCGGCGGAATTCGAGCCGTCGAACAACTTCGGCAGGTTTTCTGCGAGCTCCACGCAACGACTGTCAGAGATTCGGTTCATCTGTCGAACGCCTGGGGTAAATTCGACAAGGATGGAAATTTAATCGAGCCGCAAGTGCCTGAAAAGATGTTCGCCGACACCACTCGTCAGCTTAAGTGGTGGGCAAATGCTCTGCGCGAAGCTCGAAAGTCCGAGCCTTACATGACGGCGGCTTGACGTTGTCGCCGGTAGATCTAAATGCGAGAATTGATATGAACGGCGAATCGTTTCAAAATTAAATGGATAAAAAAGAAAAAATAATTTTGCTTCTGCTGACAATCTTGAATTTCACGCACATCCTGGATTTTATGATCATGATGCCGCTAGGTAATTACCTGATGCCGTATTTTGACATCAGCTCGCAGCAATTTTCGATGCTGGTCGCAGCATACACATTTAGTGCGGGAGCTTCGGGTTTTCTGGCGGCGTTTTTTGTCGACGGTTTCGATCGCAAAAAGGTTTTGATGTTTGCTTATGCAGGATTTTTGATCGGAACTTTGTGCTGCGCGATTTCACCCAGATACGAGATTTTACTTGTTTCGAGAATCGTCGCCGGACTCTTCGGCGGACTCATCGGCGCGCAGGTTCTTTCAATCGTCGCCGACATTATTCCGTATGAAAGACGCGCCGCGGCGATGGGGATGATCATGGCGGCGTTTTCAGGAGCCTCGGTTTTCGGCGTGCCGTTCGGTTTGTATATCGCCAATCTTTTCAACTGGCACGCGCCGTTCTTTTTCGTCGTTATTTTAGGCGTTCTGCTCGTGCCGTTCCTGATTAAATTTCTGCCGAAAATGGACGCGCATTTATTTGTCGAAAATCGTCAAAAAATCAGTCCGGCGCAGCTCGTCGGCGATGTTTTCAGAAACTCCAGTCAATTATACGCGCTCGCGCTGACGGCGTTTTTGATGATGGGACATTTTATGATCATCCCGTTCATCAATCCGTTTATGGAATTCAATATGGGATTTTCCAAGACTCAGACGCCGATCATTTATATGGTCGGCGGCGCACTGACGATGATTACTTCGCCGCTCATCGGACGGCTGGCGGACCGGCTCGGAAAATATAATTTGTTTATTTTTCTGGCTCTGGCGGGCATTCCGCTGATCGCTTTGATCACTAATCTGCCGGCGATTCCGTTTTATTTCGTGCTCTGCATCACAGGTCTATGGTTCATCATCTCGGCGGGCAGATTTATCCCGGCGCAGGCGATGATCAGCAATGTCGTCTCGACCGAAAGACGCGGCAGTTTTATGAGCTTTAACTCGTCCGTCCAGCAATTATTTGTCGGATTGGCTTCGGTTTTAGCGGGATTTATTGTCGTCAAAATGCCTGATAATCGAATCGAACATTATGAAGTTACCGGTTATTTCAGCATCGTCCTCATTCTATTCAGCATTTTTATCGCGACAATGTTGAACAGGAAGCTCAAGGCAAACAGCTTGGAACTTTCAGTTGCAAAGAAAGAAGAACTGGCTGCTTTAGGTTAAAATGACTAATTGATTATTCAATAAAGCTGAAGTTCAAAGAAACAAACCGTGAAGACAGTAGGGGAAATATTGTTTACTCACAGGTCTTAGGGAAAAAAGCAGGGAAAAAGCAAAATGCTCATTTTGCGAACAGCTCTAAACTATTGATTTTATTGGTGCTCCCGGCGGGATTTGAACCTGCGACCTTTCGCTTAGGAGGCGAACGCTCTATCCAACTGAGCTACGGGAGCTTATCAATTTTGATTGTCAATTTTTCAAGAATCGTAGCGAATCAGCGAACGCACGTCGTAACCGTCGAATTTTTGGCGTCCGTTCAGGAAATCGAGTTCGACGACGAACAGCAGTCCAACGATTTTTCCGCCTAAGCCTTCGACCAAATCAACGACTGCTTTTGCCGTTCCGCCGGTTGCCAGTAAATCGTCAACAATTAGAACTTTGTGTCCTTCGCCGACCGCGTCTTTGTGCATTTCGAGCGTGTCCTGTCCGTATTCCAAATCATACGAAACGGAAACTTTTTCCGCCGGGAGTTTTTTCGGTTTGCGAACGGGAACGAAACCGGCGTTAAGGTGATAAGCAAGCGGTGCGGCGAAAATGAAGCCGCGCGATTCGACGCCTATGACCGTGTCAATTGTTTCGCCTTTGTATTGCTCGGCGAGCGCGTCAATCGTGTGGCGCAAACCGTCAGCGTCTTTCAAAAGCGTCGTAATATCGTAAAAATTAATGCCCGCTTTCGGAAAATCACGTACTTCGCGTATCAGTTTTTTTAATTTATCCATCTTTTTAGTGGTAAGTGATAGGTGATAAGTGGCAAGAAAAATCAAACCTTCCACTTACCGTTTATCACTATTTTTTCATTTTTCTACTCTAAATAATCTGTAAAATCCGTTTGGTTCCTGCACGATTTCTTCAATGTGTTCGACTTTTGAATTGGTCGGTCCGGCGGTCAAATCGTGCTTGAACGCTTCGACGGCTTCGGCTTCGCCTTCGGCAAACGCTTCGACTCTGCCATCTCTTAAGTTTCGCACGTAACCCAAAACCTGATGACGCGCGGCGGCGCGCTGCGTGAAAAATCGATAGCCGACGCCTTGAACTAGACCGCTGATATAAAATTTTCGGGCAACAAACATAGAAAAATTCAGGATTCAGGATTTAAGATTCAAGATTGAAAATCTTGAATCTTAAATCTTAAACTATCCTAATGCGTCGAGACATTCCATCAAACTTCTCTGGCGACACGTATAAACCGGCATTCCGCGCATTATGAACTTAATGCCGGTCGTGTCGCGCAGTTCTTCGGCAAGGGCGAGAAAATCCTTCGGCTCGTCGGTTTCAAACGAAATTATATATTCCTGATCGCTAAAGCCGAATGCGTATGTCAGATGAATTTTAATGTTCGGAAACTTTTTGCCGACCATGAAATTTTCTTCGACCATCGCGTCGCGTTCCTCGCCGGATTTTGCATACCACTCGGTTTGTTTGGTACACGGGTAAATGAAATGATATTTTTTCTCGCCCGCGCGCACGTGGAAACGGTCTTCATATTGCGGATTTTCCGCCGCCGGAATGAACATCATTTTCTTCGTCATCGAAAGATAAGTGTCGGCGGTTTCCAAGTAGCTTCCCAACTCCGTTCGATACAGTTTGGCGGTCATGTCCTGTATCAAATCGAGCGACGTGCCGACGCGCCAGAGCATAAAATCGGCTTTGGAATCGAAACCGACGAGTGAATACGAATAAAGCAGAAAATATTTGGCGAATTCATTGTAAACCGTCTGGAATTCGTTTTTACATTCGAGTTTTGCCGTTGCGCCCAATTTTCGCCAATCGGAACTAACGCGGAAAAACATAAAATTAACGAATTGTTTTTCGACAACCGGAAATTTCTGAGGTTCTTTGTTGTCCGCGACCAGGCGCAAACCGCCGTTTTCGGACGTTTCCTTATTTAATAGTTCCATCATTCGGTATTCGATTTTGGATTTTCGCTTGAGCGGGCGAATAGAACAAATTTTCGGTGAATCAATACTCCAAATCTAATGTAACAAAAACTATATTGCTTCGTCCGCCGACGGACCGTAAACGCTCGGCAGCGGAATGTCGTTGAGGCGCAGGTAAACCGAAAGCTGCCCGCGATGATGCAGTAAATGATTTAAAACTATCGTCCGAATAACGGCGAAGCGGGGCAACTCGAAAACGACTTTTTCGCCGTTTGACAAACGCCAAATCTTCGCCAAATCTTCGTCTGACGCGTTATTTAAAAGCTCGACCGCTTCACTGACGCCCGCTTGAAACGCAGCAGCTAATTCCGCGCCGCTCGTTAAAGTCGGCGTGTCGCGCTTCATCGCCAAATCAAAGCTATCCGCTGTCAAAGCCGCTTTGACGAACGTCGGCAGAAGCGCCACATGAGACGCCAGAGTTCCGAGATTCATCGATTTTTCGTGCGGCGTCCAACTGAATTTGTCAGGCACTCGTTCGAGCATTTTCGCGGTCGAAACAGCTTCGCGTTCGAGTTCGGCGGCGAACATTTGTCCTTTACTCATATTTTTCTCCGTGTAAAACTTCTGTTTTGATTTCGGGAAAAGAAATTTTCGTGTTTATTTTGCCAATTTTTCCGGCGCTTGTCCAAACGCTCCGACGACATTTGTCATTTACCATTTTTCAAATATCATTTATCATTTGTTGTGCCTTGCAGCAAATATTTTCCGCCTAAGAATAAATGTCATGAAGCGTTTTTTTAATTGCCTGATTTTAACTTTTTGCCTCGGTCTCGGCGCTCACGCGCAACAGCGCCCGCTGTTGACCGAAGACGTTGATATTGCGCCCGAAGGCGCGATTGAGATCGGCGCGGGCATTGATTTTCTGCAAAACGCTAAATTTCCGCTGTCGGGTTTGCGAGGCGATCAAACGCGCGTTGGCGACATTCGCCTGCGCGTCGGTTTCGCGCCGAACGTCGAATTTCAAGTCGAAGGAGTTCTGCAAAATTTTCTGGCTATCAATTCCGCGTCGCCCGTTTCGCCGATTCCTCTGGCTCTCGACGGTAATTCGTCGAACGATGCAGGCGATTTTATCGTTTCGACGAAAATCAAGCTGCGCAATGAAACGAGAAATCTGCCCGCGCTCGGCTTCAAATTCGGTTTCGAGTTGCCGAATTCCGATCAATCGCGCGGCATCGGCACGAATCAAATCAACATTTTCGGCAAAATTCTGGCGCAGAAAAAGTTTGGCAAACGCGCCGGAAAAACTCCGCGCGTCAATGTTTTCGGCAATCTCGGTTTGGGAATTATGACTGCGCCGATTGAACGATTCACGCAAAACGACGTTCTGCTTTACGGTCTGGCGGGAATTTTCAGCGTTAACGAGCGCGTCAATCTCGTCGGCGAAATCAACGGACGCACCAACACGCGCAGCGGCGACGCGCCTTTGGGCACGGAAAGTCTCGGTCAAATCCGTGTCGGCACGCAAATCAAAGCGTCCGGCTTGCGTTTCGACACCGCCGCGATTTTCGGCTTCACCAAAAATAGCCCTCGCACCGGCGTTACATTCGGCGTTACTTATCAATCGCCGAATATTTTCACGCCCGCCAAATAATTACTTTCCGTTAAAATTCCTCGACCAAATGATTTACCGGCGAATGTCCGCGCCCGATATGCGGCGCAGTGCGAATAGCTTCGGTAACGAATCTTTTCGCCGTTTCAGCCGCACCAAGCAAAGTCTTTCCTAACGCTAAATTTGCCGCAATCGCCGCCGCCAGCGTGCAGCCTGTTCCGTGTGTCGCGTCGGTTTCTATAAAATCGGCTTCGTAAACGTACAAATCTTCGCCGCAAAATAAAAAATCTCTGGCAATTCGCTTTTCATTTTCAATGCTTTTCACAAAAAGATGTCCGCCCTTGATTAACACGTTTTTCGCGCCAAAGCTTTGCATAACGCGAGCGGCTTTTTCAATGTCGTCCTCATTTTCGATGCGCATCTGAGCGATGCGTTCGGCTTCTGGAATATTGGGCGTGACGACGACGGAAAGAGGAAAAAGTTTTTCGATTAAGATTTTCAGCGCCGCGTCGTCAATCAAATCGAAACCGGACGTTGAACGGACGACCGGATCAACAACGAAATTTTCGAGTTTGTATTCCTGCACGATTCGAGCGACTTCTTCGATGATTTCGCCGATCGGCAGCATTCCGGTTTTGACGGCGGAAACGTCGAAATCCTGCAAAATCGGCTCGACTTGTTGCCGCACGATTTCCGCCGTTTGATTTGCCGCGCCGAAAACTCCGGTCGTGTTTTGAAAAGTTAAGGAAGCAACGGCGGCAGTCGCAAAACAGCCGAAAGCCGAAAATGTTTTAATGTCGGCGATGATTCCAGCGCCGCCCGACGGGTCGAGTCCGGCAATCGTTAAACAAATTTTGGTTTTCGGATTTTGGTTTTCAAATTTATCCATTTTCAATTACTTGTTATATTTTTGCGCGTTTCATACTTTAAAGTGAAGTTCTCGATTTAATATTCGCAAGCTTTCCGTATCATTCAAAAATCTAATCGCCGCAAATCCTTCAGCAATCTTTAGAACCGATTGGTAATTAGCCTCGTCTATTCCGCCTAAACCGATAACAGGAAACGGCTTCGCTTTTTCACAAACTTCAGCGAGTTTTTCCAAACCGAGCGGCACGCCTTTGTGCGGCGTCTCGAAAACCGGACTGTAAACGGCGAAATCCGCTTTTTGCTTTTTCGCTTCAAGCACGCTTTCGAGCGAGTGCGCTGAAACACCGATAATAAAATTTTTCGGAAAAACGGCTCGAACGATTTCGGCGCGAAGCGATTTTTCAGTTAAATGAACGCCGTCGGCGCAGGCGGCGAGCGCGATGTCGGCACGGTCATTGACGAGCAATTTTGTTCGAGAATTTTCGGTTATGAGCGCGGCGGATTGAACGAGTTCAAACAATAATCGGGCGGAAAGTTGTTTTTCGCGAATCTGAACGAGCGAAATTTTGTTTTCGACGGCGATTTTAATCGTTTCGAGCGTTTTGATTTTTGTGTCAGCGTAATTTGCACCAGTCATTCCGCCTTTAGTGATAAAGTAAATCAAAGGTCGAGGCATCGAATCGAAAATTTTCACGTCTATTATTTCAAAGTTTGATTTTCGCTTTCGGCGACCGTTGCGCGCGGAGCGGCGTTTAAATTTTTCCCCTTGAAAATCTCGACGCTTTGCTGGAAATGCACCGCTTCCCAGAACGCGATAAGCAAATTCAGCACGCCCAATCCCGTCACCGCGCCGCGAAACCACGTCGAAGAAACAGCGGTTTGTAAAGCCGAAAAACCGGCTCGCTCGGACGCTAAATATAAAAGATAATTGTTTTCCCAACTGCCGAACAAATCCGTCCAGGGCGAAAGAATAAGGTAAACGCCGAGCAGCAAACACAAAACAATAAAAAAAATGACGGTGAGTTTTTCAACCATAAAATTGTCGTTTGCGTAAATTCACCGAAATTGGCTCGGACTTATTTACTATTCCCGATATTACTAAATTATAATGATTTCGTTAAGTTTTGACGACCAAACAATAATCGGCGGGCGAAAATGTCGCCATGAACATTTCATTTTACTTGTTTTGAAAAAAAAGGCTCGATTGTTACAAACAATCGAGCCTTTTTTTCAGTTTAATAAAAACTCTTTTTCCACGATTATTATTATCACTTGCCGATTCTGAAGCGGTTAAATTGATTTCATTCCGTTTTATGAGCCAAAACGGAACAGTCGCAGCTGAGCATTTCTACTTTTCCGTCAATCGACGAAGAGAATTGCATCAAAATAATCTTGAAATTATAACAAACAAAAAGGTTATAGTTTTCAGCTGTAACCTTCATAAATCTTAAATTTTAATGTCCCGTGAAAATGTCGAAACCTGCTTGATGAATCAAGCCCCGACGTGCAGATTTTCGATGCGCGCACCGACATCACGATAATCAACGTTGACGGCGTAAATCATTCCGAAACTTTCGAGCGCTTTTTCCGGGTCGCCGCCCGCTTCGTAAGCACTGCCGATTTCATACCAGATTCCTTGTTTTTCGTCGTCTTTGAGCCGTTCGGTTTCGAGCGCGCGTTTATACCACATCAGAGCGAGATTTGGCATTCCTTTTTCCATAAAACAATGTCCCAAAAGATGCGCGCAAGAAAAAAACCGGCGCGTTCCGTCATTCGGAGTAACGAGATTAATAGCGTCCTGAAATTCGCGGATAGCTTCTTCCATCAAACCCATTTCCTTGTAAACGATTGCCGTTTGATAGTGCGTTTCGTAATCGCCTTCGACATTTGCCGGTTCGTTTTCCTCCAAACCGAGTTCGTTGCGGAAATCTCCGAGAAAATCAAAATCTTTGACGTTTGTTTCCGCCGTTTTGGTTTCGACGAAACTTATCACGTTTTCACCGGCAAAGTCCGGCTTGGCAAAAGTTTCGATTTCAGGCTCGACAATTTCGATTGGCGGCAGAATTTGTTCGGCGAGCGTTTGCAAAGAATCGTCCATTCCCCTGCGGAGCGCGGCGAATTCCTCGCGCGCGCCGAATTCGATTTCGAGCGCGCTCAAGGTTTTTTCGGCTAAATCTTTGTAACCCTGCGCGACGTAAAATTCGATGCTTTCGATTTCCTTTTCGAGGCGCATTTCGTCGGCGGCGGAAAGCGACGAGTTTTCGGTTGAACCTTCAGCGAATTCGAATTTTTCAAACGACTCGTCGCTCGCGCCGAACGAATCGTATTCGTCTTCGTTAAAATCTTCGAGAATTTGCGTCTCGAAATTGTCGCCGACAAAAGCAAAATTCTTGTCTCCGTCTGCGTTAGAACCGTTCGTCGCGGCGAAATCGAACTCGGCACGATATTCGCCGAAACCGTTTGCCGCAAAACTCGGCTCGACGACGGTCAATTCTTCCGCAGGCGGAGCGAAACTTTCAAACTCGGGCGCTTCTGCCGTAAAATGATTTACTTTTACCGCCGAATGATCGATTAACGGCTCCGCCGAATAATCGTCGGGGAAATTATACTGAGTCCCGATTTCCTGCAAACGACCGGCAAAGGCGGCTTCGTGCGGCGCGATCATTATGAGCTGCATCAGAGCGTATCGCTCGTCTTCAACCGATTCGGCAAGACGCGCGCCTTCGACTAATCTTTCGAGCGCCTGCCGCAGCCCGGCTTCATCGCGCTGCCAGCTGTAGAAACGCACGAGCAGACGCAATGCGGCAATATGTTCCGGGTTGCGCGCGAGAATTTCGTTCGTCCATTTTAAGAATTCTTCGGATTGACCGCCGACGAGCAAGTGTTCCGAAGAAATCGAAAGAATGCGCGCCGCCGATTCCAAATCGTTGTTTTTTAAATAAGATTTAACGAGTTCGAGAAACTTCGGATAATTCGCCGGTTCCTGTTCGACGAGTTTGACAATGGTTTTTTCGGCTTCGCCCGGATTGTTAGTGTCGAGATGACAATCGGATAAAAGATGCAGAATCTCGCGGTTGAACGGCTGCTGTTCGAGAATCTGTTCGAGCGTTTTCGCCGCTTCGTCCGAATCTCCGAGGCTGATCTGCGCCCGCACGAAACCGTTTAAAGCGCGAAAATCGTTCGGTCTCAGTTCGAGAGTCTGCGAAAAAGCGTCGAGAGCGGTTTCGTGTTTCGTTTGCGTTGCAAGTCGTTCGCCGGCAATCGTAAACGCTTCCGCCGCTTCGTCTTTTTGCTCTTCTTCCAGATAAGATTGAGCGATTTTCAGATAAACTTCTGAATTATTCGGGTCAAGGTCGGCGATTTGTTTCCAGACATCCAGAGCTTCGATTTTTTTGCCGGCGCGCTCGAATTGTTCGGCGAGCGCCGCGTAATGAATGCGCGCTTCGGCGAAAGAGCCTTTCGATTGATAAAGTTCGGCGAGACGGGCGGAAATTTCCGCCGAATCAGGTTTGAGTTTGGCGATTTTATTGTAAACGGCGATGGCTTTCTGAGCGAATCCCTGTTTGCCGTAATATTCGGCAACGCGCGTAAAACATTCGACGGCTTCCTTTTTTTCGGAGTTTTTCGCGTATAAATCGCCGAGCATATTCAACGTCCCGAAATCCTTCGGATCGTGCTCGACGACCTGTTTGTATTCGCCGATTGCCGCCCGAATTTTGCCTTGCGACAAAAATCGCTCGGCACTTCGCATCGCTTTTGTTTTATCGAAACTCATTGTGAATCAAAAACTTAGGAATCTATTAACTTGTAGTTTTGGTGGTAAGCCGGATGGGTTCTGCGCGCAGGAGTTTAGTTTTTCGACCTGCAAATTAAAGCTATCACGGCTGTCGGCGCGGTGTCAACAACTTTAAACGCGATTGACATTTTTTTGCACCGTTCGTGTCCTTTAATTTGTCACCGTTGATTTTTCCGGTCGGTTTTCTTAGTCTTGTATCGGTTAATATTTTTTCAAATTTATGCAAGCACTAATTTTAGCGGGCGGCAAAGGCACGCGTCTGCGCCCGCTGACAGTTTACACGCCGAAACCGATTGTTCCTGTTTTGAATAAGCCTTTTCTATTGTATCAAATCGAAATTCTGCGCCGCGCCGGCATCGAAGACATCACGCTTTCTTTGAGTTATCAGCCGGACAAAATCGAGCTTTTATTGGGCGACGGTTCGGATTACGGCGTCAATCTGCGATTTATCACCGAGCCGCATCCGATGGGAACCGGCGGCGCGTATAAATTAGCCGCCGAAGCGATTCGCGACACGACCATTGTCTTTAACGGCGATATTCTGACGGATTTGGACATTTCAAAAGTCATCGAATTTCACCGGCAAAAAAATTCCGAAGCGACGCTGACGCTCGTTCCGGTCGAGAATCCGGCAGCTTACGGCTTGGTCGAAACTGACGAAACGGGAAAAGTTCTGCGCTTTCTCGAAAAACCGAAACCCGAAGAAATCGCCGCGCTTTCCGCGAATAATATCAACGCCGGAATTTACGTGCTCGAACCGACGATTCTCGATTTGATTCCGGCTGGCGAAAATCGCTCGTTTGAATACAATATTTTCCCTGAAATTTTGGCGGCGGAAAAACCGTTTTACGCTTTCATAATGGAAAACAATTACTGGCGCGACATCGGCACGCCGGAAAGTTACGGCGCGGTTCACCAGGATTTTTTGAGCGGCAAAATAAAAGGCTTCGACATCGAAGAATCCGCCGGTTCTGACATTGCAACAACCGCTATTGTTGATAAATATTCGATTATCGGCGAAAACTGCGTCGTCAAACCGAACGCGCGCGTCATCAATTCGGTTCTCGGCGCGGGCGTTCACGTCGAAGAAAAAGCCCTTATTGAAAACTCCGTCGTTTGGGCGCACACGCGAATTTCCAGCCAATCTGAGATTCGCGATGCCGTCATCGGACGCGGCTGTCACATCGGCAAAAACGTTTCCGTCTCAAAAGGTGCGGTTCTGGGCGACAAAACGTCACTGACCGATTACACGAAAGTTTAACAATCAGTGGTTAGTGGTAAACGGTAAGTGGAAAGTGCAAATTTTTCTTTCTTTTACCACTTACCGCTTACCGCTTACCACTAAAAAATGCCTGAACTACCCGAAGTCGAGCTTGTCGTGCAATCGCTCGACAAGCTCGTTAAAAATCGCCGCATCATCATCGCGGAACTTTTGCGCGAGCGTCTCGCCCCGGACGTTTCGCCGGAAAAATTCGCCGAGAATTTGAAAAACTCGTTGATAAATTCGGTCGCCAGACGCGGCAAACACATTCTTTTCGATTTGGACAACGGCAAAACTCTGCTCGCGCATTTGCGGATGACCGGACGTTTTATGCTTTTGCCTCCGACGCGCGAACTGCCGAAATACGCGCACGCCGTTTTCTATTTCGATGATGAAACGCGGCTTGTTTTTCAAGATCAGAGGCATTTCGGCGCGATGAACATCGTCGAAACGGCGCGGCTTAACGAGGCGAAGGAAATCGTCAAACTCGCGCCCGAACCATTTTCCGAAGAATTCAATCCGCAATATTTTCGCCGGGCGCTGAAAACATCGAAACGCAGTTTGAAAGAATTTCTGCTCGACCAAACTAAAGTTTGCGGACTCGGCAACATCTACGCTTCGGAAGCGATGTTCCTCGCCCGCGTCAATCCGCAAACGAGCGCGGATAAAATTTCAGCGAAAAAAGCCGACGTTCTTTACGAAAAAATTCGTTACGTTTTGTCTGAATCAATCCGGCATGGCTCGACGCTCAATGTTGATCCGGAAAATATTGACGGCAGTTATTACGGCGGCGGTTACGAGCTGCGCTGGCTGGTTTACGACCGCGAAAACGAAGCGTGCGCAGAATGCGCGGGCGAAATCACGCGCCTCAAACAAGGCGGACGCTCGACATATTTTTGCCCGCGATGCCAGAAATAGAAGCCTTCGTCCGACGAATTTGATTTGCTCGATTAAAAAATCTATTCTTCAATTTTCCGCCTTTTCATTACAATGAAGTTCACCCGACGTGAAATTTTAGCAGCTTTTCTCGGAACGCCTTTCGCGCTTTCAGCGTGCCGCTCGACCATCGAAAATTCCGCATTTCCAAACGGCGAAATCGTGGGCGCGAACGTCAACGTCGGTCATATTCTGCGTGAAAATCGCTCGCCGGAAGTTCTCGCAAATAATTGGGAAAATGTTAAAACCGTTATCATCGGCGGCGGCGCGGCGGGACTTTCGGCGGCTTGGAAACTCCAAAAAGAGAATTTTCACGATTTCGTTTTGTTGGAACTTGAAAACAAAATCGGCGGCACGGCGCAAAGCGGCGTTTCCGATCTGGTCAATTATCCGTGGGGCGCGCATTATTTGCCGGTTCCGTTTCGGGAAAATGCAGAGTTGATTTCGCTTTTAACGGAAATGAATTTGACCGAAGGTTCGAGTCAAACTGGCGAAGTAATAGTCAAAGAACAGTTTCTGTGCCGCGAACCCGAAGAAAGAGTTTTTTACAAAGGTCGCTGGTACGAAGGTTTGTATCTGCACGTCGGCGAATCGGACGAAGAAAAACGACAGTTCGCCCAATTTCAAAAAGAGATTGATTTCTGGATCAACTGGCGCGACGCAAACGGAAAACGCGCGTTCGTTTTGCCGGTCGCCGAATGTTCGAGAGACGCGGAAGTTACGGTTTTAGACAAAATCACGTTCGGCGATTGGCTGAGAAACAAAGGTTTTACGTCCGAGCGTTTGTTTTGGTATTGCGATTACGCCACGCGCGACGATTACGGCTTAAAGCTCGACCAAACTTCGGCGTGGGCTGGACTTTTTTATTTCTGCTCGCGTGTCAGAAAAAGCGGCGAAGAATCGCAGCCGTTTATCACTTTTCCCGAAGGCAACGGCAAATTCGTCAATTTTCTATCCGACAAAATCAAAGATAAAACGCGGCTCAAAACCGTCGCGCTCGAAATCATTCCGAACGAAACGGGCGTTGACGTGATTTACCTGAACACGGAAACAAACGAAATTCGCGGACTTCACGCCAAAAAAGCGATTTTCGCCGCGCCGATTTTCACGGCAAAATATCTGATTCGCGATTTCAAGCAAAACCTGCCCGCGCATCTCAAAGAATTTGAACACAACGCGTGGTTCGTGGCGAATCTTTTTCTGCGCGACCGCCCGACAAATCGTTTTCCGAGAGATTTCCCGCTTGCGTGGGACAATGTTTTATACGAAAGTCCGAGTTTGGGCTACGTCAACTCGACGCATCAAAAAGCGATTGATTACGGCGCGGCAATTTTCACGTATTATTACCCGATGTGCGCCGAAGAAAACGGGCGCGCCAAACTTTTCGGCTTAAACTGGCGCGAACTCGCCGACGTAGTTTTGACGGATTTATCGCGGGCGCATCCGAACATTCGGGAACTGACCGAGCGCATTGACATTATGCGCTGGGGACACGCGATGATTTCGCCGCGCCCGAATTTCCTCTGGAACAGCGCGCGCGACGAAGCGCAAAAACCATTCAGAAACATCCATTTCGCGCATTCGGATTTGAGCGGCATTGCGCTTTTTGAAGAAGCGTTTTACCACGGCGTGCGAGCGGCAAAGGAAATTTTGGGAAAATAATAAATAACTCTTAGCAAAAACATGAGTGAAATAATTTGAGAAACGTCAGTGCCGTCAACCGCATTCTTAAATAACGTCAAATTTTCGATGCTACCTAAACGAAAATGTTCACTTGAATATTCCTACGAAGATGAACAAGATAGTTTAATAATTTTTGAAAAACTTATTTTCGATGACGTAGAGAGTTTTAAATGCACTCATTACAAAGCATGTTCATTAAAGATGATAAAAGCTTACTGTAAAGTCGTTGTTATTGGCGAATCAGTTTGGCTTGCTGAAATAAAACAAAATTTATCACAAGCAAAAGTTAAAGCAGAAAATTTAAAACATCTTAGAATTTATTTTGATGAAGGACCTTGCTATGAATTTATTTGCAAATCTTTTGAAGTAACAAGCGAAAAACAGAAAAACCATTTTGAAAATCTTAATAATTTACTTTGAATAGTTACGTAATGAGCGAAGCATTACCCCAATCTAAATGGCTTTTTTCCGCGCCGGTTGATTTGTCGGTTTTTCTCGGCAGCGCGGTTTTGTCGCTTGCGCTTCTTGCAATCGGCTGGCAGTTCGGGATTTTGCACGACGAATCGCCGGATTGGACTTGGATTTCCGCTGTGCTTTTGATTGATGTGGCGCACGTTTGGTCAACTTCGTTTCGGGTTTATTTTGATGCGGAAGAATTCAAACGTCGTTTCTGGCTTTACATGCTCGTTCCGGTTTTCGGTTATGCGGTCGGCGTTGCGCTTTATTCCGAAGGCGAACTGGTTTTCTGGAAGGCTCTGGCGATGCTCGCGGTTTTTCATTTCGTGCGGCAGCAATACGGCTGGGTTAATCTTTACCGGGCAAAACTGCGCGAGAAATCGAATGTGACTTGGTGGATTGATACTGCCGCGATTTATCTGTCAACTCTTTATCCGCTCGTTTTTTGGATGACGAATCAGCGAAATTTTAACTGGTTTGTCGCCAACGATTTTTTCGTTTTACCGCAAATCATTGAGAAAGTTCTGTTTCCGATTTACATTCTGACTTTGACGGCGTATTTCGGAAAATCAGTTTATTTATATTTAAAAGACGGTTTTCTCAACACCGGCAAAGACATTATCGTCGCCACAACCGCCGTTTGCTGGTATGTCGGCATTGTCGCGCTCAATTCCGATTACGCTTTTACCGTGACGAACGTGATCATTCACGGCGTTCCGTATTTCGCGCTCATCTATTTTTACGCTCGTCAGCGGCGCGAAAATGCCGGACGGTTTTATCAAAAGTTGTCGAGTAATTGGATAATGTTTCTCGCGACGCTTTGGGCTTTGGCTTACGTTGAAGAACTCGTCTGGAATCGCGGCGTCTGGCACGAGCGGAATTGGATGTTCGGCGCTAATTGGGAAACGGAAAACTGGAAAATGTATCTCGTGCCGCTGCTCGCCGTGCCGCAATTGACGCATTACATTCTCGACGGCTTCGTCTGGCGGCGAAAAAACAATCCGGATTTTCGATTGATAAATTAACGAATAAAAAATAACAAAAATAAAAAGCGAGTCCTGAAAATTTCAAGATTCGCTTTTTATTTTTGAAAACGCTGTCCGGCTTTCGGGGGTTAAAACCGGAACAGGTCGAACGATTTAACCTAACTCTTTTTACTGAGTTTTCAAAACGTTTTCCGCCTGCGGTCCTTTCGGTCCGTTGCTGACTTCAAACTCGACTTCCTGCCCTTGAATCAGCGTTTTGTAACCGTCGCCGTTGATTGCGCTGTAATGGACAAAAATATCCTGCTCGCCGGGTTTTTCGATAAAACCGTACCCCTTTGCGTTGTTAAACCATTTGACTGTACCGATTGTTTTAGACATATTTCTTAATTCCTCCAAGTCTACTGCAATAAATTAATTTTTAGCCGAAAGCGTTTTCCTAACGAAAACACAGACGAAAAGATAAATCCTCATCTCTCGAAATTTTCTCAGGAAAACTTCGTCAAACACGGATTTTTATAAATGTTTGACAACTCATTTCCAAACAAATACAAAATCTTAAACTGCAAGATTCTAGGGATTAATTTGTGTGTTTTTGTTGATAGACGAAGGAAAATTTAACGAAAGTTTAACTTTCTGTCAAGACATATTTTCAAGTTTTTTCAAATACCGTTCAAATTGACTTAAATTACGCGATAAACGATGATAAGCGGAGGATTTAAGATTCAAAATTTAAGATTCAAAATTATAATCTTAAATCTTGAATCTTAAATTTTGAACCTTGAATCTAATCTTATGTCAGAATACGGAAAAAACGCGCCGCTTTCTTATAACAAATATCTCAAAGTTCCCGAACTCATCAGTTTACAGGAAACTTTGTCCGATCCGGTGAGCCACGATGAATTGCTGTTTATCGTCATTCACCAAACTTACGAATTGTGGTTCAAGCAAATTCTGCATGAGATTGATGCCTGCGTAAAATGGCTCGGCGAAAACCGCACGTTTCGCGCCAATCACAGTTTGCAGGCAGTCGTCGGCATCGAAAAAGTCCTCGTTTCGCAGATTCATATTCTCGAATCAATGGCGCAAATCGGTTTTCTCGAATTCCGCGACAAGCTCAATCCGGCGAGCGGTTTCCAATCAATGCAGTTCCGCGAGCTCGAATTCGTTTCCGGCGCGAAGGACGAACATATTTTGAATTCGTTCAAAAACGATAATTTCGCTTTTGAAAAATTAACCGGAAGATTCAACGAACCAAGTCTTCCAGACACTTTCTGGCAAATATTAGAGAGAAATGATTTCAACATTTCTTCTGAAGAAAACCGCGTCAAATCAATCGTCGAAATCTTAACTCACCCGGAAAAACATTCCGAGTTTTTCCGTATGCAGGATTTACTCATCGAACACGACGAAAACATCGCGCTCTGGCGTTACCATCACGTTTTAATGGTCGAGCGAATGCTCGGAATGAAGCAAGGCACGGGCGGTTCGGAAGGCGCGGGTTATCTGCGAAAAACGCTCGACAAAAAATTTATGCCCGAACTCTGGGAAGCGCGCACGCATTTGAAAGTAAATCCCGTTTAAATTTTCAAAATTTGCTGTTCAAAATTTACCTTTTCGATTCGTTTCCCAATCTATCAACGCTCGTAACGACGATTTGCTCGATTTTTCGGTCGGCGGAAAGCACGATTGATTTTTGCGCGGCAGGCAAAATCGAATAACTCCAGCCGCTGGCATCTTTCGCGTAAACGACGAACCAGAACGCTTTTCGCTTCCCTTGTTCTGTCCAATTGGCGCGAACGAAATCTTTACCATGTTTAACAGTAACTTTCGGCGCGCGCATCGGCACGGTTTTTATCCAATTCGATGCCGGAACAATCGCGTCTTTCCGGTAAACATTTTCGCGCAGAGATTTCTGCACGCCGCCCAAATCGTTGCGCAAAGACTTGAAACTGAAGTGAACGTTTCCGTTTGTCGGCTGAATTTCGCGGGTCAGAGAAATTTGATTGACGATTTCCCGCGCCGTAAAATTCTCTTTCGGATTTCCGACTTTGTAAGTTCCGATTCCCGCCCAAACGTGGCGTTTTTTCGCGTTGACGCTCGTCCAATGTTTGAGCAGCAGCGGAAATTCGCGCGTTTTGCGGTCAATCGTCCAGTAAAGCTGCGGCACGAAATAATCAATCGTTCCTTCGCGCAGCCATTTTTCCGCGTCGGCATACAAACTTTTATAATTTTCTTCCGCCACACCAAACGGCGAAATTCCGTAAAGAACTTCCGGTTTGATTCGTTTCGTCGCGCGTCCGACCGCTTCGATAAATTGATTGACATTCCATCTGCGCCAATCGTCGCGCATTAATTTTCCGCCGTTTTTTTGATAAATTTTCCAATTCGCATCGTCGGGAAATTCGATTTTATTGCCGCTCGCGTCTCGTTCCGCATATGGGTAAAAATAATCGTCGAAATGAACGCCGTCTATGTCGTAGCGCCGGACGACATCGGCGACGACGCGCACGGAATAATCCTGAACTTCTTTGCTCGTCGGGTCGAGCCACAAATATTTTCCGTATTCCCGCACTAAATCGGGACGAGTTTTCGTAATGTGATTTTTTGAGACGGTTTTTGCCGACGGATGATATGCGCGATACGGATTAAACCACGCGTGAACTAAGATTCCGCGCTGATGCGCTTCAGAAACTAAAAACTCCAGCGGATCAAAATTTTGCGGCTTGCCCATTTCGCCGGTCAAAAATTCCGACCACGGCTCGATGTCGGATTTGTAAATCGCATCGCACATCGGGCGCACCTGAAAAACTACGGCGTTTATTTTGAGAGATTCGGCGAGTTTGAGATTTTCGATAATTTCCGCTTTTTGCTGCTCGATTGACAAATTATTTTTCGTCGGAAAATCAATATTAGCAACCGTTGCAATCCACACGGCGCGAAATTCTCGCTCCGGTTGCGGCACATTTTGAGCTTGAACGCCGTTGACTAAAAAAAGCACCGAAAATAATATGAATATGTGTTTCAGCATGCGATTTAACATTTCCCTCGCGTTTGATGTAAAAATCCGACAAAAAAACAGAGTATAATTTATTTTGGTATTTTTAATCTATAAGGAGATTATTTAATGCGTTTTTTTCATTTTTACCGTGTAATTTTTGCCGTTTTTCTTTTCTCGTTGGTTAGCATTTTTGCTCGGACAAATTCCGCTCAAACAACTCGCGTCACAATTTTGCACGTCAATGATGTTTACCAGTTTATGCCGGTTGACGGCGGAACCCGCGGCGGTCTCGGACGGCTTTTGACTTTGAAGAAACAAATTAAAGCGGAAAATCCGCATACGATTTTCACGCTCGGTGGCGATACGCTTTCGCCGTCGGTCGAAACCAGAACTTATCGCGGCGCGCAGATGATTGACGCGTGGAACGCGGTCGGGATTGATTACGCGGTTTTAGGAAATCACGAATTCGACATCAAAACCGCCGAACTGATTGAACGAATGAAAGAATCGCGCTTTCAATGGCTCGGCGCGAACGTGCACGACACGAAAACGAACAAAATTTTTGCCGACACGTCGGCGTTCGTCATTCGAGAATTCGGCGGCGTCAAAGTCGGTTTCGTCGGATTACTTTTGCCGGAAACCAAAGAAACATCTTCGATGGAAGCGCATTTAACGGTGAAAAATTATTGCGAAACGGCGCGCGAAATCGTGCCGAAAATGCGCGCGGCGGGCGCGAATGCGGTTGTCGGTTTAACGCATCTTTTTATGTTTCAGGACAAGGAACTGGCGAAATGCGCCGAGTTTGATTTGATTCTCGGCGGTCACGAACACACGCTTTTGCAGTCATCTTCAAACGGAACGCCGATTTTCAAAATGACCGCCGACGCGCGCGAGCTCGGACGTTTTAATTTAAATTTCAACGCAAAATCGAAAAAACTCGAAAGTATTGATTGGGAAATCATTCCGGTCAACGACAAAATCGAAAGCGCGCCGGAATTCGCCGCTGTTTTCGATAAATACAAAGACCTTCTGCAAAAACTCGCCGAGCCCGTCGGAATGAGCGGCGTTGTTTTGGACGCGCTTTCGCTATCGAATCGGACGCGGGAAACAAACGTCGGAAATTTCATCGCCGACAGTTACCGAAACGCCGCTCAAGCAGACGTTGCGCTCGTCAATGGCGGCTCGATTCGCGCCGATTTGACTTATAATCCCGGAGTTTTGACTAAACGAGACGTGCTTTCGATTTTGCCGTTTAATAACCCGATCGTGAAAGTGGAAATTTCCGGCAAAGCTCTGCGCGAAGTTTTAGAACACGGCGTCGCTCGCAGCGCCGAAGACAACGAGCCGGGACGTTTTCCGCAAGTTTCGGGAATGAGTTTCAAATTTGACGCGTCAAAACCGGCGAGCAATCGCGTGTCGGAAATTCTTGTCGGAGGAAAACCGCTCGACGAAAAGAAAACTTACACCTTGGCAACTTCGGATTTTTTGGTTTCTCGCGGCGGCGACGGTTACACGATGTTCAAAGACGCGAAAATTTTAATCAAAGTTGAAAACGCGCCGAAAGATTCGGAAGTTTTCGAGGAAGCAATAAAAAACGCGCCGAATAAAACGATTGCGCCGAAAATTGAAAATAGAATCGTGAGAATAAATTAGGAAAGAGAATTTGCCCGCGAAACACACGAAATTGACGAGAATGAAAATTAAAGCGAAACAATCTGTTTTTAGTTCTAGTTTTTCGTCAATTTCGTGTGTTTCGCGGGCAAATTCTCTTTTTGCTGCTCTCAGTTATAGCTGCAAACGGTTGTGTGCGCAGCTTTTAGGTCCGCTTCTATGCGCTCGCGATTCTTTTCATCCGCTTCTTTTAACAAACAAACTACGTTTGCCGCGTGCTGTTTGACGCATTTGCCCTTGCGGTGTTTTTTCAGCTCGCCGAGTATCGAATCGCTTTGCCCGATGCAAACGAAGGCATGATGCGCTTTGCCGCTTTTATCGGTTTTGCGTTTCGTGATGACGTAGATGGCGGAGGTTTCTTCGATTTCGGCAGCAAGTGGAAAAACTTCAAAACTGTAAAGCGATTTCTTGCCGCGAAAAATCGCTTCGCTGATTTTCGGTGATTTTTTTCTCGTTTGTTTTTCTTGTTTCATGAAACATATTGTATCGCAGATGAAACAAGAATTCAAAAATAAATCGTATTTTTTTCACACGAAAACGGCAAAAACTTCGTTTGAATAAACCATTCCTTTTGCAGATAAACGCAGGCGATTTTCAACAAACTCAATCAATTCCATATCTTTCAAACGACGCAAATCTTCCGCATATTTTTCAGCTAAATCAACGCCGAAACGATTTTTGTATTCGTTCAAGTCAATGCCCCGCGACAACCGCAAACCGAGAAAAACAAACTCGGAAACTAAATCAATTTCCTCGCGAAAAACCATCGTGCTTTTGCCGTTTTCGATGAGCGAAACATACGCGTTTGTGTCTCGCTCGTTTGCATATCTGGTTTTGCCGTCAAACGAATGCGCCGAAACGCCGAATGCGAAAACCGGCTCGCACAACCAGTATTTTGTGTTATGTTTCGACTCGAAACCGGGCAGCGAAAAATTGGAAATTTCGTATTGTAGATAACCGTTTTCAGAAGTTTTTTCGATCATCAATTCATACATTTCGCCCGCCAAATCTTCGTCCGGAAGCGGTTGACGTTTTGAACGGATTTGTTCGGCGAGCGGCGTCGCTTCATGGATTTCGAGCAGATAAAGCGAAAGATGTTCGGGTCGTAATTTTAGTGCTTCATTAAGATTTCTTTCCCAATCGGCGAGCGTCTGGCGCGGCAATCCGGCGATTAAATCGAACGAGACGTTGCGAAAATCAGCCGCGCGCAAAAGTTCGATGGTTTCGCGAACATCCTGCGCCGTGTGTTTTCGTCCGAGCCTTTTCAATTCCGTATCATCAAAAGTCTGCGCGCCAAAACTTGCGCGATTAACGCCGAGATTTCGGTAAGCACGAACGGTTTCCGCCGTCATCGTCGCCGGATTCATTTCCATTGTAATTTCCGCGCCGGCGGCGACCGAAAATGTTTGATGAATCGCGTTTAATATTTTGTCGAGCTGCGCGGGAGACAAAAGCGAAGGCGTTCCGCCGCCGAAATAAACAGTATCAACGAAGGATTTTGGATTTGAAACCCCGAATTTCCGATTTTTGATTTCCAAATCGTAATTCGTAATTCGTAATTCGTAATTTTCGATTTCTTTGACGAGTGCGGAAACGTAGCGCTCGACCGCGGCTTCTGATTTGAAAACGTCGGTCGCGAAATCGCAATACGAACAGCGCGAGCGGCAAAACGGGATGTGCAGGTAAATTCCGGCTGACATAAATGAAACTTTGATTATAACAAATTCAAGCGTGAAAACTTTTGCCGAAAATTCTCGTCGTCATTCATTTTATTTCCGGCTATTTTGCTTTGATTTTGTAAAGCGTGTAATTTATAGAAAGTAAATTTACACGGAGCTTCTTTTTTTTAAAGATTCAGGAAAAAACAAATGAGTAAGCAAGCAAGCGTCGCCGACATTTTTCGCCGCGCGCTGGAAATCAGATCGGGCAATCCGAACGGCGATTATAAAAGCGTCAAATCGCAGCTCGTCAGCGAATTTTCCGGTTCGCCCTTTCCCGCAACCGCCGCGCTGACGATTCCCGAATACGACAACATCGCGCCCGAAGAAGACTGGACAGCCGGGCTTCCCATTGTTCTGCGCGGCATTCAAACCGAAAATTGGGACGAAATCGCGCACGGCATTATCATCAGTCTGGAACAAGTGGAAAACTACCCGAAACAGTCGGGACGTGAAGATGACCCAAACAAAGAATGGCGCAACCGTCACAAATCAATCGCCGACGCCGAAGACAAAAATCTGTCGAAATGGATGCCCGACGAGCTTTTGGCAATGGCAAAGCGCAACATTAAGAGTTAAAAGAAAATTTAGCCGCGAACAAACACTAAAGAACGCGAATAATAAATCTAAAAAACGGATTTTGATTTATTATTCGTGTCTTTTTGTGCTTTTTCGCGGCTATTCAATCTTCAAATCTCCAAACGTAAACCGTCTTTTGCTTCTAAGACTTCACACATCGGCGAAAGTTTGGCAACTTCTTTTTGAAAATCAACCGTATCCCAAACTGGATAAAGATGCGTTAGAACAACGCGTTGCGGCACGGCGCGGCGAATCAAATGAATCGCTTCAGCGAGTTCGAGATGCGTTTCGACCGGTTTTTCTTTGACGAACGAACATTCCATAATCAACAAATTCACATTTCTTGCGAAACTCGTTAAAGCCAAATCGAATCCGGTGTCCGAAGTATAAACCAAAGTTTTACCGTTCGCGTCGCGCAGATGAATCGCCAGACTTTCGTCGGTGTGCGGCGTGTCGAGCGCGACGGCTTGCAAATCAGGCAGAATGTCGAATTTGTCGAGCGGCTCGACTTCGATGATTTCGAGCGGAAACGGCTGTTTGAAAAGATTGTAATCGTTCGCTTTATCGAAATTTTCCAAAAGCCCGCGCAATCCTTTCGCCCCGAAAATTTTCATCGGCTTCGTGCGTTTTTGCGTTTCCGGCGCGTATTTCGTGCCGAACAAAAACGCGGCGATTCCGCCGACGTGATCGAGATGAAAATGCGAAATCCAAATCGCGTCGAGATTCGCCCAATCGAGATTTTCCTGCGCCATCCGATGAACCGCAGACGCCGAACAATCGAGCAAAAGCGTGTATTCTTTAGTTTCGACCCAAAATCCCGAGCTGCTTCTTTGCCGGTGCGGAACAGACGTTCCGGAACCGAGAACAACAATTTTCATACGTTTATCATTTATCATTTATCATTTATCATCAAGAGTAGAAGAAGAGTAGAAAGCTATCGAAATTGATAAACGGTGAGAAATATAATGGTAAATGTTGATGTTTTAGCGATTTTCGCGCATCCCGACGATGTGGAACTAACCGTCGGCGGAACGCTTTTGAAGATGAAATCTTTGGGTTATCAAACCGGCGCGCTGGACGTAACGGGCGGCGAAATGGGAACGCGCGGAACGCCCGAAGGACGCGCTGAAGAAGCAGCTGAAGCAGCGCAGATTTTGAAATTGGACGTGCGCGAAAACCTCGGTCTCGCTGACGGACGCGTTTTCGCGGACGACGAGTCACGCACAAAACTGGTGCGCGTTTTGCGGCGTCTTCAGCCGAAAATTATTTTGACGCATCAAACCGACGATCCGCATCCCGACCATAACCACATCGCGCAATTGGTGCGCGAATCGGCGCGGATCGCTTCGATGCGAAAATACGACGAGAGTTACGGACAGGAACGAATTCCGGTTCCGATGGTCGCGCATAATGTTTTTTCGCGCCTGCTCGCGCCTTCGTTCATTGTCGATGTTTCCGAGTTTTTAGAACACAAAATGGCGTCAATCAAAGCTCATAAATCGCAGTTTCATAATCCGGCGTCGAACGAACCGGAAACTCGTTTAACAAACGCGGCTTTTTTGGACGAACTCGAAAATCGCGCGCGTTATTTCGGCTCGCTGATCGGCGCGGCGGCAGGAGAACCGTTTTACGTGCGCGAGGCTTTGAACGTCGAAGACCCGATTGCGCTTTTAACGCGACCGATGAATTTGTATTCGTGAAAATAATGGATAATGGATAATGAAAGAGTCAACTTGTTTCTTTTCATTATCCGTTTTCTTTCTCCGCGCTTTCGATTAAACTTTTAAGTTATGAACACGCTCGCGCCCGAAGACATCGAATTGAATAAAAAGCGTAAGGTTCTGGAACGCTTGAAAGATCGTCTCGCTTCGAGCGAAGAAGAGATGGCTGACACGCGCGCCGAGCTTGAGAGATTTGAAGCGAATTATACGATGGAAGTCGGGCGGCTTTACGCGGAACTCGACGAAATCGAGGCGCAAATCGCTGAAGAAGAAGTCAAGCTCGTACCCGACGACGAGGAAATTAAAAAACGCGCCGAAGAATTGCGCCGCCGTGCCGAAGAATCTGCCGCCGACGCGGAACATTGGGAAAACTGCTCGGCGAAACGGCAGCCGACGGCTGAAGCGAAAAAGGCTTACCACAATTTAGCCAGAATAATTCACCCGGATTTGGCTCTCGATGCCCGAGAAAAGGAAAAACGTCACGGATTGATGGCGCGATTAAACGACGCGTATTCGGCAGGCGACCAGAATCTTTTAAACAAGTTAGTCGAAGATTTCCGCGACAGCCCGGATTTAATTAGCGGCGATTCCGTCGGCGACGAACTCGTGCGCGCGATTCGGCAAATCTCGCAGATAAAAACACGTTTGAAAGAACTGCGCGAAGAAACACTCAAAATCGAACTGTCCGAACTTTTCACGCTCCGCCAAAAGGTCAATGCCGAAATGCTCGAAGGCAGAAATATGCTCAAACAAATGGCTGAACGAACAAAAACGATGATTCTCAAAGCGGAGCGGCGTTTAATGAATTTGAGAAACCTGAATCTGGCGCAGGAAGACTACGTCAAAGAACGTTTCGGAATGGATATTTCGGCTTTTCGGTAGGCTAATAATCCTGGAAAAAATATCACAAAAAAGCGCGAAGAGAATGATTGTCTTCGCGCTTTTTTGTGATATTTGACAAACGTCTTAAAAATTTAGCTGTTCGACGATTACCCTGCCGTCAGTCGTTTTCCCCGAGCGACAGACGCCGACGATTTTGCCGAGAACGGTGATTTCGTTTTCATCGAACAAATACGGCTCGCCGCTTTTCGCTTCCAAACAAATGATGCCGCAAAACGAGTCGTAAAAGCCGCAGACGACTTCGCCGGTGGCAATTTCGTTAACAGCAGCTAAGTCGCCGCGTTTGATTTCAACGCGAGCGACAACGGCGAGTGAATTTTTCGGCAAACCTATGTTTACGAAATGTTCATTATTGATTCGGACAGCTTGAATTTCACCGTATTGCGCGAGCGATGACGGCAAAACTAATTCGAGATTTTCCTTGTCCGATTTTTCGTCAGGCAAGTTATCGGCTGGTTTATTTTTTTCCGAAAGCACGTCTTCAAATTCGGCAATCAGATTTTTTGCCGCCGCTTCGCCCATGTTAACTTCGGCGATTTTTATGGCTTCGCACAAAGCGAGAATCGCTGAAGTAAAGCCTTCGAGATAGAGAATGATTTTCGCTTTCGTTAAATAAGTTTCCGCCAGATAAGCAGAATTTTCGCTTTTTTTCAGTATTTCAATGGCTCTTTCAATTGTCTTTAAAGCTTCGTCGTATTTTTCTTCGACGAAATAAATTTGCGCTTTTGTGTCGAGCGAGAAACCTTCTCGCGTGCGGTCTTTTATCCTTTTAAAGGTTTTTGTCGCACAATCAACCGCCTCGTGCGCTTTGACAAATTGTTTTTCGGTTTTATAAAGATGTGCAAGATTGTTTTCGACCGTCCCGAGATAAATTTGATGCCCCGATTTTTGATGGTAGTATCGGGCAAGTTCATATTTCTTTAATGCTTCGCTTTTTCTGCCTAGATTTTTCAGTGAAATTCCCAGATTAGTGCAAAAACTTCCGTTCAAAAAAGCGTCGCCGTAGCATCTAAAATCTTTTTCTAATTTTGCCGAAGCTGCTTCGATTTCCGCATATCTGCCAAATGAAATGAAAATTAGGCTTTTAATCAAATGCGAATAAATCCTTGTATCGCACGAATTCTCGAGATGATGCGATAAAGCTTCGGCAACGAAGGCTTCCGCCTCGTTCAATTCTCCGGTGCGCCAGTAAGCCAGCGCCAGATAGTTTTCGCATTCAGCTATTTTTTCGGGAATATTCAAATCCAGGAAGTTTTGGCGGGCTTCGGTCAATAAATTCTTAGATTTTTCCTGTGCGTCAAGAATTTGTTTGTTATGTCCGTGAAAACCTATTAAACTTCCGCAACGGAGAAAAATTTCGGCAGTTTCTAAAGGAGTGAAGTTTGTGGTATCGGGCAGTTGGTCCGTATCACTCCAAACCTTTTTAAGCTTTGCCAAAGCCTGTTCATACAGACCACGCCTTTCGAGCGATACAAGATTTCCGAAAGAGATCTTCGTCTGTAGGTGGAAGGTTTTCATAACTTCGTTAGGAAAGACTTTGCCAGTATATACACGGCAATCGGAACTATCAAGAAATAAAATCAAATTCCATGGAGAAAACAATGAAATTAACAATAAAACTTCTTTTAGTAATTTTCATCGCGGCTTCAGTAATTTTCGCTGAGGGCGAAATGGGCAACGGCGGCAGAACCTGCACGGAAACTGTTTGTTCGACACCGACGCCCGCCGTCCAGAATACCGGCGAAAGTGAAACTGAAGACATCGACGGAACGAATTCGCAAACGATCGATGAAGACGGCAGCGAAGATTCGATTCTGACGGATATCGAAAATTACTTAAGTTCGCTGTTCGGATAAGCGTATATTTAAAAGCGCAGCGACCAATTCAGTTTATCGGTGTTTTGAAATGAGAGCGTCGGAATTTTCCGCCACTTTCTCTTCCTTGATTTTATCCGAAGTCAAAACAACGATTCTTGAAAGCGAATCCGTTTCGGAAGGCTGATTTTGGCTGTGCAGTATTTCACTGACGATTTGCAGGCATTCGCGTCTCACGAATGCTCGCAAATCGTCGGACGCCAAAAGTGTGTTTTCCGCTCGATTGTCCGTTTCAACAAATTTGTCGCCGTGTCCGGTCAAAAGCCAGTGAACCGAATACGGCGTTTTTTCGGCAATCCCCAGCAAAATTTTTGCATCCGGCAATCTGCCGTTCAGATAATTTTTTGCTGCCTGATAAGAAACTTTCAAAATGCGCCCAACGTCAGCAGGCTGCGAGCTTCCGCATATTTCGATGAGACGCTCGACAAAATCAATATTTCCCTTTTTTGCAAAATTCTCGCTTGACATATCTAAATGATTGTGGCATATTTTACACAATTGTTCAACAGATATTTTTGTTAACATTTTCTATTGACAAACCAGAAAACATATTATAGGATTGACTTCGTTGTTGGTTGCGCCATGCAACCGACACGATCGGGGGAAGCGGTGTGGGAGACGCTTCCCCTTCTTATTTTAAACAATTGTTAAAATACTTTCACTTTACAATGTTTCCCGATTATAAGTATTCAATAATAATTACTGCTCTTTTTTCACATTTTTCTCAATTTGCTTGATTAATTTGGCGGCATGGTTTCGTGAAATTAAAGGAATTCTTTCATCATTGCTTAACTCTTTCAAAAAAGGAATCATTTGCGTCGCGTCGGAAATCTCGTTACGGCGCACCAACGAGTCTAGCGCGTCGAGCAGGCGCGGCGACTCGAGCGGCTGATTTTCGCGCGCCACGTTGATGTCGAAAATCCAGACGAATTGCTGTCCTATTTTGCGAAACTCATCGGCTAACTCTTTCGCCTTCAAATTATTCGTGTAATTAAATTTAGCTTCTCTTTCGCGCCCGTCTTTTTTCACCTTTATTTTAACGTTTCCGAGATGCGAGTAATCTTTTTCGTATTGGTAATTTTCGTCCGTATCCAGAAATTTCAGCGCTTCCAAGACATCTTTGATTTTCGTCAGCGACGAAGCCGAAACCTGAATCGGGTCGGTAATCAATTCATCATAATTTTTTTTCATAAAGGAAATTTGACCTTTCCCGTTTTCGTCGAATTCAATATTAAGCTGCGAGATGAGAAACGAGGGTTGTGAAAACTCGTAAAAATAAACCGGCTTGGCAGCGGATTTTTCCGTCACCGGATTCGGTCTCGTTGTTTGATTCGCGCTTCCGTCTGAATTAGTCTGCGCGTCCGGACGTTCATTTTTCTTGCCGGACGTTTTAACCGCCGGCGTTTCGATCGGAGCCGTTTCAACCGGCGCGGTGGCGATTGTTTTTTTCGGTTGCGGCTTGCGCGCTTTCGTTTGCGCTTCGACTGCCAGAGGTAAAGAGAAAAATAAGATTGTTACTGCCGATTTTTTGATAAAATTTGTCATTTTGAAATAACCGTCCGAACTATTGCAAGCGAAAAATGTTTGATGATGAACCGACGACGAAAGTTTGTAAAACGCGGAGCTAAATATTTTATAAGCTGAAACTAATCGAATTTGACCGAAACCACTTTCGAAATTCCGGCTTCCTGCATCGTGACGCCGTAAAGAGCGCGCGCCGCTTCCATCGTTCGCTTATTGTGCGTGATGACGATAAACTGCGTTTTTTCCGACATCGAAGCGATTTTATCCACGAATCTGCCGACGTTGGCATCATCGAGCGGCGCGTCGACTTCATCCAAAAGACAAAACGGTGCGGGACGATATTTGAAAATCGCCATCACGAGCGCAATCGCCGTCATCGCTTTTTCGCCGCCCGACAATAAAAGTATATTTTGCAGACGTTTGCCCGGCGGCTGAGCGGCGATTTCGATTCCCGCTTCCAGAATGTCTTCAGCTTCGAGCAAAGTCATCTCGCCGCGCCCGCCGCCGAACAGCTCCTGGAAAAATTCGATAAAATTGCGATTGATCGCCGCAAACGCCTGTTTGAATTTCGCGCGCGACCGCTCTTTTATTTCTTTCAAAGCTGATTCCGCAGCCGTGATGCCGTCAATAATATCCTGTCTTTGCGCTGTTAAAAATTGCAAACGTTCTTCCGCCTCGCTTAATTCTTCGAGCGCGAGCATATTGATCGCGCCGAAATTTTCCAGTTTTTCGCGCAAATCTTCCGACGCCCCTCGCGCCGATTCCAAATCGAAACCCGCTTCGATTGTTTCGTTTTCGACAAGCTCGATTAAAGACGTGTTCAATTCGCGCCCGCAATTTTCATTAACGCCGCGTAATTTCGCTATTGCTTCGGTCTGACGAATTTCGATTGCGGCGCGTTCGTTGCGCGCTTCGGCTGAACGCTTGTTCAAGCCGGCGAGTTCGGCGCTCATCGCGTCCGCTGTTTCGCGCGAAGCTTTCAATTTTGCCGTCGCTTCATCTAATTCCGCACGCTCGCGCGATTGATCATTTTCCGACGAAGCTATTTTTCCGGCGATTTCGTTGATTGAATCACGTAAATTTTTGATTTTATTTTCCGTTTCGATGATTTCGAGATTTTGCCGCGCGACACGCGAAGCTAATTCTTTTTCTTCTGTCTCGACGCGCCTCAAAGTCGCCTGCGCCGAACGTCGGCGTTCGCCGGAAGTTGCCGCCAAAGTTCTTTTTTCATTCAAAGCGGCGTTTTCCGCTTCGATCTCGCGTCGCGCGGCTGTTAAATTTGCAGCGATTGCTTCCAGATTTCGCTCCGTTTCATCTCTCGCGGTTTCGGCTTTGCGAGCATTTTCTACCGCTTCGGTTTGTTTTTGTTTAAATTGCGCCAACTCTTTTTCGATTTGAGCGGTTTCATCGGCGACGACTTTTTGATGCCGTTCGGCGCGCTCGATTTCCTGCCGTGCCGTTTTTTCACGAATTTCCAATCCGAGCAAATCGCGCTCGTTTTTGACGATGAGAGATTGTAAATCGAGAATTTTTTCTTCCGATTCGGCTAAAACAACTCGCGCTTTTTCCGTTTCGATTTCGGCTTTTTCCGCTTCGTTTTCCAATCGCCGCGCATCTTTTTCCAGCTCGCGCAATTCGCGTTTGAATGCCAGCAAAGAATCGTTTTTTTCGCCGCCGCTCGCATTTCCGCCGACGAAAAATTTTCTGCTGATCAATAAATCTCCAGAATAATCAACCAAAATTTCATCGCTTTCGCTTCTCGCCTCGGAAAAATCTTCCACTAATAACGCCGCCCATTCACGCGGAAAAACTTCGGCTAATATTCCGGCAAAATCATCGGAAACGCCGAGCAAATCGCCGATTCGCATTTTTGATCTTTTTTCTTTGAATCTTGAATCTCGAATCTTGAATCTTGAATCTTCGACCAAAACTCCAATCCGCCCGATTTTGTTTTCATTCAAAAAAGCGATTGTTTTGCGCGCGTCCGATTCTGATTTGACGACGACGCTTTGCAGATAACTGCCGAAAAGATTTTCGACCGCTTTTTCCGCTTTTTCCTCGACGCTTAACCTGTCCGCCAGCGTTCCGGCAAATTCGACGCCGATTTTCGCCTGCGCGGCGAACAATTTCTGTACTTGCGGAGCGTAGACGGCGCGTTTTTCTTCGAGTTCACGCAAAGTTTCGAGCCGGTTTCTTTTGCGGGAAAATTCATTGCGCAGATTCTTTAAAACATCCTCGGCGCTTCGCAAAGCGGCTCGCGCTTGAGCCGCTTCCGCGAGAATGTTTTGTTTTTCCGCGTGAAGATTTTTCAGTTTTTCTTTTTCTGAAGCGACTTCGGCGGCGAGATTTTCGGCTTCGGCGCGATGTTCGCGGCGATTTTCTTCGGCGCGTCCGCTTTCTCGCTGCAAACCTTCGGCGCGCTCGCCGAGTCTTTCAAGATTGTTTTCAAGTTGGCGTTCGATTTCCGCAAAACGCTCGACAGCCGACGCGTGGCGCAGATGCTCGCCGCGTTCCTTTTCGAGTTGCGCTTCGATTTTGTTCAGCTCGCCTGATTTTTCCCGGTATTTCGTTTCCGCTTCGCGCAACGCAAATTCGTTTCGTTCGGCTTCGGCGCGTTCGATTCGTTCGTCGGCGACGAGTTTTTCAAGCTCGCCTGATAGCAATTTGCGCCGCGTTTCGGCTGATTCGATTTCCCCGCTTAAACCGGTGCGGCGGTTTTCGATTTGCACGAGTTGCTCGGTTTGATAACGATGTTCGCGGCTCGCGCGGTCACGTTCAAGCGCGTTCTCCGCGTGCGTTTGTCGAAGCTCGGCGAGATTTTCTTCCGTCGCTCGCGCCTCAGCCGTTGCGAGGCGAAACGCTTCGTCTTTTTCGGCGACTTCGGCGAAAAGCCGCCGTTCAATCGCCACAGCTTCGGTCAGTTTATTTTCCAAATCGTCAACCAGTTCCGACAAATAGCGACCTTCGGCGGCGAAAAGCTGTTTTAACAAAACGCGGAATTCTTCGCGCAGCGATTTATAACGACGAGTTTTCGCCGCTTGCCGGCGCAAAGCGTTCGCCTGTTTATCAATTTCGGAAACGATGTCGGAAATGCGGTTGAGATTGGTTTTCGCCGATTCGAGGCGGGTTTCGGCGGCGCGCTGACGTGTACGAAATTTGGAAATTCCGGCAGCTTCTTCGATCAAATTTCGCCGATCCGAAGGTTTCGCCGATAAAATCTGTCCGATGCGTCCCTGTTCGATAATCGCGTAATGCGCGCCGCTCAAACCGGTTCCGGCGAACAAATCCTGTATGTCGCGCAAACGGCACGTTTTGCCGTTGAGTTGATATTCGCTTTCGCCAGACAAATACAAACGCCGCGTCACTGAAATCGCTTCGCCCGGCGCGTAATCGAGCGCGAAATTTCTCGGTCGCCAGTGACGTTTCGTTTTTGTTTTTTGCTGAACTGTTTGAACCGAACCAACTTGCGCGGCTTGAACCGTTTCCGCTTCTTCAGCGTTAAATCCGTTGCCGTTGGTTGAAATTTGCGCGTCAGATATAGAAATTTCAGCCGATGCGGATTCGGTTTCCTGCGGATTAAAATCCTCGATTTGAACCGCGTGTTCGTCTAAATCGCTGAGGGCTTCGTCAATGCCGCTCAAATCTTCTTCGTCCGAAAAAACCGCTTCTTCATCACGGACGAGATGCAGCACGACTTCCGCCATGCCCGACGGTCGGCGGCTGCGCGTGCCTTGAAAAACTACGTCCTTCATTTCCGCGCCGCGCAGAGCTTTGGCGCGCTGTTCGCCTAAAACCCACGCGATTGATTCGGAAACGTTAGATTTCCCGCAGCCGTTCGGACCGACAACCGCCGTGATTCCGCTGCCGGTAAAAACGATTTCCGTGTAATCGGCGAAGGATTTAAAGCCGGCGATTTCGAGACGCTGAAGTTTGAACATCGTATAGTGCTTTCGGGGAAAGTGAAAGACTATATTTTGTTGTTTTCACGGTTTGAAGTCAAACTGAACGATTTAGGGTTTAAGATTCAATATTCAAGATTAGAAGAAAGAAATCCTAAATCTTGAATCTTGAATTCTAAATCCTAAAACTCTTCGTCGCTCAAACTTCGCAAGCCTTGTTTTTCGGCTCGTTCGTTGTCGAGCTCGGTGAGCACGTCAAGCAGGAAATTCGTGTTGCTCGAAACGTTAATGACGACCGTAAACTCATTTTCCGACGTGGTGAATTCAAATGTTCCGTCGCTGATTTCGATGATTTCGCGGAAAGCTTTGACGCCGTTATGCCCGCCGCATTCGGCGTCAACGATTTTGCCTTCGTTAAATGAAACGCTCGCTAAATGAAGATCGGATTTAATAACGAGCAAGCCAGTCATCCGCGAATTTTCAATCACCTGAACGGCATCGAAAATCGAAACGTAAGCGAGATTTCCAGCAAAAGTTACGTCCGTGCGGACTTTTTGCGGCATCTTTTCGCGCGCCTGGGAAAATTCCGGTCGACGCGCGCGACGAATCGCTTCGAGTCCGGGCGCGACGGAAATACGCGGGTCGAGCAATTTGGCTTCCTGCAAACGGTCATACGCCAAATCGAAATCTTCGCGCCCGATATACAAACTAACGAGCGCCAGACAATGCCGCGCCGCTTCGTTCAAATTTTTCTGCGAAACACAAATATCGCGCATTTTCTCACGCAGTGAGATGGAACGCGGACTACGCTCGATTGATTCGCGCAGCAAAGCGAACGCTTTTTCCGGCGAGCGGTATTTAAGAAACAGATCGGCGTCGAGCAAAACCGATTCGATAGAAACTTCCGAGAAAGGCACGTAGGATGATTTTTCTAAAACTTCGTTCATATTTTTATGAATTTCGGGACGAAAAGTAGGGGCTGGAATAATATTTAGCAGCGGCGAACAAATGTTCAACAATTTAAAACTATCATATTTTCACGTAAATAGTCATCTATTTTCTACGCCTTCCGTAAAACAAAAATCGCGCTCATTTTAATAATTAAAATGAGCGCGATTTTTGTTTTACGGATTTTTTTCAATTAAAAATCAACCCTGATTCCAAGACGAATTTGACGCTGACGCAAAGTGCGTTGCGGCACTAAAAACGTTTCGCGGAAAGCAGCTGTTGTAATGTTGTCGAAATTAATAAAGTCCGAAGAAAATGTAAAGACTCTCGCGTTGAAAACGTTGTCAACTTCGATATTCGGACGGATTCGGATTCGCTCGGTAATTCGGAATTCGCGGCTGGCATTCAAATCGAAAATGAACTGAGCCGGTCCGCGCCCGGCATTGCGCGGCAAATTACCGGGACTGCCGATTGGAGCGAGCGTCAAACTGTTTAGCACGGCTTCCGGAAACGGATCGCCGGGATTGCGGTAACGTAAATCTTCGAGATTTCCCGTGAAATTGGGACGGTCGTTGCTTACGTCGTCAAGGCTGCGGTCAATACCGCCGCTTGAAAGATTGAACGGATTTCCGCTGGCAATTCTTAAAATCGGCGAAAAGCGCAGTTTGCCGAGCCAGTTCGGCATTTCGAACGAACCGGACAAAGCAAAGCGATGGCGACGATCTTGGACGCTCAAGCCGAATTCCGAGTCAAAATCGCCGGGAATTTGTGCCGAAGATGTGTTGACGATTCCATCGTCACGCAATCGCGACAAAGTGTAAACCGCGCGGAATGAAGCGCCGAATCCGCTGCCGAGCGGTCGAAAGCGACGGCGAAGTTCGAGTATCAAACCTTCATACACGCTGCTGCCCATCGAACCGACTTGCTCGATTTGTCCTAAACTGTTGTTGACTCCACGATTAAGTCTTGTGCCTAATGCAGCGTTTGCCCGTCCAATTGGCGAAGTCGCAGCAGTCGAACGGTTTGTACTGTTCAAATTAACGTAAGTGAAACCATTAATTACGCAAGTATCACTTGTGCTTTGAGGACATAATCGAAAGCGTGTGGTTCCTTCATTGATTGATTCCAAATAATCGGTATAAGTATTGAAACCTGACGGGAGAATAAAAGCGTTGACGTTGGTTTCGCGCCACAATCGAACGGTTTTGTTTAATGTAAAGTTAGCTTCAAAGGCGATTCCGCTGCCGAGATCACGTTCAAAACCGACGTTAAACTGATAACTTTCAGGAATCTTCAAGTCTTCATCAAGACGGCGAGTAAAAGTCCCAGCGGTAGCAAATCCGCCAAGTTGACTAAGCTGATCGTATGTCGGAACGGCAGGAAAATTTGTTCCAAGTTGCTGCAAAAAGACACATCGCGGACGGGTCGCGTTGGCGGCGAGAAAACAATCAGCGTCGAGGCTAGGACCTGCAAGATTACGCGAATCGAAACTCTGTTGCTGTCTGCCGAGTGCGTAATCATCAAGTGTGCGAAGCAGCGCGCGATTATAAAAAATACCCGTACCAAGACGAACGACTGTTTTATTGTCTTTAAACGGCGAATAAGCAAGTCCGAGTCGCGGTCCCCAGTTATTGTTATCCTCGACAATGCTTTCGCGCTCGTAACGCAGACCGGAACTCAATGTAACTTTCGAGTTTACGCGCCACTCATCCTGCAAAAATATTCCGAAGTAACTATTGTTCTAAATTGAATTCGTACCGAAATTCTGACGAAAACGAAGCGGGCGATTGGCGATAAAATCCGCCACTGAATCGAAGTTATATGTTCCCGTCGCATCGCTCAGAGAAAGATTTTCCGATTCGATTTTCTGAACATCAACGCCGCCTTTGAGCGTGTGCTTGCTGAACACGTAATTGAGAGTGTCTTGAAACTGATACCGTTTTTCGCGGCGCGTGCTGGCGAAATTGGCAGTCGAATTTCCGGCAGTCAATGTTCCGCTGCGGTTTTCAAGCGAAGAAGCTGTGTCCCTGATGCGAATCAGCACGACCGGATCGTTCGGGTTTTCAGCGGCGAATCCCGGTTTGAAACTTGAGAACTGAAAACGAAACTGATTGACCAGATTCTGACTGAAAACGTAGTTGTCGGTAAAATAAAAAGCATCATTATCGCGTGTTCTTCCCTGAATCGCATCTTCCAGAACTCGCGTCGCGCTTTGATATTGACGGAAATTGCTGAGACGCCCGAATTGGTAATTAAGCGTAATATTGTGTTTATCAGTGAAATTGTGATCAATGCGCTGCGTGAAAATATGATTTTTTGAAGGCGTCTGGAGCGAGACGATATAAGGCGCGATAAAAGCGTTTGCCGGGCTGTCCACATTGGTAATATCACGTCGTTGATTGCTGGTGCTTGTCGGCGCGGGAAGCGCGAAATTCGGATTTTGCGCGACCGGAACTACCGTATCAATCAAAGTCGTATCGGACAGATTATTATATTCGTATGAGCTGAAAAAATAAGTTTTGTCTTTGAAGTATCCGAAAGGAATCGGACCGCTCAAGGTAAAACCTGGATTGTATTCGGTAAAAGCCGGTCGCGGAATGCTGCGACGGTTATTGTTGTAAGTGTTAGCGTTCAAGTTGTCATCACGGAAAAATAAAAAAGCGCGTCCGCGAAAGCGGTTTGAACCGGCTCGAGTGCGAATGTTGATGCGTCCGCCGGAAGCACGTCCGTATTCGGCTGAAAATTGGTTAGTGATGACTTGAACTTCGGCAATTGCATCTATCGAAGGCTGAAACCTGTCCGAAGCGCCGCGATCATCATTATTGTCCAGTCCGTCAATCGTAATGTTATTGGAATACGCCGCGCCGCCCGAAAGCGAAAAAACTCCGCCTTCGACCAAGGCGCTCGGCTCGTTAACGCCGGTCGCCGAACCGTCTTCCGCCACATCTCTTGTCGACAGAGGTTCTTCGGTCACACCGCCGAGCGTAAAGACCAAATCAAGCGCATTGCGGCTGCTGTTCGGAAGCTCCTCGATTTATCTTTGCGTTACCGTTCCGCCGACAACGGTTCGGGTCGTATCAACTACCGGCGCGTCATCATCCGTAACAGTTACTGTTTGCTCGGCTTGGACATCGGCAGGCGCAAGACTGAAATCAAGTTGAAGATTTTGCCCGGAAACGGTCTGCAAATTAATTCTTTCTTTTGCTCCGAAACCGCTCGCCGAAACGCGAACTTTATAAACACCCGGTTTCAGCTCAACGAGCCGAAATCGCCCGTCTTCATCGCTTGCAATCGTGCGCTCCGTATTTGTTTCAACTGCTGTCGCGGTTGCCGTCGCGCCGGCGATGGGAGCATTATTCGAATCGGTAATTCTGCCGCTGATCGTAACGTCGTCAAGGTCTTGTGACCAAATATTGTTATTAAAAATTATTATTGATAGACAAACAAAACTTATCGAAAGCAAGAGCTTTCCTAAATCAATTTTCATTATTTTTACTCCAAGTCTGAATGGGATGCGTTGAGAAACGACTATTATTATTGAAAACTTGTCGGAATGCAATGAAAAGACTTGCAGGAAAGAAAAAACATCGAAAAGCAGATTAACTTTCGATGTCTTCTTGATATTTATTACTGATTTTGTTGATACGAGAAATAGGAATCAGCGCTTCGGTTTCGGAAAAAATTTCGACGCGGTGTGAAAATTCGTCGGCATGCGTGCGGAGATATTCGAAAAATCGCTCGAACTCGCTTTGCATTTGGTTCATTTTTTCCCGCATATTGAGAATGATTTCAACGCCCGCGAGATTGACGCCGAGTTCGCGCGTTAAGGACAAAATGACTTCCAGACGTTCGAGGTCAACATCCGTGTAAAGCCGCGTGTTGCCGTCCGAGCGCGAAGGTTTGAGCAAGCCTTCGCGCTCATAAAGGCGCAGAGTTTGCGGATGAATCTCGTAAATTTCCGCAACGGCGCTGATCGTGTATGTTTTAGTCCTTTTTTTCATAGTTTATGAAAAGTTGACAGAAAGTTGCAGGTAGTTACAGAAAGTCCCAGAAAGTAAAAAACAGTTTTTTTTCTTCAAACTAACTGTTAACTATCTGGAACTGCCTGCAACTTTCTGTCAACTTACTCCAAACCCATCGCTTTGCGCGGATTTTCCGGGTTCGCTTTTTCAAACTGGCGCAGAATTTCCTTTGTTTCTTCGCTGATAACGCGCGGCAGCGAAATCTGCACTTCGATAAACTGGTCGCCGCGCAAGTTAGGGTTTCTCAAACTCGGAAAACCGCGCTCGCGCAAACGGAATTTTTGTCCCGATTCGGTTCCCGCCGGAATCTTCAATTGCGCTTTGCCTTCGACGGTCGGCACTTCTATTTTCGCGCCGAGTGCCGCTTCGGAAACGGTAATCGGAACGGTAACGTAAATATTATCGCCTTTGCGCGTGAAAAATCGGTGCTTGCCGACATTCGTGATAATAAACAAATCTCCGGCTTCCGCGCCCAAACGCCCGCCCTGTCCTTTTTTCGGAATGCGCACGCGCGATCCGGTGTCAACGCCCGCGGGAATTCGAATTTTGACCTGCTCGGTTTTCGGAGTCACGCCTTTACCGTTACACTGCGAACACGGCTGACGACGGCGACCGGTGCCTTCACAATCCGAACAATTTTGCGAAAACTGCAAACGACCGCCGGTGCGCAAAACTTGTCCTGTTCCTTTACAAGTTGGACAGACAACAACCGGACCGCCGGTGTCGCCCGCGCCCTGACAGCGCGAACACTGCTCGCTGCGATTGACCGTAATGTTAGTCATTAAACCCGTAAACGATTCTTCAAAACTCAAAGCGAGCGGCATTTCGATGTCCGCGCCTTTTTTCGGCAAAGGTCGCGGCGGTTCTGTTTCGCGAGCTTGGCTCTTGCCGCTTCCGCCGAACAGATCCGAGAATATGTCCCGAAAGCTTGAACTGCTGCCCGAGCCGCCCGGCTCGAAATTAAAACCGGAAAAGTCGAAGCCCGCGTTCGGATTTGCACTCGACGTACCCGCGCTCGCGCCATACGGCGAATTCGGGTCGAGATTGTCGTTGTAATAACCGAAACGGTCGAAAACCTTGCGCTTTTTCTCGTCGGAAAGAACGTCGTAGGCTTCCTGCACTTCTTTGAATTTGTCCTCGGCAGCTTTATCGTTCGGATTGACGTCCGGGTGAAATTTGCGCGCCATTTTGCGATACGCCTTTTTTATTTCGTCCGCTTTGGCGTCTTTTTTGATGCCGAGAATATTGTAATAATCTTTGTTTGCCATTGATTGATAGCTTAAAAAACCAACGCTTTCCGCCTACAAATATTTGAAATTAAAAACAAATTCGGCTGCCTGGCGCATTTCCGACAGTAGTTAATTCGGCGTGAGAAATAAAAAATACACGCGCCGATATTCTATTTGAAATCGGTTTGATTAATCGAAATTTAACGAACTTTCTGTCTATCTTCCCGTAAAATGAGCGGCGATTTTACTCACCGCTCATTTTAAGTTTGACTAGCTTACTTCTTCTCTTCGTCCACATCAACGTATTCGGCATCGATGACGTTATCATCGCCCGAACTCGTTGCGCCGCCAGCGTCGCCGCTCGCGCTTGCTGACGAAGCCTGCTCGCCGCCGGTTTCGCCGGTCGGAGCCGAAGCAGTCTGACTATAGAGAACTTCCGCCAGTTTGTGCGAAGCCGTTTGCAGACGTTCGAACGCCGAGTTCATCGGTTCCGCGTCTTCGCCCGCGAGAGCGGTTTTCGACTCGGCAATCGCCGCTTCGATTTCGCCGGAAGCAGCCGCGTCGAGTTTGTCTTTGTTTTCGCCAAAAGTTTTTTCGACCGAATAAACAAGACCGTCCAGACGATTGCGCGCTTCGATTGTTTCTTTGCGCTTCGTGTCTTCGCCCGCGTGGGATTCCGCGTCTTTCATCATTTTGTCGATTTCCTCTTTCGACAAGCCCGACGAAGACGTAATCGTGATTTTCTGCTCGCGTCCGGTGCCGACGTCTTTCGCCGAAACGTTGACGATGCCGTTTGCGTCGATATCGAAAGTTACTTCGACCTGCGGAACGCCGCGCGGTGCGGGCGGAATGCCGACGAGATGAAATTTGCCGAGCGTTTTATTGTCGGAAGCCATCGGACGTTCGCCCTGCATCACGTGGACTTCGACCGACGTTTGATTGTCCGAAGCGGTCGAAAAGATTTCCGATTTTCTGGTCGGAATCGTCGTGTTGCGCTGAATCATCTGCGTCATCACGCCGCCGAGCGTTTCGATGCCGAGCGACAAAGGCGTCACGTCGAGCAACAGAATGTCGGTTTTTTCGCCGCCGAGAACCGCCGCCTGAACCGCCGCTCCGAGCGCGACAACTTCGTCAGGATTCACGGTTTTGTTCGGTTCTTTGCCGAAGAATTCTTTGACCATTTCCTGAACTTTCGGAATGCGCGTCGAACCGCCGACAAGCACGATTTCCTGAATATCCTTTGCCGTCAAACCGGCATCTTTGATCGCCTGTTCGACCGGCGGCATCAATCTTTTCAGTAACGGTTCGATTAATTGCTCGAATTTCGAGCGCGTTAATTTCATCACCAAGTGCTTCGGACCCGATTGATCAGCTGTGATGAACGGCAGATTGATTTCGGTTTCCATCGCGCTCGACAACTCGATTTTCGCTTTTTCGCCCGCTTCTTTTAAGCGCTGCAAAGCCATTTTGTCAGCCGTCAGATCAATGCCCTGATCTTTTTTGAATTCGTCAATAATCCATTTGACCAGCGCTTCGTCAATATCGTCGCCGCCCAAATGCGTGTCGCCGTTGGTTGATTTCACTTCAACGACGCCTTCGCCGACTTCGAGAACCGAAACATCGAACGTTCCGCCGCCGAAGTCGAAAACGACGATCACTTCATCTTTCTTTTTATCCAAACCGTAAGCGAGCGCCGCCGCCGTCGGTTCGTTAACGATACGCATTACTTCCAGACCGGCGATTTTGCCCGCATCTTTTGTCGCTTGACGCTGCGCGTCGTTAAAATAAGCGGGAACGGTGATAACGGCTTTATCAACTTTCGCGCCGAGATAATCTTCCGCCGCTTTTTTCAATTTCTGCAAAACCATCGCCGAAATTTCCGGCGGGCTGTATGATTTGTCCTGCGCGTCAATTTTCACGTCGCCGTTGCCGCCGCGTTCAACTTTGAACGGAACCTGTTTCATTTCGCCGCCGACTTCATCGAATTTACGCCCGATGAAACGCTTAATCGAATACAGCGTATTTTCAGGATTCGTCACCGCTTGCCGTTTAGCAACCTGTCCGACCAAACGATTTCCGTCTTTGGTGAACGCCACGACCGAAGGAGTCGTTCGTCCGCCTTCTTCGTTGGTAATTACGACCGGTTCGCCGCCTTCCATTACGGCGACAACTGAATTCGTCGTTCCCAAATCAATACCAATAATCTTACTCATCGCTTAATTTCTCCAAATTTATAAAATATTTCGCTTCAATATCTGTAAAATACTTTTAGCTTATCCAAACTAATAAAAAGTATAAATCTTGAGTGCCTTATTGTCAAGTTTGTTTAGTGCAAGCGCAATCATACTTATTTGGACGAACAAATTACAAAAACATTTAAAAAGGGTGTTCTTATTGGTGATATTTTTTCGAGCATTTTTCAACGAAAAAGCAGCCTTAATTCGCGGTAAAGACACACACTCGTATTCACTCCAACTCTCAATGACCACAAAACGGACTGTTCACCTGTATGTTCGGCAATCTGTCAGAAGCCTAAAAAAGCGTCGCACGACCGTGTGTGGGTCTAATGTTTAATCGTTGTGTAATTAAAAAAGAAAACCGCGCAGAAAAGCGCGAATCCGGCAAGATGGCGAAAAGTTTTTTTCGATCTGCGAATTCTCCGCGAAAATATCTTTTCAAAGGAAAAATTGTAACCGGTCACAGTCATAATTTTTATGAGGTTTCATTTGAAGATTTTTCCTGATTCATCAACTGCGCAACAAAGAAAATATAATGAACGCCCGAAAGAAAGGCGAGAAGCGCGACGATGAAATATGTTGTTGGCAGATAAAAACTGTAACCTGTAACGGCGGCGATGAGAATCAATCCGACGGCGATGACCTGAACGAGCGTCGAAAGTTTTCCGAGATATGACGGTTTGAATCCGTGAAAACCCGTCATAATATTAATTGCGGCGGCGACCGTGACAATCAAAACGTCGCGCCCGATGACGGCGGCGGTAACCCAGAACGGCACTGATTTTCCCGGCGCGGGGAAAATATTCGGCATCGTCAAAATAAGAAATGCGGTCGTCATCAAAAGTTTGTCGGCAATCGGATCGAGAATCGTGCCGAGTTCCGATTCTTGATTGAAACGGCGAGCGACGAAACCGTCAATGCCATCAGAAATGCCCGCGACCATAAAAACGAGCAAGCCCCAACCCGTATAACCGTAATATAAAAGACTGGCGAAAACCGGAATGAGCGCCATTCGCAGAAAAGTGAGCAGATTCGGAACGGTGACGATGTTTGAAGCCATTTGATTCAATTACGAATTCCAAATTACGGAATTACGAATTATAAATGAAAAGCGCTTTTTTTTATATTGAAAAATAAGGAATTGAAAAAAGGAACAAGCGTTTTCCAACTTTTGCAATTCGTAATTCGTAATTTGAAATTCGTAATTGACTTATCCGCAGCGCAATTCGAGCAGAGAAATTTCCGGCGGGCATTGATAACGAACCGGCAGAACCACCGTGCCGATGCCGCGCGTGATATAAATCTGCGTGTCGCGGCGGCTGTGCAACCCGCTGACGAGTTTGCGGCGCGGCAAAATTCTTTTTTCCGGTTCACGCGCTTTCATCTTCACTTGCCCGCCGTGCGTGTGCCCGCTTAAAACCAGATCAATTTCCGCGCGCGCCGCCTGCCGCAAAATGATCGGATTGTGCGCCAGCAGAAGTTTCATTTCATCGGGAAACGCGCCGCGCATCGCCGCCGGCAAATCAACCGTTCCCGCCATATGATCGTCAACCGCCGCCAGCCAGAAAGCCGCGCCGCGCGCTTCAAAGCGAAAGCCTTCGTTGATTAGAACCTTAATTCCTTCGCCGCGCAGAAGATGTGTGACTAATTCACCGTCCGTCCAATGATCATGATTCCCGAGACACGCGTAAGTGCCGAATTCCGAAGTCAGATTGCCCAGAACTTCGGCGACCGGCGCGATATATTCGGTTTCGTGCGAGACGTAATCGCCGGTTAAAATGAACATATCCGGCTTCAGACGATTGGCGATTTTGACCGTCCGCATAATGTGTTCGAGACCGGTAAACGGGCTGTGATGAATATCGGAAAGATGGACGACGCGAAATCCGTCGAGCTTTTTCGGCAGGCGTTTGAGCGTAATATCAACACGTTCAAGCGACAGAGAATTCGCCTCGGCAAGCGCGTAACGCGCCCACTTGGAAACGTTCCCCGCCAAATCGCGCAAAGGCGTGTCCGACGCGGCGGCACGCCCGATTCGTTCAGACAATTTCACTCTTTTCGCACCGACAAATCTCATTCGTTTCGATCAAATTTCAAAGCTGAATAAATGCTGAATAAATTACGGAAAAACTTTTTCGTATTTTCCTGAATTATAGATACTTAAATTTGAAATTACAATTCTGTTAATTTTTCGTAAAAACTCTAATCGCCGCTGATACTCAGTATTTAGATTATGACGATTAAAACCCTGAAAAAGTATTGGAGAATTATTGTTGATTATTTTTATTTGAGAGATTTATACGATTTTTTCCGAGATGACAATCGAACCATTGTTTGATGTTAACAATTTCATCAATTTTATTTTTCAGAGCAGTAAGCTTAGATAATGACTCGTTTCCACTGCAACCGTGATAATGCTCAACTCGCTTCGTTTTTCCATTAATAATTATAGAAGTAAAAGCGGTTGAGGCATCTGTTCCGTATTGCGGACATTCACCCGGACTATTTCCATTATTTTCAGATGTGCTCTTTAAAGAGAAAAAATCTATTTTTTCAAATTCGGAAATGATTTGCTTCACTTGTTCCCGGCTGATTCGGCTTTCGATAATTTTTCCAATCAAAATTTTTTCTTTGCAGTATTCTTTCGGCTCTAATTGAACTTTTCTGTCAGCAAAAATTGTTAATTTATAAAATGGACAAGGATATGTTCCGATTTGTCCAAAATAACCGGGATCTCTTTCTAAGGTAATCAAAGTATCTTTGGGAATAGATTGTTGTGCAAAGGAGTAACTACATAACAAGGACAGAAAAAATGAAACTAAAAGAAATTTTTTAATCATAATTTTATCAGTTTCCGAAAAGGAAATTTATTGCGATTAATAATTAAACGCTTATTGTAACGCAACCTAAACATTATCCATTTTTAATTTCCTTTAACGCGCAAAAATTTGAGCTTACCGACTTGAAAAACAAAATCGTCGCCGGAATTTATTGCAAAATCCGCTTTCGCGTCCGAAACTTTTTCGCCGCTGATTTTAACGCCGCCTTGTTCGATTAATCGCTTGGCTTCGCCTTTCGATACGGCGAGATTTGTTTGGACAAGCAAATCCGCGAGTTTATAAGTTCCGGCGGCAATCTGCGTTTCTTCGATTTCGTCGGGCATTTCTTTTTTGACGAAGCGACGGTTGAATTCGTCTTCGGCTTGAAAAGCCGCGTCCGCCGAATGAAAATCGTTGATGATTAGTTTCGCTAAGTTTACTTTGATGTCGCGCGGGTTATCCGCGCCGGATTCCGAGCGAAAGCGCAGGGCGTTGATTTCGTCAACCGTCATATCGGTCAGAAGTTCGTAGTATTTCCACATCAATTCATCGGAAATCGACATCAGTTTGCCGAACATTTCATTCGGCGGTTCGTTGATGCCGATGTAGTTACCCAATGATTTCGACATTTTCTGCACGCCGTCCGTGCCTTCGAGCAGCGGCGTCGTGATTAAAACCTGCGGTTCCTGTCGGTATTCGCGCTGCAAATTTCTGCCGACGAGCAGATTGAATTTCTGGTCGGTTCCGCCGAGTTCGACAGCGGCTTCGAGCGCGACAGAATCGTAACCTTGAACGAGCGGGTATAAAAGTTCGTGCAAGGAGATCGGTTTTTCTTCCGCCATTCGTTTTTCAAAATCGTCGCGTTCGAGAATTTGCTTGACCGTGACCCGCGACGTTAATTTGACGAAATCAGCCGCAGAAAATTGGTTCATCCATTCGGAATTGAAACGAATTTCGGTTTTTTCCGGGTCGAGCAATTTGAAAATCTGTGTTTTGTAAGTTTCAGCGTTTGCCGCGATTTCTTCCGGCGAAAGCGGCGGGCGCGTTGCCGATTTTCCGGTCGGGTCGCCGATCAAGCCGGTAAAATCTCCGATCAGAAAAATCGCCGTGTGTCCGAGTTCCTGAAACGCTTTTAACTTGCGAATCACGACCGTGTGACCGAGATGAATGTCCGGTGCGGTCGGATCAGCGCCGAGTTTGACGCGCAGAGGTTTTCCGGTTTTTTCGGCTTTTTCGAGTTTGCGGCGTAAATCTTCGTCGCGGATGACGTCAACCGCGCCTTTGGTTAAAAATGAAATTTGTTCGTCAATCGTCATAGACTGACAATTGTAGAGAAAAGCGTTTTTTTTTTCTATCGCGCCTGACGATTTAATCGCATTCTCGGGCAAAAGTTCGAGACCACGTATTTTTCGTTAAACTTGCGATTTCAAAGTTTACGATTTACGATTCACCGTGTTTATGGAAAATAATTTATCGAACACGAAGCTGGCTTTCGTCGGCTGCGGCGTGATGGCGGAAGCAATGATCGCCGGAGTTCTGCGGAAAAACCTCGTCGCTGCCAAGCAAATCGCCGCGTCGCATCCACGAGCGAATCGTCGCGCGGAATTGAAAGAGAAATACGGAATTCAGGTTTACGAAAGCAACGGCGAAACGGTCGAAGCGGTTAAAGAAGCTACAAATTCCGTCGTCGCGTTGTGCGTTAAACCGCAGCGACTCGGCGGCGTTCTGGACGAACTCGCCGGTGTTGTCGCGCCGCATCAAACAGTTGCGTCAATTATTGCGGGCGCGAGAATCGAAACGATTTCCGCCGTGCTCAATAATAAAAAAATCGTCCGCGCAATGCCAAACACGCCGTCGCAGATCGGCGCGGGCATTACGGCTTGGACTTGCACGGAAGAAATCGGCGAAGCGGAACGAGTGCAAATCAAATCGCTTTTGACCGCGCTCGGCAAAGAGCTTTACGTACCGAACGAAAATATGATTGATATGGCGACTTCGCTTTCAGCGACCGGACCGACTTATATTTTTATGGTGATGGAAGCCTTAACCGACGCGGGCGTGCATCTCGGATTTTCGCGCGAGATGTCGAAAGAACTCGTGCAGGAAACGATGCTCGGCGCGGTTCTGTTCGCGATAGAATCGCACAAACATCCCGCAGAACTGCGCAATATGGTTACGTCGCCGGGCGGAACTTCGGCTGACGCGATTTATCAAATGGAAAAAGGCGGCTTGCGAACCGTTTTATCAAAAGCCGTTTACGCGGCATATCAACGCGCCGTCGCGCTCGGCGAGAAGAAGTAAATCAAAGTTTTTTATACATTATGTAAGCATTTATGTAATCTTTTTCGGCGTGATTTAACGCTTCTGGAATTTCGCCGATGATTTCAAAACCGAGGCTTTGCCATAATCGAACGGCGATTTCATTGGTTTTAACAACGAAATTAAACTGCATCGCTCGATAACCGAGTCGTTTTGCTTCGAGCAAAGAAAATTCCGCCATTTGTCTGCCGACTCGCTTTCCCCGCGCTTTCGGCGAAACCATATAACCCGCGTTGGCGATGTGCGAGCCTAAATCCGGCTGATTATCTTTGAGAAAAAACGTGCCGACGATTTCGTTTTCGTCGAGCGCGACATAAGTTTTTTTATCGGCGGAAAACCAGTAATCAATCATTTTTTCTTTCGGCGAATCCGCCGCGTAAACGTATGTGTCGCCAGTCGAGATAATTTCTTTAATAATCTCCCAAACTTGCGGTTTGTCTTTTTCAACGGCTCGTTTTATTTCCAACATTTGCAATTCAATTTTCAACGACTTTTCGTAAAGTAAATTTCCAAACCATTCTTTTTTGCGCTTCGTCGTAAACGTATTTTCCTTCCGTAACGCGCCAAAAACCCGTGAACTGCCAACGCCCGACGGCAAGTTTATTAAAAAGCGGAACGGCGTGCGCGGTTTCAATCGCCGCAAACATCGCTCGGTTGAACGAATCCAGTTTCTGATCCCCGCGTCTGCCCGCGCCGGTGTAGAAAATCGTGTTTTCGGTTTCGCCGTGCGCGTCCGGGTAACACGGATTTATCAAGCCGAAATCGGTCAAAAGCGAGATCAAATGTCCGCCGCGCTGGTAAATGCCGTTCCGGATTCGATGAATTTCGCTGACCTCGTCCCACGAAAAAATCCGTTCGACCGCCGATTTTAACCATTTATTTTCGTTAATGGTCAACCTATTCGTTTTTTTACTTGACAGTATAAGTTTTGATGATAAACTCTGTTTCACAATCCCCTAACCGAATTTGTCAATCTTAACATTTCCGGTCAAGTTATTTCAGAACAAAACTCAGTCGGCTTTACGCTTTCCGGCGCAAAAGCTTTTTTTCGGCACGAATTTTTTTCAGTTCGAGGTGTCTTTTTTTTCATTCTATACAGGCTTGATAAATCTATCGGCAAACTATTACAAATTTCCCAAGGAGACAAAAAAGAGCGTGAAAAAATTTCTAAGTATTACCACTGTGTTTGTTCTGGCGCTGCTGGCGTTCGGACTCTTCTCAAATAAAACCGGCGCGAAAAAGCCAATTTTCGGCAACGGCGACGGCGACGAGCTGGAAAAAGCCAAACAAATCAGTTTAGACATTCTGCGCAATCGGGCGGCTCAGAGCTTCGTCGGCAACGCTGATGAATTTGAAGTAAAAAAAGTCGAAATCGACGAACTGAAAATGGCGCACACCCGCGTTCGTCAAACCGTCGGTAAAGTTCCCGTCTGGGAAGGAGAAGCCATCGTTCACCTCAAAGAAACCGGCGAACTTTCCGACATTACCGACAATTTGAAGGAAAATCTGGCGATCAACACCGAGCCGAATCTGGCGGCGGAAGACGCGGTTAAATACGCGAGACGAATGTATAAAGGCTCGAAGTATCTGACCGAAAAACCGAAAGTCGATTTATGGATTTATCGCGGCGAAAACCGTGACCATCTCGCCTATCGAGTGGAAATGCCGCGTCTCGACGGCACTGAAGCGACCGCGATTCCGGTTTATTTCATTGACGCGCAGACCGGCGAAAAAATCTTTGAATACAACAATTTGCAAACCGGCTCGGGCAGTTCGCTTTACAGCGGCACCGTGACGGTTGACACGAGCGTTTCCGGCTCGACTTATTATATGGAAGATTTAACCCGCAGAATGGGAACTTTCAATATGAATAACACCGGCAATACCTCGACCGGAACAGGCGGAACGCAGTCGCGTTACACCGATACGAACGACGTTTGGGACGCGACTGCACAGCGAGCAGGCGTTGACGCGCATTACGGAGCCGCGAGAACTTTCGATTATTTCAAAAACGTCCACGGGCGCAGCGGCATCAACGGCAGCGGCGGACCGGGAACGACAACGGCGGCGGCAAACAGTTCGGTCAGTTTGATTACTTCGAGAGTTCATTTCGGCAGCAGCTATAACAATGCCTTTTGGTATAACGACCAGATGACGTATGGCGACGGCGACGGAACATCGTTCACGCCTTTAACGACGCTCGACATCGCCGGACACGAAATGACGCACGGCGTAACTCAGTATTCGGCGAATCTGACGTATGCAAACGAATCGGGCGCGCTCAACGAATCGATGTCCGACGTTTTCGGCGCGATGGTTGAGCTTTACGCCAGAGGCGGAACGGTGACGGCTGATACATGGAAAATCGGCGAGCAAGCATATACTCCGAATACGGCGGGCGACGCGCTTCGTTATATGAATAACCCGCATGCCAAGTCCGGCGGCGGCTACACGGCGGACGACGATCCCGATCATTATGCCGAACGCTACACTGGAACGGCTGACAGCGGCGGCGTTCACATCAATTCCGGCATCGGCAACCATGCTTTTTATCTTGCGGCGGTCGGCGGAACACATCACCGCAGCGGCGTTACCGTAACGGGAATCGGCACAACGGATGCGGCAAAAATTTGGTATCGCTCTCTAACCGTTTATATGACGTCGGGAACGACCTTCTCCGGCGCGCGAACTGCGATGCTCAACGCTGCAACCGACCTTTTCGGTTCGACGAGCGCGCAGTACAACACGATTGCCACGACCTGGTGCGCCGTCGGCGTCGGCTCATGCCCGAGCACCGGCGGAACACCGACGCCGACGCCGAGCGGAAGCGAACTTCTGACCAACGGCGGATTCGAAGGCAGCGCGTCGCCGTGGGCTGGTTCGGGAAGCGGTTATTTCTACACTGCAAACGGAAACTATCCGCACGGCGGAACCGGATACATCTATTTCGGCGTCAACAACAGCGTTTCCGGACAAAGCTATCAGCAGGTTACAATTCCCACGACTGCGACCGGAACTTTAAGTTTCTGGTTAAACGTAACATCGAGTGAAACGACAACGACGACACAGTATGATAAGTTGTTTGTCGAAATTCGCAACACTTCCGGGTCGCTGCTTAAAACAGTAGCTACTTACAGCAACCTGAACAAAGAGGCTGCCGGAGTTTACTCGCAAAAATCGTTTGACGTTTCGGCTTATAAAGGTCAAACAGTGCGCGTTCAATTTCGTTCGACGACGGATAGCTCAGTTACCACGACTTTCCGCGTTGACGATGCGTCTCTGAAATAAATTTTAGGGACGGCGCTCTAAAAGCGAAAAGAAAAAGGAAAAGGGAGCGTTCGCGAACGCTCCCTTTTCCTTTTTATAATATAATTTGTATCCGATTCTTAAAAAGCCTGCGCCGGAATATCTGCATTTGTGCCGAATCCGACCGCCGCGAAAGAGTTATTGCTGCTGTTCATGCGATACCAAGTACCGGCGCGGAAAACGGAAACATCGGTTTTACCGTCACCGTCGTAATCAGCAGGTGTCAACAGGTCTGTTGAAACACCGAAACTCTGTCCATAGAACGAGTTATCGGAACTGCGCAAAATATACCAAACGCCGTTTGACGGTCGGAAAACGGCGATATCAGCCTTGCCGTCGCCGTCGAAATCGCCGGACACGGCTTTGTCGCCGCTGGTACCGAAATGCGCCGCGTAAAACGAATTGTCACGGCTGTTTAAGCGATACCAAACGCCGTTTGACGGTCGAAAAACATTGATGTCCGCTTTGCCGTCGCCGTCATAATCAGCCGCGGTCGGAATGTCGCCGTTCGCACCGAACTGCACCCCCGAATATGCGCCGTTCGAGCTGTTCTGACGATACCAGGTTCCGCTCGACGGACGAAAAACTGTCGTGTCGGCGCGCCCGTCGCCGTCGAAATCCGCGACTGCCGGAATATCTGTCGCTAATCCGAAGCTGATGCTGTCGAAAGTATTTGTCGAGCTTTTCAAGCGGTGCCAGACGCCGCCTCGATAAACCGCCGCGTCCGTTTTTCCGTCACCGTCGTAATCGGCTGAAACCAATTTGTCGCCGCTTTGTCCGAACGAAAAGAAATTAAATCCGCTGTTGCTTCGGTCAACATACCAAACGCCGTTTGACGGACGGAAAACCGTCACGTCGGATTTGCCGTCGCCGTCAAAATCGCCGCGCGGCGCGAAACTGCCGCGCGGTTCGAGACATGAGCCGTTGGCGGAAACGTAATTAGTGATTTCGGTCCGTGAAAACGAGCAGAAAGAAAAATGCGTGTCGCCGCTCAGTTGAGCGTTCATTAGGGAGTTCGAGCAGCTTTGCGTTGATTCGGCGTGATTTCCGCCCAAATTATGAGCTATTTCGTGAGCGGTAACCAGAAAATTTCCGGCTTCCCAACCCCAATCTACGGGCAGCCTGCCGCTGAAACCATATGCGAAATCTGTTGTTGTATCCGGCTTGCAGATAACGTTCACGTATGCCAAACCCTGTGACATGACAGTCGGTTTCGCCGAAAACAAATGCGCGGCATCACGAGGAATCCGCGTTTTCGGATAATTGGCGTTCCAGTAAGTTTGAAATGAACTGAGAATCGTATCACCGTTCGCTCCGTTGAGCGTGTCGGGCGATGACCACGTGTGTTGAAAAACGACGCTGATGCTCAAACCGAGCTGGCTTTCATAAACGCCTTCGACCATGTTCAAGATGCCTAAAATTTTATTGTTCGTCGCGCCCGCGCTGCCGACCGAGAGAACATATTCATAATCGGCTTCGGTCGCTATTTCGATGACCTTCATTGATCCGGCAATTTGCGCCGCTTTCGCGTCAACCATTTGTTTGCTTTCCGCGATTCGCTCGACGAGTTCCGTATCGCACGAAAAGCCTTCGTCGTGAAGCGCGTCTTCCGAACGGTAAACGATCAAATCGCCGTCGGCGGCGAGCGACGAGTAATTTTTCGCTGGCTCGACGAAAAATCTATTCGCGGCGTCGATGAAAAATCCTTCGATTGACGCGCCTTCAATCGTCAGACGCACTTGCGAATCGGGAGCGCCGGCGATTTTTCCTTTGAATGTTGTAACCGGCTCGCGCGTGAGTGTTTGTGTCGCCAAACCGTTGGTGTTTTCCGCACGATAACGCGCGGCGCGCAAGTCTCTGGGAGTTAAATTCAACTCGTAAGTCTTTTCTGTCGTCGGAATCGTCAATCGCTCCGGCGTATCGCGTTTTTGCGCAAAATTGGAGCCGGCGCGAATGACGTTAAATTTGCCGAACGATTTTTTCAAGTCGTTTTCGAGCGCGTCTTTTTGTCCGAAGACGTTAGCGGAAAAGAGAAGTGTTAAGAGAAACACCGATTGCAGAATGCGGGTGCAGGAACAAACTTTAGACATAATTCTCCGAACGGATTTCCAAGGGGAAATATTTTTTATATTATTTAAGGTTTGGTCTTAGACGACAGGTGAAACCTATGTCTATATTGTTAAGAAAGTTTTAACAATGTTTATTTTCCATTTTTTCAGGAACTATTTTTGCTTGTGTCGAACAAAAAAGCGCGAGGAGAGATGCGCATTTTCTAGAAGATTTTTACCGCATAAACATTTACTGTGTGAAAGAGGAGAAACGCACGCAGACATTGATCGGTAATGTAAAACGGGATTTAGCAAACGCCGTTGTTAAACGGTAATGCAATGGTATATTAAAGGGACGAAAATTTCAAAGCGGAAAACCGCGCTGAAACTAATAATATCAATCAAGAAAAATGCTGAAAAAAAGCATGGGTTTAATCTGGGGCAAAACGCCTTATTTTCTGCGCACCCGCATCATTCGCGCGACACAGCCGAAGTTTACCGTATCGGTAGCGGCAATTATCACAAATGCGAAAACCGAGGTTTTGCTGCTTGACCACGTTATTCGTCCCTTTTTCAGCTGGGGAATTCCCGGCGGCTTTATCGCCGCCGGAGAACAACCCGAAAACGCCGTTCGCCGCGAAGTATTTGAAGAAACCGGTCTCAAAATCGTCAATGCCGAAATGATTCGTATTCGCACGATTAATCGTCACATCGAAATTTTATTTCGAGCGCGTTCCGAAGGCGAAGCGACAATCAAAAGCCGCGAGATAAAAGGTTTGGGTTGGTTTGCGGTCGGCGCGATGCCCGAACAAATGAGCGCGGCGCAGAAAAGTTTGATCGAAGAAGTTTTAAGCGCCGAAATTTGATAAAAGAATTTTTCGTGTTTAAACTCGTATTTTTAGGATTAGATAAAGACAAGCAACAAAAAATGAAATTTGTTCGCTTAATTCGATTAAATAAATTATTGAAATAATATATTGAAAAGGAGATAAAAATGGTTGATTTAATTCCGTCGGCTGAATCTGTCATGGAGATTTTGCGAAAAACCGGCGCATATCGCAAAGGACATTTCGTTTATCCGAACGGCAAACACGCGTCGCATTATTTTCAGATGCCGCTCGCGTTTCGTTATTACGACAACGCGCGTATTCTCTCTGTCGGCTTGAGCCGGATGTTTCGCCTTGAAAAAGCTATTTCGAGCCGTCTGCCGCGCATCTCGATCATCAGTCCGAGTCCGGGCGGCATTATGGTCGCTTTCGGTGTCCGCGAAGCATTAAGCGCCGAGCAGATTTACTGGGCTGAAATCGAAGACGGCAAGCGGCAGTTTCGCCAGTATATCGGCGAAGGCGACGTGTTTCCGGCGATTATCGTGGACGACATTCTGCGTTCGGGCAGAGCGATGAAGCAGACTTTTGAATTGGTCAGAGGTTTGGGCGCGGAAATCGTCGGCTGCGGCGCGATTGTCGCGTTTGAAGACGCGCCGAAGGAAATAGACGGCGTTCCGGTCAAAAGCCTTTTGACATACGACGTTAATTTTTACGAAAACGAAACCGAATGGCGCGGATCGCGCAGCGCTTCGGAAGTCGGAGAAGAAAAAGTCAGATTTTAGAAAAGTGGTAAACGGTAAGTGGTAAGTAAGAGAGAAATGCTTTTTTCTTCTATTTACCACTTTCAACTTTTACCATTTTTTCGCGCAGGTTTCGCTGTTCCGCCAAAAGCCGCAGAAACTTTTCTCGTTTACCGAAAAATAATAAAATCGCCGTCGCCCAGCCGCGCAGTTCCTCAATTTCTTCGAGCGTGCGTAGCGCGGCGTAACCGCACGCAGCGAAAAACGGAATCGAAAAAAGCGCGATTTGCCAACCGAAATAAAAATAAACAACGATTGCCGCCGCCAGCCAGGTCGCGGGCATTAAAACCATTCCGGCTAAAACTTTAACAGTCGAAGCCATATCGAAATTGCCTTTTCTGGTTTGCAGAAACGCCAGCAATTTGCAGATTTGATATGCCGGAAAATGCAGCAGCGAGCCGACAAAAGCGATCGGCGCGAGCAGAATCAAATGCCGAGAACGAATTAAAGCGTGTTTGAAAACGAATCCTCTGGAGTATTCTGCAAGCGCGAGAAATTCCGATTCGATGCCGAGTTCGTTTAATTTTCGGTCGTATTCGGCAAGTCTTTTTTCGAGTTTTTCATCAGTTGCTGTAACGAAATTTTGCAAAAATCCCAATTGCTCGGAAAGATTTTCACCGCTTTCAATCGTCAAAACTTCGCTCGCAATGCGCGCGGTTTCCATTCTTGCTTCCGATTCGGCGTTGACCGTTACTTCGCGCAAACCGTTGTCAATTAATTCAGTCAAACTGACAACGGCATCTTTCGGCGGCTGTCTGTTGTTGTCCAACGCAACGGGCAAAACCGTAATCGGTTTGCCGAAACAAAGTAGCGCTTCACTGCGAAAAGTCGTTTTGTTCGTATAAAAAAGCCCGATTGGAACGATTTTCACATCGAGCGCCGCGGGATTTTTGCCGACTGAAACCGTTCCGAGCGCAATGCGCGCCGCGCCCGTTTTCAAAGGCATCAGGCGCGGCGCGTTGTGCGAGACGCCTTCGGGAAAAATCGCAATCGCGCCGCCGCTTTTTAAAAGTTCGCGCGCAATCTCGAAAGTTTTCTGATTTTTGGAAACGTCTGCGCCCGCGTCCTGTTGGCGATACAGCGGCAGCGCGCCGACCGCTCGGATCAAAAGTCCGAAAACCGGAATCTTAAAAAGCGTGGATTTAGCTAAAAACGCGATGCGGCGCGGCAGAGCGACGAACAAAAGCGCCGGATCAATCAGCGCGTTCGGATGATTGCTGACGAAAATTAACCCGCTTTTTTCCGGCATTTGCGCTTCGCCGACAATTTCGACGCGTCGAAAAAAAAGGCTCAAAGCGACGGCGAAAATGATATGAATTAAACGCAAAAGAAAAGCGCCTTGCCGATGCGAAACAACATCGACAAGGCGCAGAATTTTGACATTTGTTTTCATCATAAGAAGTAAAAATCAAGATATATTTTCACTTTCAAATTTCACTTCTCATTTCCCGCATTTCCCCTAAATTTCGTGCCGATTCGTCATCGCTTTGTCCATCGTTACCTCGTCAACAAATTCCAAATCCGAGCCGACCGGCATTCCCATCGCGATTCGGGTGACACGAACACCCAGAGGTTTCAGAAGACGCGCGATGTAATTCGCCGTCGCTTCGCCTTCGGTCGTCGGGTTCGTGGCGACGATGATTTCTTTGACTTCAACGCCGTCGTTATTGCCCGGGTTAAGGCGCGGCAGAAGATTTGCGAGCATCAATTCGTCGGGTCCGACGCCGCGAATTGGCGAGAGCGAGCCGTGAAGAATGTGATATAAACCTTTATAACTGCGGGTTTTTTCGATGGCGACCAAATTATACGGCTCTTCGACGACGCAGATCATCGAGCGGTCGCGAGTCGGCGAAGAGCAATACATACACGGGTTAACGTCCGTCAAATTATTGCACGTCGAACAGAAAACGATTTTTTCTTTGACTTCGCGCAGCGACTCGATAAAGTTTTCGACTTCGGCTTCGGGTCGGCGCAAAATGTAAAAAGCGAGCCGCTGCGCGCTTTTGTGTCCGACGCCCGGCAGACGTTTGAATTCGTCAATCAGCCGGGCGACGGGTTCTGAATATTCGAGCATAATTTAGGATTTAGAATTCAGGATTTAGAATTCAGGATTGAGATTTGTTTTCTTATAATCCTCAATTCTAAATCCTGAATCCTGAATTACATCAATCCCGGCGGCAGCATTCCGCCGAGTTTTCCTTTCAAGGATTCTTCGACTTTGCGGCGCGCTTCGTTGATTGCCGCGAGCGTTAAGTCCTGAATCATTTCAACGTCGCCGTCTTTCACCAAGTCGGGCGAAATCGTCAGTTCCATCACTTCAAAATCGCCGCGCATCTTGACAGTTACAGCGCCGCCGCCCGCCGAAGCGTCAACGGTCATTTGTTTCATTTCCCTGCCCATCTGCTCCTGCATTTTCTGGGCTTGCTTCATCATCGAATTCATATCGAACCCGCCGGGTAATTTCATAATGTTTTCACTTCCTTTATGTAAAATTATTTCGTTCTAAAACAATGAGATATTATAACATTCGTCGCCGTCATTGTCTTGTTTTCCGTGATTTTAATGATTGTCTGCCGCCGTTCGGTCTGGATCAATAATTGCGGTTTGAAAATAGTTTTAGATTTAAATTTGAGTTCGATAATATTGAACGCTTGCGTTTTGGATTCGATAGGATTACAACATATTTGTGCAAATCATCTGGCAAAACGAAAACCTCGAATCGCAATACTCTTTCCGGCATCGCGCCGAATGGACGGGCTTGAGAATTCATCACGCGCACGTTATGCCCGGGCGAATGCTCGAGCACTCCGCAGAATTCCACGAAATAAATATTCCGATTGCGGGCAGATTAATTACGGAAAGAATCACGCCGACGGGAAAAAGAAAAATACACAATTACCGCAATGACGGCGGAATCTGCATTACTCCGGCGGGACAGAGTGTCAGCGCGTTCTGGGACAATCCGCTCGATCATCTCGGAATGTTTCTCGCGCCGGATTTCGTCGAAAAAACCGCCGCCGAAAATCGCTTTTCGCCGAAATTCGATTTTTACGACGAAGTCGGCGACAAAGATCTGCTCATTCAGCAAATCGCGCTTACTTTGCTCGACGAATACAACAACGAAAACCGCGAAGGAAATCTTTACGCCGATTCGCTTGTCAACGCTCTGACGCTGCATCTGCTGAAAAATTACAGCAACGCGAGATCCGTCGCGGAAAACACGAGCGGCGGACTTTCCGGTTATAAACTGCGCCGCGTCAAAGAATTCGTTGATGCAAATCTCGAAGCGGATTTGAGCCTCGCGAATCTCGCCGCCGTCGCCGATTTGAGCCAGTTTCACTTCGCCCGCGCGTTTCGTCGATCAACCGGGGAAACGGCGCAGCAATATCTAATGCGGCAGCGCATCGAACGCGCCAAACAACTTTTGGCGAAAGATGATTTGCCGATCATCGAAATCAGTCTCCAAACCGGCTTCAAAAATCAAAGCCATTTCACGACGCTTTTTCGCAAATACACGAAATACACGCCGAAAACGTGGCGCGAATTAAAATTAGCTTGAAGATTTTAACCGCGAAACGCACAGAAAGACGCGAAATTAAAAACAGAAGTTATAGTTGTTTGACCCTTCGTGTTTTTCGGGTATTTCGCGGTTAAATTTCTTAAGCAATTTCAGAACACAAACAGCAACCAACCGAAAGATTAATCAGCGGCGCATTGCATAAACTCATTTCAGACTCAAAAAAGTCTGGGGAGATTATAAGAAAATGCGTATTTTATTTTTTATTTGTATCGTTTTTGTCTTTTCGGTTTCGGCGCAGACGCCGTTTATCAGACAAACTTTTGAAGCGGCAAATGCGGCGGCGCAAAAACAGCAATACGAACAGGCGATTGAAAAGTACCAAGCGACGATTCTGCGCGCAGACGTCGAGCGTTTGAGCGAGACGTTTCTAGCTAAAATCCATTTCAACATCGGCGTCTGCTTTTACCATTTGAAAAAGACGAACGAAGCTGTCGCGGAATTCACCGAAGCCGTTAAATTGAGCAAACGCGGTTATCAAAAAGCGTTTTACGCGCTCGGTATGGCGCAGAAAGATTTGAAGGATTGGCGCGCAGCGGCGTCGGCTTTGCGCGACGCTTTGAAAATTGATAAAACCGACGGCGAAGCGTGGTTCGATTTAGGATTGATTTACCTGGAAGAAAAAAACTTCGCCGCCGCTCGAAAGGCGTTTGAAAATTCCGTTAAATACAAAAGCGTCAACGAGGCGGACGCGCACAATAATTTGGGCGTCATCGCCGCGCTCGAAAACGATTGGACTGCCGCCGAAACGAAATTTATAACGGCTTTAACCGTATCGAGTAATAAATCCGTCGAAGCCCGCAACAATCTGCAATTCTGCCAATCATACAAACAAAATTCACATAAAAATCTGTTGGCGAAATTCGAGTTCAGTCGAAAAACCAAACAAAGCGAATAAAAGGAGATAAAAGGAAAAATAAAATGGACAAACAAACTGACGCGATGGTGATTTTAAAACTTTACGAACTGCGGCGCGACGAAAAAATGCGGCAGGCGCGGGCGTGGTTTTTTTCGGATTTCGCGCCGAAAAACGTGATGGACATCATCAAACTTTATCGCGACGGCGAACAGGCGAGCGCGCATTTTCGCACCGTTACGTCGTATTGGGATATGGCTTCGTCGCTTGTTTTGAACGATACGATTGACGAGAAAACGTTTCTCGACGCCAACAGCGAACATGTTTTCGTTTTCGCCAAAATTCAACCGTTTCTGGCAGAAATCCGAGAGCTTTTTAACGAACCTGAATATCTCATTCATCTCGAAACGCTCTGTTTGAAAATCCCGAATATCGAAACTAAAATCGAAAACAGAAAAAGGCTTTTCGCGCTTTGGACAAAGGAAAAAGTCGAGGCTTAGAAACTTCTTAGAAAGCCGCGAGCAGAATGTCTCTTAACTTTTTCACCGCGTTTTTGATTTGTTTTTCGTCGAACGCGGTGTAACCGAGGATAAAACCGCGTCGCGAACTTTTGTTTGCGGAATAATCCGAAATCGGCGCGAGTTTTAAGTTTAGGTCGGCGGCTTTTTGCGAAATCTCGAAGTCGCCGACGCCTTCGGGCAGCCAGCCGACGAGATGCATTCCGGCGTCGGCTTTTTCCACTTCAAGCAAACCGGCTAGATGTTTTTCGCATTCCGCAACCAGAACGCGCTGGCGTTCTTCATAAAGCGTCCGCATCCGGCGAACGTGCCGGGCGAAATGTCCTTCGGTAATAAATTCCGTGAGAATTGCTTGATCGATGAGAGACGAATGAACATCGCTCAAAGCGCGGGCGTTCGTAAAAACGTTCACTAATTCCGGCGGAACGACCAGACAACCGATTCGCAGAGAAGGAAATATCGTTTTGCTGAACGTGCCGACGTAAAGGACGCGATTGTCGCGATCTAATCCCTGCAAAGACGCGAGCGGGCGACCGGCATAGCGAAATTCACTGTTGTAATCGTCTTCAATAATCCACGCGTTCGCTGTTTTTGCCCACTCAATCAAACTTAAACGACGCGCCAAACTCATCGTTACGCCGAGCGGGTATTGATGCGAAGGCGTGACATAGACGAGTTTGGCGTTTTCGCCGCTTTCCGGCGCCGCGCCGACATCAAAACCTTCATTATCAACCTGAACCGGAATTATTTTCGCGCCGAATGCGGCGAATGCCCTGCGTGCTTCGAGGTAACAAGGATCCTCAATTAAAACCGCGTCGTTCTCCGCCAGAAACGCCTGCGCCGTCAAATAAAGCGCCTGCTGCGCGCCGTTCGTAACAATGATTTGCTCGGCTTCGCAATTAACTCCGCGAGCCGATTTGAGATGCGCGGCGATTGCTTTTCTAAGCGGCAGAAAACCTTGCGGGTCGCCGTAACCGAGAACGCTGCGCGGCGGATTTCGATGCCACCGCGCAGCGATGCGCGACCAAATTTCAAAGGGAAATTCGTCAACGGCAGTCAAACCGTTTTGAAACGGCTGAAAAAGCGCAATCGCCTGACCGCGCGCCGACTCGATGCTTTTTTCCTCCAGGCGCTGACCGAAAGCCGACAGTCGCGGCGCGACTTTGTTTCGATTCGTTAATTTCGGCTCTTTTGTAACATTAGCCGCGAGCAAATCTTCCGGTAATTGCGCCGCGACAAAAGTGCCCGAGCCGGCTTTTCCTTCGAGATAACCTTCGGCGAAAAGCTGTTCGTAGGCGTTAATCACAGTCATCCGAGAAACGCCTAATTGCTTTGCCAAAAATCTCGTCGCGGGTAACTGCGTTTGAGATTTGAATTTCCCGCTTAAAATTGACTGCCGGATTGCTCCATAAATCTGACGATATAAAGGCACTTCGGAATTTTTGTCGTCGAGCGCGATAAAAGGAATATTTGTCATCGTAAAATATTAAAACGACGGAATTGGTCTATATATTTTATTATAAATTGGCTATTGTGCAAATACCAATTCCGCGTAAAATCCATTTTATAATCAAAGCGCTGAATAGGAAACCAAAAAGCGTTGAGAGAATTTTACAAACGGGAAATTTTGTCGCCGAAACAGTATTTGAAGCTCGGCATTTATAAAAAATATGGAACAAGAATTAGTAAATTCAACCGGCGACTTAAACATTATCGCCTCGGAAAATTCATCAGCGGCGGATTTTGATTTTCTCGTCGGCAAATGGAATATTCACAACCGAAAACTAAAAAAACGTTTGCAAAAATGCGACGAATGGACGGAATTTGAAGCTCATCAGGAATGCCGCAAAATTTTGCAGGGATTTGGGAATACAGACCATTTTCACGCGGAAGTTAACGGAAAGCCGTTTGAAGGAATGACTTTGCGGCTTTTTAACCCGCAAACGAAATTGTGGAGCATTTATTGGGCTGACAGCAACGCAGTTGTTTTGGACACACCGGTTGCCGGCTCGTTTGACGGCAACATCGGACGATTTTTTTCTCGCAGCGCGTGGGAAGGAAAAAATGTTATCGAACAGTATCAATGGGACAAAACAAACGCGGAAATTCCGGTTTGGAGTCAGGCGCTTTCAATTGATGAAGGAAAAACTTGGGAATGGAATTGGCAGATGACAATGCGGAAACGGCAGTAAAAATGAACAAAATAAAAATTGCTGAAACAAAAGAAGAAATCGAAAAATGTTTTCCGGTGATGCGGCAGCTTCGACCGCGTTTTTCGCAGAAAGATTTTATCGCGCAAGTGTGGCGGCAAATGGTGGAAAGCACATTTCGACTCGTGTATTTATCAACCAAAAACGAAATCAAAGCCGTCGGCTCTTACAGGATCGGCGAATGGCTGGCGGGCGGGAAATATCTCGAAATTGAGGACTTGATTGCAGAAAACGATCAGCGCTCTAAAGGATACGGCGGCGAGCTGTTTGATTGGATTGTGAATCTCGCCAAAAACGAAAACTGCGACCAGATCAAGCTCGTTTCGCACGTCGAGCGTTTCGGCGCACACAGATTTTATTTAAACAAAAAAATGATTATCGAAGCGCATTATTTTTCGCTTGCGATTTAAAGAATAGGAGAAAATATGAAACAAAATAATCAAAATCAACTTGTAAAAAGCAATGAAATAGAATGGAATTCTCTGACAGCCATTGATGAAAACGACGTTACGGGAGTTTACGTTAAGTCTTTGCTATTTGATGAAGAAACTCAGCGGTCGCCGACGATTCTTCTGAAATTCGAACCCGGAGCGCGTTACCCTTTGCATAATCATCCGGGCGGCGAAGAAGTTTTCGTTCTCGAAGGCGACATTCATCTCGGCAAAGATCATTTGTTTGCCGGCGATTATTTATTCACCGCGCCGAACAATCTCCATGCCGTTAGATCAGACGGCGGCTGCGTCGTGCTTCTGAAAGCCAGCCAGGCAACCGTTTTCGAAAAGCCGAGATAAAAAATCATGTCGCAAAATTTTATGAGCAACAATATCGAACAGACCGAAAAAACAAAGTTGAAACGGTTGCCGAAACGCGGCTCGTTTGACCGGGAAACGATTTACCGGATTCTGGACGAAGGATTTGTTTGTCACATCGGTTTTACGGTGGATGAACAAACATTTGTCATTCCGACCGGATATGCGCGAACCGGAGATAACTTGATTATTCACGGTTCGAGCGCGAGCCGGATGATGCGGGCGATGGCTTGGGAAATTCCCGTCTGCGTTACCGTAACTTTATTAGACGGCTTGGTTCTGGCGCGTTCGGCTTTTCACCATTCGATGAATTACCGCTCGGTCGTAATTTTCGGCAAAGCAAAAATTGTTAAGGAAACAAGCGAAAAAACCGAAGCTCTGCGCGCTCTAACCGATCACATCGTGCGCGGTCGCTGGAATGACGTTCGCCCGCCGACGGAAAATGAATTGAAAGCGACAACGGTTTTAACTTTGCCACTCGAAGAAGCATCAGCGAAAATTCGCAGCGGAAATCCGGTTGACGACGAAGACGATTACGATTTGAATGTTTGGGCTGGCGTCGTTCCGCTTTCGACAAATGCAGGCGCACCGGTAAATGATTCGCGTTTGAAGAATGGAATTGCTGTGCCCGAATATGTTTCAGATTATAAAAGATAAAAAGCGAAGCGATTGCTAATTTATAACAAACGCTTATCTAATTTGTTAATTTTTTCGCCGCGTCTTACGATAAATAACGCGATGAAAAAATACGTTATCAAGCGCGACGAAAATTCTCTGCCCGAAAAATTAACGCGCTACCAACAGGAATTAAACTCTGAACAATTTCGGGTCGTGACGGCGAGACCGAACGCCGCGCTTGTCGTCGCGGGCGCGGGAACGGGCAAAACTCGCACGATAACTTACCGAGTCGCATACTTGATCGAGCAGGGCGTTTCGCCGCAAAGAATTTTGCTGGCGACATTCACCAATCGCGCTGCGCGTGAAATGCTGCGTCGTGTCGAAAATTTGACCGGCTCGCAAAACGTCCACAAAATTTGGGGCGGCACTTTTCATCGCATTGCGAATTTGATTTTGCGCCGTCACGCCGTTTCCATCGGTTATTCGTCGAACTATTCAATTTTAGACTCCGAAGACGCCAAAGATTTCGTTAACGTCTGCATTGACGAAGCCGGAATTGACACGAAAGCAAAGCGTTTCCCGAAACCCGAAGTCATTCAAAGCATCATTTCCTACGCCAACAACACCGATCAGCCGATTGAAGACGTCATCATCAAAAAATATCCGTATTTTGAAATGATGACGCAGCAAATCAAGCGCGTTGATCTGCTTTTCCAGGAACGAAAACTGGCGCGCAACGTGATGGATTACGACGATTTGCTTTTGAATTGGAAAAAATTACTTATTTCCAAACCGGAAATCGCCGACGTTTACGCCGAACAGTTTCAGCATATTCTGGTTGACGAATATCAGGACACGAACAAACTCCAAGCCGAATTGATTGATCTTCTCGCCGTCAAACACCGCAACGTGATGGTCGTCGGCGACGACGCGCAGAGCATTTTCGCGTGGCGCGGCGCGGAATTTACGAACATCTACGAATTTCCCGACCGTTATCCGGAAGCCGATGTTTACAAGCTCGAAACGAATTATCGCTCGACGCCGGAAATCTTGGGTTTGGCGAACACTTCGATTGCCAATAACAGAAAACAGTTTCCGAAAATGCTGCAAGCGGTCAAAAAATCCAAAGATTTCAAACCGGCGCTCGTTCCCTGCTCAAATGTTGAGCAACAATCGGCATTTATCGCGTCGAGGATTCTGGAACTGCGCGACGAGGGCATTTCCTTAGAAGAAATCTGCGTGATGTATCGCTCGCATTATCATTCGCTCGAACTGCAATTGGAATTAACGCGCCGCAATATTCCGTATCGCGTCCAATCCGGTGTGAGATTTTTCGAGCAGGCTCACATCAAAGACGTGATTTCTTATCTGCGAATTATCGTCAACCCGCGAGACGAACTCGCGTGGAAACGCATTTTAAAAATGATTCCGTCGGTCGGCAACCAGACGGCAAACAAAATTTACGAATCGCTCGCGTATGCCGAAAATCCATTTGCACTCGTTAAAAAGGAAGATTTTCAATACAAACCGCGCAGCGCCAACAACTGGAAAAATTTCGTTGACTTGCTCGAACTCATCACGACCGACGAAAACCGCAACAACCCGGCAAAACAAATCGAGTTGATTTTAACGAGCGGCTACGAACAGCATTTGCAGGAAACTTACGAAAACTCCGAAGCGCGGCTCGAAGATTTGCGCCAGCTCGCGCTTTACGCCACGCGCTACAATTCGACTGAAGATTTCCTCTCGGAACTCGCTTTGCTTTCGACCGAACGCTTCAAAGAACCGACCGGAATCGTCGCCAAAGATGTTATTCAAGGCGGCGAAGATGACGAACTTTTGACTTTGACGAGCGTTCATCAAGCAAAAGGCTTGGAATGGAAAGCCGTCTTCATCATCTGGGCGGCTGAAGGAAAATTCCCAAGCCCGCGTTCGTTAAAAGAAATCGACAGCGAAGAAGAAGAACGCCGCCTCTGGTATGTCGCCATTACGCGCGCGCAGGACGAATTATATTTAACTTACCCGCTGATGATGGTCGATTACTCGCGCCAAACCGTTCTGCAAAAACCGTCACGCTTTATTATGGAATGCCCGCCCGTGCAGTTTGAAGTCTGGAGTCTGGAAGAAGACGCGCCGAGTTACGATGCGCCGCCTCAGATTGAGGAAAAAAAACAGGATTTTATCAATTAAATTTTCCCCGTTCCTGCAACCGAATCAAAATCTGACGGCATCCTCGCCGTCAGGAAAACTCTATATGGCGAAAAAATCTTTTCTTGATTTGGTTGATGTTCCCGCACCGTGTTTAAAAAGCTGGGATGTAATGGTCGGCGACGAAAAGGCGCGTTTTTGCGGAAGTTGTGAAACAGTTTGTCGAGCGTGACCGTCAAATCGCGAACGTTTTTTCCGGTGGCGTGGAAAATGGCGTCGGCGACTATTTTCGCTTCCTTTATCTTGCCGACGTTCATTTTCTGACCGACCCAAACAAGCTCAAAGGCGTGACTCGCGCGGTCGTGAGCGTTTCAAATAAGCATGATGTTCGGCAAAATCTTCGCAGGCAAATCAATAGAAGTGATGATTTCGTACGGCTGCAAATTGCTGTCAATTGGGGGCGTTAAGTGCGAAATTTATCGCAAATCCAATCTTTAATTTCTACTTGTTTAAATAAATTCGGGGCTTGTGCAACCAAACGAAAATCTCGCCGCATCAAGGTATTTAACTCGTAAGTGAAGGAACGCGCGGACGGTAAAAGCGCTTCGGGAACAAAATCATAAAAAAATTGTCTATTAAATGGACAGCGCTCGAATTGTAAATTTTCTGCGTTGGAGAATATTTCTATGTCAAAAAACAGCTTTGTTAAACATATCGAAGTAAAAACGCCGTGTTCGGAAAAATGGTCGGAGATGCGCGGCAGTGAACAAGTGCGATTGTGTTCGCACTGCAATTTACACGTCAACAATCTTTCGGCAATAACGCGCAAGCAAGCCGCTAAACTCATACGCGAATCCGACAGCAGAATCTGTGTGCGTTATGTGAAAAACCGACAAACGAATCAGCCGATTTTCCGCGAAAGACTTTATCAAATTAGTCGCCGCACCGGAATCGCTGCGGGTGTTCTCGGCGCGTCTTTATCGCTTTCTTCCGTGAATTACGCGCAAAGCGAACCGCATTTGCCGGAACTAAGCAATAAATCATTACATAGTTCATGGATTAACAAATCCGTTGAAAACGCAAATAATGACGGCGTATCGACAGTCATTTCGGGCATCATTACCGATCCAAACGGCGCGGTTATTCCGAATGTCTCTGTAACTTTGACTAACAACGAAACGAAAGAAACGCGTTCGGCAGATTCAAACGACGAGGGTTTTTATGAATTCGTTTCAGTAGCGGCGGGAAATTATTCCCTCAAAGCAGAAGTAAGCGGCGGATTTAAGACTGTCGCATACGAAAACCTGACAATCGCGGACGGCGAAAGCTCTAAACGCAACATTGAAATGCAAATCGGCGAAGTGTATGTCACGATGGGCGTTGTGGCGCTGGTCAGTTATGCACAGCCGCTGCATCGCGCCGTTTCAAACGACGAGATTGACGAAGTGAAAACTCTGATCGCAAAAGGCGAGCGCGTTAACGCCAAAGACGAAAATTACGACAATATCACGCCGCTTTTTCTCGCTGTCGAAAATGCCAATGCGGAAATCGCCGAAACTCTACTCGATTTCGGCGCGAAGGTGAATGTTAAAGATCGCAATAAACAAACGCCTTTGATGCTTCTCGACAGCGACGCTTCGCCTGCGCTCGTCAATCTGTTAATCAAACACGGCGCGAAAGTAAATTTGATTGATAATGAAGGAAATACGGCTTTGATTCTGGCGGCAGGCTCGGTTAAAGCAGAAGTTTTGCAGATTCTTTTAACCGGCGGCGCAGACGTCAACGCGCGGAACAAGAAAGGGAAAACCGCGTTGATGAACGCGGCTGAAGAAGGAAATCTGGAAAACGTACGGGCACTGCTTCTAGCGGGCGCAAACGTCAACTTGAAAAATCACGAAGGCGAAACGGCTTGGGATTTGGCATCCGAAGACGAAATCGAAAAACTGCTCGAATCGCACGGCGCGACAATCGAGGACAAGTAATTTTTCGAGCGAGTTTAATTGATTTTTATGAGCATTTTTTTAATTTGCCGCAAATGACGCAATTCGTGTCCGCCGACGAGGGCGAGCCATTCGTGCGCCGACAAATCGCCGAACGCCGGATGCGGAAATTTGTGCTCAGAGCCGTCGAACGATTCGAAAAGCGGGCGCATTTGTTTTAAGGTTTGGCGATTTTCTTCCATTTTTGCGAGCGATTCGGCAACGGTTTTCGTTCCGGTCGGACGCACGCGTTCGGGCGCTTCGAGCTTTTGTTCGACGCTCGCGGCGGCTTTCGCTAAGAAATCGGCGGAGATTTTCGCTGTGCCGTCTGATCTTTTATCTTCGGTTTGCGCCTTGCCGAGCAATTTGGCGCAGATTCGGGTCATTCCGTCCTCGACGATGGCGATATGCTCGATTAATTCGGCGAGCGTCCATTTTTCACCGTCAGGCAAATGGGCGGCTTGTTCGTCTGACAAATTCGCGACGGCAGATTTCAATTTTTCACGAATTTTATCGTTAGACTCGTAAATATCAGCGATTGATTGATAATTCATATCTTTTGCTTTTCACTTTTCCTTTTTACAATTATTTAAAGAAACTACTTTCCGAGCGAGACAGCCTGCGGGCTTAAAATCAAACGATGCCAGCGCAGATAACTGCGGGCGCTGTCGGTTTCGTTTTTCATCTGCTTGATGTAGCCGGTTTGAAAATACAGCATCTCTTCGGTCGTCCAGCGCAAATCTATGATCGGGTTGAACGAAACGAGCGAGGCTTCGTCCGGCAAAGTCGTCGGCTGATTCGGCGCGCCATTCAAGTTTGTCTGCGCGTTGCCATCTCCGCCGGCTGCTTCTTTGCGCTGTAATTCCTGATCGTAAGCTTGTGACGAAAGCAATAATTGATTTCTCAGAGGGACGGCGGCTTGCGTCGTGTTATTTCCTATCGCGTCGTAAATCCTGATTTGCCGGTCGAAAGCGACCGCGACTTTTGCCGAATCCGGCGACCAAACAGGCTGAACGAGCGTCAAGGCGTCGTCGAGGCGTCGCTCGCGTCCGTTCTTTTCGACCAGACGCGGTCTGCCGAGCGGGGCGAACTGTTCACCTTTTTGATCGGCTTGCAGCTGCAGAAATTGCCATTCGCGATAAGTCGCCGCCAACGAAGCAAGCATCGAACTGTCCGGCGACCAGACATAATAAAAATAAATCAAACCTTCGTTTTGCGTGACCGGCTTGATACCGTCGCCGTCCGAGCTGCACGTATAAATCTGTTCGGTGCGAAAAGTTAAAACTCCGGTCGGAGCGACAGGCGTCGGCGCGGTCGAAACAGGCGGCGTGACATTAGCGTTAACGTCCGAATTGGCATTTGCTGAATTAGTATCGGTATTCACTGCTGAACTCGTCTGCGAATTCGTTTGCGTGTTTGTCTGCGCGTTTGCGGTGACATTCGCGTCCGGCTGATTCGGCGGTGCAACGCTTCCCGGCGCGCCGGCGCGCGTCATGGCAACGAAGGCGACGGTCGTTGAATCCGGCGACCAGACAATCGTGTCGGGGAAATGAACCGCCATCGTGTCGGGCGTTACGCGCCGCAAAAATTTGCCGTCCGCCGCATACATATCAAGGCGAAATTCCGCCTGCACATCGCCGGGAAGATGATAAACCGCCAAAACTCTGTTTTTATCAGGCGAGACGACGGTTTTATCGAGTAATTCTTGAGCGCGATTCTGGTCGAAATCCGCTTGTACCGCCGCGTTTCTTTCTTCGGCGGGCGCGTTTTTCGTCGCCTCAGACGGCGCGGGAACGTCCGCTTCATACCGGAAATTGAGCCGCAGTGCCGGAACGTCGCGCAGAGTGGACGGCGCGACCGTCGGCGATTCAAAGACATTCTTTTGACAGCCGCAGAAAACGAGCAAACTGCAGAAGAAAATGATTTTCGCGATGTTTCGTACAGACATAAACGGGTTATTCACTTGTGGTTACCTAACGTAACAGATAACAATCTGTTACGTCTTGAGCATCATTCTACCATTTGATATTACTCTGTAACAGTCAAACAACAGATACGTTTTTAGATACAGGCGTTTGCGAATACAAAATACTTTAATACACTGCTTTTGCAAAACAGCTTATTCAGTTATCAAACATCAAAACCTTTATTCAAGCAAGAACTAAGCGCTTTTTCTTTTCTCGGATTGTTTAAGAAACCGGATTATCCGCAAATTTAGTTTGATTGCTGTCGCATCAAAAATATTAACTTCATAATAAGAGCTATTGTAAGCCGATAAAGAGCAAAAAAATATGTCAGCAATTTTTGATTCAACAAATACAATCTCGGTGTAAAGCAAGGAAAAATCAAAACAAAGGTTGGCTTGCTAGTCAACCAAAATGACAAAGATCGTTTTAATTTAAATTCCAAACCACGATCTTTTGGACTGAATGCATGTTTTTTGATCAAACAAAAACAGAAATGCCGTAAGTGTCTAAACTTACGGCATTTCTGTTTTTGTTTTTCAATTAACGGGTTAATTTAATGCTTTTGCTTATTGCCTGACAAAATCAGCGTTAGCAACAGAATCGTTAGTAGTCCTGACAATTGAAGGTTGAATGAACTTGAATCGTTTTGCTTTTGCCGAGATTGTGACTGTTTCTCCCGCCATAATATTGTCAAAGCGGTAATAACCGAAGCTCGTCGTCTGCACCGAACGCTCATTGCCTCTCGAATCAATCATTGTAACGGTCACATTTCCGATTCCTCTGCCTTGATTATTAGTCACTCTGCCCGAAACACTAACCGAAGATGCGCCCGAGCCGAAGATAGTAATCAATCCATCCGTCGTATCAGCCGGAGAAGAAGCGTTATTAAATTGAAACATGTTAGTGCCGGTTACCGGATTGCTAAACAACAAACCACTTTGCTGACCGGGGCTTCCAATCATATTAAACTGCAAGTTATACAAAACGCCCGAACCTGTAGTAATCGCATTCGCGCACGCGCCCGAGACAATTACTCTGCCCTGAATCGGAGAATTCGATAAGACAGAACAATCCGCGCTTAATGTTCCGGTATTGCTGCTGAGCGAGGTGACGGGCTGCATTAAAGTCCGATCATAAAACACTGTAAAATCAAACGATTCGATGTTCGTTCCGGCAGGCAAAGCGCCTATTGTAACCGGAATGGTAACCGTACTGCCGGCTGACACCGCCGCATTCGCCGGCAATGAAACAGAAATACCTGCGGCAAGTTTTTCTCCGTCATTTTTAACGCTTGCGCCGGATTGATTCATTCCCCCGGAAATGTGTTCGGAAACCTCATTCTCAAATCTTTCGGCGATGCTGCTTTGATCGGCTTCTTTGGGAAGAAACTCCTCTTCTGATTGCAAATCATCGGCAAAAGATGAGGTTGGCGACCAGTTGCCGGATACTTCTCCGACTAATACAGCCTGATAGTTTTCACCGGTCAGATTGTTGTTGACAGAATTGTATTGTTTGGTTCCCGGGACAAATTTCCATTGTCCGATAATGTTTTGAGAAGTAATGCCGACCAGTCGCTGTTGAATGCGTGTGGCGTCTAATGAATTGATCGTTCCGCTGCCGTCCGTATCGGCTGCTGCCAATTGATTCGGCGTCAAAGTTATCAACCCGACTCGATGCTGTTGAATGCGTGTTGCATCCAGTGAATTGATGCCGTTGACTTCTCCTGTTTTCGATTGAGTAACCGTGTAATCACCGCTCGGCGTTAATCCTAATAATTGATATGCGCCCGAAGCATCACTGACCGCCGATAAAAAGGAGGCGCCGGATGCGTTCAGACTAACTCCCGAGATTATTGAAGGCGTCTGATTGGGCGATGTTATTCCATAGATTACTGAACCGGAAATATTGTAAGCGGCTGCCGCCTGATTAACCGTAAATGTTTGTCCGGCAATGGTAATTGTTCCCGTGCGCGCTCCGCCTGTGTTTGCAGCAACCAAATAACCGACTGTTCCGCTGGAGGTTCCCGAGAGATTGTTTGTAACGGACAGCCAAGACGAAGCGTTGCTGGTTGCCGTCCAGGAACATCCTGACGTTGTAGTCAACTCCACCGAACCGGTTGCCTCTATTGCCGTCACATTGGCGCTCGTCGAATTAATAGAAAAAGTGCATGTATTAGTGGCAATGAGCGTTCCGGCAATACTGTATCTTCCGATGCTCGCGTAATCGGAATAACCGGTTGCCAAATCGCCCGCGCCTACTCCGTCCACAGCCAGATAATAAGTTCCGACGTTGAGATATTGATTAAAACTCGCCGCTAAACCGGTCGGATTGGAAACGGCAATAACATTGCCCGCCGAATCCAAAATCTTCGCTTCGATGTCGAGATTGGCGCCGAGCGAAGCAGGAGATAAATTTATCGTGACATTGCCCGAGCCGGTTGAAAACTTAAAAACATCGACGTCCGTTCTGGTCGTAATCAAGCCTGAAACATTGATACTGGTTCCGCTCAAAGCCGTGGCGGAGCTGATCGTGCTGCCGTAATCATCAGCGATTACGGGAATTCCGTAATTCTGCACTATTGCCAGATCGTCCTGTTGATTATTCGCTCCGGTATATTCGCCTTTGCTCCACTGCGTCACGCTTTTGTAATAACCGACGCCCATAATCGGCGCCCAATCGCCGTGACCTGAATAATAACCGGCAGTCGAAGTACCGTCATGATCTAAACCTAAATTATGACCGACTTCGTGCGAAGTCGCTTCGGCGATATTTTTAGCGTTATTGCCGAGATTTGCCGACATCACGAAAGCCGGTTTGTAAAAACTGCCTGTATAGTTGAAAACGCCGACATAAGCAACGCCGCCGATGCTCATTCCCGTGAAATTCGTCGGGCTGATGACGACGCGAGTACCGTAAATCGAATCGGAAGAATTGCTGCGGAAAATCGCATCATCGCCCGGTTCCTGCGTCGTCACATCAACGTCAAACGCGGCGTAATCTTCAGCGACACGCTGCCAGACGTACTGAATCACGTCTTGTTCCTGCGCGGTAAAAGTTGTCGGATCGCCGTCAATACTAAACGCTGCGGAATTTATCGGCTGTCCGCCGGAATAGCTGTTGTTCCAGGCAGTGTTGCTGGTTACATAACCGTCAAAATCGAGATAAATAACTCGATTCGAACCGGGACGGCTGTGCAGAGCGAATGTTTGAGAGTATGAATAAGGAGCTGCTTTAGAAACTAGCGGCTCGCTCGCGGTAAAACTTTCGGTGTGTTCAACCGCGTCGTCAATGTAAAGCAATTTATCTGTTTCATCCACGTGAAGCGTCGCGTCTTCTAAAAGCAACCGACGTAACCCATCCGCCGATTTTCCGTGTGTTCGGGCGACCGAGGATAAACGATTGCTTAACTTATTAATTGCAGCTTGACCGCGAACTAATTCTCCGGCTTTTGAGTTGTTTCTCTGAGCGAAAACGTTACCGGTCAATATTAAAACAGCTAAAAATAAAAAGATCAGAGAATTGAACGAACTTTTAGCAGGTGAAAAATACATTGAGATAAGTCTCCTAAAATAAAAAATTTGGTTGGTTTTTACTGAATTAGCCGATTATGTAGCAGCAATATAAGATTGCGAAACTTTTTGAAGAGAACTTTCCTTTGATTAAAAGTTCTATATAAAGTTAAACATTGTTAATCGCAGAAAAATTCCAAAAAATTTTTCGCCTGAAATTGTGAAGAACAGTCATTAGCAAGCTCGTGACATTAATTAAAACAAACTTTTGTTGTTATATGTGCACGCTGATTAACGCTCTGATTAAACAGTAATGTTATCAATTAATTGAAAGCTTGCTGAAACAGATTGTTGAGCATCAAATCGAAACGTCAGAATAGAAAATAAAACGATGTTCTAATTTCACAATGCAAACTTCCCTTTGTTCGACTTTTCCCGGGGTGGGAATTAATAGTATGTAAAGCAATTTACATACCGGACGAATCAGCAAAAACGCAAATGGCTAGAGTAGTTGAGTTACGGTAATTAAAGCGAGTAAATCTAAATATTTGTTAATAAACAATAAAAAAAGTGAGACAAATTTCCTCAAACCGAGCAGGTAAGTTTTACTCATGTCAGACAAGTTTATTTGATTTAGCAAACCCGTAAAGAGTTTATTTTATGCGTTTACTTATAGCGATTTGAGTTCCCAAGTGAATCTTTCGGCGGTTCCCGGCAGCATTTCGTGATGAAGGCGGAGCAGAATATTTTTGTGCGCGTAAACGTATTCGGCGGGTTGCGTGCCGGATTGCGCGGCGGCTTCGACAGCAGTTTTTCGAGCCTGCAAATCGGCTTCATTGGCAAACGCTTCGACGGTATGAACCATTTTTTCGGTCGTCTTCCAAATCGCTTTTTCGGTGTATTGATTCGGCTTGCCGAGCAACTGCTGCGGGTCGGACTTGGCGTTGAAAAATTCCAGTTGTCCGAGCGGCAGATTCTCTTTTTTGAATGCCTTAATAACGTCGTTAAGTTTTAATATTTGCGGCTTAACGGTTTGCTCATTGGCGGCAGGCTGACAACCGGAAAGCAGCAGCGCGAAAAGCAATATAAATAAAGGAATAAAATAATGTTTCATTGGCGTTTATTCGCTTTAACGGCGAACCGGTGAAATTGTAAGCTAAAAGGGTTGGCTTGTAAAAGACATGTAAAAATGGGAGCGCGGACATTATAAGTTCGCGCTCCCGTTTGAAATGTTTTTATTTCAATTCGGCGAGCAGATAATTCTGATACAGTTTTTTCTGCGCGTCCGTCGCATTTTCAACGGGCGCGAATTCATAGCTTTTCCGAATGTTTCTGCCGAGCGTAAATTCAATGTCGCGCAAACGATCGAAACGGAAAATCGTCATTCGCACTTTGTCGCCTGGTTTCTTTTCGCCGATATAGCTCGACAAAAACGACTGGCTCGCGCGATTGCCGTCAATCGCCACGATCTGGTCGCCGGTGTTCAAACCCTGCTCATAAGCGGGCGTATCCGACGGCAGCGAACGCACGGTTAATCTGCCTGCGTCTTCAGCAAAATCCGCGCCGATATACGCGCGGTTTTCGCCTCCCGATTCAGCGCGAAACTGCAAGCCGATGCCCGAAAATATCTGGTTGTAATCAATATCCTCAGTGCCGCGCACATACTTCGAGAAAAAATCTTCCAAACTTTTGCCCGCCATCATTTCCGAAACTTTCTGGTAATCTTCCGGCGTGTAATTGCGGTTCTTTTTCGAGAATTCATCGTATAGATAACGCATTACGTCGTCGAGCGATTTCGCGCCCGCCGAATCTTTGCGAATCTGCAAATCGAGCATCATATTGACGATTTCGCCTTTGTCGTAATACGAAATCTGATTGTTAATCGCGTTTTCGTCCTGACGATAATATTTGATCCACGCGTCGAAGCTCGCTTCTTCCAAACTCGTTTCAAATCTACCGGGACGCGCCTGCAATTGCTGAATCATCGAAACTTTGCCGTCGAGAAATTCTTTGTCGGAAATCAATCCGGCGCGGCGCAGCAAAACCGCTTCGTAATAAGCCGTCGCGCCTTCAGCGACCCACAGCAGTTTCGTATAATTTTCGTTTTCGTAATCAAACGGTCCGAGCGCGTCCGGTTTGATTCTTTTGACGTTCCAGAGATGAAAAAATTCGTGCGCGACCAAACTCAAAAACGCGTTGTAACGCGCGCGCGGCTGAAAACCGAAACGACTCCATTGCAGCGCGGTCGAGTTGAGATGTTCAAGACCGCCGCCGCCGCGCAAATTAACAATAAACGTGTAATCGTTATACGGCAGATCGCCGAAGATTTTCGACGATTCTTCAATGATTTTCGTCGTATCGGCGGCGATTTTCGGCAAATCATAATTGCCTTCGCCGGTAACGACATAACGATGCGGCTTGCCCTGAACCGTGAAATTGATTTCTTTGAAATCGCTGACTTCAAACGGCGAATCGTATAACACGTCGAAATTTTCAGCGCGAAAAACATTGGTTTGTCCGGCAACTTTCGGCAATCCGGTTGCCACTTTCCAATTGCCGAAAGGCACGATTTTGATTGTCGAAGCCGCTTTTAATTGGTCTTTCGGAAAAAGCAGCAGCGCCGCGTTATTAAAAAATGCGTGTTCGTCGTTTAATTCGTTTGTACGAACCGTTAATTCGTTCGAGTAAACTTTGTAGCTGGCGACGATTGTTTTCGCGTTTTTCGTGTCAACCTGCCACGTATTTTTATTGATTTTGCGCCACGCCAAATCAGCGCCGCCCGCGTCTTTGACCGCAAAATCCTGAACGTGACGCGCGTATTCACGCACGAGATAACTTCCCGGCGTCCAGACCGGCATTTTCAATTCGGCTTGAGCGGGCATCTGCGCCCAATCGAGCCGCATTTCGACTTCCAGAAGATGCGTCCACGGTTTCGGCATCGAAACTGTGTAACTGATGTCGGGCGCGACCGCTTTAATTTCAGTTGCCGGCGTTTTCGGCTGCGTCGCTCGTCGTCGCTGAGCAGGCGTTTCTTGATACATAGAAAAAAGGAGAGCGAAAATTATAATCGGTAAAACTTTTGCAGTTGTGTTTTTCAGCATTTGCTTGTTTTTGATGTCTCCGTCAAAGTGGTTTTTCGTTCCGTTTGATTCTACTACGAAACGATTGTTTGCTAAAATTCTCGTTTATGGGATTGCAGAAATTAAAAACGAAAACGACCGTCGAAGATTATCTCGAAACCGAAAAAATCAGCCCGGTCAGACGCGAATTCGTCGAAGGCGAAATCTACGCGAAGGCTGGAACGAGCGACAGCCACGCGCGAATGTCGAGAAATCTGCTGGTCGCTTTGTCAATTCATCTGCAAGATTCCGATTGCGAGCCTTTTTCCAGTGACATCAAAGTTCGCGTCACGAAAAACGTTTATTATTACCCGGACGTGTTAGTTTCGTGCGAGGAAAATCCCGAAAATCCTTATTTTCGCAACGCGCCTATTTTAATCATCGAAGTAACTTCGCCTTCGACCGAAACGATTGATCGCCGCGAAAAACTGCTTTTTTACCAGCAAATATCGAGCGTCCAGGAATACGTCATAGTTTCTCAGGAAAAAGTCGCTGTCGAAGTTCATCGCCGCCAACCTGACGGGCGCTGGATCACTTACTATTTCGACCGTGACGACACGGAAGTCGAACTTCAGTCGGTCGGGCTAACTATTGCGCTCGCCGAGATTTACCGCCGCGTTCGTTTTGACAAATAATGCAAGCAGAAGAAATACCAACCAAACAAGCGAACGAAAAGTTTTTAACCAAACCGATGATCATCATTTTCGTCACGATTTTCATTGATCTGGTCGGCTTCGGCGTTGCCATTCCGGTTTTGCCCGATTACGCGAAAAACGAATTCGGCGCGTCGCCGTTCGTCATCGGCTGGCTCATCGCGTCGTATTCGATTATGCAGTTTATTTCGACGCCGTTTCTCGGACAATTGTCTGACAAATACGGGCGTCGTCCGGTTTTATTTTTCAGCCTTTTAGGAACAAGCGTCGCCGCTCTAATTACAGGACTTTCCAATACGCTCTGGCTTTTATTTTTCGGACGTATTTTCGACGGCGCGACCGGCGGAAATATTTCGACCGCGCAAGCATATATTGCCGACATCACGACGCGGGAAAACCGCGCTAAAGGAATGGGTTTAGTCGGCGCGGCTTTCGGTCTCGGATTCATTTTCGGTCCGGCAATTGGCGGAATTTTAAGCAAATTCGGCACGCACGCGCCGTTTTTTTTCGTCTCCGGTTTAGCTTTAACGAACGCGATTTTGCTTTATTTTATTTTACCGGAATCGCGAAAATTCGGTGAAGACGAAACGTCCGCCGCCAGAAAAGGACGTTTGACCGAACTTTTCGAATCGCTCAAAGACCGTAATTTCGGCGTTATCACGCTGCTTTATTTTTTAACCATCGTCGCTTTTTCGATTATGACGACGGTTTTCGTGCAGTATACGATGTTTCGCTTCGGTTATAACGCCGAGCAAAACGGTTATTTGTTCGCATATATCGGCATTTTGGCGATTTTGCTGCAAGGCGGCGCATTCGCGCGACTGGTTGAAAAATTCGGCGAAAGCTGGCTGGTCGTCGCCGGATGTTTTCTGCTGACGGCGAGTTTTTTCGCCGTTCCGTTCGTCGGTCCGGCAGCCGGCGGATTAACCGCGCTGCTCGTCGGAATCGCGTTTTTTTCCATCGGAAACTCGCTTTCGTCGCCCGCATTGACAAGTCTGGCATCGAAAGAATCATCCGAAGCGTCGCAGGGAAAAACGCTCGGAATTTTGCAGTCGGCGGCGAGTCTGGCGCGCGCTATCGGTCCCGCGCTGTCGGCGTTTTTGCTGTACAGCGCGGCGGCGCCCGGCAATATTTCCGATGCGACGCTTTACCGTACTTTCTGGACGGCGGCGGGAATTATGTTAGTCGCGTTTTTAATATCTTTTTATTTTGTCAGAAACGAGAAAAGCAAAGAGTTTGCGGTTTGAAAATAACAAAAACCACAGACAGACGAAGTTTCTATAATTATTTAAACTCTGTGTCTCTGTAGTGAAATTTCTTAATTGAGATTAGCTGACGGCTCGCTGCCATTGTTTCTCGGCAATTGGAAAATCTAGCCGGAAAATCGTTCCCACGCCGTTTTCGCTTTTTACTTCGATAGTTCCGGCGTGTTCCTGCACGATCCCGTAGGAAACGGCAAGACCTAAACCGGTTCCGTTGCCGACACCTTTGGTCGTGAAAAACGGATCGAAAATCTTGCCGATATTTTCCGGCGATATTCCTTCGCCCGTGTCGGCGACTTTGATAATTAAGCCGTGTTCGCCGTCGAATTCAGTCGTCAGTATAATCGTGCCGCCGCCGGGCATCGCGTCGCGCGCGTTCAAAATCAAATTCGTAAAAACCTGCTGCAGTTTGCCGCCGCTGCCGAAAATTTTCGGTGGCGTCGCCGCGTAATTTTTGACGATCTCGACTTTCGAGGAGCGAAGCTGCGGCTCTAATAATTGAAGCGTGTCGTCAAGCAGTTTATTAATATCAATCTCGACGAATTCCGAAGCGTTTCCGGTGCGCGAAAAATTCAAAAGATTTCCGACGATATTTGAAGCACGGTCGGTTTGCTTCTGCATTTTCTGCAATAGCGCGTGTTTCGGGTCTGTTTCTGGAATCATTCCGAGCAGCATCTGAGTATAGCTCGACACGCCGGTCAAAGGCGTGTTGACTTCGTGAGCGACGCCCGCCGCGAGCAATCCGATACTCGATAATTTTTCGTTCTGTTGGAGAGATTCTTCGAGTTTGACGCGCGATGTAACGTTTTCCAAAACGACGATTGCGCCAGTCTGCTGATTGGAAACCGAACGAAGCGGAGCGACAGCGACGTTCAGAATTAAAGATTTACCGTGAGAATCCGTTGTTAAAAGTTTATACGCGTTGCGCACTTCGGTCAGATGCCAGCGCGATTTCCCTAAAATGCTTTCGAGGTTGAGCGCGAAACTTTCGTCGAAAACTTCCTCGACCGATTTACCGACCGTTTCGTCGCGCGGAACATTCATCATCTGCTCGAAAGTCGAATTGCAGCGCGTAATCGTGCCGGTTTCGTCAACGGCAATCAACCCGACGTTGACCGATTCGACGATTGATTCGTTAAATTCCTTCAAAAGCGCGAGTTCTTCGGCGCGGCTGTGCTGTTCCTGATAAAGCAGGCTGTTTTCGATGGCGACGCCGATATAGCCGGAAACGGTTTGCAGAATTTCTAAATCTTCGCTCGAAAGCAGCGAACCGTCCGTTGCTCTGCCCAAACCGATGACGGCGACCATTTTGCTTCGGACGACGCAAGGAACGAAATAATGCAGCTCCTGCCGGTGAATATTTTTACCGTTCAAGCTGAATTTCTCAATTTTTCCGATAATTCCGTTTTTTTCGTTCCGGGCTTCGTCAACCAGTTCTTCATCGAACAACTCAAATTCATCGGCGCGGACAACGCCTTTTTCCGCCGCTTTCTGCCGGATCATCTGGCGAAAATCCTGCGGAATGCGATAATTTTCGCCGACGTTGATTGATTGGGCGAGGCGATAGCGCTCGGGCGCGCCTTCATCTTCGATAAAGATAGCAACCTTTTCCACGTCCAAAACCTGCCGCAATCTTTCGCTTAAGGCAGTTAAAAGCGGATCGAGCGCGGTTGTCGCCGAAAGCGTTCTGCCGAAATCCAGCAATCCGTGCCGCAAATCATAACGCTCGCCATAAAAAAAACGGTCGGCGCGTTCCTGCAAATATTTTTTGAGCGGCTCGCTGAGCATTACAATCGCGCCCATCGCGACAATAGCAATCAAAGCGCGAAGCGTAATTTCGGTCGTCGAAAGATTGCTGCCGACGGCGAGAAAAACCAGACCGAGCGCGACCGCGCCGATCATCATCGCAATCGTCAAAGTCGTCATCGCGTAAACGAGCGCGCGGCGAACAACGACGTCGACGTCCATCAAACGATATCGAACAACGGAATGACCGAAACTGAGAGGAATCAGCGCGAGCGGCAGAGTCGTCAGAGCCGAAGAAAACGTGTCTTCGGGCAGATAAAAAAAGCGTCCGGCGATTTGAAACGCGACAATCGGTGCGAGCGCGACGATCGTTCCCCACATTGCCCATTTCAAACGCTGACGCACGAGCGGCTGACGATTTTTGAAAAATCTCCAGACGAGAAAACCCGCGCCCATCGAGGTTCCGCCAATAAAATGAAAGAAATTAAAACGAGAAAGGTTAACGAACAAATTAAACCGATCCGCCAAAGCGGCGACCGATGAGGTGAAAGCGGAATTAGGAAAAAGTTGCGGAACGACTGAAATGACAATCAGCGCCGCAGAAAATACAGCCGCCGGGGCATATAACAAATACGTTTTCCAACGCGGGCTGTCGAACACCTCGTTTCTGACCGGGTAGCGAATGCAAAAATGCAGAAAAAGCGGCACGAAAAAGGCAAACGCGATGTCGTCCAAAAGACTGATTGCCAGATCGAAATCCTCGCCGTTTCCGACCGGTTTATAAACATGAAAAACGAACGCTGCTAAACAAACAACCGCGAAATGCAAAACGAACGGCGCGTGTCCACCTTGTTTAAAAAGCACGAAAACGCCGACGGCAAGCCAGACGATGCCAACGAAAGAAAGAAAAATAATCGCAGCCGTCCAGCGCGGCGGCGTATCAATTTTCCTTAAATCGGCGTAATAAAAATTATTGGCGAACGAATATGCGGGCTTTTGATAAAAATAAGTCAGACTGCCGCCGACGCCCGCCGTTTCGAGATACATCTGAACATCGGATTCCGAGACTATTTCATCAGGAGTTTGCTTTTCGTCGAAACTGATGCCGAGCAAACGGTCGCCGACCGAAATTCCGGCGCGTGAACCGGCGAGTCCGGGTATAACCTTTTCGGCGTAAACTCCGTCGGCTTTTTGCACCCAAACAACGCCGTCAGTCGGAGGCATTTTTTGAAAGGATCGTTGGGAAAGGCTGAGAGCGCCGCCGATGACGAACAAAACAACGGCGATCAGCCAGACCAAACTCCAACTAGTTAATAATTTCCCTTTCATTTGCTCTCAAACAAACTACACCAACGATTTTCAAACGCAAAAGCCGTTCCAATTACGATAACCTTTTAATCGCTCTTCGAAGTGCCAATTTATACGATTATCAATCTGTTTGAGACCGCAAAATATTCGCGCGTCAAAAAATTTATTCAGTTTTTCGCTTTCTAATCCGAGATTTTGGAAAATTTTATCAAGCACAGACGCGCGAACGGCGCGAAAAATCAAAAAAATCTTTCGCGCCTGCTCGCTCCATAATCGAATTTCAACTTAAAATCTGAGCGAAATTCCGCCTCTCAGTGTTCGACCTTGAGAGTTCAGGCGCAAGCTGCCTTCTTCATTGCCGGCGCTCGTTTGAAAATCAAACAAATTGCGCGCGTCAACGACTGCTTGAGCGCGAATCGGCAAACCGAGCGACGGCAGAGATTGCGTTACCAAAACGCTTAAGCCGGGATCGTAAATCGCTAATCTGCCTTGAAACGGGTCAATCGCAAAAACGGTTGCCTGCGGCGAAAGGCGAAAAATCGTCTTGATGTTCGTGCCGGTTTTCAAATCCGCGTCAAACTGCCCGTAAAACGTCTGAAAAAAATCGTTTTCAAAAATATCATCAGGATTAGAAATTCCTTTATCGGAAAGTTTCTGCCCGCTGCCATAAGCGTAACCGGCAGATGTGCTGAAACGACTGGATAAACGGCGCGAATAAACGACTCTGACACCGCTCGCTCTGCCGTGTTGGTTAGCGACAAAATCGCTGAAATCTTCCGTCCCCAATGCACTAAACGGCAAACCTGTTAAGCCGACGCCGCGCCCGAGCGTCGCGTCGAAAAACGCATTGGCTTCGACACTCGAATCATTATCGAGAACGCGCTCGACGCCGAATTCGAAACGACTGCTTTTGTTCATCTGCGGACGCCCGTTTTCGACGGCAAAATCTTCGATTGAAACCGGTTCGTTGAAAGCGACGGACGAGCCTTCGAGTTCGATGGCTCGCGCCCAGTTTTTTTCTTCTGACGGCGCGGCTGTAAAGGCTGAACGGATACGAGTCTTGGCGTTTAAATCAAACTGCACGCCGACGCGCGGCGTAATCGAGAAATCTTCGCCCGCGCCGACAAACTGCGAATAATCGAAACCGAGAACAAGAATCAAATCGTCGCGCACTTTCCATTCGTCGAGCGCCTGCACGGAAAATTGTCCGAGAGTTTGGTTGTTATTTTCGATTTTTACTTTTCCCAGGTTGCCGAAAGAAGTGTTCAAGCGAATTTGATGCGTTTCGTTCGGACGAAATTTCAGATTGGTTTCGAGTCTTTGCGGCGCGCTGCCGGTTCCGGTCTGCCCGGCGACGATGATTTCGGAGTTTTCGCTGACGGGCAAAAGCGTGGCGAAATTGACGCCGGTAAAACTTCCGTCGGTCGAGTCGGCAAAATATGTTTCGACAACGGTTTGACCGCTTCGTTTCGTTGTTTCGTCGTTTCGCTCTGCAACTGTGATGCTTGCCTCAACCGCTAATTCTTCAGACTTGTTTTCATCAACCGGTGAGCTTCCGTCTTGATTTTGATAAATCGAGCGCTGATTCTGCGCCGCCCGAATGCGCCATTTCGAACTGTTCCGGTCGAGTCGTTTTTCCGGCAGAGTGTTGCCGCTGCCTGAACGCTCTAATTTGAAACCGTAACTGAGTTCAGCGGCTCGATTAACTTCGACTTCGCCAAGCGTCACCGAATTAAATCCCTGCGCGATGGCTAAAATCGTATAAGTTCCCGGAATAATTTTTGCCAGAAAACTGCCGTCCGCCGCTGAACGGACCTGTTTGAGAAGTTTCGATGTGCCGACGCGAAAAATAGAAACGTAAGCGTCGGCAATCGGGCTTCCCGATTCGTCACGGACAATTCCTTTAATAATGCCTACATTCCCTTGTTTTTCGACAATCGTTTTAGCAGACAATTCGGGCACACAACTAAAAGTCGCTGCAAAAACAGTGAGCGCCGCCAAAAAAGGCTTTAGTAAAATTTTTGAATTTCGAGCAGAAAACATCAAAAAAGCAACCTCCGATAAAACAAGTTTCGGGAGAACTTTATTTAGGAGTGCTGAACCGTTAAAAACGGGCGTCCGAAAAAAAATGCCAAAACACGCACGATTGGTATTTTCTTCGGTAAAAACAAATGTGTCAAGCCGCAGCGTGTTAAGTCAAGCGACAAATGATTTGCTTGCTATGATGCGCGACATTTCGAATGGTTTGCTTTGCGCGCGGATTTAAAACCATTTGACGATTTGAACCGCCTTTCACTTGACAAAGTTTATTTCGCGGATAGAATTGTAAATTGCTTTTCACATACTGTAAGAAGCATTAAACGGAGACGTGGCTGAGCGGCTGAAAGCGGCGGTTTGCTAAATCGTTGTAGTCCAAAAGACTACCACAGGTTCGAATCCTGTCGTCTCCGCCATAAATTTTTCGAGGCTATTTCAGTTTATCGGCTGAAATAGCCTTTTAAGTTTGCCGTCGTAATTGGTTAAACTCGAAACAATCTGGATTTAATAAAATTGTTTTGGAGTTTATCAATGTTCCTTGAAATTCATTTCGCCTTTTTGGAAACTTCAGCGTGGTCGAATATGTTCGTGCTCGACGCGGAAAAAGTAACGTATCTCGAAAAAGCCATTCGCCCGCTGCTCGTTTATTTTACGATGATTTTACTGCTCAGAGTCTTTGGAAAGCGCGAATTGGCAGAATTGAATCCGATTGATTTCGTGCTTTTGCTGCTTATTTCCGAAGCCGTCCAAAACGCGATTATCGGCGACGATGCTTCGCTTTCAGGCGGCGTCATCGGCGTCGCGACGCTGCTCGCGGTTAATTATTCAATGGCTTTTATCAAATTTCGCGTTCAGCCGATTGAGCGATTAATCGAAGGCGCGCCGAAAGTTCTGATTGAAAACGGCACTGTCAATCAAAAAGCGCTGAGCCGCGAGTTGATGACCGAAGAAGATCTGGAAGTAATTGCACACAAAAAAGGTTTGGACGACGCCAACGAAATCGAAAAGCTCATTCTCGATCCGAACGGCGCTTTTCTCGTCGAAGCGAAAAACGACATTAAAGACGCGCGCTTTAAAAAAGAAGTTCTCGAAAAAATTGACAAACTGACCGAACAGCTGAAAGATTTACAAAATTCATTACAAAAATCATAAACGAGTAACAATAAAAAATAATCATAAAAATATGACGACCAGAGTTAGATTTGCCCCGAGCCCGACCGGATATTTGCACATCGGTTCCGCCCGAACCGCGCTTTTTAATTATCTTTACGCGAAACACGTCGGCGGAGCTTTTCTTTTGAGAATCGAAGATACCGATCAGGCGCGTTCGACCGACGAATCAACGCGCTCGATTCTCGAAGGCTTGGCATGGCTCGGCTTCGCGCCCGACGAAGAAATCGTTTACCAATCGAACAACGCCGATAAACATCGCGCCGCCGCGCTCAAATTGCTCGAAGAGGGCAAAGCGTATCGGGATTTTACGCCGAAAGCCGTACCGAACGATAAAAATATCAAAGAAACGATAGCCGACCGCGCTCGCGCCAATCAAGGCGTAAAATCAATGCGCGACAACGAATACCGCAATTTATCGAAAGCGGAATCCGATGCGAAAGCGGCGAGCGGCGAGCCGTTTGCGATTCGGTTGAAAGTCGCGGAAACCGGAAAAACCGCTTTTGAAGACGCGGTTTACGGCTTAAACGAACGCGATTACGCCGAAACCGAAGATTTGGTTTTGCTTCGCTCGGACGGGCATCCGCTTTATAATCTCGCCGTCGTTTGCGACGACATCGAAATGAAAATCACCGATGTTATTCGCGGGCAAGATCATCTGACGAACACGCACAAACAAATTTTGATTTACGAAGCGCTCGGCGTTAAACCGCCGCGATTCGCGCATCTGCCGCTGATTTTAGCGCCGGGCGGCAAAAAATTATCAAAACGAATTCACGGCGAAATCGTTTCGATGACGACTTATCGCGACGCCGGTTTTCTTGCCGCAGCGTTTCGCAATTTTCTCGCGCTTTTGGGCTGGTCGGCGGGCGAAGAAAAAGAAATTTATACTTTGGACGAATTGATCGAAAAATTTTCGCTCGATCACATTCACAAAAACAACGCGATTTTCAATTTCGAGCAGAATAATCCGCGACACTGGACGGACGACAAGGCGATCTGGATGAACGCCGAATACGTCCGCGCGATGCCGCTCGCCGAGCTTTTGCCGTTCGTCAAAAGCGAACTGAAAAACAACAAACTCTGGCGCGACGAATACGAAGACGACGACAAACAATGGTTTGAAAAAACCGTTGACTTAATCCGCGAACGCTTTTTCACGCTCAAAGATTTCTCGACGCAGGGACGCGCTTATTTTAGCGAAGATTTCGATTTCGACGCCGCGGCAGTCGCCAAAAACCTGAAAAAATTTCCCGATCTGCAAACTTGGCTGCCCGAACTCGCCGACCGATTTGAAACGATGGATGATTTCACGCACGACGAAATCGAACGTGTCGCCAAAGAGTTCGCCGAAGAAAAAAGCGCGAAATTCGGCGTCATTATGAACGGCTCGCGCACGCTTTTAACCGGCTTAGCCGTCGGACCTTCGATGATCGCGGTTTTTGAAACACTCGGCAAAGAGAAAACAATTTTAAGACTCAAAAGCCAAATCGCATGGAACTTGTAACATTTTATGTATGTGGGAAATCAAAAAACCGACAATTCAAAAAGCAAAATTAGATTTTACGTCATCGGAACAGGGATTTTGCGAAGTTTCCCAACTTGTTTCTGACAGCATCGTTTTGATGAATGCGCTTGAGTTGATGGAATTTGATGAAGGTGAAGTTCAGGTTTTAATTTGCGACCGTTGCGGAACTACCGGCTGCGAATCGGGTAATTGGATAAGTTTTCGCAAATCGGGCGATTATATTTTGTTAATTCCGGCTTTTGAACAAATGGCTGATGATGAATGGAGCAAAACCGAATATAGTCCGCCAAAATATTACAAGCAAAAAGGAACTCCGTTTTTTGATTTACAGAACGACAAGGATTTGCGCGATAACTTTTCTGATTTTCCGAAGATAGACGAAATTAAAAATCTTAAAATGCAAGAAGCAATGCGTTTAGCTCAACAAAATATGCCGTTACGCATTTTCGGAGAGCCGCCTGAAATAAATGTTCGGCACGATAAATTTAAGTATATAACCGCGGCGAGTGAAGGGACAGCAGACGAACAACTAAAAAGACTTCAAGAGATATTAAGCAAAAACTATCAAAATAATTCTTTTGCTCGTATCCGTCGTCCATCGGCTAACGAAGAAATAATATCTTTGTTTACAGATATTAATGAATTTACTGACTGGCAAGCGTTAATAAAAACAAATTCCGATTATTTCTTAATGTTAGAAGAAGAATTTTTGATTGAAGAACTAAATTAATTATTCAATTCTTTTCCTCAATCACGCGGCTTTTCACCGGCGATGAAAGCACAATTGCCGTTGTCGTGATACCGTAAGGCGTCAACCGATCAATCAGATTCTGCAAATGTTCCACGTCCGCGACCGCGACTTTCAAGATGAACGAATCGCCGCCCGTGCCGCGATGACATTCTAAAACTTCCGTAGATTTCTCCGCGACTTCGATAATCCGCGAATAATCAACGCCGGAAATGCTCATTCGGATAAACGCCGTGATCGGCAAACCGACTTTCGCCGTGTCAATTTCGGCGCGGTAACCCGTGATGATGCGCGCGTCTTCGAGTTTTTTGACGCGCTCGATGGCGGCGGGCGTTGTCAGATTGATGCGGCGACCGAGTTCAGCAAAACTGAGACGCGCGTTCGTTTGCAGTTCGACAAGTATTTTCCAGTCAATTTCGTCTATCATTTTAAATTCTAAAGCATAAGCCGTTAATTTAATTAAATTGTAAGGCGAACACACCAAACAAACAAACTTTGCCTATTCTTTTAAATCCGCTTTTTAATTAAAATAGATAATAAGCCGAATAACTTATTTTTATCGAATAGCATCTTATTTTGCGGGTTATCTAACACGAACAAGGAGAAAAAAGAAAATGCTGACCGAAGCCGCTTCAAGACAAATTGCCGAACCTGTTTTCAGTGTCGAAAATTACGACGTGCGCGACGAAGATTTGCCGGCGTTTCGTGATTTGGAATTTGAAAACATCAACCAACTCGACCTCGATCATCCGGGCGCGAACGACGCGGAATATCGCACGCGCCGCGATCACATCGCGAGTCTGGCGAAAAATTTTCGCGAAACCGGCACAATCACCGACGTCGAATACACCGACGAAGAACAGAAAGTCTGGCAAATCGTCGCCACCAAACTTGAGGAAATTCAAGCCCGGCGCGCATCGCAGTTTTACCTCGACGCGAAAGAAAAGCTCGGCATCACGACGAGCCGAATTCCGCAGCTTTCGGAAATGAATCGCCGCTTGAAAAAACTTTCCAACTGGCGGCTCGCGCCGATTGAAGGCTTGGTCGAAACGCGCGGCTTCTTAAGCTGGCTGTCGTATCGCACGATGCTCTGCACGCAGTATATTCGCCACACATCGCGCCCGGAATACACACCCGAACCGGACATCGTGCACGAAGCCATCGGGCATATTCCGAATTTCACAAATCGCGATTTCGCCGATTTTTCCCAGTTCATCGGACACGGCGCGCGCATTGCATCCGACGAACAATTAGAAGAACTCGGACGGCTTTACTGGTTCACGGTCGAATACGGCTTGATCGAGGAAAACGGCGAAACAAAAGCGTTCGGCGCGGGGCTTCTTTCAAGTTTCGGCGAACTCGAACACGCTTTTACGGGCGAAGTTGAACGTCGCCCGTTCGATTTGGTGCGGGTCATCAAAACCGATTATTCATACTCAGATATGCAGCCGATTTTATACGTCATTCCGTCATACGAATTTTTGAAGGAAACGACACGCAAGTATATCGAGAGTTTTGCTAAATAAAAGTATATTATTGTTTAATTCTTGATTGAAATAATTAATTTGAGGCATTTTATGGACGAAAAAAACCCTTTAGGACTAAAAAAAATACATCATCTCGAATTCTTCGTCGGCAACGCGAAACAAGCCGAGTTTTATTACCGGAAAGCGTTCGGGTTTTCGCGGGCGGCTTATACCGGATTGGAAACGGGCAACCGTGAGACAACGAGTTATGTGATGCGGCAAAATCGCGTCAATCTGGTTTTGACCACGCCGCTTTCGCCCGATCATTTCGGCAGCGACCACATCAAACTGCACGGCGACGGCGTTTATGACATCGCGTTTCAGGTCGAAGATGCCGATCACGCATACAACGAAGCGATCAGGCGCGGCGCGAAATCGGCGATTGAGCCGTATGATATGACGGACGAAAACGGCAGCGTCAGACGCGCCGCGATTCACACTTACGGCGATACGATTCATTCGTTTATTTCCTATGCGCCGACTAAAAAGCCGATTTTGGTCGGCGAAGCAGTCGGCGACACTTCAATGAATTTAACCGCCGTGTCATACGCCGCGTCGGCGACGGCGACCGCCCCGGCGGAAAATAAATACTGTTATTCAGGCACGTTTTTGCCCGGATTCGCCGAGCAGATTGTCGAGGGCGAAGATGTCGGCGTGGTTTTAATTGACCATATGGTCGGCAACGTCGAGCTCGGCAAAATGAATTACTGGTGCGATTTTTACCGCGACGTTCTGGGATTTTTCCGTTACATCACGTTCGACGACGAAGACATTTCGACCGAATATTCCGCGCTGATGTCTATTGTAATGAGCGACGGCGGGCACAATATCAAAATGCCGATCAACGAACCGGCGGAAGGCAAAAAGAAAAGCCAGATCGAAGAATATCTCGATTATTACAAAACGCCCGGCGTCCAGCACATCGCGCTTTTGTGCAAAGACATCGTTTCAACGGTCGAAAAATTAAAGGCAAACGGCATCGAATTTCTGCGCGTTCCCGATTCGTATTACGACGAAATTCCGGCGCGCGTCGGCGAAATTGACGAAAATATCGAAGACTTGAAACGTCTCGGAATTCTCGTTGATTGCGACGAAGAAGGCTATCTGTTGCAGATTTTCACTAAACCCGTTGAAGATCGACCGACCGTTTTCTTTGAAATTCTGCAAAGAAAAGGCTGCAAAGGTTTCGGCAAAGGAAACTTCAAAGCGCTTTTCGTTTCAATCGAAGAAGAACAGGCAAAACGCGGAAATTTATAAAAATTCCTAGCCACGAAAAGGCACAGAAAACGCAAAAAAGATTTTAATAATTTTTTGTGTCTTTTGTGCCTTTTTGTGGCTATTATAGAAACAATGACACCAACGACAAGCCAAGAACAATTCAAATATCAAAGCGGTTTCGGCAACGAATTTGCGACCGAAGCGGTCAAAGGCGCGCTGCCAATCGGGCGTAATTCGCCGCAGCGAGCGCCGCTCGGGCTTTATGCCGAGCAGTTTTCGGGAACCGCTTTTACTGCGCCGCGCAGTTTTAATAAACGAACTTGGACTTATCGCATTCGCCCGTCAGTGATGCATAAACCTTTCGAGCGGATTGATAATCGGTTGCTTGTTTCAAAATTCGATGCGCTCGAAACGACTCCGAACCAACTGCGTTGGAATCCTTTGCCAATGCCGACGGCGGAGACGGATTTCGTCGGCGGGTTAACGACCGTTGCGGGAAACGGCGATTTATTTTCGCAGCACGGCATTGCGATTCATATTTTCGCGTGCAATAAAAATATGACCGACCGGTTTTTCTACAACGCCGACGGCGAAATGCTTGTCGTCGCGGAGAAAAATCGCGTTCGCTTTTTGACGGAATTAGGCGTTCTGGAAATCGGCGCGGGCGAAATCGCCGTTTTGCCGCGAGGGCTGAAGTTTCGCGTCGAACTGCCGGACGGTGAAGCACGCGGTTATATCTGCGAAAATTACGGACAGCAGTTCAGACTTCCCGATTTGGGACCGATCGGCGCGAACGGTCTGGCGAATCCGCGCGATTTTGAAACGCCGGAAGCGTGGTTTGAAGACGTGGACGGCACGTGCGAAATGGTCGCCAAATTCGGCGGCAATCTGTGGGCTTGCGAAACCGATCATTCGCCGCTCGATGTCGTCGCGTGGCATGGAAACTACGCGCCTTACAAATATGATCTGCGGCGGTTTAACACCATCGGCTCGATTTCCTTCGATCATCCAGACCCTTCGATTTTCACGGTTTTGACTTCCCCGTCCGGCGAACACGGCACGGCGAACTGCGATTTCGTCATTTTCCCCGACCGCTGGCTCGTCGCCGAAAACACGTTTCGCCCGCCGTGGTATCACCGGAACGTGATGAGCGAATATATGGGCTTGGTTTTCGGGCAATACGACGCCAAAGAAGAGGGTTTCATACCCGGCGGCGGCAGTTTGCACAATCAAATGTCGGCGCACGGACCGGACTTGGAAGCGTTTGAAAAAGCGTCGAACGCCGAACTGAAACCGCAAAAGTTAGAAGGCACGATGGCGTTTATGTTCGAATCGCGTTATATCATTCGCCCGACCGAATACGCAATGCAAACGAGCGAATTACAGCACGAATATTTTGAAGTCTGGCAAAAACTCAAGAAAAATTTCAAAAGCTAAATGCGAAAATGCTATGAGAAAAACGAACCTCACCAATTTTCTTATTCTTTCGCTTTTGTTCGCCGTCGTTTCAGTTTCCGCGCAGAATAAACCGCAGGCTGTGAAGTTCGACGAGTTTGCGATAACTAATTTTGATTTTTATTTTTCCTACGATCAAATCACCGTCGCGCAGCGAGCCGAAAGATTCGCTAAGCAAATGCGAAAACAAGCGGGCGCAAAGGCTTACATTATTTATTACCAAGCCCGAATAACCGAGAATAACAACAGCCAAATTCAGTATCTGGCGGAAAGAATCAAACGTGACGTTTCAAACGAGCGGCTGGCATACGATGATGTCGTCATCGTTGACGGCGGTTTTCGGAGAAACGCCGAGTTTGAATTCTGGATTGCGCCGAAAACCGCCGCGCCGCCAGCGCCGACGCCGAGTTTTGCTGAATCGGAAACTTTTGTTTGTCCGAACGTAATTGTTGACGGCGAAAATTTGCGCGGGCAGAGCGAAACGATTGTTTTTTCAGTCCGTTCTTATTTAGTCAAGGACGTAAAAAACTACACTTTGAAATGGAAAATTTCCGGCGGCGAAATCGTGGAAGGTCAAGGCACAGATACTGTTAAAGTGAAATTAAACGATTTGGCGAAAAAAAAAGCGACGGCGTTTTTGGAAATCGAAGATTTGCCATTGCCTTGTCGAAAAAATTTCACAGCGACGGCGCAAGTCGAGAGCGGAAATCTGATTTTGCTCGACGGTTTCGGTCAAGTTCCCAATGGAGAAACAAGAGCGCGACTGGATTATTTCTTGTCCGAATTGCAGAAAAATCCGGCAGCAAAAGGTTACGTTATCGTTTACGGAAATCGCACATCGGGCGCGAGAAGTGTTGAAAGCAGAATCAAACTTTTCAAAAATCATTTTATGTTTCGCGGCTTCGGTTCAGCACCGATCAACATCGTGCGCGGCGGCTATCGTGAAGAAGCTTTTTCAGAAATGTGGCTTTCATTCGGCGAAGAAAAACCCGTTCCGACGCCGACGGTTGACGCGAAATTCGTTGAAGTTCCCAAACCGGCGAGAAAATCGCGCCCGCGCCGCAAATAAAAAACGGATTACGAGTTTTATTTCACATTCGTAATCCGTCATTCGTAATTCGTAATTGTCTCTTTACCCCATTTCCGACTCGTCAATATCGAAATTGGCGTGAACTTTCTGCACGTCGTCGTTGTCGTCAATCGCGTCGTAAAGTTTGAGCATTTTTTGCGCGTCCGTGCCTTCGAGTTTGATATGATTTTGCGGAATCATCGAGATTTCCGCCGCCTGCGGTTCGATTCCGGCGGCTTTGACGGCGTCTAAAACGGCGTCGAAACTTTCCGGCGCGGTGTAAATTTCGAAAACGTCGCCTTCGTCCTGCAAATCGTCGGCTCCGGCTTCGATGACGAGTTCGAAAAGTTCGTCTTCGGGTTTCGCTTCCTTGTCCACGACGATGTAGCCTTTTTTGTCAAACATCCACGCGACCGAACCGGCTTCGCCGAGGTTTCCGCCGTTTTTCGAGAACAAATGCCGCAGTTCGGCGACCGTGCGGTTGCGATTGTCGGTCATCGTTTCGACGAGAACGGCGACGCCGCCGATGCCGTAGCCTTCGTAGGTGATTTCCTCGTAATTAACGCCTTCGAGCTCGCCCGTGCCGCGTTTGATGGCGCGGTCAATCGTGTCGTTCGGCATATTTTGCCCTTTGGCGTCGTTGACGGCTTTTCTCAGACGAGCATTCTGGTCAACGTCGCCGCTTCCGCCGACGCGCGCGGCGACCGTGATTTCTTTGATTAATTTGGTGAAAATCTTGCCGCGCTTGGCGTCGAGCGCGCCTTTTTTGTGCTTAATAGTGTGCCACTTGGAATGTCCTGACATTTTTTATTTTTACCTTGTATTTGTTGGATTAAAGCGAAAAAAAGAATATATCACGCTAGTTTTTGGCTTGTAAAACTGCGGCAACTTTTTCGCTTGTCGAGTTGATGATTCTAATTTGTTTAGTTTTGGAAGTTTCGCCGCTCAAAATTTCGACTTCGCTTTTGGAAACCGCGAAAGTTATCGCCAGAAGTTTGATTAACTCCGCGTTTGCCGCGCCGTCAACCGGCGGCGAAGCGATGCGAACTTTTAACGCGCCGTTCATTTCGCCAACGATTTCGCTCTTCGAGGCGCGCGGCACGACTTTGACATTAAAAATTACGTGGTTGTCTTTTTCGCTGTATTTAATCAAGAAAAAATCAGGAGTAAACAAAAATTCGGAGCACGATGGTCTGCAAAAATCCGATTAAAAGCAAAACAAGCATCGCCGAAATATCGAACATTCCAATCGGCGGAATCAGGCGCTGAACGGGCAATAAAATCGGATCGGTTACTTTTTGCACGAAACCGAGAAAAGTGTTGCGCGTGAAAACGAACCACGCCGAGAGAAAGCGGATAAAGATGAATAAAATCAAAACGCTCAGCAAACCGTAGAGAACAAATCCGACAAAGGCTTTGACATTTCCCTGAGCGATGCTGCGCGACAAATTATCAATGATGAAAAAAGTATTGTGGACGATTCCGAGCGCGAAATAAACCAAAATGCCCGCAACCAGCATCGTTACGAGCGGCGCGTAACGCGTGTTGATTTTAAAGTTCGCGAGCAGTCGCGCCGCCGGATAAACGTATTTATCGGTGAGTTTTTTCAGTTTGAATGAAAATCTGCCGACCGCGCCGAACGGGTTCGGGTCTGTGAAATTGAAGATGAGACGCAAAATTAAAGCCGTCAAGAATATTAGAAATGCGACGACAATGATTGTTTGTATTAACGGATAAATGTCCAAAAGCATAAAATTAATTCCAAGTTTAAGATTGCGGTTTGAAAACCGGCGATTTAAATTTACGCGGAAATTTTGTACTGACGATTGCCGAAAATAGCCGTGCCGACGCGCACGACCGTAGCGCCTTCTTCAATCGCGATTTCGTAATCGCCGCTCATTCCCATCGAAAGCTCGCCGCCCGGCAAAACTTCATCGCGAATTTCTCGCAAACGCCGGAAAAAAGGGCGCGTTTTTTCCGCATCGTCTTCAAACGGGGGAATAATCATCAAACCGTCGAATCGCAAACGCTCGCACTCTTTCAAAAACTCTACCAGTTCGGGCAAATCTTTTTCGCTGATTCCCGATTTTGTCGCCTCGCCCGCCAAATCAATCTGCGCAAAAACCGAAAGGCTTTTCCTGTTTTCTTCCACACAAATACGCTCTAAACGCTCGGCAAGTTCAACGGAATTGAGCGTGTGAATGACATCGAAAAGGCGAACGGCTTTCCGCGCTTTGTTCGACTGCAGATTGCCGATCAAATGCCATTCCGCCGTTTCCCTGCCGATTGCTTGAATTTTCGTCTCGGCTTCCTGCACTTTATTTTCGCCGAAACAGCCCGCGCCCGCGTTAATCGCTTCGAGCACGGTCGCCGCCGGATGCGTTTTGCTGACGGCGATGAGTTTTATCTCGTCTGCGCGGCGATTAACTTTTTCGGCGGCTTGATCGATGCGGCGGCGAATTTCCGTTAAATTTTCGCGCAAATAATCGTGCATACAAAACGAATATAACAAATTCTTCGCGCTTTTTTGAATTTTCGACCGCGATTTCGCTCGCGTCAATCTTCCCGACAGAATCAGCGGACGCAAAAGAACCATCAACGCAGACGAACGGTTTTTGTCTTTACAAATAATTTATCTCTTTCAAAAGTCTTTCGATTTCAAACCAATCGGCAAACGGACGATTTCCGTCAGGCGAAAACTTCAACGGGCAGCCGAGTGCCGCGTCGTCAATATAAACGGGCGCGTAAGCCTTCGGCGATTTCGACCAGAATCTCTGACCCGGATTTTTGTTGACCGCCCAGATTTCAATCTCGCGCCCGGCGAACCAATCAACCGCTTCCTGCAAACGTTCGCCCGAACGAATCGTCCAGAGAATTATTTTAACTTCGTTTTCGTTGAGCTTTTTCAGCACATCAACGGCGTTCGGAACGTCTTCGCCGATTTTCGGATACTCGTGCATCACGCACGTTCCGTCGAAATCCACGCAGACTATTTTGCTTTTGCTCATATTTTATCTGTTGATACTAAAAGGAAATGATAAAAGATTATTGAAGGCGCGATATTTTTTGCAAATATTTTTATTACAAATTCTTTAATTCTTATTGTAAGATATTTTTTTAAGGAGCAAATTAATTCGATGAGACGTTCGTATCTTCTGACGGTAACCTTTTCGCTTTTTTTAATTTTAGCCTTTTCCTGCTCTGTTTCTGCACAGAACGACGATAAATATTTGATACAAGCGAGAAAACTGCTCGATAAGAAAAAATATGACGAAGCACTCGAGGCGTATCAAAAATCTTTCCAGACAAATCCGAACTGGAAAGCCGCCTACGGCATCGGGAGCGATTTTTTGAGAAAAGGAAATTATAACGACGCGGTGGTTTATTTCCGTAAAGCGCGGGAAATAAAAGAAGATGAACCGATGATCTGGTACAGTCTGGGATATTCTTTCGGCAGAATGAATGAAAACGAAGAAGCCGTCAAAACCCTGCAAAAAGCGGTCGAGCTGAAACCGAATTACATTGACGCCTGGTATAATCTGGGCAGCGTTTTGTTTAAGTTGGAGCGATACAAAGAAGCAATCGAAGCTTATCAAACAACGGTCAAACTGAACCCGAAAGATGCCGAAGCTCACGCATTTTTGGGCGTCGCTTATTCCAATCTAAACGATTTCGGCAGCGCGGTCGAATCGTTTCAAAAAGCCGTCAAACTCGCTCCGAACAACGCGAGTTACCGGCAGAATCTCGCCGGATTGCAAACTAAACTCAAAGAACAAAATCAAAAAGCGCCTTAAAATATTAATAAACCGCAGCCAAACCGCTAAACCGAAGCATCTGTGGCTTTTAATTTATCGAGCTGATCTAAAAGCGTTTGCTGATGTTTTTCCAGATACTGCAAGCGGGCTGTTTTTATATCTGCCGGGATATTTTCCTTTTCTAAAAATTTTATGCTCCGAATATTTTCGATAATCAGTTTTTCAACATATTCGATCATATTTTCGGGCAGCTGCTGATCGGGCGGAAGAGTTTTATTCAACTCCCTGTTCGATTGAAATTCGATTTCCAAATCTTCTTCTGTTTTTACGTAACTCATAATGGAATCATATATTTTTAACTGATTTTAACGATTAAAACAATCTTCTCTGCCCGTTAATAACTTCATCGAAAATTATTTCAATCTCGTTTTCGTCCGCCGTTTCGCATTCCCGTATGACTTCGCGCTTTTGAGATTCGGAAAGCTCGCGCCACGTTTTAAGAAGCTCGGGCGAGTGATGAATAACATAGATAGTTTTATTAGCCGTCATAACCCAAATTTGGCTGCAATCAGCGTAAACATCGAGATTATTTTGTCCCAGAAAAGGCAAATCTATTAATTTTAATCTAAAAAAAAACAAAAAAGCATTATTGCCGAAGTTTATTTTATAGTTTTCCGCAAAAAATGTCCTTTATTAGTCGTCTAAAGATTCGTTGCTGATTTCAACTGTGAGTTTTGTTATCTTCAAACAGAATCGAACAGTAAAATTTTTCGTTGAGAGCGGAAGCGAAGACCGCTCCTGACGGAAATGACGAAGAAGTTTGTCGCTCTCTCCAAAAAAGACAAACTTCTTCGTCAAATATTTTCAGTATTTCAAGCCGCGTCTTTTCTCATCAAATCATTCTTCTCAGGAAAATATATTTTATTTGGCATCACAATTGCTAATTCAACTGTCAGCATAATGCTATTTTAGCTTTATGTATTATTTTGCAACGAGGTTTAACAATATTATGAAAAAGAAAGTACTTATTGTTGAAGATTACGCCGACACGCGCAGTTTCATGAAGTGTTTAATCGAAAGCTACGGTTATCAAGCTATCGAAGCGACGGACGGCGAAGAAGCGGTCGAGTCCGTTCGGCTGGAACACCCCGATCTCGTGCTGATGGATTTAGCGATGCCGGTTATGGACGGTTTAGCCGCAACTCGCGTTATCAGAGGATTTGAAGGAATGGCGAAACTGCCGATTATCGCCGTCACCGCGCACGGACAATCTTTTTACCGGCAGGCACTCGAAGCCGGCTGCGACGATTTAATCAATAAACCGCTGGATTTTGCCGCGCTCGAACCAGTTCTTAATCAATATTTAGGGCATTAAATTCGGTTACTATAATTTTGCTTTATAGAAAAAATAGAAAAAATCAGAAAGACGAAATCAATGAATTTTACCGGCGCGGCGAGTTTTATTTCACTCGCGCCGTCATTCACATTTCAGTCAAATTGACTGAGACAGCAGCGAATTTCCGTCATATTTCTTCATTATCAAATGGCGCGGATAAAACAAATACAATAAATGCTTTCCGCTTTCTTGAATTTCGCGGCGCAAATTCGTATCATCAAAGTTTCCCAAGCGAGCGGACGTGGCGGAACTGGTAGACGCGCAGGTCTCAGAAGCCTGTGATGGTGACATCGTGATGGTTCGATTCCATTCGTCCGCACCAATTTTAATAACGGCGTCATAAAAGATGGAGAAGTGACTTTCTTCATCTTTTTTCTTTGCGTTCTCGGCGGCTTTGCGGGAAAATCCCTTCGGGATGCAAAACGAATTTACCGAATTCCTGTTGAACACTTTTCAAATTCCTAACACTAAAAACTTATTGCCCATTGTTAAAGTTGCGCTTATAGTTGCGCTTTGAACTTTAACTACCTTTCATTAACTATTTTACAGCTTAATACTCTTCAGGCAAAAGCAAGGTTGTTGAACTTCTATCAGCCTCAGTTATTATCCAGATTTTTTCTCCCTTACCTGTTCTATAAGCTAATAGAATTCTGAAGCCCTCCTTAACTAAAGATCATTTTCTTCAGCATCTTCTTTCCCAACTATTCCCCAGTTTCCTGATTTGTGCATTTCTAGAAATTCACTGGCTTCTTGATTTGACTCTTCTAATGCTTCTGTAGCTCCCATTGTTAGAAAAATCTTTCCAAGGGGAAATAATATAGCCGATTCATTGATAGTTTCTAACTTCCGCCGAAACTTGAGCCAGAATATCTTTTCATCTCTGGAAATAATAGACAGAAACGAGTCTATTTGCTTGATAATCGCGTTTCGCTCTGTTTTATCTGCCGTTTGGTAAAGAGCAAGCATTTTCTCTGATTGATAGGCTAAATACGCTTCTTTAGCGTTCGTATTTATTTGTGATAAATTATTCATTGAAGTCTCCTGATTATTTGATTAGGGGTAAGAGAGGCTTAGGAAAGACCGCCAAGAATTTCCTAAGCCTTTCGCTTTTAGGCTGTTTGACGTTTCAAACTCTGCCGATAGATATTGACCTGAGCCGCTCCAACGATGTGATAGCAAACAAGCCCTTTCTCGCTTGCCTTGCATTCGCATATACCAAACTTTTCACCATTCTGAACATTGAAACGGACAGTATAAGAGTTGTCGTTATTTGCTGATTGAACAGAAAAAGTTCGTTCAGCAACAAAGCGAACAGTTGGCTTTAATTTCTTACATTTTTCGATGGCTCTAGCTGTATTTTCTGTGGTTAGTTTAATCATTTTATTTTCTCCTGTTTTTTGATTTGTTATCTCTGACTTACAAGATAAATTATAGGTTAGTTACGTAACTAATGTAAGTAAGAAGTTGCGTAACTAACAGAAAATCCTTATAATTCTGAAAAAATCTTATGCCAACAGAATTAATCAGAAAACAGTTTTTATTGACGGAAGAAGAAAACCTGGAGATTGAGAAAAAGGCTGAAAGTAAAGGCTTGTCAGTATCAAATTACACCCGCATCTTACACGGTTTAGAGCCATTAAAAAAAGGTATGCCGAGTAAGAAAAACGCTGAGGTTAAGATCAAAAAAGTTAAAGCTGATAAGTAATAAGATCTGTCTGCAAAATTAATAATTACTGTCTGTTCAAAATGTTCATATTGTCCAGCTTCTCTGAGAATGAACAGATGAGAATGTTGTAGTATTTGCTATTTATCCTCAGCAAACGCTAAATACTAGGCTTAACTGAATTGTAGGTAACAGAAAACCCTGCCGTCCGACCAAGGAGTAGCGTGGTTCAATGTTTGGACGGAAATTTGTTTATTTGGCTATCTGTAAAGGCATCATAACATCTGTATAAAATCGGATGATAGCAGTTATTTACAAAGGTTTAACGATTAAAGATTATCCGCCTCATTCATTCCTTCTGCCTTTTCTGGGTTAAAATCTGGGCTAATAGGCAAATCTTCTAATTCTTCACTAAGATTTCTGGGTTTGGGAGTTTCCTCTGTTTTAGCATCATTTTCGTTGGCGACAATCTCATTAGTTGCGTCGTGATATACACGTTCCATATTTTTCTCCTGTAGGAATATTAAATCTCTATCTGCTATAAAGATGCTTTTATCCTAAGAGAAATACATTAAGTTGTTGTTAACTTTTAATAATCTAAGGGAATCTTTGCATAACAAAGACGTCTCCCTTTTGGAAACGCCTTACTTTCTCCGACTCTATTTTCCGAGATATTCAGTTGTCTATATGGAGATAACTATGCAATATCGGACTTGAGGTTTTCTTGAACATTGTTTAACGCTCTTAATTCATCAACACACTTAAAGCTCGTTTTGAATATCAAATTGATCAAGAAGTGTTTGGGGTAACTTTGAAACAAACTGCTTACATCTATCGTTATGAATATCATGAAATGTTCAAATAATTTTGGCGTTATGTATCTCGCAGTCGGAGCAGCTTTTTTGTCTTTAGGCATGACTAATGCGGCTTTTCTTGGGGTTGGCATAGCCTTCCTCGGACTTGGCGCAACTTTTATGGCACGTTCAAAAAGATGCTGGGATCAAAAATTGAAGTAATTGCAAAAGAAAAGACTAGCCATTACCAAGCTAGTCTTTTTAATTTTGATTGTTAATTTGCTTACTAGTTTCCGCGACGATTGCGATAACCCCGTCTATTCTGATTGTAACCTTCGTTATAACCTTGAACGAACCCAGTGCGGTAAGCCTGTTTTTCGCGTGCATTCCCACTGGCTCTTCTGTAAGCAACCTCAGCCGTGGGATTTGAGCGGCGTCCTGCGCGTGCATCTTCAGCACCTTCGCGTAAGCCGTTATCACGACCTTCTTGTCGTGCATCACGACGATCTTCGCGTCTATCCTGACGATTTTCTCTTCGATCCTGACGATTTTCCTGACGCATTGTTTGTGCGTTAATGTCTACGCTTGATACAAGCATAAAGCTGAACACTAACGCTAAACTTATTCCTAAACCCTTAATTATACGTTTTGATTTATTTATATTCATAATAACCTTTAGCCTCCGCACAGGTAATGGCAATCAGCGTGCCACTCAACAAATACAATGCGCTATCAGCCTGATATTACTGATTGATGTATTGATTAACCTTAAAAGGTATGAAAATAATCCATTTAAGTAAAAGGTAAGTCAGAAGATAAAATAGGCTTCTCTATCTTCGCTGTGCTTCATCTCCATTGCAAAAGTCAATAAACTTATTCTTGAGAACTTGAGTCTTTTAAATCTTGGAGCGTATCTTTGAATTCGCTGTCATCTCCAACATCTGTATCATCCTCAGTGGTTAGCGAATGCTCTGTTTCAGACGAATTATCAATCTTGTAAATCGGATCGCCGTTTTCGTCTACGTCTGGGACTTTATCAAGTTCTTTCTTTTTCTTTGGGTCTTCGATAATCATAATTTCTCCTTTACTTTTCGTTTATTGATAACTGATTTCCCATCACTTTGAATAAAAACCAGATGTTTTTTAACCCAGAAAAATCAATAGGTTAGGTTCAATGGATAACTCTTACTGATTGCTTTTTGGTACATAGTCAAGTGAGCGAGTAGTATGTTCTGTAACAGTGGAAACAGGTTGAAATGTCGGCTCCGAAAGTCCTCGTGTCGGA
>JAESGR010000101.1_pt1 | contig 181073 bp, 179 predicted proteins | sample 9269771 | NCBI WGS metagenome assembly JAESGR01 (sample SAMN15739572, study PRJNA653492) | algae metagenome | isolation source: Chroococcus sp. CMT-3BRIN-NPC107 and co-occurring heterotrophs from well... | place: USA: Clark Mountains Wilderness, California | collected 2010-04-18
CCGTCCTGCCCCCCGATGACGTCGTCGCCGCTCAACCCCCGCAGGGCGTCGTCGTCCAGATCGCCGTTGATGAGGTCGTTCCCGCCGTCGCCGAACAGAGCGTCGCGCCCCAGCCCGCCGGCGATGAAGTCGTCCCCGTCCTGCCCGCCGATCAGGTCGTCGCCATCCTGCCCGAGCACCGAGTCGTTGTCGGCCCCGCCGACCATGTGATCGTTCCCGGCGTCCCCAAACAGCTGGTCGCGCCCCAGGCCGCCATCGACGAAGTCGTTCCCATCTTGGCCGCCGATCAGATCGTCGTTCTCCTGACCGAACAAGGCGTCGTCGCCCGCGCCGCCGATCACGTGGTCGGCGCCCGCGTCGCCGAAGAGCAAGTCCCGCCCTAGTCCTCCATCGATCAGGTCGTCGCCCTCGTGCCCACCGGCGACATCGTCCCCCGCCTCACCGTAGAGTCTGTCCCCACCGCTTCCGCCTTCCAGCAGATCGTCCCCGTCCCGCCCGCTCAGCCGATCCGCCCCGCCCCCGCCGATCAGGCGGTCGTCCGTCGCCGCGCCCAGCAGCGTGTCGCTGATGTGCCCTCCCATGACGCCCTCAAAGCCGGTCAGGGTGACGTAGTAGGGGCGCCAGCTCATGCCGCCGACCGACTGCTCGCGACCGGTCACCGCCAGATCCACGCTCAACGGCGCGCCGAAGGCGATCAGGCTCAGATCGGCGAGGTCCGCACCGGCGCCGCCGTCGGCGATCTGTCCGCCGTCATACCCGAAGGCGACATAGTCGTCGCCATCGCCGCCGAAGGTCTCGTCGAGGCCGGTGGAGACCAGCCGGTCGTCGCCCGCGCCGCCGTCCAGCCGGTTGGCTCCGGCGTCGCCCGACAGCTGGTCGTCGCCCGCCCCGCCCTGCAGGCTATCGTCGCCAAAGCTGCCGTCGATCCTGTCCGCGCCGTTTGAGCCGACCGCGATGTCGTTCCAGTAGCTGAGCAGGAAGCGTTCTACGTTGATCACTAGGTCGCTTCCGGTGGACACGCCCGTGATCACTCCGGCGCCGAGGTCCGCGCTAACACCGGCGAATTCGTCGGCGTAGGTGACGAAGTCGACGCCCGGGCCTCCGTCCAGGGTGTCGTCCCCTCGCCCCCCGGAGAGGGTATCGTCGCCTGCCGCTCCGAACAGCCGGTTGCCGTCGTTCGACCCGCTCAGCCGGTCGGCGAAGGCGGTTCCCGCCAGGGCCTCGACCGAGAACAGAGTGAACCTCAGATCAGGGGGCGGAGGCCTGGACGGGCTCGGCGTGTTGAGCCAGGCGGCGGTCCCAAAGCGCAGGTCGGCGGCGGTGGCCGTCACGCCGATCCCCAGCGCGCCGAAGTCGACGAGGTCGTAGCCCTCGCCGCCGTCCAGCACCTCGTACTCCAGCGACACGGGCCCGGGGCTCGCGTGGAGAACATCGTCCCCCGACCCGCCCCGCAAGGTGTCAGCGCTGGCTCCCCCGTACAGGACGTCGGCGCCTGCGCCGCCATCCACGGTGTCCACGCCGCCGCCGCCGTCGAGCCGGTCGTCGCCGCCGTAGCCCGCGACGATGTCATCCCCCGGCCCGCCCACTATGGCGTCTGCGCCCGGACCGCCGGTGAAGGGGCCGACCGGAGCCGGATCATCGTCGGTGATCCGCACGACGACGTAGCTGACGAAGCTCCCCTGATCGGTCCCGCCAGTGTCGATGTTCGCGCCTTGGACGGAATCGATACGGAACTCGACGCTCTCGTCGCCCTCGTAGTCGGTGTCGGGATTGATGGCGGTGCGAAAGACAGCCCGAGTCTGTCCCGGCTCGAACAACACCGTGTAGGGCGGCTCCCCAAAATCGACCGAGCCGCCCCGCAGGGTCACTGTGACCTGATGCGCCACCGGCTCGGAGAGTTCGAGGACCAGTTCGAGGACCCCTTGCGCCTCCTCGATCCGGACCGCGTAAGGAGGCGCGAAACGGACGGTCGGCATGGGGTACTCCGGCTTACTGACAGCGCGTTGTAGTGCAGCCGCAGCCGGCCGAACAGGCCAGGCTCCAGAGGCGGCCCGCGGATGGAGGACCATCTCACCCCACCCACGCCCACGGTCCCTCCCAGCGGCGGTCGAGCAGCAGGTCGGTCAGCGCCCAGACCAGCGCATCGGCCCGGTCGAAGCCCGGACCGCCGCCGCCCGCCTCCGCCTCGCCGCCCAGCGCCATCAGCTGCTCCTCCAGTTCGGCGAACGCCCCGCAGTGAACGACCCGCCCCTGTTCGTAGAGCGCCGCCACCGGCTCGGCCCTCGCCCGCTTGCCCTGGCTCGCGCGCACCAGCCGCACCGGCGCGGCCACGCCCGCCGCGCCCAGCACCGCCTGCACCATGTCCCCACCCTGGTTGGCTTCCGCCACCACCGCCGCCGCGTCCCAGGCCGCCGCGCTCGCCGCGACCCGCTCGGCCCAGCCCTGCGGGCTCAGTCCCGTCGCTGTCCGGTCCGCCAGCACGAACCCCCGCTCGCCCAGCCGTCCCGCCACCATGATCCCGCACGCGGAGCCCTCGCCCCGTGCGCCGGCCGCGCCGCCCGCCGGCGGGTCCACCGCCACCACCACCCGCTCCAGCCGCTCGGGCGCCGGTCCGCGACACCCCGCCAGCTGCGCCGCCGTCCATAGCGCCCCGCCCGCCTCCACCACCTGCCCCTCCAGCTCCTGGGCCGCCAGCCGGGTCCCGCCGTAGACGGCGGTCAGCCCCTCCAGGAAGGCGGGCGCCAGGTGGGCGGCGTTGGCCGCGGTCGCCGCCCGCGTCTCCGCCAGCCCGGGCTCGGCGCGCAGCCGCCGCAGCGCCCCGCTCGGCCGCGGCGTGGTGGTCACGGCCAGCCGCGGCTCGCGCCCCAGCCGCAGGCCCAGGCGGAGGTTGGCCAGCGCCGCCTCCCCCCCGCCGCGCCAGGCGCAGAACTCGTCCGCCCAGGCCGCGTGGAACTGCGCCCCGCGCAGCCCGTCCGGGTCCTCCGCCGAGAACGCCGCCGCCTCCGCCCCGTTGGGCCAGACCAGCCGCCGCCGGCTGGTCTCCCAGACCGGACGGAACGCCGCCGGGGCGATCGCCTTCAACCCGCTGACGCCCTCCACCATCACCGCCCGCACCTCGTGCAGGCTCGGTCCCAGCAGGGCGAGCCGGGCGCCCGCTTCAGCCTGCGCCTGCAGCCACTCGGCGCCGGCCCGGGTCTTGCCCGCCCCGCGCCCGCCGAAGAACAGCCAGGTGCGCCAGGCGCCGTCCGGCGGTCGCTGCGCCGCGTGCGCCTGCGCCAGCCAGTCCGCCCAGGCGCGCGCGCGCGCCGCCGCCTCGTCCGGGTCCGCGCCGCCCGCCTCGATCGCCCGCCACGCCGCCGCCCCCGCGTCGCGCAGCGCCCGCCACCCCCCGCTTCGGATCAAGCGACCGTCGCCTCCGCGTCATCGTTCGCCGGCGCCGAGGCGGGAAGCCCGGCCCCGCCGCGCAGCCTGGCCACGAAGTCCGCGAACTGGCCGATCGCGTCTCCGGCCTTGATCAGGGCCAGGGCGTCGGCGGCGCGCCCTTGGGCCAGGGCCTCCACCGCGCGCGCCAGGGCGGCCTCGGCGATGGTCAGCGCCGTCACGGGCGCCGCGCACGGCTGCACCAGCTGCTCCAGCAGCGGCCGGCGGGTCCAGCCCTCGTTCAGCCGCCGGGCGCGAATGGTGGAATGCGCCACGTCGAACTGCCGCGCCAGGGCGGCGTAGCTCTCGCCCGCGCACCACCTCGCGCGGATCATCGCCCAGACGTCCGGCGGCTTGATGCGGTAGCTGAAGGGCTGGGTGTCGTCAGGATGCTTCTTCGGCATCTCCCCAGCATACCACAGAACGCTCTCCCGAGGATAACTTTCTTATCCAGAGGATAACTGGGCCCGATCCGTTTGCGATATGCGCGATGTTCTGCGGGCGTTTCATCAGCGAAATCTGCGGAAATTCGACAACTCCCTAGCCGCCGAGCCGTTTGCCAACCCTCCCCCGCCCGCCTACACGACGGCTAAGCCTCCCACTCTTTCCACCTGAGTCCCCATGCGCCTGTCGCGCTACTTCTTGCCCCTGCTGAAAGAGACGCCGTCAGAGGCGCAGATCGTCTCCCACCGCCTCATGCTGCGCGCTGGGATGATCAAGCAGGAGGCGGCGGGCGTGTACGCCTGGTTGCCGTTGGGCCTGCGCGTGCTGAAGAAGGTCGAGCAGATCGTGCGGGAGGAGATGAACCGGGCCGGGGCGGTCGAGATCCTGATGCCGACCCTGCAGTTGGCCGAGCTGTGGCGCGAAAGCGGCCGCTACGACGCCTACGGGCCCGAGATGCTGCGCGTCAAAGATCGCCACGAGCGCGACCTGCTCTACGGTCCCACCGCCGAAGAGGTCGTGACCGACATCTTCCGCGCCTACGTCAAGAGCTACCGCGACCTGCCGCTCAACCTGTTCAACATCCAGTGGAAATTCCGGGACGAGGTCCGCCCCCGCTTCGGCGTCATGCGCGGGCGCGAGTTCCTGATGAAGGACGCCTACAGCTTCGACGTCGACGAGGCGGGCGCCCGGCGGGCCTACAACCGCATGTTCGTGGCCTACCTGAACACCTTCGCCCGCATGGGCTTGAAGGCCGTGCCCATGCGCGCCGACACCGGGCCGATCGGCGGCGACCTCTCCCACGAGTTCATCATCCTGGCCGAGACCGGTGAGAGCCAGGTCTACTGCCACCGCGACCTGGTGGACATGGGCGCGCCGGGCCCCGACGTCGACTGGCTCGGCGACCTGCAGCCCGAAGTCGACCGCCGCACCAGCCTCTACGCGGCCACGGACGAGATGCACGAGCAAGCCCGCTTCGAAGCAGAGGCTCCGGAGGACAAGCGTCTCTCGGCCCGCGGCATCGAAGTCGGCCACATCTTCTACTTCGGAGAGAAGTATTCGAAGCCCATGGGGGCCAAGGTCGCTGGACCGGACGGCGTCGACCGCCCGGTTCACATGGGTTCCTACGGCGTCGGCGTCTCGCGTTTGCTTGGAGCCATCATCGAAGCCAGCCACGACGAGACGGGGATCATCTGGCCGGAGGCTGTGGCTCCTTTCGATCTCGCCATCGTCAACTTGCGTCCGGGGGACGCCGCCTGCGACCAGGCGTGCGAGCAGGCCTACGCAGCCGTGGAGGCGTCCGGCCAGTCGGTGCTCTACGACGAAACGGGCGAGCGGCCCGGGGCCAAGTTCGCCCGCATGGACCTGATCGGCATTCCCTGGCAGCTGATCGTCGGCCCCAAGGGGCTGGCCGAGGGGAACGTCGAGATCAAGAACCGCCGCTCGGGCGAGCGCTCCACGGCGTCCCTGGACTCCGTTCTCGGCAGGCTGACCACGAAGGCGCGCGCGTGAGCGGCACGCCGGCCGGCGGCGCCGCCCCGTTCAGCCGCTGGGAGCGCGCCGTCGCCTTCCGCTATCTCGGGGCGACGCGCCGGGACGGCGGCATCGCCCTGGCCACCCTGATCAGCTTCTTCGCGATAACCCTCGCCGTGACCGGGCTGATCGCGATCATGTCGATCATGAACGGCTTCCGGTCCGAGCTGCTGGACCGGATTCTGGGGTTCAACGGGCACGTCTATGTCGCCGGCGGCGTGCTGACGGGCCCCGACCGGGACGCCGCGATCCAGCGCCTGCGCGCCGTGCCGGGCGTGATCCAGGCCCAGCCGATCGTCGAGCAGCAGGTGCTGGTGCAAGGCGCCTCGCTCAGCGGCGCCTTCGTCCGCGGCGTGACGCCGGCCGACCTCAAGGCCACCGAGATCGTGGCCGGCAACATCAAGTCCGGCGCCCTCGATGGCTTCGGCGATGGCGAATACGGGGGCGACCTGATCGCCGTCGGCGCCCGCCTGGCCGAAGCCATGGGGGTCACGGCCGGCGATCCGCTGACGCTGTTCTCGCCGGAAGGCGGCTCGACACCGTTCGGCAGCACGCCAAGGCGCAAGACCTACACCCTCGGCGCGGTCTTCGAAGTCGGCATGAGCGAGTACGACGCCGCCTTCATCTACATGCCGATGGAGCAGGCCCAGCTGTTCTTCGGCCGAGGCGACGCCGTCGACACGCTGGAGGTCCGCTTGACCGACCCGGATGCAGTGGACCGGCTGGCGCCCGCCCTGCACCGGGCCGTCGGGCCGACCGGGGTCCTCAGCGATTGGCGCGACCGCAACGCCAGCTTCTTCAACGCGCTGCGTGTGGAGCGGACCGCCATGCGCTTGATCCTAATGCTGGTGGTGGCGGTGGTGACCCTCACCATCATCTCAGGGCTCGTGATGCTGGTCCGCGCCAAGACCCGGGAGGTCGCGATCCTGCGCACGGTGGGCGCCACCCGGAACTCGGTGCTGCGCATCTTCCTGATGACGGGGCTGGTGATCGGAGGCCTTGGCGCCCTCACCGGCCTGATCCTCGCGACCCTGTTCTGCGTCTACATCGAGCCCATCCAGGGCTTCGTCGAATGGGCGACCGGCTCGCAGGTCTTCGACCCCGGGCAGTATTTCCTCTCGCGCCTGCCGGCGAAGATGGATCCGGGCGAGGTGGCGGCGGTGATGCTGTTCTCGTTCGGCATGACCACGGCCGCCTCGCTGATCCCCGCATGGTTCGCCGCTCGGGTCGATCCGGTGGAGGCGCTCCGTTATGAGTGAGCGGCCCGTCCTCTCGGTTCGCGGCCTGGTCCGCACCTACCCTTCGGGCGAGAAGCGGCTGGAGGTGCTGAAGGGCGTCGACCTAGACATCGCGCCCGGCGAGATCGTCGGCCTCGTCGGTCCTTCGGGCTCGGGCAAGTCTTCCCTTCTGCACGCGGCCGGACTGTTGGAGCGGCCGGACGCGGGGACGGTCACCATCGACGGAACCGAGGGCGCCCGGCTGGATGAGCGCGGCCGCACCAAGCTGCGGCTGCGGACCATCGGCTTCGTCTACCAGTTCCACCATCTGCTGCCGGAGTTCACCGCCTTACAGAACGTCGTCCTGCCCCAGCGCATCGCGGGCCGATCGGACAAGGATGCCGAGGAACGGGCGACCAACTTGCTCACCCGCCTGGGCCTGGGCGAGCGCATGCAGCACCAGCCCGGCCAGATGTCGGGCGGCGAACAGCAGCGGGTGGCCGTCGCGCGGGCGCTCGCCAACGCGCCCAAGCTGCTGCTGGCGGACGAGCCGACCGGCAACCTGGACCCGGAGACCAGCCGCAGCGTCTTCGCCGCCCTGTCGGAGCTCGCGCGGACCACGGGGGTCGCCGCCCTGATCGCGACCCATAACCTGGAGCTCGCCCGCCACATGGACCGGGTGGTCAGCCTGCAGGAAGGCCGGCTGGTGGAGCGAGCGCCGGCCTGAGGCGGCTCAGTCGATCCGGTGGATCGGCGCGGGCTTGATCCTGATGGCCTCCGGCGAGAGGGGCGGCGCCGGTTTGGGCCAGTCGGTCAGGTTGTACAGCGCCCGCACCCGCGCCCGCGCGTCCGTCTCGAGGTCGGCGTAGAACAGGTTGTAGGCCGGCGCCCGTCGGCGCTCCGCCCAGCCCCGCCCCGGACGCAGGCTCGCCGACACAGGCCGGCTGACATAGAGCAGCCCGCCTTGACAGCGGGTGCGTACCTGTCGAGGCATGAAGCCGGGCGCCGTTCCCCATTCCAGGCCCGTGGCGTTCGCGCCGCCCAGGTGAGCGCGCGGCGGCGCCTCAGCCTCCGATCGGCCGCCTAGCACCGGATTGACGCAAAGGGCGGCTCGCCCGGCCAGCGGCGCCAGCTGCCCGCCCTGCTCCCACGTGAGCGCCCGGTCCAGCGTTCGCCGAGCCGAGTCGAGGTCGCCCTCGCGGACCGTCGCGTAGGCGAGCACGCAGCGGGCCTGCTCGCGCTCGGCGCACTCCGGCGCGCCGAATCCTTCGAGGGGGACCACCGTCTCGATCAGATGCGCGCCGACGATCCTGGCGGCGAGCGAGGGATCTCGGGCGACCTCCTCCGCGAGCAGGCGGGCCGCGAGCGAGCCGCCCTGCTCCACCCCGACCAACAGGATGGGCCGCCCGTCGTTCCATTGCTTCAGGTAGGCCCGAAAGGCCGCGCGCACGTCGCCGTACGCGAAGCGCCGGGCGTCCCGCGCGTCGTCCCGGAGGGTCAGGAAGGAATAGAGGCTGGCCTGGCGGTAGCGCGGCGCGAACACGCGACCGACGCCCTGGTAGGGGCCGGCGTAGTTGGGGAGCATTGTCTCGGCCAGCAGCCGCCTGGACTGGGCGTCGTCCAGCGGAGCGTTCCAATGCCGTCCCCCGTCGTAGGTGGTGGGATGGACGAAGAAGACATCGGCCGGCGGGTCGGTCGTGCTCCACCGGGCGGCGTCGGCGGGCAGCATGGCCCAGGCGTCCCGACGGGTGTAGTCCGGAGCCGCGGGCGGCCGGTAGACCTGATACGGCGTGCGCGGATCGAGCAGGGTTCGAAGGATGTCGTCCCGCCAGACGTAGGCGGCCCCGGCTAGAACCCCGATCACCGCGGCGGTGATGATGGCCAAGCCCGTCCAGCGGCGACGTCTTCCTGTCCCACGCTCCTGCCCCACGCGTCAGATGTGCAGAACGCGGCCGTAGGCGTCCAGCGCGCTCTCGTGCATGGCCTCGCTGAGCGTGGGGTGCGGGAACACCGTCGCCATCAGGTCGGCTTCCGTGGCCTCCATGGTCATGGCGATGGCGTAGCCCTGGATCAGCTCGGTCACTCCGGCGCCGATCATGTGGGCGCCGAGCAGCGCACCGGTGTCGGCGTCGAACACCGTCTTGATGAAGCCCTCCGTATCGCCCGAGGCGATCGCCCGGCCGTTGGCGCGGAAGGGGAAGCGGCCGACCCTCACCTGATGGCCAGCCTCCTTGGCCTTGGCCTCGGTGAGGCCGACGGAGGCGACCTCTGGGTGGGCGTAGGTGCAGCCGGGGATCGGCGCGCTCAGGCCCGAGGGGGCGAGCCCTGCGATGTGCTCGACGGTGTGAATCCCCTCGTGGCTGGCCTTGTGCGCCAGCCAGGGCGCGCCGGCGACGTCGCCGATGGCGTAGAGGCCGGGCACGTCGGTCTCGCCGTGCGGGCCGGTGACCACCTGGCCCCGCTCCAGCTTCACGCCCAACTCTTCGAGGCCGATGCCGTCGGTGTTCGCCACGATCCCCACCGCGGCGATGGCGACCTCCGCCTTCAGCGTCTCCGGCTTGCCGCCCGCTTCGAGCGCGAGTTCGACGCCGCCCGGGCTCTTGGCGAGGCCCATCACCTTGGCGCCGACGCGGAACTTGATGCCCCGCTTTTCGAAGGCCTTGCGGGCCGCGATCGAGACCTCCTCGTCCTCCACCGGGAGAATGCGGTCGATGGCTTCGATCACGGTCACTTCGGCGCCCAGCGCTCGATAGAAGCTGGCGAACTCCACGCCGATGGCCCCCGAGCCGATGACGACCAGCGACTTGGGCGCGGCTTTCGGCGTCATCGCCTCACGGTAGGTCCAGACCCGTTCGCCGTCCGGCTCCAACCCGATCTGCGGCAGGGTGCGAGCCCGAGCCCCCGTGGCCAGGATCACCGACTTGCTTGTCAGCCGCCGTTCGCCCCCCGCCTTGAGCTGGACGACCACGACCGGGGCGCCCTCGCCTTTCTCAAGCCGAGCGGCGCCGTCAAGCACCTCGATCTTGTTCTTCTTCATCAGGAAGGCGACGCCCTTGGAGAGCTGGGCGGCGGCGGCCCGAGAGCGGGCCACCACCTTGCTGAAGTCGAACGACAGCCCCGTCGCGGTCAGGCCGTAGTCAGCGAGGTGCTGGACCGTCTCATAGACCTCGCCGGTCTTCAGCAGCGCCTTGGTCGGGATGCAGCCCCAGTTGAGGCAGACGCCGCCCAGGTTCTCCCGTTCGACGATGGCCGTCTTCATCCCGAGCTGGGCGCCGCGGATGGCGGCCACATAGCCGCCCGGCCCCGCGCCGATGACGATCAGGTCGAAGCTGTCGGCCATCCCGCCCGCCTCAGGCCCTGACCGGGGAGTGGTCGATGGCCAGCTCGCTGACGTGCATGGTCGGCCGGACGTCAGTGTAGTTCGCCATGTCGGCCTGGAGCTTGGCGTTGTGCGGCGCCAGGCTCGCCCCGAAGGCCTCCATGCTGTCGACCACGAACCGCACGGTGGCGTGCGGCGCATCGGGGCTCTCGCCCATCTCGACGGTGATCGAGCGGCAGTCGGCGCCAAGGGCGTCGGTGACCATCTTCATGTGGGTGTTCAGGTAGTAGTCCCGCTCGAACCGCTCACCGCCGCTCCGCGGATAGATCAGCGTCATGACTTTCATCGTCCTTCCTCCGTGGAGCTCAGACGATCATCGTCAGCGGGTCCTCCAGCAGGCCCTTGAAGGCCTGGAGGAACTTCGCCCCGGTGGCGCCGTCCACCACGCGGTGGTCGCAGGTGAGCGTGACGCTCATCACGGTCGCTACGGCGAGCTGCCCGCCCTTGACCACCGGCTGCGGTGTACCCGCCCCCACGCTCATGATGCAGCCCTGGGGCTCGTTGATGATGCTGTTGAAGCTCTTGATGCCGAACATCCCCAGGTTCGAGATGCTGAAGGTGCCGCCCTGGTACTCCTCGGGCTTCAGTTTCTTGGCGCGCGCCCGGGCGGCCAGGTCCTTGGCCTCTCGGGCGATCTGAGCCACGCCCTTGGTTTCGGCGGCGCGGATGATCGGGGTGATCAGGCCGGACAGCCCTCCGGGCTCAGCGTCGAGCGCCACGGCCATGGCGATGTCGGCGTGCTGGTGCAGCGCGATGCCCTCTGGCGAGTAGCTGGCGTTCGCCTCCGGCACCTGCGTCAAGGCGACCGCGACCGCCTTGATGACGAGGTCGTTGACGGAGACCTTCACGCCCTGCTTCTCAAGCATGCCGTTGATGCGGGCCCGCGCTTCGAGCAGCCGGTCGATCTCGAGATCGATGTTGAGCGGGAAGTGCGGCACGTCCCGGAAGCTGTCGCTCATGCGCCGCACGATGGTCCGGCGCATCCCGTCCAGGGGCACGAGCGTGTAGGAGCCGGGCGCGACGCCCATCTGCTCGAGCGTGCGAGGGGCGCGCGACTCAGCCTGGGCCGGGCCTGGCTGAGGCTGCGGGGGCGATACGGCGGCCGACTGGGCCACAGCCGCGGGCTGCGCCGCCTGGGTCAGGGGCGCCTGTCCTCGCGCGGCGTCGACGTCGCGCTTGATGATGCGGCCGTGCGGGCCCGAGCCCTTCAGCGATTTCAGGTCGATCCCGGCGGCCTGAGCCAGCCGCCGGGCAAGCGGCGACGCCGGCACGCGCTCACCTACGGCGACCTGGACGGGTGCGGCATGAGATTGGCCGGTCTCTCCCGCCGATTGTGATGGAGCGCCGGGCGGGGGCTCCGCCGCGGCGGGCGCGGGCGACGGACCGGTGGGCTCGGAGGGCGAAGGCGGCTCGGCCCCGGTGGCGCCGCGAGCGTGGGCCGTTGGCGCGACGGGCGTCTCGTCGTCGCCCGACAGCCGGGCGATCGGCGCATTGACCTTCACGCCCTCGGTGCCGGCTTCGACCAGGATCTCGGAGACGACCCCTTCGTCGCCGGCCTCGACCTCCATAGTCGCCTTGTCGGTTTCGATCTCGGCGATCACCTGGCCGGCCTCGACCTTGTCGCCGAGCTTCACCAGCCACTTGGCCACCGTGCCCTCCTCCATGGTGGGCGACAGGGCGGGCATCAGGATGTCGGTCATGGCGCCCCTTCTAGTACAGCCGGCCGCCATCGGGGACCGGGCGATCCGGGCCGATCAGCATCACCTGCCCGTCCGCATCGGGCACGCCCAAGGTCAGGACCTCCGACATGAAAGGTCCGATCTGGCGCGGCGCGAAGTTGACGACGGCGAGCACCTGGCGGCCCTCCAGGGTCTCCAGGGAATGGTTGGCGACGATCTGAGCCGAGGAGCGCTTGCGCCCGATCTCCGGCCCGAAGTCGATGGTCAGCTTGATCGCGGGCTTCCGCGCCTCCGGGAAGGCCTCCGCCTTCACCACCGTGCCGACGCGCACGTCCACCTTCAGGAAGTCGTCGAAGCTGATTTTCGGGGTGACGCTCACAACGGCTTCGCCTTCAGTTCCTCGCGCCATAGCGCCGCCGCCTCCTTCAGCGCCGTGCCGCGCGGCAGGGGCGATAGCTCCGGGTCGATGCGTTCGACTACCTCGAAGCTGAAGGCGGCCTCCCCATGCGCCTTCCAGGCTTCGACGATATCGGGGCGAGGGTAGGATTGCTGGCGCAAGGCGAACCACAGGCTGGTCTGGCGATTGTCGACGTTCGGGCTCTCGCCGACCCAGACCTCGCCGGAGGTTGAGCAGCGAACGGCGTAGACCCCGGCCTGGCTCTTGCGGTCCTTGTAGGCGGCCGTCGCAGCCTTCCGGTCGACCTTGCTCATGCGCTCACCGGTAACAGACCGCCTTGGCCGCCTTCACGATCTTCTCGACCGACGGCAGGGACAGCGCCTCCAGGTTCGCCGCGTACGGCAGCGGCACGTCCTCCTGGTGGACCCGCAACGGCGGCGCATCGAGATCGTCGAAGGCTTCCTCAGTCACCTTGGCGCAGACGTAGGCGCCCACGCCGAAGGGCCCCCAGCCCTCCTCCACCGTCACCAGCCGGTTCGTGCGGCGGACGCTCTCCACCACCGTGCCGTGATCCAGCGGGCGGATGGTGCGCAGGTCGACCACCTCGGCCTCGACGCCCTCCGCCGCCAGCGTCTCGGCGGCCTGCAGGGCGAAGCCGACCATCCGGCTGTAGGCGACGATGGTCACGTCCTTGCCCGGACGGCGCACCTTGGCCCGGCCGATCGGCAACACGTGGTCGACGCCTTCGGGCACGTCGAACTCGGTCCCGTAGAGCATCTCGTGCTCCAGGAAGACCACAGGGTTAGGATCGCGGATGGCGGCCTTCAGCAGCCCCTTCGCGTCCGCGGAGTCGTAGGGCGCGACCACCTTCAGTCCCGGCACATGACCGTACCAGGAGGCGTAGTCCTGGCTGTGCTGGGCGGCCACGCGGCTGGCCGCGCCGTTCGGCCCGCGGAACACGACGGGGCAGCGGATCTGCCCGCCGGACATGTACAGCGTCTTGGCGGCCGAGTTGATGATCTGATCGATCGCCTGCATGGCGAAGTTGAAGGTCATGAACTCGACGATGGGCTTCAGCCCCGCCATCGCCGCGCCGACGCCGAGCCCGGCGAAGCCGTGCTCGGTGATGGGCGTGTCCACCACCCGCTTTTCGCCGAACTCCTGCAGCAATTCGCGGCTGACCTTGTAGGCGCCCTGGTATTGAGCGACCTCCTCGCCGATCAGGAACACGTCCGGGTCCCGCCGCATCTCCTCGGCCATGGCGTCGCGCAGGGCGTCGCGGACGGTCTGCTTGACCAGGTTGGTCCCGGCCGGGATCTCCGGGTCGGGCGCGGGCGCCGCGGGCGCGACCGCCTGCGGCCCCTCCCCTTCGGGCCGGACCGGCTCGGAGTCGGGAGGCCGCTTCTCGGGATCCCCGGCGGCCTGCTCGTCCGCCCCAGGCTTGGCTATCGCGACGCCGGCGGCGGCGGGTTCCGCGCTGAGCGCGGAGATGGCCGGAGTGGCCGACGGCGCGGCGGTCGGCACGGCCTCCCCTTCCTCCTTCAGCCGAGCGATGGGCACGTTGACCTTGACGCCCTCGGTTCCGGCCTCGACGAGCAGGGCGTCCACGACGCCCTCGTCCACGGCCTCCACCTCCATCGTCGCCTTGTCGGTCTCGATCTCCGCGATCACCTGACCAGCGGAGACCGTGTCGCCCGGCTTCACCAGCCACTTGGCGAGCGTCCCCTCCTCCATGGTCGGGGATAGCGCCGGCATGAGGACGTCGGTCACGCCGCCTCCGTGTACACGTTGGTGTACAGCTCGCGCGGATCCGGCTCGGGGCTGGTGCGGGCGAATTCCGCCGCGTCGGCGACGATGCGCTTCACCTCCGCGTCGATCGCCTTAAGCGCGCCCTCGTCGGCGAAGCCGCGTTCCTCCAGCAGGACGCGGTGGTGGTCGATGGGGTCTCGGGTCTTGCGCACCTCGTCCACCTCGTCGCGGGTCCGGTACTTGGCCGGGTCGCTCATGGAGTGGCCGCGGTAGCGGTAGGTCTTCATCTCCAGAAGGAACGGGCCCTTGCCGCTGCGGGCGTGCTCGGCGGCCCGCGCGCCCGCGTCGCGCACGGCTAGGATGTCCATGCCGTCCACCTGCTCGCCCGGAATCTCGAACGAGACGCCGCGCTTGAAGAGCTCGGTCTCGGCCGAGGCCCGCTCCACCGAAGTGCCCATCGCGTACTGGTTGTTCTCGACCACGTAGACGACCGGCAGCTTCCACAGCTCGGCCATGTTGAAGCTCTCGTACACCTGCCCCTGATTGGCCGCGCCGTCGCCGAAGTAGGTGAAGCTGACGTTCCCGTTCTCGCGGTAGCGGTTGGCGAAGCCCAGGCCTGTTCCCAGGCTGACCTGCGCGCCCACGATGCCGTGGCCGCCGAAGAAGCCCGCCTCCACGCTGAACATGTGCATGGAGCCGCCCTTGCCCTTGGAGGAGCCCCCTGCACGGCCGGTCAGTTCGGCCATGACCTCGCGCGGATCCATGCCACAGGCCAGCATGTGGCCGTGGTCGCGGTACCCGGTGATGACCTGGTCGCCGGGGCGGGCGATGGACTGCATGCCCACCGCAATGGCCTCCTGGCCGATGTAGAGGTGGCAAAAGCCGCCGATCAGCCCCATGCCGTAGAGCTGTCCCGCCCGCTCTTCGAAGCGGCGGATCAGCAGCATGTCGCGATACCAGCGGAGCAGGTCGTCCCTGGACGGTTCGGCGCCGGAGATGTCGGCGCCCGGCGGGCGGGTCGCCTCCGCCGTCTTGGCCTTCGCCATGCGTTCCTTCCCTCGGGCCGTCGCCGGCCGGGGAAGTACCGCGCGTCAGCCTTGCCTGATGCGGATCACGTAGTCCCGCGGATCGGCGAAGCCAAGCAGGGATCGCGCCCGCTCCTCCAGGAGATCGGCAGAAAGATGATCGTCACGCAGCAGGCGAGCGCGCGACTCCAGGTCGTTGCGTTGGGCCGATACGAGCTTCAGCTCCGCCTGGCGCTGGGCCAGCAGATCGTTGCGCTTCTCCCAGCCGAGCAGGCCCTGCTCGCCGGTGAACGCCTGAAATCCGAAGTAAACGATCAGACCGGCGAAAAGCGCCGTCGGCAGGTAGGGGCGAAGGGCGGAGACCATGGCTTCAGACCTTGTCAGGGTTGAGGAAGTTTGGCTGAACGTAATTGACGGGCGGTTAAGCGCCCCCTGTCGCCGGCTCGTTTTCGCTTTCGATCCGCCTTCCCGCCGCCTTGACAGCAAAGAGCCTCGCCCCTACCTCCCTGCTGCGTTAGCACTCGGGGACGGCGGCTGCTAACGGCCGCGCCACGGGCTGCTCGCGAGCTGTTCACATCCTGGATTTCGGAGAAACCCACATGGCGTTCCGTCCGCTCGGCGACCGCGTGCTGGTCAAGCGCGTCGAAGAAGAAACCAAGACCCGCGGCGGGATCATCATCCCCGACACCGCCAAGGAGAAGCCGCAGGAAGGCGAAGTCATCGCAGTCGGCCCCGGCGCTCGCGATGAGCAGGGCAAGCGTGTCGAACCTGACGTGAAGACCGGCGACCGCATCCTGTTCGGCAAGTGGTCCGGCACCGAGGTCAAGGTCGACGGCGAAGACCTGCTGATCATGAAGGAGAGCGACATCCTCGGGATCGTCGACGCTCCCGCCAGCCTCTCGGCCGCCGCTTAAGCTTTTCAGCTAAACGCCCTAAACCCTTTCAGAAAGAGCTAGAGAACATGGCTGCTAAGCAAGTCCAATTCTCCACCGACGCGCGCGACCGCATGCTGCGCGGCGTCAACATCCTGGCCAACGCCGTGAAGGTCACCCTCGGTCCCAAGGGCCGCAACGTGGTGATTGAGAAGTCCTTCGGCGCCCCCCGCTCCACCAAGGACGGCGTGTCCGTGGCCAAGGAGATCGAACTCGAAGACAAGTTCGAGAACATGGGCGCCCAGATGATCCGGGAAGTGGCGTCCAAGACCAACGACAAGGCCGGCGACGGCACCACCACCGCCACGGTGCTGGCTCAGTCGATCGTTGTCGAAGGCCTCAAGAGCGTCGCCTCGGGCCGCAATCCGATGGACCTGAAGCGCGGCGTCGACAAAGCCGTCACCCGCGTCGTCGAAGAGATCAAGAACTCCTCGCGCAAGGTCACGACCAACGACGAGATCGCCCAAGTCGGCACCATCTCGGCGAACGGCGACAAGGACGTCGGCGCCATGATCGCCCAGGCGATGGAGAAGGTCGGCAACGAGGGCGTCATCACGGTTGAAGAAGCCAAGACCGCCGAGACCGAACTCGACGTCGTCGAAGGCATGCAGTTCGACCGGGGCTACCTGTCGCCGTACTTCATCACCAACGCCGACAAGATGGAGGCGACCCTCGAAGAGCCTCTGATCCTGCTGTTCGAAAAGAAGCTCTCCTCGCTCCAGGCGCTGCTGCCGATCCTGGAGTCGGTGGTGCAGTCGGGCCGTCCGCTGCTGATCATCGCCGAAGACGTGGAAGGCGAAGCGCTGGCGACCCTGGTGGTCAACAAGCTGCGGGGCGGCCTGCGGGTCGCGGCGGTGAAGGCTCCGGGCTTCGGCGATCGCCGCAAGGCCATGCTGGAGGACATCGCCATTCTGACCGGCGGTCAGGTGATCAGCGAAGACCTGGGCATCAAGCTCGAGAACGTCACCCTCGACATGCTCGGCAAGGCCAAGAAGGTCACCCTCACCAAGGACGACACGACTATCGTGGACGGCGCCGGCGAAAAGGACGGCATCGAAGGCCGCATCGCGCAGATCAAGCGTCAGATCGAGGACACCACCTCGGACTACGACAAGGAGAAGCTGCAAGAGCGTCTGGCCAAGCTGGCCGGCGGCGTTGCCGTGGTCCGCGTCGGCGGCTCGACCGAGATCGAGGTGAAGGAGAAGAAGGACCGCGTCGACGACGCCCTGAACGCCACCCGCGCGGCGGTTGAAGAAGGCATCGTCCCCGGCGGCGGCGTCGCTCTGCTGAAGGCGTCCAAGGTGCTTAACGGCTTCACCGGCGACAACGACGACCAGAACGCGGGCATCGCCATCGTGCGCCGCGCGCTTCAGTCGCCGATCCGCCAGATCGCCGAGAACGCCGGCGTGGAAGGCTCCATCGTCGTCGGCCGCGTGCTGGACAACGAGTCGCCGACCTTCGGGTTCAACGCCCAGACGGAAGAGTACGTCGACCTGGTGCAGGCCGGCGTGATCGACCCGGCGAAGGTCGTGCGAACGGCTCTGCAGGACGCGGCCTCCGTGGCCGGCATCCTGCTGACCACCGAGGCGGCGGTCGCCGACGCCCCGAAGAAGAACGCGGGCGGCGCCGGCGGCGGCATGCCCGGCGGCGGCATGGGCGGCATGGGCGACATGGACTTCTGATCCAGTCGTACTTGCTCTAGACAACAGGAAGGCCTGGGAGGCGACTCCCGGGCCTTTTCTGTCACGCTCAGCCGGCGGGCTGCTCCATCAGGAAGGCGTTCAGCTTGTTCCCATCCGGGTCGCGGAAATAGCCGGCGTAGAAGCCCTCCCCCCGCGGCCCCGGCGGGCCCTCGTCCGTGCCGCCGTTGGCCAGCGCCGTTCGATAGATCTTGTCCACGTGCTCGCGGCTCTTCGCCTCGAAGGCCACCATCACGCCGTTGCCCACCGTCGCGGGGTTCCCGTCGAAGGGCTTGGTCAGTCCGATGCCCGCCGCTCCGCCCGGCGCGCCCCAGGCGATCGCGCCGGGCCACTCCATCATCCGTTCCACCCCGAGCACCGCGGCGATGGCGTCGTAGAACTTCGCCCCACGCTCCAGGTCGTTGGTGCCGAGCGTCACGTATCCGATCATGAGGACCTCCCTCCCTCTTGTCCGGCCCACAGGCTCACACGAACAAATCAGGAACGCAAGATCACGGGCTGGAACTTTCCTATTCAGGCGGGGGTCATCACGAGCCTGCGACGGAGTTCGCCCACGCCGGCGTTGAAGCTTCGCCTCCCCTCCCCGGAGATCGTTCCCGTGCGTACAGTCCTGCCTGCCGCCGTGCTGCTGCTCGCCACGGTCTGCCCCGCTGCGGTGCTCGCTCAGGCCGCGCCTCAGCGGGCGCCAACGTCCTCCGCGCCGGAAACGCCTGAGGAGGTCTCCCCAGAGGCGGCGGTCGGCGGCGAGGACCCATACGAGGTCGAGGAGCTGGTGGTCACGGCCGAGCGCGATCGGGCGGCGGCGGAGGTGGGCGACATCGTCCCTGAGGTGCAGTTGAACCCGGCCGAGATCCGCGCGACCGGAGCCGGGAGCCTGGCCGAGCTGCTGGAGGCCATCGCCCCACAGGTGCAGAGTGGGCGCGGTCGGGGCGGCGAACGTCCGGTGATCCTGCTGAACGGGCGACGCATCACCGGCTTTCGCGAGATACAGGGCCTGCCGCCCGAAGCCATCGAACGCGTGGACATCCTGCCTGAGGAAGCCGCGCTCCGGTACGGCTTCAGGCCCGACCAGCGGGTCGTGAACTTCGTCCTGCGCCCACGCTTTCGGGCGACCACGGTGCAGCTTGAAGCGGGCGCGCCGACGGCGGGCGGCCGGGCGGAGAGCGAGGTGGACCTCAACGTCCTGCGCCTGAACCGCACCGGGCGGTGGACCGTGGACTTCGAGAACGAGCAGGGATCGAGCCTGCTGGAGAGCGAGCGGGACCTGTCGGCGCCCGCGGCCGGACCCGACACCCGCCCATTCCGCACCCTGCTCCCGACCACCCGGGAGACCACCGCGAACGGCTCGATCAACCGCGTCTTCGAGGACATATCTGCAACGGTGAACGCCAGCGTGAGCGACACCGAAAGTCGGAGCCTCTTCGGCCTGAGCGGCGACGGAGGCCCCTCTATATTGAAACGCGAGTCGGACAGCCGCACGGGCCGGATCGGTGCGGCGCTGAACGGCGACGTGGCGGACTGGCGCTGGTCGCTGACCGGCGGCTACGATCACGCTCGCACCGAGACCATCACCGACTCTCGCAGGGGCGCCGCCTCCGCCGAGCGCGACCGGGGCGAGTCGGTGAACCAATCCGCCAACGCCGAACTGGTGCTCAACGGCACGCCGTTCAGCGCACCGGCCGGCGAGATCTCGACGACGATCCGAGCCACCGCCGAAACGCGCCGGTTCGAAAGCCAAGCGCGCCGGGCGGGCGTCATCAGCGAGGGCGACCTCGGCCGCGACCGCGGCGCCCTGCAGACCAGCCTCGACGTGCCCATCGCATCCCTCCGGGCCGGCGTGCTGGAGCCGCTGCGCGATCTGTCGGCGAACCTGAACCTGGAAGTGGAGCAGCTGTCGGACTTCGGCACGCTGCGGACGATCGGCGGCGGGCTCACCTGGTCGCCGATCGACCGCGTGCAGCTGATCGCCTCCTACACCGACGAGGACGGCGCCCCCACCGTCCAGCAGCTCGGCGATCCGGTGCTGCTCACGCCCGGCGCCCAGGTGTTCGACTTCCGCACCGGCCAGACCGTGGAGGTGAACCGGCTAGACGGCGGCAATCCGGGCCTGCTCGCCGACAGTCGAACCGTCAGCAAGCTGGGCGTGACCTGGCGGCCGCGGGGCGAGAACGACCTGTCCCTGACCGCCAACTACGTCCGCACAAGGATCAACGACCCGATCTCGACCCTGCCCTCTACCACCCCTGAGATCGAAGCCGCATTCCCCGAGCGCTTCGTCCGCGACGCCTCGGGCCGACTGCTGCAGATCGACGTGCGGCCCCTGAACTTCCAGCGCTCCGACCGGGAGGAGCTCCGTTACGGGTTCAACTGGTCCAAGCGATTGGGACCCGAACCGCCGGCCCGCGGCGCGGGCTTCCCCCGCCCGGGAGCACAGGCTGGTTCCAGGGGCGGCCCGGTCGGGGGCGCTGGTCCCCGACAGGGCGGAGGCGGCCGGGGCTTTGGCGGCGGTGGCGGCTTCGGGGGGCCACCAGGGCAGGGCCGGTTGCAGGTGGCGCTGTATCACACCATCCGACTGAAAGACTCGATCCTGATCCGCCAGGGCGTGCCCGAGCTGGACCTGCTGAACGGCTCGGGCGGGGGCTCCCGGGGCGGCCGACCCGAGCACGAGCTGCAGCTGCAGACCAGCGTCTTTCGGAGCGGCTTCGGCGCCCGGCTCGATGCGAACTGGCGGGCGTCCACCTTCGTCAACGGCGGTCCCGGATTCGGTTCGGAGCGGCTGGACTTCTCCGACCTCACAATCGTCAAGCTGCGGCTCTTCGCCGACCTGAACCAGCGACGCGACTGGGTCAGGCGCTACCCCTGGCTCCGCGGCGCGCGCGTGAACCTGTCCGTCGACAACCTCTTCGACGACCGCATCGAGGTGCGGAACGAGACGGGCGTGATCCCGCTCAGCTACGAAGCGGACCGGCTCGACCCCGAGGGTCGCGTGATCAGGATCGGCGTGCGCAAACTCTTCTTCACCCCGCCCAATCGTGCGCGGCGGGCCGACGGCGGTCCCTCCGCACCAGCGGGGCCGGAGTCGCCGGGTTCAGCAGTTCCAGCGCTTCCGCCCGCGAGCTAAGGCCGCTTCAGTCCCGGTTGGGCTGGCCGGCCGCCGCGGCGTTCGCGTCGCGAGCTTCATCGGCCGCCTCCGCCTCTGCAGTGTCCCCCGCCTGCCGGACATCCTCGCCCACGTCGGCGGCCGCGTTCCGAGTGGACTGGGCGGCTTCGTCGGTCGCGTTGTCTATAGCGCGGCCGGCGGCCGCCACGTCCTCGTCGACCGCGTCCACCGCAGCCTTGCCCGTGTCCCCTATCGCGTCAGCCGCCTGAGCCGCTTCTGAACCGACACGCTCCGCCTCCTGCTCCGAGCAGGCCGTCAGGGCCGCTCCGGAGAGCAACAGCGCGATGGCGAGCGCGGAGGTTCGAGCGGTCATGGGCCTAAGTCTCCTGGAGCAGGTTCAGAGCCGGCGACGTTGCACCCGCCCCGACGGTGGATGTCAGTCGCGGTCCGGGGCGCCCGCAGCCGCCGCGTTGGCGTCCCGGGCTTCGTCGGCCGCTTCGGCCTGGGCGGCGGTCCCCGCCTGGTTCGCGTCTTCGCGCACGTCGGCCGTCGCATCGCGCGCGCCCTCCGCCACGTTCGACGCCGCCTCGCGCGTCTCCTGGGCCGCCTCGCCAGCCGCGTTCTCGATGGCGTTCCCCGCCTGCGCCGCTTCTTCCTGGATTTCGGCGCCGGCGGCGGCGGTGTTCGCCTCGGCCGCCTCTTCCTCCCGCTCGGTGCAGGCGGTCAGCGAGGTCCCGCCCAGCAGCAGAGCGGCGGCGAGACCCAGGACGGGCGCGCGGAAGTTCATGAGGGCATCTCCGATCTTGCCAAATGATGGCCGCCAGAGAACTCGCGATCTACGGCCAAGGTTCCAGAGCGCCTTGGATGGTCGCCTGGTCAGGCCGTCTGCGTGGTGGTCCGCACGGACCGACGCCCGCGGACGCTCTCCTCCTCCGGTCGGTTCAGCCGCTCGCGCACCTCGTCGCGCTTCTCGTGGATGGAGGCGATCACGAGCCCCATCGGCACGCCCACATCGACCAGGGTGTTCTCGGCGAGCTGCAGGCCGGCCTCGAAGGTCTCAGGCACCGCGTCGGTCGCGCCGCACTCGTAGAGGCGATGGGCATGATCCTCGTCGCGTGCGCGGGCCACGATGGTCAGGTCGGGGCGCAGCCGCCGCGCCAGCTCGACGACCCGCTCCGCCGCCCCGGGCTCGTCCAGGGTCACGACGAGGCCCGCCGCCGAGTGCAGGCCGGAGTGGGCCAGCAGCTCCGGTCGTCCCGCGTCCCCGAACCAGACCGGGGCGCCTTCCCGGCGTTGCGTCCGCACGCGGTCGATGTCGCTGTCCAGCGCGGTGACGTCGATGTCGTGCCGGCCCAGCATGTCGGCGACCAGTCGTCCAACCCGGCCATAACCCACTACGATCACCCGGGGTCGCCCTGGCGTGGGCGCCGGCGGCGCTTCGCTGTCCACGTCGATCACCAGGCCGATCCGCGAGCCGATGGCGGCCAGAAGCGGGATGAGGAACATCGAGAGGGTCACCGCGACCAGCACCACGGCCGCGAGCGAGGGCTCCAGCAACCGAGCGCCCGTGGCTTGATCCAGGATGACGAAGGCGAACTCCCCCGCCGGGGCCAGCACCAGCGCGGCCTCTGCGGCGGGGCCGCGCGGGACCCGGAAGAGCCGCGCCACCGCGTACACCAGCGCCGCCTTGCCGAGCACCAGCAGGGCGACGATGGCCAGCACCGGGCCCGGCCGCGACAGCGCCAGCGGCAGGTCCAAGCCGATTCCGACCGAGACGAAGAAGAGGCCGAGCAGCAGCCCTCGGAAGGGCTCGACCATCGCCTCCGCCGCGCGCCGGTACTCGGTGCCGGCGAGCATCAGCCCGGCGATAAGCGCCCCCAGCGCCATGGAGACGCCGGCGGCGGCCGCCGTCAGGCTGGCCGCCATGACGAGCAGCAGGCAGGCGGCGAGAAAGAGCTCGCCCGAGCGGGACTTGGCGACCGAGTGCATCAGGGGCTTCAAAGTCAGCCGCAAGGCCAGCGCCAGGGCCAGAAGCACGGCGCCTTTCCCGACGAGCGCCACGGCCGCATCGGCGAGGTCTCCGCCGCGCCCGGCCAGGGCGAGGCCGATCAGGATCGGGGCGACCGCCAAATCCTGAAGAAGCAGCACGGCGAAGGCGGCCTGCCCTGCCGCACCCGCCGCCCGGTTCTTGGCTTGCAACACGGGCATGACGATGGCCGTGGAGGACAGCGCCAGGGCGGCGCCGAGGACCAGGGCCGCCGGCGCAGGCAGTCCCATGACGGCGGCCGTCCCGGCGACGGCGGCGGCGCAGAGCAGCACCTGCGCGCCCCCAAGGCCGAAGACCAGGGTCCGCAACGCCTTCAGCCGCTCGAACGACAGCTCCAGGCCGATCATGAACAGCAGGAACACGACGCCGAATTCGGCGACCACCGCGATGTCCTCGTCGCCCTGCACGGTCACTGCGGCGAAGGCGGGCCAACGCTCGGCGAGCAGGCCCAGACCGTAAGGCCCGATGGCCACGCCCGCGAGCAGGAAGCCGAGAATCGGGCTGACCCGCAGGCGATGGAACACCGGCACGACCACGCCGGCCGCAGCCAGGAACAGCACCGCTTCCTTGTAGTTCGCCGGATCCGCGTCGACCGCCATGACGCCGGTGAACTTAGCTGAACGCCTCCGGCTTGCAGCCCCCGAAACGCTGAGCGGGCCTGTTTCCGAGCTTACAACCGGCCACGAAGCACCGCCCAGAGCAGGCGGAGGCGCCGCACCAGCTCCCCCTGCGGGCCGGCGTCGAGCACGCCGTGCGCGACGGCCGGGAAAGCCTGCGCCGAGAGCCGCCGGGCGGCGGCCTGGGCCTCCGGATCGGCGGCGCCGCGCCAAACGCGGCCTGCGGCGCGCGCGGCGAGGCGATCGACCTCGGGGTCAAGCACCAGAGCCGCGGCCTCGGCGATCGCGCCCGCAGCCTCCCCGGCTCTACCGTCCAGCCAGGCGTCCACAGCCGATTCCAAAGGTTCGCGCGGCAGTCGCCGACGGGCCACCGCCGCAGCCAGGGCCTGGGCTGTAGGATGGCGTCGGATCGCGCGGCCTTCGTAGATCTCGTCCAGGACCTCGCGCCACCACGTCAGGCGGATCTCGGCGAGGAGCGGGTTGCTGGTCACGCGCCCCGCGCGCGCCAGCTCGCCGTCGAAACTGTAGAGCGCCAGCACGTCGGCGCGGCGCTCTGGGTCGGCGATGAAGCGGCTGGACAGCCAGCGGTCCGGATCGGTGCGCCGGACCGCGGCGTCCAGCTCGTCGGCGGGTTCGCTCAGCCGCCCGCCGTGATGGTCTGGTGCATGGCCATGGTGACCAGCATCGGGAAGCTGAGCAGCAGGTTGGTCCGCGAGAACAGCATGGCGGTCCGGCCGGCCTTCGCCTTAGCGTCCGCGTCGGCGTCCACGCCGATGCCCAGGGCGATCTTCTGGTTCGGCCAGATGAAGACCCAGACGTTGATGGCCATGATGATGGCCAGCCACATGCCGATCCCGATCAGGGTGTTGGCGCGGTTCGCAAACCCGTTGGCCGCGTCGAGCGCCAAGGCGTCCACGAGGTAACCGCGCTGGGCCGCCAGCACGATCCCGGCCAGCACGGTGAGGAGCGCCGCCCAGCGAAACCAGAACAGCGCTTCGGGCGCGATGTACTTGGAGACGGCCGGCTTCAATTCGGCGGGGATGTCCGGCATCTTCCGGATTTGGACGAAGTTGAAGTACCAAAGCAGGCCGATCCACAGGATCCCGAACACCACGTGGAACCAGCGGACCACCGCCTGCCAGTAGATCGTGTTCAGTCCCACGCCCGTGTTCTGGCTCCAGTGCACGCCGTAGACGTAGATCAGCACCGCCGACAGCAGCAGGCTCAAGATCACGGTGTTGCGAAAGTTCGCCAGCAGCTTGCTCATCGACCCAGGTCTCCCGATCCCAAGGCCGGAAGCATAGGACCGTTCGGCGGGCCTTGTGAAGCTAGACCGCGATCAGCGCCGCGGCGATCCGGCGACCCTCGCCCGCCAGGTAGTTGTAGAGCCGGCAGGCGACCGCGGTGTCCATGAACTCCAGCCCCACCCCGGCCGCTTGCAGCGTCTGGCGGACCGACCGGGGCGGAAGCGCCTGGCTGCTCCCGGTCCCCAGCAGCACGAACTCGGCCGCGCCGCGCTCGGCGAGCACCTGGGTCAGGTGCTCGGGGCCGAGCTCGGCCATGCTCGTGACGGCCCAGGGACGGACAACGTCGTCCAGGATCAACACCGAGCCCTCATGGCGGACGCCGGCGATGCGGAAACCCCGGTCCCCAAGAGCGTCGATCGAGGGCGGCTGGCGCAAGCCGCTCAGGGCCGAGCCACCGCGGCGGTCCGGCTCGGCGGCGGCGCAGACTCGCCCGGCTCGCCCCGCTTGACCCCCAGCATCGTGAGCAGCGGGGCCGAGATGTACACCGACGAGTAGGTGCCCACCACGATCCCGAAGATCATCGAGACGGAGAACGCGAACAGCGCCTCTCCCCCGAAGAACGCCAGCACAACCAGGGCCATGATGCCCGTCGCCCCGGTGATGATCGTCCGTGACAGGGTCTCGTTCAGCGACAGGTCGATGACCTCGGCGAGCGGCATGCGCTTGAACTTGCGCAGGTTCTCCCGGACCCGATCGAGCGTGACGATCTTGTCGTTGATGGAGTAGCCGATGATGGTCAGGATCGCGGCGATCGAGGTCAGCGTGAACTCCATGCGCGTCACGGCGAAGAGGCCGAACGTCAGGATCACGTCGTGGGTGAGGGCCGCGATCGCGGCCGCGCCGAAGGTCAGTCCGAAGCGGAACCAGACATAGACCAGGACCAGTACTGTGGCCGCCAGCAGGGCGAGCACGCCGCTCCACAGCAACTCGCCCGACACCCGCGGCCCCACCACTTCGGTGCGGCTGAACTTCGCGCCTCCGATCGCCTGGCTGAGGCGTTCCTTCACCGCGCCGACGGCTTGAGTGGGGTTTTGACCCGCAGGAGTCTCGAAGCGGACCAGCGCTTCGGTCGGCGCGCCGAAAGCCTGCACCTGCACGTCCCCAAGCCCCTGCGCGTTCAGTGCGGAGCGGATGGCGCCCACATCGGCCGGCCTCGGGGCGGTGGAGAGCTCCAGCACCGTCCCGCCGCGGAAGTCGACGCCGCAGTTCAGGCCGCCGCACGGGGGGCGGAGCGGAAAAAGGGTCGCGACCAAGGACCCGACGCAGAGCAGCACCGCCAGGCCGCCCAGCACCTTGGCCGGACGCACGAAGCGGAAGCTCGTCTTTTGGGGCAGGATCTTGATCAGCGGCCAACGCATGGGCCGGACCCCGTCGGCGATCGGCAGGGTTTTGGGTCGGGCGGTCTTGAACCACCACGCCAGAAGCACCTGCGTGATCATGACGGCGGTGAACACGCTGGTGAACACGCCGATGAAGAGGGTCCAGGCGAACCCCTTCACCGGTCCCGCGCCTAGGGCGAACATGATCGCGGCGACGCCCAGGTGGGTGATGTTCGCATCGAAGATGGTGATGGTCGCCCGGTTGAAGCCGGCGTCCATGGCGGCGATCACGCCGCGCCCCGCGCGCGCCTCGTCTCGCATCCGCTCGTAGATCAACACGTTGGCGTCTACGGCGACCGCGAGCGTCAGGATCAGGCCGGCGATGCCGGGCAAGGTCAGTGACGCGCCGGTCAGGCTCATGGCCGCCACGATCAGCAGCCCGTTCACTGTCAGCGCGATCAGGGCGATCCCGCCGAACAGCAGGCCGTAGACCGCCACCATGAAGATAAGCACCAGGACCAAGCCCAGCACGGTGGAGATCAGACCCGCGTCGATGGCGTCCTGCCCGAGCTCGGCCCCGACTGTCCGCTGCTCCTCGACCGTCAGCGGCGCCGGCAGGGCGCCGGCCCGCAGCAGACCCGCCAGCTCGGCGGCCGCCTCCTGGGTGAAGCCGCCGGTGATCTGACCCGAGCCGCCGGTGATCGGCTCGATGATCTGCGGCGCGCTGATCACCTTCTCATCGAGGATGATGGCGAAGCGCTTGCCGACGTTCTCGCCGCTCGTGGCCTGTCCGAAGCGCCGGGCGCCCGGACCGTCGAAGCGGAAGTCGATGGCGGGCTTCTGCGTCTGGTCGAAACCGACCTGGGCGTCCACCAGGTTCTCGCCCGAGACGAGCACGCGCCGCTTCACCAGCACGAACGGCTCGCCCGGATTGTCGGGCTGGGGCAGCAGCACCGAGCCGGGGGGCGTTCGCCCCGCCTGGGCCTCGGCGGCCGAGGCCGTGTCATCGACCATCTGGAAGGTCAGCTTGGCGGTCTGTCCGATGACCCGCTTCAGCTGCTCAGGATCGCTCTCGCCAGGCGCCTGAACGACGATCCGCGTGCGTCCCTGGCGCGCGATGGACGGCTCGCGCGTGCCGAGCTCGTCGACGCGTCGACGGATGATCTCGATGGACTGCTCGACCGCCTGCTGCTCGGCCTGGGCCAGCGCCTCCTCCGACAGGGTGGCGGTCAGCGTCTGGTCCCCGCCCCCGGCCACGCTCAGGGTCCGCACGCCGGTCGTTCCAGGCGCGCCTAGCCGGTTCAGCGCCTCGCGGGCGCGCTCCACCTGGCCAGGATCGGTGATGCGGACCGAGACGGTGGACCCGCGCAGCGCCAGCCCGGTGTAGGCGATGCGCTCGCTGCGGAGCGTGGACCGCACGTCCTCGAGCAGGTTGCTCAGGCGCTCCTTGCGCAGCGCAGCGACGTCGACGTCCAGCAGCAGATAGGATCCGCCCTGCAGGTCCAGCCCCAGGTTCAGGCGCTGCTGCAGGACTCCCGGAAGGCGCTGCACGGTGGAGGCCGGCAGCATGTTGGGCAGGGTGAACAGCACGCCCACCAGCACCGAGAGTGCGACGAGGATGATCTTCCAGCGGGCGAGCTGCAGCATCGGGGTGGGGCTTAGGTCAGCGCTTGTCGTTCGCCGGCGCAGGGATGGTCTTCGCCTTCACCTCGCCGATCATGGCCTTCACCACGCGGACGTTGGTGTTGGGGGCGACCTCGACCTGAACCTCCTGGTTCTCAACGCGAGTGACCTTGCCGATCATGCCGTTCGAGAGGACCACCTCGTCTCCGCGCTTGACGGCGGCGATCATGGCCTGGTGCTTCTTCATCCGCGTCTGCTGGGGCCGGATCAGCAGGAAGTAGAACAGGACGAACAGCGCCAGAAGCGGCAGGATCTGGATCAGGATGGCCTGCATGCCGCCGCCGGCGGCGGCGTCAGCCGTCTGGGCGAAGGCCGGGGTCGCGAACATCGAAGGCGCCTCGTGAAGGGGAACGGAGCCGGGCGAGGCGGTTTTGCGCAGGCCGGCTGAATCGGCGCGGAACCTAGGCGGCGCACGCCGCTATTGCAACGGAAGGGCCTGAGGCTAAACGGCCCTGTGATCGACGCCGAAGCCGCCGCCCTGCTCGCCCGGATCGCCGACGCCCTGGAGCGGCTCGCGCCGGCGCGAGCCGCGGCGCCGGACTTCAGCATGGCGCAGGTGTTCCGGCACGACGCGGCGCAGGCGCGCTTCGTGCCGGCTCCGGACTTCCCGCTGCCGTTGGAGCTGCTGGTCGGGGTCGAGCGGCAGAAGCGAACTGTGGTGGCGACGCTCGAGCGGTTCTCGGGCGGTTTGCCGGTGAACCACGTGCTCCTCTGGGGCGCCCGGGGGACGGGAAAGAGCTCTCTGCTGAAGGCCGCCTTCGCCCAGGTGGCGGCGGGCTCGCCGGCCCTGCGGCTCGTGGAGGTGGATCGCGACGAGATCGCCGCCCTCCCGGCGCTCTTCGACCTCTTGCGCGGCCGGCCGGAGCGCTTCGTGGTGCTCTGCGACGACCTCTCGTTCGAGGAAGGCGCGGCGGCCGCGAAGGCCCTGAAGTCCGCGCTGGAAGGCGGCGTCTCGGGTCCGCCCGGCAACGTGCTCTTCGTGGCCACCAGCAACCGCCGTCACCTCATGCCCCGCGGCCACGCCGAAGGCGCCGGCGCCCTCCGCGCGGCCGAGGACGCGGAGGAGGAAGTCTCGGTCAGCGACCGCTTCGGCCTCTGGCTCGGCTTTCCCGCCATGGACCAGAGCGCCTACCTGGCCGCCGTGCGGGCGTACGCCGACCGGTTCGGCTTACAGACTGCGGAGCTCGACCGCCGCGCGCTGCAGTGGTCGCAGATGCGCGGCGGACGCTCGGGCCGGGTCGCCTGGCAGTTCGTTCAGGAACTCGCGGGCGAGCAAGGCGTGCGGCTGGACGCGAATACCTGACGGACGCACCGGGCGATTGCGTTCCGGCAATGTTTGCGGTCACTCTCTGTTCGTCGGCGAAAGGCGCCGACGGGGGACAAGCCGATGAAGACTGTGATCGCCGCGGGCGGCGCCGCTCTGGCGTTGCTCGGAGCAAGCGCCGCCTCAACTCAATCGCGGGGGCCGAGCGTGAGCCTGCCCTACACGCAGGGCCCGGTCTGGACGTACTCCTACATCGACGTGAAGCCCGGCCAGTTCGAGGCCTACATGACCTACCTGTCCGGCAATTGGCGCCGCGCCCAGGAGGCGGCCAAAAAGAGCGGCGACCTGATGGACTACAAGGTGCTGGTGGTGGACTCGCCCCGGGCCGGCGAGCCGGACATCATTCTGGCCAGCCAGTGGAAGAACATGGCCGTGTTCGACCGCTCCCTGGAAGAAGTCCAGGCGGAGAGCCTGGCGGCCACCAGCCAGACCCAGCAGCAGGCGACGCGCGGGCAGATGGACCGCGAGGCCATGCGCAGCAACATCGGCGAGATGATGGTCCGCGAACTGCGGTTCAAATAGGCGGCGGGCCGCTCACCGCGGCAGGAGCAGCAGCGGGTCGACGGGCCGGGCCTTGTCCTTGGGCGTAGGCGCGTAGCGGATCTCGAAGTGCAGTTGCGGCTGGCTGACACCGCCGGTCGCCCCGGCCTCGCCGATGACGAAGCCCTGCGCGACCTGCTGCTGGTTCTTGACCAGAATGCGCGACAGGTGCGCGTAGGCCGTGACGAAGCCGTCGGGGTGTTTGACCAGCACCAGGTTGCCGAAGCCCGGCACCTGGTCGCCGGCGTAGACCACCTCCCCGCCCGCTGACGCTTTCACCGAGGCGCCTTCCGGCGCGGCGATGTTGACGCCGTCGTTGCGCTGGCCGGTCCCCTTGGGCCCGAACTCCGACAGCACCTGACCCCGCAGCGGCCACAGGAACTTGCCCCGGCCGACCTCGGCGACGTCGGTCGGCTGGGGCGTGGCCGAGGGCGTGGGCAGCAGCGGCGGTGTTCCCGGCTGCGCGCCGGCTGCCTGCGCCGGCCGCGGGCTCACGGCGGTCGCGCCGGTCACTCGGCCCGTCGCCCCGGCTTGGGGGCCCCCGTCGCGCGCCGACAACGGCAGCGCCAGGCGCTGCCCCGTCTGCACCCGCGCGTCGAACGCGATGTCGTTGGCCGTGGCGAGGGCCGATGGGGTCACGCCGAACCGCCGCGCCACGCCGAACAAGGTGTCGCCGGCGGCGATCGTATATCGGCCGCCGCCCACCGCCACCGAGGGGGTCGTCGCCGGCCGGGACGGCTGGGCGGTCACGGGCGGCAAGGTCGAACCGCTGACCGGAGGCACGGGGACGGCGCGCGGCGCCGGGTCGGCGGGGGGCCGAGCCGGCGGGTTCGGGATGGGCTGCATGGTGCCCGGCGCGCCGGCGGGCGGCTGGGTCCCGAGGGGGCCCGGGCGCACCGGGTAGCGGGGCTGCGGCGCGGCGCAGGCGGCGAGGACGGCGCAGGCGGCCGCCGCCGGAAGGAGACGCTGGACTCGGATCATGGGTCCTCCCGGTATGGACGGGGGAAGGTGGCGAGCGTGTGGCGACGGCGCCGTCAGAGCTCCTTCGCCACGCCGTCGAGCAGCGGCACGAAGCGGACGTCGCCGAGGGCCTCCCTAGCGACGTCTCCGCCTGAACCGAGGGTGTACCGATTGAGCGACTGCACCGCGCCCTTGCCGACCGGCGCCACGAGGATCCCGCCGGGCTTCAGCTGCTGGAGCAGGCGCGTCGGCTCGCCTGGCGCGGCCGCCGTGACCATGATGCGGTCGAAGGGCGCCTGCTCGGGCCAGCCTTCCCCGCCGTCGCCGAAGCGGGTCACCACGTTCAGCAGGCCCAGCTTGCGGAAGCGCTCCTCCGCTTCGGCCATCAGTGTCTTGTATCGCTCCACGGTGTAGACGAGCCGGGCCAGCTTCGCGAGGACGGCCGTCTGATAGCCGGACCCGGTGCCGATCTCGAGCACCCGGTGACGCGGCTCGAGCCGCAGCGCCTCCGTCATCATGCCTACGATCAGCGGCTGGCTGATGGTCTGCCCGCAGGCGATCGGCAGCGCCGAGTCCTCCCACGCCCGCTCTTGCCACAAGTCCGGCACGAACAGGTCCCGGGGCGTGTGCTCCATCACGTTCAGCACCTTGGGGTCGGCGACCCCGCCCTGGCGCAGGCTCAGGATAAGGCGGGCGCGGAACTCGGCGTCGTTCGGGGCGACGGTCATGCGGAGACAGGCTTCAGCTTGGGGGGCGCCCCGCCCACGACGCCCTTCAGCGCGTGAATGGTGTCGGCGTGGGTCAGGTCGATGTGCAGCGGCGTGACGCTGATGCGTCCGGCGTAGATGGCGGCCAGATCGGTGCCCTCGGCGGGCTTGGACGGCGTGCCCAGGAACCCCATCCAGTAGTAGTCACGCCCACGCAGGTCGGTCCGGCGCACCGCGTGCAGCTGGTGCTGGTCGCGGAAGCCCTGGCGCGTCACCTCCACCTCGCTCACCGCCTCGGGCGGAGCGTCCGGGAAGTTCAGGTTCATCACCACGTCGCCGGGCCAGCGGCTCTGCAGCAGCTGCTGGATCAGCCCGGGCGCGAAGTGTTCCGCCGTCTCCCACAAGGGCCGGTGGTGCTCCTCCCAGTGGGTCAGCGCCTGGCTCAGCGCGACCGAGGGGATGCCCAGCGCCATCCCCTGCAACGCGCCGGCCACCGTGCCGGAGAAGGTGACGTCCTCGGCGATGTTCTGGCCTCGATTCACTCCCGACAGCACCAGGTCGGGGGGCGAGGGCATCAGATCGTTGACCCCCAGCAGCACGCAGTCGGTCGGCGTCCCCGCCACGGCCCAGTCCTTGGGTCCAAGCTGGCGCACGCGCAGGGGTTCGGCCAGCGTCAGCGCCCGTGAAGCGCCCGATTGCTCGGTCTCCGGCGCGCACGTCCAAACGTCCTCCGACAGCGCCGCCGCGATCCGCTTCAGCGCCGCGAACCCCTCGGCGTGAAAGCCGTCATCGTTGGTGAGGAGGATGCGCATGGGTCAGGCGGCAGGCAGTAGGCAGCAGGCAGCAGGGCGCCCATTGCGTGTCGATTTCAGCGGGCGAGCTTCAACGCAGCGGGGGCAAGCTTGATCCTGCTGCCTGCTGACTGCTGCCTGCTGCCTCACTGGGCGGCCCCGATGTGGGTCAGGCCGCCCATATAGCCCTGAAGGACCTGAGGGACGGCGATGCGCCCGCCCTCGTCCTGGTAGTTCTCCATCAGGGCCACCAGCGTCCGCCCGACCGCCAGCCCCGAGCCGTTCAGCGTGTGCACGAACCGCGTTCCTTTCCCGCCCGCCGGCTTGCACCGCGCGTCCATGCGGCGGGCCTGGAAATCCCCGCAGTTGGAGCAGGAGCTGATCTCCCGGTAGCGGCCCTCCGACGGCAGCCAGACCTCCAGGTCGTAGGTCTTGCGCGCCGAGAACCCCATGTCCCCCGTGCAAAGCAGCATGGTCCGGAACGGCAGATCCAATCGCTTCAGCACGGCTTCGGCGCAGGACACCATGCGGTCGTGCTCTTCGTCCGACGCTTCCGGCGTCGTGATGGAGACGAGCTCCACCTTGTAGAACTGGTGCTGGCGGATCATCCCCCGCGTATCCCTCCCGGACGCTCCGGCCTCCGACCGAAAGCACGGCGTCAGCGCGGTCACCCGCATGGGCAGCTCAGCCTCGTCGGTGATCTGCTCCCGCACGAGGTTGGTTAGCGACACCTCGGCGGTCGGAATCAGCCAGAGGTCCTCCTCCGTCTCCGCCCGGTCGATCAGCTCGAAGATCAGATCGGCCGCGCTCTTCTCGCGACGCGACTGAAGCGCCTCGTCCAAGCCCATGAGAGCCTTGCGCAAAAGCCGCTCCCGCTCGCTCATCCGGGCGGCCGTGAACTGGTCCTCGTAGAACTTGGGCAGCTGCCCGGTGCCGAACATCGCGTGGTCCCGCACCAGCAGCGGCGGCGACACCTCCGTGTACCCGTGCTCGCGGGTCTGAATGTCCAGCATGAACTGCCCGAGCGCCCGCTCCAGCCGCGCCAGCTCGCCCCGCAGCACGACGAAGCGGCTCCCCGACATGCGCGCGGCCGCCTCGAAGTCGAGCAGCCCGAGCGCCTCGCCCAAGCTCGCGTGGTCCTTTGGTTCGGCGATGGCCCAAGGCTCGCCCCAGCGCCGCGCCTCGACGTTCTCGTGCTCGTCCGCCCCCGGCGGCACGTCCGCGCCAGGCAGGTTCGGCAGCGTCTCCAGCCGCCGCTTCAGCTCGGCCCCGAGCGAACGCTCCTCCTCGGTGAGCACCGGGATGCGGCTCTTGAGCCCCTCGACCTCGGCGAGCAGGCGTTGCGCCTCCGCCTCGTCCTTGCGCGTCTTGGCCTGGCCGATCAGCTTGGACGCCTCGTTCCGCCGCGCCTGCGCCGCCTGCAAGTCGGTCAGGACCGCCCGCAGCGCCCGGTCCAGCTCCAGCAGCTCCCCGACCACCTCGCCGGACACGCCGCGGGACGCCCAGCCGCGCGCGTACGCGTCGGGGTCGTCGCGGAGGGCCTTCAGGTCGTGCATAGCGGACTCAAGGGGCGGGCGGGAGAGCGCGCCTCTTAGGACGGCGGGCCGGCCCTCGCCAGCCCTCGCGAACGCCTCACCCCTCCCCCGGCGCGAGCGCGCGTATCGAAAGGGCATGAACCGGCCCGGCCAGCTCGTCCCTCAGCGCTGCGTTGATGCGTCGCTGCCGCTCCACCCGGCCCAGGCCCGCGAACGCAGCCGAAACCACGGTCACGTCGAAGTGCGTCTCGCCGCCCTCGCGATGACCCGCATGGCCACGGTGCTTTTCGCTCTGGTCGACGACCTCCAGGCGCTCGGGCGCGAAGGCCGCGATGAGCTTTTCCCGGATCGCCTCGGTCACGGCGCCCATGGCCGCCTCTCCTCAATTCCGCTTGTCAATTCTTGAACGTAAGCCCTGAGCCCGTACCTTGCCGCTGCTCATGGCCGGCGCGTTCTCCTACAAGCCGAAGTTCGTCGACATCCGCGTCCGCCCGCCCAAGCCCGAGGAGGCCAAGGCGGCGGAGCCGGAAGTGCGGACCTGCGACCACCCGGGATGCCGGGCGGAAGGCACGGCGCGTGCGCCCCGTGGGCGGGGTCGCGAGAACGACTGGTACTGGTTCTGCCCGCCGCATGCGGCCGAATACAACAAGAACTGGAACTTCTTCGAGGGCATGAGCGAGGGCGAAGTCCGCGCCGAACAGGCCCGCTCGCTCTACGGCGACCGCCCGACATGGTCCTTCAAGGCCGACGGCCGCTCGCGGGAAGCCGCCGCCTTCGCGGCGCGGATGGGCACGGGCAAGGGCTACCGCGACGGCTTCGGCCTGTTCGGCGGCCGCCCGACGGCCGGCCCCGCCCCCGAAGCGCGGCGTCATCTGGGCAAACTGGAGCGCAACGCTTTTGCGGACTTGAACCTGGACGAGGGCGCCGACGGCCCCGCTATCCGCGCCCGCTACACCGAACTGGTGAAGCGCTTCCACCCTGACAGCAACGGCGGCGACCGCTCCGCCGAAGAGAAGCTCCAGCGCGTGATCAAGGCGTTCAAGACGCTGAAGAACGCCAAGCTGGCGTGAGCGAGCGGCCGGCGAGCGCCGATCGCGCGCCGACGCATTGCCTCCCCCCGCGCCAACTCGCTAGACACGTGTTCCGATGACCGACCTCGCCGCCGCCGACACGCTCTACGCCCTGGTTCCCGACCGGATGGTCTCCGTCCGCGACACCTTCGGCGTGGACACCGACATGATGGTGCCCGCGTTCTCCGAGAGCGACGCGCACGTGCCGGAGCTGGATCCGGCCTACCGCTTCGATCCGCAAACGACGCTGGCCATCTGCGCGGGCTTCGCCTTCGATCGGCGGGTGATGGTCCAGGGCTATCACGGCACCGGCAAGTCGACGCACATCGAACAGGTCGCCGCCCGCCTGAACTGGCCGCTGGTCCGGGTGAACCTGGACGCCCACGTCAGCCGGATCGACCTCGTCGGGAAGGACGCCATCGTCCTGAAGGAGGGCAAGCAGGTCACCGAATTTCGGGAAGGCATGCTGCCCTGGACGCTGCAGCGCCCCGTAGCGCTCGTTTTCGACGAGTATGACGCCGGCCGCCCCGACGTGATGTTCGTGATCCAGCGCGTGCTGGAAGCCTCCGGCAAGCTGACGCTGCTCGACCAGAACCGGGTGATCCGGGCCAACCCCTACTTCCGACTGTTCGCGACGACCAACACGATCGGCCTCGGCGACACGACCGGGCTCTATCACGGCACCCAGCAGATCAACCAAGGCCAGATGGACCGCTGGTCCATCGTCACCACGCTCAACTACCTCGCCCACGACGTGGAGCAGGAGATCGTGCTGGCCAAGGCGCCGACCTACGACACGCCTGAGGGTCGCAAACAGATCGCCTCGATGGTGCGCGTGGCCGACATGACCCGGAACGCCTTCATGAACGGCGACATCTCCACGGTCATGAGCCCCCGAACCGTCATCACCTGGGCCCAGAACGCGCACATCTTCGGCGGTGACCTGGCGCTCGCCTTCCGCCTCACCTTCCTGAACAAGTGCGACGAGCTCGAGCGCCCGACGGTGGCGGAGTTCTACCAGCGCGCCTTCGGCGCCGACCTCCCCGAAAGCGCGGCCAGGGTGCGGGTGGCCTGACGCGAGCCCTCAGCCGGAGGCCGTGGTTTTGACCGAGCCCGCCTACCATCCTCGTCCGCAGCTGCGCCGCGAACGGTGGACGGACCTGACCGGCGCCTGGGGCTTCGTCTTCGACGATGCGGACCTAGGGCTGACTGAGCGGTGGCAGGAACGGCCAGAGGTCTTCGACCGCACCATCCAGGTCCCCTTCCCGCCCGAGTCCCGCGCTTCCGGGGTGCACGACCCGGCCTTCCACCCGGTCGTCTGGTACCGTCGCGCCTTCCCCCTCGAACCGGGGGAGCGGCCGGCCCAGCTCCGCCTCTGGTTCGGGGCGGTGGATTATCGGGCCAAAGTCTGGGTGAACGGCCGCCTCGCGGTCGAGCATGAGGGCGGACACACGCCCTTCTCCGCCGACATCGCGCCCTTGCTCGTGGACGGCCCCGAGCAGGTGATCGTCGTCCGTGCCGAGGACGACCCCCACGACCTCAGCCAGCCGCGCGGAAAGCAGTACTGGCGGCGCGAGCCCGGCCGCATCTGGTATCACCGGACCACCGGCATCTGGCAGCCGGTCTGGCTGGAGCCCCTGCCCCGCACGGCGATCGAGACCCTGCGCTGGACGCCGGACCTCGACGTCCTGGGCGTGGACCTGCACCTCCGGCTGGACCGGCGGCCCGAAGCGCCGCTCACGGCGCGCATCCGCCTCGCCGGAGCGGGCGGGCTGACGCTTGCGGAGGACACCTGCCGGATCGAAGGACGCGATCTGCGCCGCGCCTTCCGCTTCGATCCCGAGCTGATGATGCGGCGGCTCTATCTGCTCACCTGGGCGCCGCACCACCCCAGCCTGATCGAGGCGACGGTCGAACTGCTGGACGAGACCGGGGCCGTCGTCGACCGGGTGGACAGCTATTTCGGCCTGCGCCGGATCGAAGCCCGCGACGGCCGCTTCCTGCTGAACGGCGTGCCGACGTTCATGCGCCTGGTCCTGGCCCAGAACTACTGGCCCGACACCTTGCTGGCGGCGGACGACGACACGCTCCGCCGCGAGGTCGAGCTCATCAAGAGCCTCGGCTTCAACGGCGTGCGCATCCACCAGAAGATTGAGAACCCGCGCTTTCTCTACTGGTGCGACCGGCTCGGCCTGATGGTCTGGGGCGAGGCGGCCAACGCCTACGTCTACGACGACCTGGCCGCCGAACGCCTCACCCGCGAGTGGCTGGAGGCGGTGCGCCGCGACTGGAGTCATCCCTGCATCGTCGCCTGGGTCCCGCTGAACGAGAGCTGGGGCGTACCGAATCTCGATCGCGACCCGGCTCAGCGGGACTTCGTCCGCGGGCTCTACCATCTCACCAAGGCGCTGGATCCCACACGGCCCGCGATCGGCAACGACGGGTGGCAGCACGCGGTCGGCGACGTCTTCGGCGTGCACGACTACGCGTTCGACGGGCAGATGCTGCGGGACCGATACGGTTCGCGCGAGGCGATCGAGCGGACCGTCCGCACGGTCCGCCCGCACTGGAAGCCCATCCTCACCGGCGATGCGGAGCTCGGCGACGAGCCGGTGGTGATCAGCGAGTACGGCGGTCTCTCCATCAAGCCGGAAGGCGACGAGAAGTGGTTCGGCTACGCCACCGACAGCGACAGCCAGACCATGCTCGCCCGCTTCGAAGACCTCACCACCGCCCTCCTCGACAGCACCGCGCTCGCCGGCTTCTGCTACACCCAGCTCACCGACACCGAGCAGGAAGCCAACGGCCTGCTCCGCGCCGACCGCACGCCCAAGTTCGACCCCGAGCAGATCCGCGCCATCAACATGCGGGTCGCCAAGTCGGTGCCGAGCGAGCTGCTGGACTCGGTTCAGCTGCAGGACGTGCTGGAGCGCCGCAAACAAGCGGAGTGACGGCCTGCGTCAGCCCTGTCCTGCGTCCCGCAGCAGCACTGCGGCCCGGCTGAGCGCCCCGACTTCCTCGGCCGTTTTGCCCAGCCACTCGGCGAGGACCGGCTCGTTGTGCTCGCCGCGGTGCGACGCCGGCCCGCGCACCTCGCTGCGGGCGTTGGAGAAGCGATAGGGCGACTGCGGGATCGGGCGCGTCCCGCCGGCCCGGTCGTCAACCTGGGCGATGGTCCCTCGGTGGCGGACGGTCGGCTGCTCGCCCAGCTCACGCCCCGAGCGGACCTGCCCCCACGCGATGTTCATCGCCGCCATGGCCGCCTCGACCGCCGGCCAGTCGGTCATTCGCATGAAGAAGCCGCGGATCGCCTCATGCCGCAGCCGAACCTTCTCTTCGAAGCTCACGTCGGGTCCGGCCCCGTCCTGCAGGCCGTGCACGCTCGCCAGCAGCTTCCAGAGGTAGCGCACGTCGGCCGAGATGAAGATCTCCCCGGCGCCCGTGGGCCAGACCTCGTTGGCGGGAGCCTCCACCTCCGCGTCCTCTAGTTCGGCGTGCAACTGGTCGTCGGTGACGATGGTGGCGTCCATCATGGCGATGTCGATGTGCTGGCCCAGCCCCGTCCGGCCGCGAAGGATCACGGCGGCGAGCAGCGCCACCAGCCCGTGCAGCGCCGCATTCGTGTCGGCCACCGAGAGCGGCAGGTCGCGGCTGACCCCGTGGCGCCGGCGCGCCCGATCCAGCAACCCCGCTTCCGCGTGCACGATCGGGGCGTACGCGGGGCGGTGGGACTCCGGCCCGCCCTGACCGAACCCCGAGATCGACAGCATGATCAGGCGCGGGTTGGCCGCCTTCAGCACCTCGTAGCCGATGCCCAGCCTTGGCATGACGTCCGGCCGGAAGTTCTCGATCAGGATGTCCGCCTCGCGAACCAGCTCCACCACCAGCTCCCGCGCTCCCGCGGCCCGGAGGTCGATGCAGATGTTCCGCTTGCCCGCGTTCTGCTGATGGAAGTAGCCGGGGATTCCAGCAACCACGCGGCCCCACAGCCGCGTCGTGTCGCCTTCGGGCGGCTCCACCTTCACTACGTCCGCGCCCAGGTCGCACAGCATGCGCCCGGCGAAAGGGCCGGCCAAGACTCGTGAAAAGTCCAGCACCTTCAACCCGGCCAGAGGGCTTTCCAGGGCGGCGCGTTCGGTCACGGGCGTGCTCAGCTCGACGGAAGACGGCGCTGAATGTGCAAGCCTGCCGCCCTCTGTAAAGCGGTCGGCGGCTCCGCATCGCCGTCGAACGCCCGCGGTGGCGATCAGATGGCCGGGTTGCTCGGCGCGAACACGGTGGTCTCGCCCCTGGAGACGATGGTGAAGGGCGTGATCATCGGCGCCCAGAAGGCATGATTGTATGTCGATCGGGCCCGGACGAAGACCGGTCCCCCAGCCATCGCCTGCCGCTCCACGGTCACCGTGACGGCGGCGGCGCTGGGCCCCCGCAGGTGGGCCCGCATGGCCGTGACGAACGCTTGATCGCTCAAGTTGGGCTGCACCATGAACTGACGCGCCGCGGTCTTCACAGCGAAGCGGACGTTGGACGCGCAGTGCAGGCTCCAGCCCATCTGGATCACGCCGATCAGCAGGGTCAGGAAGACGGGAGCCACCAGAGCGAACTCAAGCGCGGACACCCCCGACCGGTCGCTGCCGAAACGCCTCAACACGTTGAGCCTCATCAGCGGACGCGGACCGTCTGCTGGTGCTGGATAACCCGTTCGGCGAACAGGCTGCCGCCCTTGGTCGACGCCTGCAGGCGCAGGTAGACAGCCGGCGCGGCGTCGCCGGTGCAGGTGGCGGAGCAGGCCTTCACCACCTCGCCGCAGCGGCATTCGCGGGACGCGTCGACCGCTCCGTCCTTGGGGCGGTTGGACCACGCGGCGAGGCTGACCGCCTGGGCCTCGGCGTCGCTCCTGCCCCCGGCCATGACATACTGGACGCCCGCCTCGACCCCGGAGCGCATCTGCGACATGCGCGAGCCCATGGTCCACACCTCGAGAACGCCGACCAGCGAGGCGGCCAGCAGGCCGCCCACGATGGCGAACTCGACGGCGGCAACCCCGGCCCGATCCTGGCTGAAGGACCGCATCACGAGTCGATCCTCACGACCGTGTAGACGGGGATGTCGCGCATCCCGAACTGGCTGCAGTCCACGCTCATCGAGGTGGAGCCCTTCCAGCCGACGGTGTCGGCCACGACCTGGACGCAGCCGTTCGCGCCCGAGAAATTGCCCTGATAGTCGACCGCCTGGCTGGGGAAGTAGATGGCCCCCGACAGCTTTGACGTGGCGTTCCCGTTGAACACGTTCCGCTGTCCGGCGGTCGAGTCGCGATCGCCGAAGAACAGCACGCCGGCGTACGAACCGGATGTGGGCGCCGACAGGTTCAGCTCCGCGCCGCCGTTGATGGTCACGCGCCCCCCGTTGGTCACGTAGATCGTGACCCCGGTTCCTTCGACCACCGCCTTGGCGTTGATCTTGAGGTCTCCTGAAATCACGTAGACGCCGGGGTCGAGCTTGATCTTGCCGTGGATGCCAAGCCCGCCGCAGTAGCGGCCCGGCTGGAGCTTGTTCCCGTTGGTCGACTGACACGTGCCGCTGTCGGACGGCGAAGGCAGGTCCTTGAACGGGTCGGCCGCGACCGGCGCCTGGGTGATCGTCGTGCTGCAGCTCGTCAGCGTCGCGCCGTCGTCCACGTCCGCGCCGCCGGCGCTGATCAGGCAGGGCGCGCTCAGCTTGGCCGAACCGCCGACATAGACCGCGTCCGCGGCCGTCGAGTTGGCCATCATGCTGCAGCCGACGAGCTTCAGATCGGCGTTGCCGCCGACCTCCGCCGCCCGGCTCGCGGTGGCGCTCAGCGCCAGCACGCACGCCTTCGACTTCACCTCGAAAATCGCCGACGCCCGCGCGCTGACCGAAAGCGGCGCCTTGTCGAGGAACTTGGAGAAGTTGCGCTCGAGCGAGCGGCTGGCGGTCACGGTGACCTTGCCGGTCGCCTTGCTGGCGGCGACGTCGACGCCGTCGGTTCCGACCTTGATCCCGTTCATGGACGCCTGGACGAGCCCGTTGGCCTCGGCGGCGTCCTCGCTTCCGGTCGCGCGCAGCTCAAGCGCCGCGGTGTAGGCGCTGGCGTCCACCGCCGCCTGCACCCGCGTCTTCTCCATGTACCAGTAGCTGGTCTCCACGCCCAGGCCGGCCGCGCCGACCAGCAGCGGCGAGGCGAGCGCGAACATCACGGCGACGTTGCCGGAGCGCTCCTCTCCCAACGCGCGCAATCGCGTCATACCCATGGCGGTACTCCCTACACCGCCGCTTTTACGGCCCCGGTGTTGAGCCCCCTCAAACGCGCTCACGACAATTGTCATGCTTGGGACCATCCGCAGGAACCTTGTCGCCGCCGTCGCGTGTTGACGCGCCATGACAGCCAAGCCTGGGCTCTTCCCGACCTTCTTCCTCTCCGGTTTCGAGTGCTCCACCTTCGTCTGGAAGGACCAGGGCCGGACAAGCCGGTCCCTGGCGCGAGTCTGGGTTTCCCAGGCGACACTCAGACACCATGGCCATGCCCACCCTCGCGGTCATCGTACCCGTTCACAACAAGCGATCTCACCTCGAACGTAGCTTCGGCTCGATCCTTGGTCAGCGAGGGTCGGTACATGAAATCATCGCCGTCGACGACGCCTCGAGCGACGGCAGCCGAGCATGGCTCGAGACTTTGAACGACCCGCGCTTCAAGCTGGTCGCCAACGATGGCCCGCCGCTCGGTCCGGGCGGCGCTCGCAACGCAGGGATTCGAGCCTGCCGATCGGACTGGATCGCCTTTCTGGACGCCGACGACGAGTGGCTCCCCGACATGGCGGAGCACTTGCGATTTCTGATCGAGAGCGTCGCGGAAGAAGCGCCGTGCGTGTTCACGTCCTTCCTGAACGTTTACGCCGATGGACGTCGCGAAGAACATGTCTTCCACGAACTCTTCCGTTCTGAGCAGCCACGCTCGCTCGATCTGCTGGAGTACGTGAACGCCTGGCTCACCTGCCAACGAAGTCCGATCCTTATGGGATCGATGGCTCTCAGGCGTTCCGTCCTCGAAAAGATCGGTTTGTTCCCGGAGGGCCCGAATGCGCGGCGCGGTGAGGACCTCTCCATGTGGCTGCGACTGGCCGCCGCCGGGCCCGCGACGTACGTGAGCCGCTTGGGCGTCCTCTACCATCGCGACTCCGATAACATGGTCACCAAGACGGTCAGCACGAGAGTTCGGCCGATCGTTCTGACCGACATCGACCGGCTGAGCCGGGAGAGAACCGGCGCGGAAAGGCGCGCTCTGCATAGGCTCAACAACTTCGTCGTGTATGATTACGCAAGAATATCGTCTCGAAGCGCCACGCTGGGACTCGAGCCCTTCCGGCATGTCCGGTTTTCCGCCGGGTTCGGTTGGCTGCTTCGGCTCGCCTTGCTGGCGTTGATCCCACGACGGCTGCTGTCGAGGGCGCGTTCGATCGTCCGTCCGGCTTGAGGGCGCAGTCCTGCCGATGAGCCTGCGTCACCGCATCGCGTCCTTTGCGCGCCGACCGGTGGTGCGCCATGCGGGACTGCTGACCGGCAGCACGGTGGTCGCGCAGCTGATCGCCTTGGCCGCGACGCCGCTGCTCACCCGCCTCTATTCACCGGCGCATTTCGGTCTGCTCGGCCTTCTGATGAACCTGGCCACGATCGGCGGAGCCGTCGCCGCGTTCTGCTACGAGCAGGCGATCCTCCAACCCCGCAGCGAGCGCATGGCGCGGAGCCTGTTCGCGCTCTCCATGCAGTTGAGCGTCGTCGGCAGCGCTATCGCGATCTTCGCCGTGATCGGGCTTGCGCTATGGCGTCCCGAACTCTTCGGCCAGCGCCTCGACGCCTGGTTCTACGTATTCGGGTTCCTGGGCGTGCTCACGACCCTTCACATGAATACGATAAGCCACGTCCTGTCCCGGAAGGCGTTGTTCCGGCCGATCGCGATCGGCAAGATCAACCAGACCCTGCTGCCAGTCGGCGGGCAGCTTCTGTGGGGCGCGGTTCGAAACTCCGACGCGGGTCTTCTTGGCGGTCGCACCGTGGGCCTCCTCGTCGCCAGCCTGCTGGTGCAGCGCAGCCTGCCTGTCGGCTACCGGATGCGCGACGTCCTGAGGACGCCGCCCCGACTGCTCTGGCGGGTCGCCGGCCGATATCGCGACTATGTCCTGCATGTACCCCGGGCGATCCTCGTCAGAGGCGCGACCACGGCCCCCGCGATCCTGGTGATGGCGTACTACGGCCCGGTCATCGGGGGTTACTTCTACTTCGCCCAACGGGTCGTGGAGCGGCCCGGGATGCTCCTGAGCGACGCGCTGATTCGTCTCCCGTTCCGGCGTTTCTCCGAGATCGTCGCCCGGCGAGAACCGCTGATGCGGGCCACACTCCGCTACAGCCTGGCGTGCAGCGTTCCGGTCGTGATCGGCTGCCTGGCCCTAGCGTTGCTGGCCGGTCCAGCGGTCCCGGTGCTCTTCGGCAGCGACTGGGCGCCCGCCGCCGACTACGCGGTCATTCTAGGCACTTGGGCGGCGGTCCGCCTGTCCACGCTGCCCATGACCACCGCCACGACCGTTCTGAGAATTCAGGCGGCCAGCCTCACCCTTGACGCGGCGTTCTTCGGCTTCCGGGTCGGCGCGATCCCCTTTATCGCGAGCCAAGGCCACCCGGCGCTGCTCGCCGTGACGGTCTACTGCGTGCTGAGCGTGGCTTATCACATCGCCGCCTTCGCCCTGGGCTTCTGGGCCGTGCTGAGGCACGACCGAAACCTTCGGCGCTCGAAGGTGCCCCCTCGTAGTCTCGACCCCGGGGTCAGCGGGGGTCGCGAAGCGCCGCCATGACTTCGTCCTTGGTGACCTCGATCGGCCTCTGGCCGTCGTAGTCGAACAGGACGGCGCGCCCCACCCGCACCGGCGCTCCCACGCGTGATTGCGCTACCTGGTACTCCGATCGCCCCTCGTAGTCGTCGACCAGGACCTTCACGGGCGCACGCTGCGCTTGGGCCTCCCGAATGACCGCCAGGAGGCAGGCGAGGCGGAAGCGGCGGTCGACCAGCACCAGGTCGGGGAACTTCCCCCGCTGGCGGATCTCGTCCAGCGCCAGCTTGACGTAGCGCTCCCCAGCGCGCCAGCCGCTCGGGCGTGACGCGGGACGACATGGGAAATCCCCGCTCGCGGGTCAGGCCGATGTCGGCGTGGAGCATGGTCACGCGGTGACCCGGAGCTAACTTCTTGACCACCGCTGCGGCGAAGTAGCGGTCGCTGTCGACCGATATGGTCTCAGGCCCAACCGCCCCGCCTCGATCGTCGACTCCGGAGCCGAATTCGAGATAGAACCTCGCCTCGCTCAGCAGCTTCAGGAGCAGCTCGGTCGAGGGCGCGTCCATGTGCGGCTTGTCCGGAACGTCGAACGTCCCAAACCTCTGCAGCCATAGGAACCCGGCGACTCGCTTGGACTCGCGCAGCATTCTGATCGGGGCCGGTCCATTCGCTTCGGAGGTCATCGGGGGTCTCGGTCTTGAGCTTCGCCGCTCGGCGCGCGGCTATAGGAGCTTCATACCCGCCCGTAAGGCGGCGCTCACACGCGGGGAACCGACGGCGCAAGATTCGCCTCATTCCGATCGGCGCCGTATGCCGAGCAGGCAATGATCGACCTGCATCCGTTCGTCGACGGTGTGGCGCGCGTGATTGAGTACCTCGGCGTCGCCGTGGTCGTGCTCGGGGTCATTCTCGCCAGCGTGATCTTCCTGCGCGAGGGGCTGAGCGCCCGCGACTGGCGGTGCGCGTACGGCCGATACCGAGCCAACCTCGGGCGGGGCATCCTGATCGGGCTCGAGCTTCTGGTCGCCGCCGACATCATCGCCACCGTGACGGCGCCGCTGACACCGAGCAGCGTCGGCCTGCTCGCGGCGGTGGTCCTCATCCGGACCTTCCTGAGCTTCTCGCTCGAAACCGAGATCGAGGGGCGCTGGCCATGGAAGCGGGCGGCCGCCGAGGCCAAGACGCCGGAGATCGAGCGGCGCTGACCGGGGCGACGGAGAAGCCCCGCCATCTGGCCGCGGCGGCTCAAGCCGCTTCGGTCGCCCGCTCGCGATACGGAGTCATGTCCATGGCCGGATACCGCACGGCCATGTCGGCCAGCGTCTGGGCGTTCCAGTAGTCGCTGCCGGGCGGCGGGAAACCGAACAGGTCGCGTTCGCGCAGGCTCATGGCCGCGATCGCCTCGGTCCAGCCGGGGCGGATCGCCTGGTCCGCCCAGTGCAGCTTGCCCTGCCAGTGCCAGTCGTTCCGCGCCTTGAAGTCCACCAGCATGGCGAAGCGCGACCGCCCCGGGGCCTTGAAGTCCGATCCGCGATGGAAGACGTCGGGCCTGTAGATCATCAGGCTGCCCGCCGGGGCCGTCACCGCTACCTCCTGGTCGAAGAGCTCGCCGAAGGGCAGCTCGCGGACGCCCAGCGGGATATGCCGCGTCCTGTCCAGGGGCGCGATCTTCGTCGGCCCGTCCAGCTCCGTCACGTCGGACAACAGGATGAAGGTGGTCATCTGCAGGCCGACCCTGTCGGCGCGCGGCACGGCGAGCGTGTGGTTCCCGTAGTCCCGGTGCATGTACTGGTCGTAGTTCGTCGCTCCTGCGTACTTGGCCCAAAGCTCGATCTTGTAGGCGTCGAGCGCGGCGCTCCCGCAGAACCGCTCCGCCGCATCGATCAGGTCCGGGTAGGTCGGCAAACGCGCGAGCGCCGGCTGCACGTACGGGAAGATGCGGATCCCGGCGAACTGGCTGCGCTCGAACTTCCGCCGGACATCGGGGTCGGCGAACAAGACCTCCGGCCGCGGATAGACCTCCCAGAGGGCGTCCTGGGCCGCCTTCAGCGTATCCGGGTCGAGGAAACCCTCGACCACCGTGAACCCGCGGTCGCGCAGCTCGCCGAGGTTGCTGTCAGGCACGCGCATCCGCTGGCTCCCTCAGTGCACCTGCTCAGGCGCCGCCAGCTTGCGTCGCGTGGCGTGGCTCTCGGCCTGTTCGCCCGCGGGAGTCCGCCCGCGCATGTAGTATCGCTGCCAGGCGCTGCGGAGGGCTTCCGGCTCCCGCTCCGCCAAGCGCCGATTGAAGTCTTCGCGCGAGCGGCTCCAGGCGTGGTACTCGGCCTCCAGCTCCGGATTGGATCCGAGATCGCGCAGGACGGGATTCACCGTCTCCAGCCGCGCGTGCTCGACCAGGGTCACGAAGCAGAACACCTCGCCCTTCTTGAACACCACCTCGCCGGGCCGGGTGAACTTCCAGTTCATCGTGAAGGGAAACGGCAGCCAGTCCGTCTCGACCAGGCCGGTCAGCGGCGCGATCCCGTCCTTCGGCTCGTTCGGCGCTCCAGAGGTCCAGACCGCCACCCCGGGCGAGGTCCGGAACAGATATCCCGTGATGAAGGTCACCACGCCCTCGCCGAAGTGCGACTGCACATAGCTGCGGACCGGCCACTGGGGATCGTAGCCGACGATGACGATCGCCTTCTTGTCGGGCTTTCCGTTCCAGCTGACCTTCACGTCGCAGGGCAGGCGCAGCTCCCAGCCGCTGGAGTTCGCCATGGTCAGCGGCAGGCAGCGGTACGCCGAGCGGGCCGCGCTCGCGTCCATCCAGTCGCGGCGCGCCGTGGCCGGCCGGATGGCCGGTGCGTCCGCCCGCAGGCGATAGCACTCGAGCTCCATGATCCCCATCTTTCGGGCCCTGGGTGGACCGTTCCTACGACGGCCACTCCCCCGGCGCAAAGCGCGCGCCGAGGCCCTTGAACGTCCTTACGTCAATGCGCATACCCTGTTCGTTCAGCAAAACAACGGAGAGGCCTCATGGCTGAAGCGTACATCGTCGCCGCCGCACGCACCGCCGGCGGACGCAAGGGCGGCCGGCTCTCCGGCTGGCACCCGGCCGACATGGCGGGCGAGGTTCTGAACGCGCTCGTGGAGCGCTCGGGCGCCGATCCGGCCGCCGTCGAGGACGTGATCATGGGTTGCGTCGGCCAGGCCGGCGAGCAGTCCGTCAACATCGCCCGCAACGCCGTGCTCGCCTCCAAGCTGCCCGAGAGCGTGCCGGCGACCTCCGTCGACCGCCAGTGCGGCTCGTCCCAGCAGGCGCTGCACTTCGCCGCCGCCACCGTCATGAGCGGCGCAATGGACGTGGTGATCGCCGCGGGCGTGGAGAGCATGAGCCGCGTGCCCATGGGCCTCCCCGCCGTGCTGCCGCTCAAGAACGGCTTCGGCCACTACAAGTCGCCCCGTATGGAGGAGCGCTATCCCGGCATCAACTTCAGCCAGTTCGCCGGCGCGGAGATGATCGCCAAGAAGTGGGACTTCACCCGCGAGGAGCTCGACCGCTTCGCCTTCGAGAGCCACCAGCGCGCCATCGCCGCCACCCAGGGCGGCAAGTTCAAGGACGAGATCGTCCCACTGACGGTGACCCTGCCTGATGGGACCACCGAGCGTCACGACAAGGACGAGGGCATCCGCTACGACGTCACGCTCGAAGGCATGGCGAACGTGAAGCTGCTGGCCGAGGACGGCCGCATCACGGCGGCCACCGCCAGCCAGATCTGCGACGGCGCCTCGGGCGTGATGGTCGTCAGCGAGGCCGGCCTGAAGGCGCTCGGCGTCGAGCCCCTCGCCCGCATCGTTCACATGACCGTGACCGGCGGCGACCCGGTGATCATGCTGGAGGAGCCCCTCTTCGCCACCGAGAAGGCGCTCAAGAAGTCGGGCATCTCCATCGACGACATCGACCTCTACGAGGTGAACGAGGCCTTCGCCCCCGTGCCCATGGCCTGGATGCGGCACACCGGCGGAGATCACGCCAAGCTGAACGTCAACGGCGGCGCGATCGCGCTCGGCCACCCGCTCGGCGGCTCGGGCACCAAGCTGATGACCACCCTGGTCCACGCCCTGCGCGACCGGGGCGGCCGCTACGGCCTGCAGACCATGTGCGAAGGCGGCGGCCTCGCGAACGTGACGATCATCGAGCGGCTTTGACGCCCGAGGCGGAGGGCTGCGGCCCTCCGCTGTCACACAAGCTTCGTTTCAGCGGATGGGCGCGTTCTGGCAGAACGCGCCCATGTCACTTGTGACCCTGCCCACCCGGCGCGCGGCGCTGCTGACCCTGGGCGCCGGCCTCGCCGCCCCCGCGCTCGTCCGCGCCCAGGGGTTCCGGACCGACCCCTTCAGCCTCGGCGTGGCCTCGGGCGACCCGGCCCCGGACGGCTTCGTCATCTGGACGCGTCTCGCCCCTGAGCCGCTGGAGCCTCACGGCGGGATGACCCTGCGACCGGTCACCATGAGCTGGGAGATCGGGACCGACGACACCCTCCGCACCGTCGTGCAGAAGGGCGAAGCCGTCGCCCGCCCCGAGCTCGGCCACGCCGTGCACGTCGAGGTCGCCGGCCTGCAGCCGGACCGTCCCTACTGGTACCGCTTCAACGTCGGTCCGGAACGCAGCCAGATCGGCCGCGCCCGCACCCCCCCGGCCGCCGGCGCTCCGGCCCGCGCCCTCCGCTTCGCCGTCGCCGGCTGCCAAGCCTACACCGACGGCCTGTTCACCGCCTTCGGCCACCTGGCGCAGGAAGCCGACCTGGCGTTCGTGTACCACTATGGGGACTACATCTACGAAGGCCGGGACAGCCCCACGCGCTGGGACTGGTCCACCCGGCGGGTCCAGCCGGTGGCCCGGCGGCACGTGGGCCAGGAGTGCTATACGCTCGAGGACTACCGGCGCCGCTACGCGCTCTACAAGACCGATGTCGACCTGCGGAACGCGCACGCAGCGGCCCCTTTCATCGCCAGCTGGGACGACCACGAGATCGACAACAACTGGGCCGCCGCCCTCGACCAGGACGGCACGCCGCCCGAGGTCTTCGCCTTCCGCCGCGCCGCGGCCATGCAGGCCTGGTACGAGCACATGCCCGTCCGCGCCGCCCAGCGCCCCCGCGGCGACAGCCTGCAACTTCACCGCCGGCTCGCCTGGGGCGACCTCCTGAGCGCCCACGTGCTGGACACCCGCCAGTATCGGACCAACCAGCCCTGCGGCGACGGCGTGAAGACGGGCTGCCCCGGCCAGGACGATCCCGCCGCCACCCTGACCGGCGCCGCCCAGGAGCGCTGGCTGTTCGACGGCCTGTCCTCCAGCCGGGCGCGCTGGAACCTCCTCGCCCAGCAGGTCATGGTCATGCCGCTGGACCGCAGGACGGAGCCCGGCGCGCCCGAGCCCGTCTGGAACCTGGACAGCTGGTCCGGCTACCGCGCCAGCCGCAAGCGGCTGGTGGATCACATCGTCGACCGCAAGCTGCGCAACGTGGTCGTCGCCACCGGCGACGAGCACCAGCACTACGCCGGCGAGGTCCGCACACGCGGGGCCGAGGGCGACCTGGCGGCCGTGGAGTTCGTCTCCACCTCCATCAGCTCCGGCGGCGACGGCGTGGACATCCGCCCCGGCTGGGATCGGGTGCTCGCGGCCAACCCCTTCCTCAAGCTCGTGAACGACAAGCGGGGTTACACCGTCCACGAGGTGACGCCCGACGCCTGGACCGCCGACCTGAAGGTGGTGGACCGCGTCAGTTCGCCGGGCGGGGCGCTCTCCACCCGCGCCCGCTTCGCTCTCGCCCCGAACGGGCGAGGCCTCCAGAGCGCATAGCCTTCAGGGCTGGTCGGCGGCCTCGCCATCGATCCTCGGCATCGCGGCTCGGAGAACAGGGTGCCGCAGCAGGGGCTCGATCAGCGCCGCCGTCTGCGCCGGGTCCGGGCCGCCGAGCCGTGTGGAGGCGTCGGTCAGCACCAGATCTGCCTCGGCGGCCGTGGGCGCGGTGTGGGCCAGGTGCGCTGGCCGCACGGTCCCGAGGTACTGCTCCACCACCTGCCGCCAGCGCCGCCCTCGCCCGCCCTCGGCTTTCGCGCCGGTGTCGCGCAGCAGCCGCCGGATCAGCCGGATGTCGTCGGGCGTGTCGACATAGACCCGCAGGTCGAACCGCTGCGCCAGCTCCGGCGTCGCGAGCAGGTGGATGCCCTCCAGGATCACCACCGGCGCGGGCGGGACCAGGTCGGTCCCACGCTTTCGCCAATGGTTGCGGAAGCAGTAGCGCGGCGTCCGCACGCTCTCGCCCGCCTTCAGGGCGTCCAGGTGCGCCAGCAGCAGGGCATGGTCCCGCGCGTCCACATGGTCGAAGTCGAAGGTGCGGGCGTCGAACCCCGCCTGGCGCCCGCTGTCCCGGTAGTAGCGGTCCTCTTCGACCACCACGGCGGCGCCCCGCGGCAGGGCGCCGGCCAGCGCGTGCGCCACGGTCGTCTTGCCGGAACCGGAGCCCCCGGTGATGGCCACGAGAACGGGCGTCATGACCTCGCCATGACGGGACCGCGTCGCGGGATCAAGCACCGCGTCGCCCCTTGCCGGACGCAGCGTCCGCCGCCCTAAGTGCCGACCGCAGCCGACGGGAGATGACGATGCGCGCGCTTGAAGTGACCGATCCCTGGGGCGTGGAGCGGGTGGAGGTGGTCGAGCGCCCCGACCCTCGGCTAGGACCGGGGGAGGTGCTGGTCCGCATGCGGGCGGTCTCGCTCAATTACCGCGACCTGTTGATGGTGCAGGGTCTCTACGGCCGCGGCCCGGCGCCCAAGGGTTCGATCACGCCATTCTCCGACGGCTGCGGGATCGTGGAGGCGGTCGGCGAAGGCGTCACCCGGCTCCAGCCCGGCGACCGGGTGGCCACCCTGTTCTTCCAGGGCTGGATCTCCGGCCCGCCGACGCTCGAGAAGGCTCTGACCGCCCTGGGCTACCCGATCCCGGGTGCGGGCCGCGAGCTGGCGACCTTCAGCCAGGAGGGGCTCTCGAGAGTCCCCGAGTTCCTGACCGACCAGGAAGTGGCCACCCTCCCCTGCGCTGCGCTGACCGCCTGGCGGGCGCTGTTCGAGGACGCCAAGCTCCTGCCCGGCGACACCGTCGTGCTTCAGGGCACCGGCGGCGTGTCCATCTTCGGTCTGCAGTTCGCCCACGCGGCGGGCTACCGCACGCTGATCACCTCCTCCTCCGACGAGAAGCTGGAGCGGGCCAAGGCCCTCGGTGCCGACCACGTCGTGAACTACCGGGCGACGCCCGAGTGGTCGAAAGCCGTCCGTGCCGCCACGAACAATCGCGGCGCCGACTTCATCATGGAGGTGGGCGGCGGCGGCACGATCGAGGAGAGCATCAAGGCGATCCGCATCGCGGGCCACATCTCCGTCATCGGCGTCGTGGCGGGCGCCGGTTCCGGCTTCAACCCCGCCGTGCTGATCGGCAACGCCGCCAAGCTGCAGGGCGTGTTCGTCGGCTCGCGCGACATGTTCGAGGGCATGTGCCGCGCCATCGAACAGCACCGCATCCGCCCGGTGGTGGACAAGGTGTTCCCGTTCACCGAAGTTCGCGCCGCCTTTGAAGCGATGCGCGGGGGCGAGCACTTCGGCAAGATCGTGCTGGAGTTCTGATTCGAGGATCCGTGACCGACGCCGCCGTCTCCATCTCAGGACTGCAGAAGACCTACGCGGGCGGCTTCCAGGCGCTGAAGGGCGTGGATCTTGAAATCCGGCGGGGCGAGATCTTCGCCCTGCTCGGACCCAACGGCGCGGGCAAGACCACGCTGATCAACATCGTCTGCGGAACGGTCAACGCCACCGCGGGCACGATCGTCGCCGACGGCCACGACATCGTCCGCGACTTCCGCGCGGCGCGCACCAAAATCGGCCTGGTGCCCCAGGAGCTGGTCACCGACGCCTTCGAGAAGGTGATCTCCACCGTCACCTTCAGCCGGGGGCTGTTCGGCAAGCCCAAGAACCCGGCGCACATAGAACGCGTGCTGCGGGACCTGTCGCTGTGGGACAAGCGCAACGACAAGGTCATGACCCTTTCGGGCGGGATGAAGCGGCGGGTGATGATCGCCAAGGCGCTGAGCCATGAGCCGACCATCCTCTTTCTCGACGAGCCGACCGCGGGCGTGGACGTGGAGCTGCGCCGCGACATGTGGGCCATGGTCCGCCGCCTGCGCGAGAGCGGCGTCACCATCATCCTGACCACCCACTATATCGAGGAAGCCGAGGAGATGGCCGACCGCATCGGGGTGATCCGCAAGGGCGAGATCATCCTGGTGGAGGAGAAGGCCGCCCTGATCCGCAAGCTCGGCAAGAAGCAGCTGACCTTGCACCTGCAGGCCCCTCTCGCGGCGATCCCGCCCGAGCTGGCCGACGCGCCGCTGGAGCTCTCGGCCGACGGCTCGACCCTGACCTACACCTTCGACGTCCAGGCGGACCGGACGGGCATCGCCTCCCTGCTTCGCCGCCTGAGCGAACACGGCGTCGACTTCACCGACATGAACACCGAGGAGAGCTCGCTGGAGGACATCTTCGTCAGCCTGGTGAGCGAGCGCCGATGAACCTCCACGCCGTCCGCGCGATCTACGGTTTCGAGATGGGCCGGTTTTTCCGGACGCTGTTCCAGAGCATCGCCGCGCCGGTGATCTCGACCGCGCTCTATTTCATCGTCTTCGGCTCGGCGATCGGCGGCCGGATGGGCCAGATCGACGGCGTCAGCTACGGCGCCTTCATCGTGCCGGGCCTGGTGATGCTGTCGGTGCTGACCGAGAGCGTCTCGAACGCGTCCTTCGGCATCTACATGCCCAAGTGGTCGGGCACGATCTACGAGGTGCTCTCGGCGCCCATCGCTCCGCTCGAGATCATGCTGGGCTATGTCGGCGCCGCGGCCAGCAAGTCGGTCGTGATCGGCAGCATTATCCTGCTCACCGCCCGCCTCTTCGTGCCCTACGACATCGAGCACCCGGTCTGGGCGCTCGCATTCCTGGTGCTGACGTCAATCAGCTTCTGCCTGCTGGGCTTCGTGCTCGGGCTGTGGGCCGACGGCTTCGAGAAGCTGCAGATCGTCCCGACCCTGATCATCGCCCCCCTCACCTTCCTGGGGGGCAGCTTCTACTCGATCGACCTGCTGCCGCCGTTCTGGCGGCAGGTGACCCTCTTCAACCCGGTGGTCTACCTGGTGAACGGCTTCCGCTGGAGCTTCTACGGCGTTTCGGACGTGAACGTCGGCGTCAGCCTGGCCATGACCGCGGTGTTCCTGCTGATCTGCGGCGGCATCGCCTGGCGCATCCTGCAGACCGGCTGGAAGCTGAAGACCTGATCGGTTTGCGCATCCCCGCCAAGCTCGCTTAGGCTCCTCCTTAGCGGCCGGAGCCGCCCGTTCGGGGAGAGCGTTCATGATGCGGGGACTGGCGATCGCGGGCGTCGCCCTGGCCGTGCTGGCCGGCTGTTCGCCGGCCGGCGGACGCAAGGGCGCCGACAGGCTGGACGACGCGCGCCTGCTGGCCGCCGCGACCGAGTCGCAGAACTGGCTGACCCACGGCGGGACTTACCTGGAGCAGCGCTACAGCCCGTTGGACGCGGTGAACGACGGCAATGTCTCCGGGCTGAAGCTCGCGTGGTTCCACGACTTCGACACCAACCGGGGGCAGGAGGCGACGCCGATCGTGGTGGACGGCGTCATGTACACCACCAGCGCCTGGTCCAAGGTCTACGCCCTGAACGCCGCCACCGGCGAACGGCTGTGGTCCTACGACCCCGAGGTGCCGGGCGAGCGCGGCTTCTCGGCCTGCTGCGACGTCGTCAATCGAGGCGTGGCGGTCTACGACGGCAAGGTCTTCTTCGGCACGCTGGACGGCCGGCTGATCGCGCTGAACGCCCGAACCGGCAAGCCCGTCTGGTCCATGGTCACCGTGGACCAGAGCCAGCCCTACACCATCACCGGCGCCCCCCGGATCGTGAAGGGCAAGGTGCTCATCGGCAACGGCGGCGCCGAGTACGGCGTGCGCGGCTACGTCAGCGCTTACGACGCCGACGACGGCAAGCTGGCTTGGCGCTTCTACACGGTTCCCGGCCAGCCCGGCGGCCTGCCCGACGGCGCGGCCTCGGACGAGATCCTGAAGAAGGCCTCCGACACCTGGGCCGGCGAGTGGTGGAAGCTGGGCGGCGGCGGCACGGTCTGGGACGCCATCGTCTATGACCCCGAGTTCGAGAGCGTCTACATCGGGGTGGGCAACGGGAGCCCCTGGAACCACCGCCAGCGCAGCGAGGGCAAGGGCGACAACCTGTTCCTGTCCTCCATCGTCGCGCTGAACGCGGAGACGGGCGAGTACAAGTGGCACTACCAGTCGACCCCCGCCGAAACCTGGGACTTCACCGCCACCCAGCCGATCATCCTGGCCGACCTGCCGATCGGCGGCGAAACCCGCAAGGTGCTGATGCAGGCGCCCAAGAACGGCTTCTTCTACGTGCTGGACCGGCGCGACGGTAAGCTGATTTCGGCTAAGAACTTCGTGCCTACCACCTGGGCCAGCCACGTCGATCCCAAGACCGGGCGCCCGGTCGAGACGCCGAACGCCCGCTTCGATGTCGGTGAGCAGATGACCGCCCCGTCGGCGCTCGGCGCGCACAACTGGCACCCGATGGCGTTCAGCCCCAAGACCCGGCTGGTCTACCTGCCCGCCCAGGAGGTTCCGTTCCTCTACGCCGACGACCAGGCCTACAAGCCGCGGCCCGGCGCCTGGAACATCGCCGTTGCGTCCATCAAGAACATGCCGCCCGAGGATCCAGCGCAGTTCAAGGCTATCCGGGCGCTGCTCAAAGGCCAGCTCGTGGCCTGGGATCCCGTCGCTCAGCGCGAAGTCTGGCGCGCGCAGTACGACGGTCCGTGGAACGGAGGCGCGCTCGCGACCGGCGGCAACCTGGTCTTCCAGGGCAACGCCCGGGGCGAGTTCCAGGCCTTCCGCGCAGACAACGGCCGCAAGCTCTGGAGCTTCGACGCCCAGACCGGCGTGATCGCCGGCCCCGTCACCTACAGCGTCAACGGCGAGCAGTACGTCGCCGTCTCGGCGGGCTACGGCGGCGCCTACCCGCTGAGCTCCGCCTACGTGGACAATCCGCGGCCGATGCCGAACGGGCGCATGCTGGTCTTCAAGCTGAACGGCCAGGCCCAGCTGCCGCCCAAACCCGCCGTGACCCTGGCTCCCGCGAACCCGCCCGCGACCGTGTTCCCCGCCGCGCTCGTGCAGCAGGGCTTGGCCGCGTACGAAGGCAACTGCGGGGTCTGTCACGGCCCCGCAGGGCGTTCGAGCGGCGTCCTGCCCGACCTTCGCCGCTCGGGGGCGCTGGGCGATGCGGACACCTGGCGGGAGGTGGTGATCGGCGGGGCGCTCAAGGAGCGCGGCATGGCGAGTTTCGCCAAGTACCTGACCGAGCAGGAGTCCGAGGCGATCCGCGCCTACATCGGCGAGCACGCCCGCAACCTGCAGAAGGCCGAACGCGCCGCCGCCCCGGACCCGACCACCAGCGGGTGACACTGCGGAGCACCTCTCCCCTGCCGGGAGAGGTGCTCTCTACTCCTCGCCCGCCGGGCGCCCCCGGGCGCTCTTCACGCTCGCGCGGCGCGCCTTGGCGTCCAGGCGCTTCAGCTTGGAAGCGTAGGTCGGCTTCGTCGGCCGCCGAGCGCGCGGCCGCTCGCAGGCCTGCCGCACCAGGGCTACCAGCCGGGCGACGGCGTCCTCGCGGTTGCGGACCTGGTCACGGGAGTTCTGGGCGGTGATCACCAGCACGCCCTCGTTGGTCAGGCGCGAGCCCGCCAGCCGCTCCAGCCGCGCCCGCACGTCGTCCGGCAGGGACGGAGAGTTGCGCACGTCGAAGCGCAGCTGCACCGCGCTGGAGACCTTGTTGACGTTCTGGCCGCCGGGGCCGGAGGCGCGGATGAACCGCTCCTCGAGCTCCGCTTCGTCCAGCGCGACCGTGTCCGTGACCCGGATCATGCCGCCCCTTAGCCCGGCCTCACGCCGGGCGCGACAGGGTCAGGGCTTCGGCGTGGTCGCCGGCGCAGCGGCTCCGGCCGCCGGCTTGTCGTCGAGCTTGGCGGTGACGTAAGCGGCCAGCGCGGCGATCTCGTCCTTGCTGAGGCCGTCGGCCTGCGGGGCCATCACGCCCTCGCTCAGCGCATGCACGACCATCTCCGGCGCCCGCTTGGCGAGTTCGGCGCGGGCGGGGGCGCCGGCGAGGCCCTGCTCGTGGCACATGGCGCAGCGGTTCTTGAACAGCTGCTCGGCGTCGATCGTCTGAGCCGCCGCAGGCGATGAAACGGCCGCTCCGGCGAGCAGGGCGGCGGCGGACAGGACGCGAAGAACTCGGGACATGACGGACTCACACGCGGGCTGATCGCGCAGCCATACAGGCGAGTTGACGATTTGTCAGCTCTCGTCGCTTCAGAGCGGCGGCATAGGCAGAGCGGCCGTTGCTCCGGAGACCCCGCCGCCCGTCTGCTCCAGCCGGCGCCGCAGCATGGCGACCACGTTGTCCAGCAAGGCGCCCGCGGCGCTGACCCGGTCCGGCTCGCAAGCCCGGATCACCCTCAGCCGCCGCTCGGCCTTGCGCTGCAGCCGGGCGAACTCGCCAGCGGCCATCAGGGGCTGGCGACCCGCCGCCAGCATCACGCCCTCGTAGACGGCGTCCGCCGGATCGGCGAACTCGGCCTTGTAGCCCTCCACGTCGGGGCCGAAGTCGACGGTCCGCACGCCCGCGTCCGCCCAGCGGCGCATCTGCTCGACCAGCAGCAAAGATCCCGGCGAATACCGCGCGTAGGCTCGGTCGTAGACCGGGAACCACAGGTGCCGCACGTCGCCCGCGCCCAGCACGTACTCCGCCGCGACGATTCGATCGCGCAGTCGAAGCGTGGCCACCGCCCCCCCGAAGGTGGAGCCTCGCTGCTGATGGAGGGTGCGGAGCAGGGTCTCGGTCCAGCGGCAGGCGAACACGTCGTGCTGGCCGGTCGCGGCGTACTGGCGGCGCTTGTTCTCCAGCAGCCAGTCCAGGGCGGCGGGATCGGGATCGTCCAGCTGCATCGTGGGCTCGCCATGATCGCGGGCCAGGCCGCGGCCGCGGCGGAGCTTGTCCTTGACCAGGCTGGCCCGTCCCTTTCGCCAGCCCTCGAACCCGTCGCCGAGGTCCGCGACCATGCGCCGGCGCGCCAGGGCGCCCGGAAACGGCGCCGCGCCCGTCCACGCGGTCGTCGCGAAGCGGGCGGCGTTCATGCGCCGGAGCACCTGGCCCATGTCGAGCGCCGCGTCCGGGGCGGCGATCAGGCCGTGATAGTCGGTCAGCGGCGCCCCGAGCGGGTGAAGCGCCCGGCCCCGGTTCTGGAAGGGCAGAAAGGCGACCACGACCCCGCCGCGGCGGACCACGGCCACCCCCGATCGCGGCGAGATCGCCGCCGCCACCCGCGCGAACTCCAGCGTGTGGAAGGGTCCGGCGAGCCGCGCGTCGGCCGCCACGAAAGCCGCCCAAGCGTCGCGCTCGGCCGGCCCGAGCGCGTCCACCCGCACCACCTCCACCGTGACCGCCGCCATGCGCCCTGCCCCTGTTAGCCGCGTCCTAACCCCGGCGCGGTAATCGACTTGGTTACGGCGACTGCAAGGATGGCGCCGATCCGGTGGAGACGGCATGTTCTGGCGCGGCGTTCTCGGCTACCTGCCCGCCAACGTGGTCCAGGGCCTGATCGGCTTCCTGAGCCTCTACGTCTTCACCCGCCTGCTCTCCGGCGAGTCTTACGGCCGCTATGCGGTCGCCTACGCCGTCGTCTCCCTGGTCCACACCGCCCTGCTGACCTGGATCGAGGCGGCCATGGCGCGGTTCCAGGTGGCTGAGGCCGACACGGGCCGCGAGGCCGACCACGCCGCCACCCTGTATCGCCTGTTCGGCTGGATGAGCCTTGGCCTGGTGGTCGCCGCAGGCGCTAGCCTGCTGTTCTGGCGTACGGCGCCCGAGCTGACGATCGCCGTGTTCATCGGCCTGGTCTCGGCGGCCGGCAAATGCGCCCTGCGGCTGGTCCAGGAGCGCGCCCGCGCCGAGGGGCAGGTCGGCCTCTTCGTCAGCCTGGACATGACCTTCACCCTGGTCGGCTTCGGCGCCGGCGCCGCGCTCGCCCTTGCGGGCCTCGGCGGCGGCGCCCCGTTGGCCGGCGCGGGCCTCGCCGCCCTGCTCTGCGTTGCCTGGACCTGGCGCGGCGAACAGCGGCGGCGCACCGGCGGCCGCTTCGACCCGGAGCGCGCCCGTCGCTACGCCGCCTATGGCCTGCCGGTGTCGTTGTCGCTGATCCTCTCCATCGGCCTGTTCAGCGCCGACCGGCTGATCATCGCCGGCCTGCTGGGCCACGCCGCGGCGGGCGCCTACCACGCGGGCTACAGCGTCGCGAACCGGACGCTCGACGTCCTCTTCATCTGGCTCGGCGCCGCCTCCAGTCCCGCCCTGGTGGCCGCCTTCGAGCGCGGCGGCCGGGACGCCCTGCGCGAGGCCGCCCCGCCCCACGCCGACCTGATGGTGCTGATCGGCCTGCCCGCCGCCGTCGGCCTCATGCTGGTCGCCCGCCCCCTCGCCGAGGTGATGGTGGGGCCGGAACTGCGGGGGGCCGCCGCGCGGGTCACGCCCTGGATCGCCCTCGCCGCCCTCTGCTCGGGCTTCACCACCTACTACCTGCACCAGGCGTTCACGCTCGCGCGGCGCACGGGCCTGCTGCTCGGGGCCATGGTCCTGCCCCTGGTCGCCAACATCGGCCTCAACCTGCTGCTGATCCCCCGCTTCGGCCTGGACGGCGCAGCCTGGGCGACCGCCGCCAGCTTCGCGCTCGGCGCGGTCGCGTCCTGGGCCCTCGGCTCGCGGGCCGAGCCCCTGCCCGTCCCGGCCGCCGCCCTGCTTCGCAGCGGGCTGGCCTGCGCCGCCATGGCGGCCGCCGTGATCGCCCTCCCGTCATCGGGCGGGGTCGGCGAGCTGCTGCTCAAGGCCGCGACCGGAGCGGCCGTCTACGGCCTGGCCGCTCTGGCGCTGGACGCGGGCGGGGCGCGCGGCATGCTCGCCGCCGCCCTCGCACGGATCGGCTACTCGCGGAAGGACCGGTCGAAGATCGCGATCATCGGCTCGACCAGATAGGCCAGCGCCGTCCGGGCGCCCGCGTCGATCATCACGTCCACCGGCATGCCCGCCGTCAGCGGGACGCCCTTCAGCTTGCTCAGCTCGGACTCCGGCACCTCCAGGCGCACCTCGTAGTAGGGCTGCTGGGTCCGCGGATCGCCCAGGGTGTCGGCCGAGATGTAGGTCACCGTACCCTCGAGGCTGGGCGTTTTCTGCATGTTCAGGCCGGAGAAGCGCATCTTCGCCCGCGAGCCGATGGACACGCTCTCCACGTCGCGCGGGAACAGCTGGGCCTTCACGATCATGGCTCCGGCGGGCACGAGCTCCATGATCGCGTCGCCCGGCTTGACCACCGTGCCAGGGGCCGTCGTGGATTTGGCCAGCACCACGCCCGCCACGGGCGCCTTCACGTCGGTGCGGTTCAGGGCCAACCGCTGGGCCGCGATCCTGTCGTCCAGGATCGCCAGCTCCTGCTCCACCTCGGCCAGCCGCTGGGCGGCGGCTTCGAGCGCCCGGCTGTCCACCTGGATCATGCGCTGGCGGGCTTCGCCCTGCTGCACGCGCGACTGGCTGATCGCCGAAATGGTGCTCGACCGTTCCCCGGCGAGCCGCTGCCCCTCTCGGCGCAGGGCGAGCAGCCGCTGCTTGGACGCGAAGCCGCGCTCATAGAGGCTCTGCAGCCCCGACACCTCGTCGTTGATCAGCTCGATCTGGCCCTGGAAGGACTCGACCTGGCCCTGCAGCCCTTGCGCCTGCAGATCCAGGCGGCCGATCTGCTCGCGCAGGACCGCCTTCTCCGCCGCGCGGGACGCCCGGCGGCTCTGCAGCGCGCTCAACTGGATTCCGCGGTAGGCGACGGTGTTCGCATCGCTCGCCGAGATGATCTCCGCTGGGAAGTTGACGGCGGAGCCCGTCATCTCGGCCTGCAGGATCGACTGCTCGATCAGGCGCTGCTTTCGCTGCTGTTCGTACTGCCCGAGCATGATCTGCACCTGCTCGGCGTCCATGCGGGCCAGGACTTGGCCGGGGCGCACAGCCTCGCCCTCGCGCACCAGCACCTCGGAAATGGTGCCGCCGTCCAGGTGCTGGACGACCGTGCGGCTGCTGGCCATGTCCAACCGACCGGGAGCGGTCGCGCCCCGGTTCAGCGGCGCGAACGCCGCCCATAGGAAGAAGAGGCCCAGCCCCACGCCGATCACCCAGGCGGCGCGCCGGAACAGGCGAGGCGCCGACGAGACTTCGGGCGCTTCGATGGGCAGGGTGTTGGGCACGGCGGGCAGGTTGGTCCCGCCCCCTTGAGGCCGGGGTGTCGCCCCGCCTCTCCAGAAATCCAGCGGCTTCATGCGGCGGCGCTCCCTTGCGCGGGCCCTTGCGGCGCGATCAGGTCACGAAGTTCCTTGGCCGGACCGAAGCGCATCAGCCGGCCCTTGCTCATTACGGCGATGAAATCCGCGCAGCCCAGGTGCGAGGGCCGGTGCACCACCATCACCACCGTGCGGCCACGGGCGCGGGCTTCCACGACGGCCCGCAGGGTGGCCGCCTCGCCGACGGAGTCCACATAGGCGAACGGCTCGTCCAGCACGATCAGCGCCGGGTCGTTGTAGAGGGCCCGCGCCAGCGACACGGCGGCCGCCTGGCCACCCGACAGCCGGCGGCCCGCGTCGCCCACGTCGGTGTCGTAGCCGTCCTTCAGGCCCACGATGATCTCGTGCGCGCCCGCCCGCTTGGCGGCTTCGATGACGCCCTCGTCGTCGACCGGCCCGAAGCGGCGGATGTTCTCCGACACGGTCCCCGAAAGCAGCCGGGGCATCTGCGGCACGTAGCCTGTCTGAGCGCCGAGCAGGTCCCGCGCGCGCTGCCGGCTGTCCGCCCCGTCGATGATCACCGCGCCGTTGTATTGGTCGATCGCGCCGGCCACGACCCGCGCGAGGGTGGTCTTGCCCGAGCCGGACGGTCCGACCAGCGCAAGCACCGAGCCGGCCGGAACCTCCAGGCTCACGCCCTGAATGATGGCGACCCGCTCGACCGGGTCGACCACGTCGATCCGCTCCAGTCGGAGCGCGCCCTTGGGCGTCGGCAATACGGTGTGGGGGCGAGCGGCGGTCTGGTCGGCTTCGCTGACCAGCCCCTGGATCTGAGCCCAGCTTTCACGGGCGGCGGTGATGGAGCGGTAGGCGGCGACGGCCTGGTCGACCGGCGCCAGCGCCCGCGCGCCGATGATGGAGGCGGCGATCATGGCGCCGGGGGTGATCGTTCCGGTCAGCGCCAGTCCCGCAGCGACGGCGAGCAGCAGCACCTGGAGCGCGATCCGCAGGCCCTTGACGGTGCTTCCGGTCAGACCGCCCTTGGCCCCGGCGGCGCGCATGTAGGCGGCGCCTTCCTGGGCGTCCTTGCTCCACCTGGCGAGCACGTGCTTGGAGAAGCCCATCGCCTCGACCGCGTCCACGGCCAGGAAGATGTCCTCGGCGAAGCGGCCGCCGCGGCGTTGCCGGATCGAGGCCTCCATCGACAGCCCCCGGGTCTGCCGCTCGCCCACGTAGGCCAGCACCAGCACGATGATGGCGAACAGCAGGCAGAGGCCGGCCAGCCAGGGCGACAGCAACAACAGCGCGATCATGAAGACCGGCGTCCAGGGCAGATCCATGAAGGCGGACAGTCCCGGTCCGGCGATGAAGGCCTTGATCGTTTCAAGGTCGGAGGCGAACTGCGCCTGACCGAAGCGGCGGGTGACCAGGCCCCGGTGGTAGGCGCCCAGGAAGGCGCGTTCACGCAGCTGGACGTCCACCTGCCAGGCGAATTCCTGGAGGAACCGGCTCTTCAGCCCGTCGATGACGGCGCTCATGGCCACCAGGAACAGGGCGATCAGCGTCAGGAAGAACAGGGTCGAGCCGCTCTGGCTCGGCAGCACGTAGTCGTACACGTGCAGCATGAAGACCGGCTGCACCAGCGCCAGCACGTTCACGATGAAAGCCATGCTCACGGCGGCGACGGCGAGCCGCTTCGCGGTCGCCGAGTCGCCCAGCAGGGCCCAGAACTTGCCGCCGATCACTTCGACCCCCGACCTGCTACGTGCGCTCGCCGGAACGGCGGCGCGACCGGGCCTAATACAGAAAACTCAAGGCGCGTGCGAGCGGACCCCGCCGCTCACGTCGTCGCAGAGCCGGTTCTGATGCGAACCGCCCCATGTTTCGCCAGCCACACCAGGGTGCGGGCGCCGCGGTCGTCCTCGGCCCAACCCGGCAGGAGATCGCCCACGCGCCCGCCCGGCGCCAGCTTCGCCGCGAAGTCGGTCAGGGCCGCGCCGGTGTGGAGCGCGCCGGGCAGCACCATGGCCCCTTCCCTCGCCGCGAGCGCCGCGATCGCGCCGGCGAGGGTCGGCGCCGGCTCGACCGTATCGCCGGCGGTCAGCCGCGCGCTCGCATGCGCGCCGAAGTGGCGGAAGGGGTCGCTCCGCCCCGGCGCAGGGGGCCGCCCGGCCGCGACAGGGGCCGACTCCGCTTCCGCCCGGCGGCGCTCGGCGAGCTCGGCCCAGAGGGCCTGGTAAGCGGGGATCACCACCCCCCAGTCGAATAGCCGGCCGGCCCGGACCCGACCCGCCTCCCCCATGCGGCGACGCAGGCCCGCGTCCCGCAGCAGGGCGGCGTAACCCTGCGCCGCAGCGGCGACGTCCACCGACGTCGATTGCGCCACGGCGCCGACGTACTGGTCATAGGTCACGTGCTCGGCGGCATGCACCTGCGCCAGCAACCCGCCCGACGGTTCGCCTGGGACGAGGGTCGGCGCCAGGAAACCCGTCACGCCCGCCTCGACCGTATCCCGCAGGCCGTCCCAGTCGGCCCCGACCACGGGGAGACCCGCGGCCATCGCCTCCACCGGCGCCAGGCCGAAGCTCTCCTGGATGTTATCGGACAGCAGGGTGTAGGCGTCCGCCGCCGGCCAGATCGCCTCCCAGACGCCGGGCTGGCGCCCGTCCAGCACGTGCAAGGTCACATCCGGGCAGAGTTCGGCCGCCCCCTGGCGGAAGACGCGCTCCTGCCCCTCGTTGGCGAACCAGCTGGCGAGCAGCAGGTGCGGCCGCGTCCCGGTCGCTTGCGCAGCCTGCTGCAGGGCCATGTACATGGGGTGCGGGTGCGCCTTGGCGTGGTAGCTCAGTCGGCCGGCCATCAGCAGCAGCACCGAATCCTTAGGGACCCCGAGTTGCTGCCTCAGCGCGGCCCGCCGCTGCGGATGCGGCCGGAACGCGGCGACGTCGACGCCGAGCGGGATCACGGGCAGCTGGGGCCGCACCATCCCGCCCGGCGCCGCGCCGAACCGCTGCGCCAGGTAGTCCGACTGATCGTCCAGCAGGACCTCGACCATGGCCCGCACCGAGCGCGAGGTGCAGATCAAGGCGTCCCAGCTCTGCACCGGCCCTGCGAGCAGCTCGGTGATGGAGTCCATGGCCCGCGCCGAGGCGACCGTATGGGTCACGCCCGTGATGCTGAACGCCCGCTGGCCGAGGCCGCGGCGCACCCAGGCGGCTTCAGCCAGGCCCGGGCCGGCCAGATGCACGGCCCCGACCTGCGCGGCGGGGCCAAGGGTCAGGTCGGTGGCCCAGGCGGTCGGCTGGCGACCGCCCGCCCGCCGCACAGCCGCTTCGAACCGAGGCCCGAGCCCAGGACCGCCGTAGCCCACGACCGTGTCCACGCCGGCGTGCCTGACGTACCCGCGCAACAAGCCCTCCCCCGCCGACTGGCGGCCCATGGGCTTGGGCCCGGAGGTCTCGAACCCCTCCGGGTGATACTGGAGCGCAGCGTTGGGCTTCACTCAGGCGGCCGCTGGCTCGGCTGCATCCAACTTCAGATAGCCGAGGTTGGCCTCCCGGATCTTGGCCCCGTGCTCGTCGTAAAGGAACGGCAGGAACGCGTAGCGCTCGCCGCGGGTGACGGCGGTCGCCTCGTGCAGCAGCGAGCACGAGAACACCACCGCCCCGCCGGTCGGCGGCCGGTAAGTGCGCGAGCCGAACTCGGGGAACCGGAGGTCCCCGCCGTCGTACTCGTCGGCGTTCAGGTTGATGCTGACGGCGAACTTGCGGTGCGCCGTGCCCTTGGTGGTGTTGTCCCGGTGGGGTCGGAACCAGCCGGCCTCGGCCGCGTAGCAGGCGACCAGGTAGCGCTCGATGCGCGTCACCTCGAACTGGAACGCCTTCTTGATCTCGGGCGCCAGGCGGCGGCGGATACGCTCTCGGGCGGCGTCGATCAGCGACTGCTCCTCCAGGATCACGTCCTTGCGCCGCTTGTGGCGGGGATCGGTCAGCAGGCGCGTGTAGCCGTCCACCTCCCGCATGAACCCCGACTCCTGGCCGCCGCGCGCCTGGTAGAGCTCGATAAGGGTGCGGCAGAACTCCGGTTCGAACACCCGCGGGACGATCAGGACGGGCGCGTGCAGCGGCGCGCCGGCGTGGGCGCTGGGCTCGGGCAGGCGCTCCAGCGCCGTCAGCGCGACATCCAGCTGCGCGTGCGGGCCGGTCGCGTAGACCCGCAGCGTCGGGTCCAGCAGCAGCCAGGAGGGCTCGGTGATCTCATAGAGCTTGGCGATCTCCCCCGCGGGGTCGGCGAACGTCCGGGGCCCGAAGCCCTCGCCGAAGGGCTGAGCCACCACAGAGAACAGCACGCGCTCATCGTTCAGCCCGGCGCGGGCCGCCAGCGAGGCCCGGGCGGCGGCCGCGGCAGCCAGGTCCGGCGCGAACGCCAGCAGCACCCACCGTCCCGCGAGCGTGCCGAAGTTGAAGTTGGGGTTCTCAACGGACGGGGCCGTGAACCAGGGCGCGGGCTCGCCCACGGTCAAGCGGGTCATGACGATCTCCTCAGCCGCGTTTTCGCGCGGGCCGGCTGTGCGGGCAAGGACGCCTCTGGTCGCGGCGCGAAGATCCGGTCGCAGCCGCTCGGGCTAGAACTGGACCACGGTCCCCAGCACGAGCCGGTTCACCTCGAAGCCGGGCCTCGCCGCCAGGCCCGAGCCGTCCTCCCGCTGGTGAATGTAGCTCAGCCGAAGGCCTAGACGCCGGTTCAGAAGGTAGACCGCGCTGAGAGAGGCGTTCATGCGTTCGACCTGCCGGTCCACCCCTTCGAAATCGTCCCAGCCGAGCCCCAGCCGGGCGGTCAGGATGACGTTGCGGAGCAGCTCGTGGTCGACCCGCACGCTCGCGTCGGTGGAGATGGAGCCGGGCATGAACACGTCGGCGGCGTCCTCCACCCGGCGGTTCAGATCGAACATGACCGTGGTCAGCTGGGTGGGAAAGTACTCGAGCCGCCCCCGGGCGGCCAACGCCGTGACGTCGCCGAAGCTCGCGGCCTCGAAGGACCGGCGCGTGACCCCGGCTTGGAACTCGCCCCGGGCGAGCTGCGTCAGGTCGAAGTTGACCCCGGCCGTCAGCTCCAGGCTGTCCGAGCTTCGAGTCTCGACGCGGCCGGGTATGGGCGTGTCATAGTCGCGCCTCGCCGCGGCCAGCTCGACGAAAGCCGCGGTATCGGGGCTGACCCCGTACTCGGCCTTGCCACTCAGGATGATCTGGGTCTGGTCCCGGTCGTCGAGCTCCACGACCCCGCCGAGCACGTCGCGACCGTCCTGGAAGTCGAAATCCCGCAGGTCGAGCCGACCCGAGAAGCGGGTCCGGGCGAAGGTCTGATTGCCGCCGACATACGCGCGCGCAAGCTCGTACTCGGTGGGCTCGATGTTCTGGCGGCGGGCGTTCAGTTCCGTCCGCGGCTCGACGAACTGGCCGAAACTCCCACCGCCGAACACCTGCCCCGCGGCCACCTCGGCCCGTCCCTGCCCGCCGACCTCATAAGCGGTGAAGCGCTCGCGCGCGTTGTCGAAGGCGTGGCTTCGGGCGGCCTTCGCGTAGAGCTCGAGATCGTTGCGGCTCCAATCGGAGCGGAGCCGGATCTCGGGCCCGACCCGCAGGACGACATCGGACTCCCGGTCATTGTCCGCGGCGTAGAGGTTGTCGGTGAGCTCCAGCTCGCTCTGGACCCTGGGAAACAGCAGGAAACCGCCGACCCGCCCGCCGATCGCGCCGTAGGCCGGTCGCGGCCGGTCCTGGACGCTGACGTTCCGCCCGCGATTGTAGCTCGGCGCAGGATTGGGCGGCTCGGTCGGGGTGACGAGCGACTGCGCCGCGGCAGGAGCCTGCCAGCAGACCAGCGCGCCCAGCGCCGCCGCGCCTGCGATCAGCCCCCGTCCCATGATCGTCAGCATCGAAGCGGCCGGCGGTCCTAGAAGAACCGCTCGCGGATCCGGATCGTGTCGCCCGGCTGGATGATGAGGTTCGCCGTCAGCGGAACCTCCCGCTCCACCGCGTCTCCGGCGCGCTTCAGGAACACGCGGCGTTGATCGGCCCGGTAGGTGAAGCCTTTCGCCGTCGCCACGGCGTTCAGGATGGTCAGCCCATTGGTGTAGGGATACTCGCCCGGCTGGGTGACCTCGCCCAGGATGTAGAACGGCCGGTAGGTCAGCACCTCGACCGCCACCCGCGGCTGCCGCAGGAAGCCGTCCGCCAGCCGGCGCGTCAGCGCGTCCCCGAACTGGCTGCCCGTGAGCCCGACGGCCGGCACGTCGCCCACCAGCGGAAAGGAGACGGCGCCGGCGCTCGTGACCGTGTATTCGCCCGACAGCGCTTCTTCGCCGTAGACGATGACCCGCAGCTTGTCGGCCACGCCCAGGCGGTACTCGCCGCCGGCGCTCGGGGCGCCTACGACCGCCGCAGGCGCGCTCTCGGCCCCTGGCGGCAGCGGCGTCTGCGCGCAGCCGCCCAGCAGCACCGTCAGCGTGAACGCCAGCCACAGGCCTGCCGCCGCCGCCCAACGCATCATGCCACTAACCCCCACACCGACCGCCTTGGCTGTCGCATGTTAGGCGGACGTTCTCAAGACTCCGTCACGGCCAGGAGGTCGCGGCTGTTCTCGAACAAGCGCACCGCGCTGAGCACACCGCTGGCGTAAGCCCCCGTGTCCACCCCGATGCGCCGCCCGTCGGAGTGGACCTGCTTCTCGGGCGTGTGGCCGTGGACGATCACCTTCTCGAACGGCCGCTCGTCATCCAGGAAGTCGTCCCGGATCCAGAGCAGATCGTGCTCGGTCTGCCGGTCCAGACCCACCCCCGGGCGGGCGCCGGCATGGGCGAAGAAGTAGTCGCCGTACTCGGCCGTCAGCTCCAGGGTCTCCAGAAAGTCGACGTGCGCGCGCGGCATGCGTTCTTTCAGCGCCTCGGCGGCGGCGGCCCACCCGGCGTCATCGCCGGCGAGCCTGGGCGCCGCGACGTCGTAGGCGGCGAGCGTCTCCACGCCCCCATGCTTCATCCACGGTCCCGCACCCGCCGGCTCCCGCATGAAATCAAGCAGCGCCTGGTCGTGGTTGCCCAGCAGGGTTCGGACCTCGAACCGCTCACGATCCAGACCGAGCAGGAGGTCGAGCACCCGATCCGACTCCGGGCCGCGGTCCACGTAATCGCCCAGGAAGATCAGCGCGGCCCGGTGATCGCCCGCCTGCTCGCGGTCGTTGGTGATCCGCTCCATCAAGTCGGCGAGCAGATCCGCGCGGCCGTGGATGTCCCCGACGGCGTAGAGGATCATGCCCTCCGGCGCGCGGGACCAGGGATGGTCGGGCGCCCGCGCGGGCTCAGGCCTTTTTGATCTCAGCAGACGGGACAGCATGGCGGCCTGCACATCTAGGCTTGCCTTGAAAGAAGCGCCATCGCGGCGTCCGGCGGGTCAGGTTCCACTCAGTGCGAAACGCCGCGGCCCGCGACTGCATGAAGCAAGGTGCGCAAGATCAGGGCGACGTCGAGCATGAGGCTGCGGCGCCGCAGGTACTCCGCGTCCAGGCGGACCTTCTCGGGAATGGGCAGCTCGTCGCGGCCGTTCACCTGGGCCCAGCCGGTGATTCCGGGACGCAGGCGCGAGACCCCCGCCTCGGTCCTCAGCGCGACCAGGTCGGCCTGGTTGAAGAGCGCCGGCCGCGGCCCGACCAGGCTCATGTCGCCCTTCAGCACGCTCCAGAGCTGGGGCAGTTCGTCCAGGCTGGTTCGACGTAGAAACCGCCCGAGCGGGGTCACCCAGCGGTCCGGTTCGCTCAGCAGATGCGTGGCCACCTGGGGCGTGTCGAGCCGCATGGTGCGGAATTTCGGCATGGCGAACAGAGCGTTGTCCCGCCCCACCCGCTCGGACCAGTGCAGCGCCGGCCCCGGGGAGGTCAGCCGCACGGCCACGGCGATGGCCAGCAGCAACGGCGACAGCACGACAAGTCCCCCGCCGGAAGCGGTCGCGTCGAGCAGCCGCTTCAACCTGTCGGGCCGTGATCCGCTCCCGCCTGACGTCAGCGGACCACCCGGATGATCGGCTTGGCGGGCTCGGGGGGCGCGAGCGGCTGAATCGCGCTCCGAATGGCGGCGTTGGCGGGGGCGAACTCGGGCGCGACGCCCAGGATGGCGCGAAGGACGCCGGCGCGATCCCCCCTCCGGGCGGCCTCCACCATCCGGTCCACCGCGGTCAGCGCGGCCGCGAGCGGCGGCGTCTGCTGGCTGGCGACCAGCACGCCCGGGTGCGCCGACGGCGCGAGCGCTTCATGGTCGTGGGCGAGCTCTTCGTGCAGCTTCTCGCCCGGACGGAGCCCCACGATCTTCACCGCCACGTCCACATGAGGCCGGCGGCCGGACAGCTGGATGACCCGTTCCGCCAGATCGAGGATCCGGACCGGCTCGCCCATGTCCAGAACGTACACGCCGCTGGTCTCGTCGGTGCTCGCAAGCGCGGTGGCGGTCGCCTGCAGGATGAGCTGGGCGGACTCGGGGATGGTCATGAAGAAACGCGTCATGTCCTGATGCGTGACCGTTACCGGCCCGCCGTGAGCGATCTGCTCCATGAACAGCGGCAGCACGGAGCCCGCCGAGCCCAGCACGTTGCCGAACCGCACCGAGAGGCAGCGCGTCTGACCGTCGCCCGCCCGCCGAAGGGCGTCATAGCCCTGGCACAGCACCTCCGCGCAGCGCTTGGTCGCCCCCATGACGCTGGTGGGGTTCACCGCCTTGTCCGTCGAGACCAGCACCACAGCTTCGGCCCGGTGCTCGCGGGCGAGCTCGATCACGTTGCGCGTGCCCAGCACGTTGGTGAGCACGCCCTCTTCCGGATGCTCCTCCAGCATGGGCACGTGCTTGAGCGCCGCCGCGTGGACCACCAGGTCGGGCCGGGCCTGCGTGAACCAGCGCCCGAGCGCCGCCTTGTCCCGCACGTCGCAGAGCGCCGCCGTCCGCCGCTGGTTGGGGAAGTCGCGGCCGCACTCCAGGTCGATGCGGTAGAGGTTGAACTCGTTGTTCTCCACCAGCACCAGCAGCGACGGGTTCAGCGCCGCCGCCTGGCGGACCAGCTCCGAGCCGATCGAGCCGCCGGCCCCGGTGATCAGCACCACCTTTCCTTCGATCAGCCGTCCCATGGCTGCCCGGTCCAACTCCGCGGGCGGGCGGCTGAGAAGGTCGTCCACGGCGACCGGCCGGACCGCGTCTGCCTCGCCGTCTTTCACCTCCGCGGCGTCCGGCGCACGCGAGAGCAGCAGGTTGTGGGCGGCGGCCGCCTCCAGGTTCCGTTGCAGCGCATCTCGCGACAGAGTGTCGGCGGCGATGATCAGGCGGACGGGCCGCGTACCGCGCAGCTGCTGGTGGCTGAGGATGCGGTCGAGCTGCTGCAACGAGCCCAGCACCGGAGCGCCGCCGATCCGCCGGTCGTGCAGCCCGGGGTCGTCGCTGAGCAGGCCCACCACGCTGAACCGCCGGTGCTCGGCGTTGGCGCGCAGGAACGCCCGCGCCCGCTCGCCCGCCCCCGCCAGCAGCACCGGTTCAGGGCCGGAGACGAGCTCCGGAGCCACCAAGCGATCGCGGAAGCCGCGGACCGCCAGGCGCGGCCCGCTCCACAGCAGCAGGAGCACGAGGCAGCCGACCAGGTCCGTGCTCAGCGACCGCGCGTTCAGAACGCCCGCTAGCGCGCTCGCCAGCAGCGCCCCGACAGCCACGGCCACGGTCGCAGCCGCGAGCGCCGCGATGTCCCGCAGGTCCACGTAGCGCCACACCTGCCGGTGCGCGCCGGAGAGGTACAGGGCCGGCAGCGCCGCCGCGACCGCGCCGCCCAGCACCATGGCGAACTCGAACGAGCGAAGCGGCTCGGACGCCAGCACCGCGCCCAGCGTGTAGGCGGCGAAGACCATGACGATGTCGTGGATGGCGACCAGGAACACGGTCCGCGAGCGGCTGGCGAACAGCAGGCGCTCGACGATCCGGGCTGATGAAGCGAACGACATGAGACTTCCCGGTCCGCCCGGTCCCCGGGTCGTGTAGGCTCAGGCTGGCGACTCTGCAATCACCTCCCCCGAGCAGCCCGTTAACGCGGCTTGCACAGGCGCCGGTCTAAGGCGGGCGCAATGCTCGCCCACAATCTCCAGGTTCAGCTTCAGGACGCCCCCGAGGCGCTGGACGCGTTCTCGGACGAGCGCGTCAGCGCGCCTCTGCAGCGTCCCGCCGACTCGGCGGACCGCCGCGGCCCCCTTCGCCCGGAACGCCTGGCCTCGAGCCGGGAGCGCTACAGCGGGAAGGGGCTGGCCGTCCTTTTCCGGGCCGGGGACCTCGTCGCGGTCGCGGCCCTTACGGTCTGGACGATGCACGCGGGCGCGTCGGCCGGCCTGCTGGGGGTCACGCTCGGACAGGCGCTGCCGCTCCTTGTGGCCGCCGCCGCGCTGCTCTGGGCGTTGAAGGCGTGCCACGCCTACCGCTTCGGCCTGGCCGAGCCGCTGTCGCGGCATGTGGTCAAGCTCGCCCTGGCCGCGATCGCCGGCGGCGGGGCGGCCTTGGCGGCGAGCGTGCTGCTGGGCTGGTCAGGGGTCACCACGCCGGGGCTGTGGGCCGTCGCCGCCTTCCTGACGCTCTCCGCCTCGCACGCGGTCTGGTTCGCCGTCATCGCCCACTGGCGCAGGACGGGCCGGCTGACGCCGAACGTCTTCATCGTAGGCGCCACGCCGAACGCCGAACGTCTGATCCAGGGCGCCCTGCGCACCCGCGAGGTGAACGTCCTCGGCGTCTTCGACGACCGCGGCGACCGAGGGCCCGCCGAGGTCTGCGGGGTCCCCATGCTGGGCGACACGCGGGCGCTGCTGGAGCATCGCCTTCTGCCCTACGTCGACAAGGTGGTCATCACGGTTCAGCCCGCCGCTCAGGGGCGCGTGCGCGATCTGATCGAGCGCCTGCGGGTGCTGCCCCAGGCGGTGACCCTGCTGCTGGAGGACACCGACGCGTCGGTCGCCGCCACCCTGTCGCGCGTCGCCGACGTGCCTCTGGCGTTTGTGTCCGGCCGCCCCGGCGACGAGCTGCGCGCCGCCGTCAAACGGGCTCAGGACCTGGTGGTCGGCGGGCTGGGGCTCCTGGCCGTCGCGCCCGTGATGGCGGTGGTGGCGCTCGCCATCAAGCTCGACAGCCCCGGGCCGGTGTTCTTCCGCCAGCGCCGCGAAGGCTTCAACAACGAAGCGATCATCGTCTGGAAGTTCCGCTCCATGCGGAACGAGCCGGCGCCCACCAGCGTCGTGCGCCAGATCACCGAGGACGACCCCCGCGTTACACGCGTGGGCCGTTTCATCCGCAAGACCAGCCTCGACGAGCTGCCCCAGCTCTTCAACGTGCTGAAGGGCGACATGTCCCTGGTCGGTCCCCGTCCCCACGCCCCCGGCATGATGACGGGCGACGTGGAGTCCCGCCGGCTCGTGGCCGAGTACGCCCACCGCCACCGGCTGAAGCCCGGCCTGACGGGTTGGGCGGCGGTCAAGGGTTCGCGCGGCGCCGTCGATACGCCCGATGCGGTCCGCGAGCGCGTCGCGCTGGATCTGCAGTACATTGAGCGCCAGTCGTTCTGGCTGGACCTCTGGATCATGCTGGTCACCGTGCCCGTGCTGCTCGGCGACCGGTCGGCCGTGCGCTGAGGTCCGCGGTGAGCGCCTCCGAAACGCTGACGGACAACGCCGCCCGGAGCGCCGCAGCCCGGCCCGAGCTGTCGGTGCTCATCCCCTTCTATCGCGACGACCCCCGTCGGCTGCTCGCCGCGCTGGACGCGCAGGCGGACGGCGCGGCGGTCGAGCTGGTGATCCTGGACGACTGCGGCGGCGACGAGGCCCTCTCGAACACCGTCCGGGCCGCGATGCTCGCCTTGAACCTGCCGGCCAGGCTGATCCGGCTCTCGGCCAACGAAGGCCGCTCAAAGGGGAGGAACCGGCTCGCGGCGCACGCCCGCGCGTCCGCGCTGCTCTTTCTCGACGCCGACATGCTGCCGGACGCGCCCGACTTCCTCGCGCGCTGGCTGGCCGAGGCCCGCGCCGAGACACCGGTCGCCTTCGGCGGCTTCACCGTCCGCCAAACCCCGGAGCGGGCCGACACGGCGCTTCACCGCCGCCTCTCGCTCTGTGGCGACTGCGCTCCAGCCGAAATTCGGGCGCTCGCGCCGGAGAAGCACGTCTTCACGAGCAACCTGCTCATCCGCCGCGAAGTGTTTGATTCAGAAGCTTTCGACGAGCGCTTCTCAGGTTGGGGCTGGGAGGACGTCGAGTGGGGAATGCGCGTGGCCCGCCGCTTCCCCATTCGTCACATCGACAACACCGCCACTCACCTCGGCCTCGACCGCGACGACGCCCTGCTCGGCAAGTACGAGCAGTCGGCCGCCAACTTCGCCCGCGTGATCGCCGCTCACCCGGACGTGGTCCGCACCTACCCCAGCTATCGCGCCGCCCGCGTCCTCAGCCGCGCGCCGCTGCGCACGCTCTGGCGGCCGTGGCTGAAGCGCATGGCCATGACCGCCTTCGCGCCGCTGCGAATGCGCAGCCTCGCGGCCCGTACCTACAGGGCGGCGCTCTACGCCGACGTGGTCTGATGCAGGCCTACCAGCCCGACCGCTCCGTCAAGGGCAAGCTCCGCCGCCAGAGCGTTCGCATGCTGGAGCGCCGCCCCGCCCTGCGCGCGCCCGCGGGCCCGATGCTCTCGATCACCTTCGACGACATCCCGGAATCGGCGGCGGGGGCCGGCGCCGAACTGCTGGAGTCGCGAGGCCTCCGCGGCGCGTTCTACGTCTCCGCCGGCCTCGCCGGGACGGACGGCCCCATGGGCCGCTACGCCGGTCCCGACGCCGTCGCGGCCCTCGCCGCCGCAGGCCACGAGATCGGCTGTCACACCTTCTCCCACCTGGACTGCGGCCAAGCCACCCGCGAGCGCATCGAGGACGACGTGGCCGCGAACGCCGCCATGCTCGAAGACTGGGGCGCGGCCCGGGTCGAGACCTTCGCCTACCCCTACGGCGACGTCTCTTGGCAGGCCAAGCAGGCGCTCTCCGACCGCTTCACCCTGCTGCGCACCGTGCGGAGCGGCGTTCTAGGGGAAGGCGCCGACCTCGCTCAGGCGCCGGCCGTTGGGGTCGAAGGTTCGGACGGCGAACAGGCCGCGCGTCGCTGGTTGAACACCGCCCATCGCCGCGGCGTCTGGCTCATTCTCTACACCCACGACGTGCGGCCCGAGCCCTCGCCCTGGGGCGCCACGCCCGACAGCCTCTCGCGACTGCTCGACGAAGCCCTGCAGCTCGGGTTCGAGGTGGTCACGCCCGCCGAGGGCGCCCGCCGCCTTGGAGCGGCCGCATGAGCCAGGCCGCCATTCTCATCCCCACTCTGCGTCGGCCCGAGAGCCTCGCGCGCACGCTTCGCTCGCTGCTCGCGCAGGCGGGCCTGGCCGCCCGCGTCAGCGAAATCGTGGTCGCCGACAACGACCCCGACGCCTCGGCCCGCGTCACAGTCGACGCCTTCCAGGCCGCCGCCACCGTCCCCCTGCGCTACGTGCACGTTCCCCGGCCCGGGGTCGCGACCGCCCGCAACGCCGCGCTCGCCGCGACCGCCGCGCCGCTGATCGTCTTCATCGACGACGATGAGGAGGCCGAGCCCGGCTGGCTCGACGCCCTGCTGGACGCCCATGCGCGGCTCGGCGCGGACGTGACTTTCGGCCCGATCCGCGGCTCCATCCCGGACCCGACCCACTGGGCGCACGCCTACCTGGAGCGGCTGTTCGGCCGCGAGGGGCCCGCTGTAGACGGTCTAAGCGAGAAGGCCTGGGGCTGCGGCAACTCGGTGATGACCCGCGCCACGGCCCTGCCCGGCGCCGCGCCGTTCGAGACGGCCGCGGACCAGACCGGGGGCGAAGACGACATCCTGTTCGAGCGGCTGCGCGCCCGCGGCGGCCGGTTCGGCTGGGCCGCGTCCGCCTGGGTCGTCGAGCACGCGCCCGCCCACCGGGCCACCCTCGCCTACGCCCTCCATCGCGCCTTCGCCTACGGCCAGAGTCCTTGTCAGGAAGCCGCCCGCCGGCGCGCCCCGCTCTCCCTCGCCAGGTGGATGGCGGTCGGCGCGGCGCAGACCCTGGTGTTCGGCGCCCTCGCCGTTGGGCTCACGCTCGCCGCGCGTCCGGAGCGCGCCGACATGCTCGATCGCGCTGCAAGAGGTCTCGGCAAGGTCTTGTGGATGAAGCGCTTCGAGCCCCGCTTCTACGGTCAGGCGGCGCTTCGCCAGTCGGACCGAGCCGCCGCCGGCGCGAGCGTCCCCGCCCCGGCCTGAGCCGCCGGCGGCCGCCGCCACTCCGTCTCCACGAAGGCCATGGCCCGGGCCGCCGCGACCAGTCGCGGCTCCGCCGCGCGCCGCGCCATGGGCCGCCGCTCCAGCAGCTTGGCGGCGGTCGCCACGTAGATCACCCAGTTGATGTTGTTCTGCTGCAGGATCGTGCTCTCGGAGATGCTGAAGAGGGCGAACAGCGCCAGCGACAGCACCGCCCAGCCGCCTTCCGCCGAGCCGAACCGCTTGAGCGCGCCTATCGTCGCCACCGCGAAGTGCGCCACGCACAGCGCCACCCCGATCCAGCCGAGCTGCACCAGCACGTCCAGCCAGCCGTTGTGGGCGGTGGGTGCGGGCCATTCCACTTCGCGCCGGACGTACCAGGCCGGCCCGAGCTCCGGCTTCCAGAACGCCCCGTAGCCGTAGCCTTCCCAGGGCCGCACCGCCGCCCGGCGCAGCAGCGCCTCCCAGATGCCCGTCCGCCCGGTGAGGGTCGGGTCCTTGCCCAGCGCCTCGAACAGCATCTCGGGCGCGGTCAGCAAGACGGCGGCGCCCGCCCCCGCCACGACCACCGCCGCCCAGGCGCAGCTCACGGCCAGCGCTCCGCCCCGCTTGGCGCAGGCGATGAACGCGGCCCCGCCGAGGACCAGCAGCAAGGCCAGCAGCGAGGTCTTGGAGGTCGACATCAGCACCAGCCCCGCGCAGGCGCATAGCCCCATGATCCACAAGGCGCGCCGTCGAGGCGACACCGCCGCGGCGCACAGGCAGGCCAGCGTCCCCTTGGCCATGGCGGCGCCGAGCTGGTTCTTCTCGTACCACAGGCCGCGCCAGGCGCCGGGGTGGATGGTGGCGTGCACGCCGAACTCAGGGATGGCCAGCGCCGCCACGGCGCTTCCCACCGCGAGCACCAGGAAGGTCGCCGCGAACAGCTCGATCAGCCCCCGCCAGCCGTAACGCGCCGCCAGCAGCAGTCCGAACACGCTGGTGAACAGCAGCGCGATGCTCCGCCGCCCGGTCAGGTCCGGCGCGATCGACCACCGCTCCGACGCCATCGCCCAGGCCACCAGCGCCAGCGTCAGCCCCGCGCCGACCCACACGCGGGCGAGTCTCGGGGCGCGCAGCATCGCCATGGCCGCCACGCCTCCGTAGACCGGAACCCAGACGAGCCGCAGCCACTCCGGTCCCTCCTTGGTCTGGTCTGGCGCGAACACCGGCCCCAGCAGGGCTTCCGACATCAGCAGCAGCGCGGCCAGGCAGAACAGCCACTCCGCCGCCTCCGCCAGCGTGGCCGGCCGCCGGCTCATCGCCGCTGCTCGCTCGCGAGCGGCGCGGCCAGCTTGGTCGCCAGCATGACGAACAGCATCCAGCGCAGGTCGTTGTAGCTGACGGCGATGCTCTCGGTCAGCGACATCAGGCTGAACACGCACAGGAACGGGAAGGCGAACCAGGCGCCGTCCCGACCCGGGCCGTCCCGATAGATCGCCAGCACGGTCCGCACCCACGTCTCCAGGAAGTAAGCCGCCCAGACGACCAGGCCCACGAGCCCGAAGCCGAGCCAGGGATCCAGCCAGGCGTTGTGCGCGTGCTCTGCCTCGAAGCCCGCGTCCTTGGTCATCCAGGGCAGCGGGCTCCAGCGGTCGGTGTTCTCCCAGACGGCGCCGTAGCCGAAGCCGGTCCAGGGACGCTCGGCGATCTGGCGCAGCGCCGCGTCCCAGATCTTGGTCCGCCCGGTGAAGGTCGGGTCCTTGCCGAGCAGCTCAAAGAAGACGTCGGCGGCGAAGGTGATCGCCAGGGCCAGCAGGCCGGCTCCGAGGACCGCCGTCCAGGTCGTCGCCACGCCCATCGCCGGCCCGCGGCGCACCAGCGCCACGAAGGCGAGGGCGCCCACCGCCAGCAGCAAGCAGACAAGCGACGTCTTGGACGTGGACGCCAGCACCAGCAGCACCGCCAGAAAGGCGAACCCCCACCAGGTCCACCGCCGCGGCGGGTTCAGCACGGCGGCCGCCGCGAACACCACGAAGGCGATCGCCATGTTCCCGCCGAGCGCGTTCTTCTCGGGCCACAGACCCCGCCAGGAGCCGGGGAACAGGTCGTCCATCCGCCCCATGGAGGGCACGAACAGTCCGACCAGGAAGGAGATCACGGCCAGGATCGCGAAAGCGACCGCGGCCGCCTCGGCCAGGGCCCGCCAGCTGAACCGCGCCGCCAGGACCACGCCGCTGGCAGTCGTGAACGCCAGGGCGACGACCCGGCGGCTGGTCTGGTCCGGCGAGATCGACCAGGTCATCGAGGCCGCGACCACCAGGAGCAAGGCGATCAGCACCGGGCTTCTGACCGCGGTCGCGATCGTCGGGCCCAGGTTGAGGGCCATCACGGCGAGCGCCGCCGCGTAGGCGGGATAGTAGAGGCTGCGGATCAGCGCCGACGTGCCTGCATCGGGCTTCTCCGTGCCCAGGATGGGCGCCACCCATCCCTGCGAGAAGATGAGGAACAGAAGCACCGCGGCGGCGAAGGCCAGGGCGTCGGCGATCGTCGGGCGATCGGCGTGCGGGCCATGATCGACCGGAAACGGCCGGATGACCTCCGCAGTCACGCGAGCAGCGCCTTCAGAAACTTCGGGGGCTCGACCGAAGCCCGGTTGAACACGATCCCGGCGCATCGCCCGCCCGCCGCAGCCACCGCGTCGCGCAGCACGCCCGGACCGCGGGCGTCGCCTTGCTCGGCGGCGACGACCAGAACCGTCGCATCCACCAGCGGCGCGACGACGAGCGCCGCTTGGGACCGGTCCGCGGCCGGCGCGTCCACGACGATCACCTCGGAATGGCGCCGCAAGGCGGTCCAGTAGGCGGCGTCGCGGACGATCTCAACGCTTTGACCGGGCTTCACCACGTCGGAGCGGAACCGGGTCACCCACAGCTTGCGCCCGCCGACCCCGTGCGCGCTCAGATAGCGCGAGTCCGGCCAGGGCCGCCCGTTGGGCGCCCGGCTCGGCGGGTTGACGTTGAAGAAGGCCGTGCCGTCCGGCGAGGCCGCGGTCTCAGGCCCGAGGGGACCGTAGAGGTTGGGCGAAGCGGCGATGACGTCGGCCTGCGTCCCCGCCCAGAGGTCCATGTCGACCAGCCAGACCGGCCGGCTCGCGTGGCGGGCGGCCACCCGCGCGAACTCCCGCGCGACGGTGGAGGTCCCCTCCCCGCTCCCGGCGGCGACGAACTGAAGCACGCGGCAGCGGCCGGGCGGGACCGGTCCCAGCCGGCTCCACAAAGCCTGCATCTCGGCGGAAAGATCGACCATGGCTGGACTTAAGCCGCCCCCTTCATCGGCGCGGTGGCCAGGACCGGCAGCTCCAGCGTCCGCGCCGCCGAATTTGGGGTGGCGAAGCCGCGGCGCAGGAAGATGCGAAGCAGGCCGACGCACAACGCGGTGAACCCGGCGAACAGCAGCGAGAGCACCGCCACCGGCGCCTTCATGCTGGAGCCTTCAGTGGGCGTGATCGCGCGCGACACCACGCGGATGTTATCGTTCACCTTCTCGGCGATGGCCTGAGCCGCTTCCGATTCCTGCTCCCGCTGCACGAAGGCGCGCAGGTTGGTGTCCAGCGCGTCCTTCTCGCGGGTCAGCTCCATGAACTGCGGCTCCAACGCCGTCATCGCTGCTCGCCGGTCCCGCACCTCGGTGATCTGGGCGCTGAGCACGGCGCGGCGCTCGCGCAGCGAGGCGGCTTCCGCCTGCAGCTGAAGCGCCTCGGTCTGCAGCGTCTGGTGCACGGGGTTGATCCCGTAGCGGCGGGCGCCCTCGCCGCCCGCCCGGCCAGCGGCGATCAGGCGTTCCAGCTGGGCGATTCGCTGGTCGATCTCCTGCACGGGACGGGCGGTGGGCGTGTAGCGGGCCAGCAGCTCCTCGCGCTCCAGCTTCAGCTGCAGCAGCTTGTCGGCGCTGGTGGTGTTCACGTCGCGCTGCAGGTTGATCTCGGGCTGGATGCGCTCCAGCTCGCCGGCCAGCGAGCCCAGCCGCCCCTTCACCTCCTCCATCCGGGCGTCCACGCGGAAGGCCTCGTCCGTCAGGGCGGAGTGGAGCGCCGAGAGCGCCGTCTTCTCCGCTTCGAAGTCGCCGATCCGATTCGCGGCGAGAAAATCCTGGTAGGCCAGATCGGCTGTCCCCAATCGCTTCTGGAAAGAGCGCCGCTGCTCGGCCAGCAGGGGTGGCAGCACGTCCAGCAGCACCTGCTTGCGGTAGCGCAGGTACTCGTCGACCAAACGATTCAGGACCTCCGCCGCCATGGCCGGGTCCTTGTGCTTGTATTCCAGCCGGATCACCGGCGTGTCGGGCGCCGTTCCGATGCCCAGGTCCTGCTCGATGGCCTTGACCGCGCCGCCGGCGAACTTCGCCTTCTCGGCCGCAGGGGCCTCGGCATAGGCCTTCGCCAGGTCGGGGAAGAGCCGCTTCAGCCCGATCGAGTCGACGACGCGCTGCTTCAGGCTGGCGGCGCCGAGGATCTCCATCTCCGCCTGGATCACCTGGTCGCTTTCCAGGATGGCGCCCCGCGCCGCATCCCCCACCCGCGGCTGGTACACGTACTCCTGCCCGAGCTTCACCAGCAGGCTCGCGTTGGCCTGGTAGGTCTTGGGCAGGGTGAAGGCGAACGCCAGCCCGGCCGCGAAGATCAGGGCGAACACCGCGCCCATCAGCCAGCGCTCGCCCCACAGCAGGGTGACGAAGTCCGCCAAGGTATAGCGAGGCCGCGCGCCCCACTCGGTCACGGGCGCGTCGGTCAGCTGGTGTCCAGAAGTCCAGGCGCTGCTACGCATCCCCGTCCGCCGCAGTTGGAGGTCGCGTTAACGTTTTGGGCTGGCGAGCTTTAACGCCCCGTTACCCATAACCGCGGAGTTTGGGGTGCCGGAACATTATCGTGGATTGAGCAGCGCCCGATGCGAGCCCACCGCTTCGCCCTTCTCGCGACGGCCGTCCTGGCCGCCGCCTCGCCCGGCCAGGCCGGCCCGCGTCCGACGCCCGCCTTCGATCAGGTCGGCTATGCGGCGTGGGACGATTCCGAGCCCGAATACCGCCTCTACCCCGGCGACGAGGTGGAGATCATCGTGCCTTCCGCGCCCGAGCTGAACCGCAACGCCAAGGTGGCGCCGGACGGGCGCCTCACCCTGCCGCTCGTGTCCCCCTTCATGGCTGCGGACCGCACCCTGCCCGATGTGGAGGCCGCGCTCGAGCAGGCCTACGCAACCTCCCTCCGCAACCCCGATGTCGAGATCGCGCTGAAGACGGCCACGCCGCTGAAGGTCTTCGTCGGCGGAGAGGTGGACAAGCCCGGCGTTTACGACATGCCCGGCGACATCGATGCGGTGCAGGCGGTGATGATGGCCGGCGGGTTCAAGACTTCGGCGCGCCGCCGCGAGGTGATCGTGATCCGGCGGGGTCTGGACGGGCGCCCCATGATGCGAACGGCCGACCTGCTCCAGGCCGTATCGGCGCCGGGTCAGGCCGACGCCGTGCCGCTGCGCCGCAACGACATCATCTTCGTGCCCCGCTCCACCATCGCGAACGTGGGCCTGTTCATGCAGCAGTACCTGCGGGACGCCCTCCCGGTGTCACTGAGCTTCAGCTACGCGCTGAACGAGCAGTACCGGAACTGATCCCCGCGGCGGCGAACGCGCGGTCCATGGGAGGAAACAACTTGCGCAGGCAGTCAGGGCGATTTGCGCCTCATCCGCAGAATCCGCGAGTTTTCTGCGGGATTTCACCCGGGTGTTCTGCGGTTTTCTACGCGGCCTGAGCCAGCCATTCCCGCGCGGCGCGCTGGGCTTCGGCCACTTCGTCGGAGGCCATCTCGCTGCTCAGCTCCTTGCGGTACAGCTTGGCTTCCACCGAACCCCGCATGGCCGCCAGGTTGAACAGCATGTGGGCTGAAACATAGTCCAGCGGCGCCCCGCCCTGGCCGGTCGAGTACATCAGCCCCATCCGGAACAGCTCGTCGCCCGAGCATTCCGCGCTCGGCAGCGGCAGAGCCCCGTCGAACTGGTCGGCTCGCATGCCTTCTTGCATGACCATCACCTTGACTTCCCTCTCGCCCTCCGGGGGTCTTCGCCCCCGGTCCAAGCGAGAGAAAAGCAGCCTGCTCTGAAAGCAAAGTTAACGCCGACTCATCGTGAAAGTCGTGTTCAGAGTAAATGCCGATTCACGCCGGTATACAGCTGGTTGATGTTCACCAGAGCTTAAGTCCTTGCCCTTTGCCCGAACAGCATCTGACGGGCCTGTTCAGCGGCCTTGCCCTGGTCGGCCAGCTGGCTGTTGCGCAGCTCCGCCCCGACCTTGAAGCCACGCTGGACCGCCTCACGCGCCCCAACCCGCTCGAACCAGGCCTTCAGGTTCGGGAACTGGTCCAGGTCCTGGGCCTGGTTGCGATAGGGCACGACCCACGGCCAGCAGGCCATGTCGGCGATGGAGTAGTCGCCGGCGATGAACTCCCGGTCCGCCAGCCGCTTGTTCAGCACGCCGTAAAGCCGGTTAGTCTCGTTAGTGTAGCGGTTCGCGCCGTAGGCCGTGTAGCGGGCGTCCGGCAGCATCGACGGCGCGTACTGGCGAAAGTGGTGGGTCTGCCCGGCCATGGGCCCCAGCCCGCCCATCTGCCAGTAGACCCACTGCTCCACCTCGACCCGGCCGCGCTCGTCGGCGGGATAGAACTGGCCGGACTTGCGGCCCAGGTACTGCAGGATCGCGCCGGACTCGAAGACCGAGACGGGTCGGCCGTCCGGACCTTCCGGATCGACGATCGCCGGCATGCGGTTGTTCGGGCTGATGGCCAGAAAGCCCGGCTCGAACTGCGCGCCCGCGCCGATGTTCACGGGCTTCATCTCGTAAGGGAGCCCCATCTCCTCGAGCGCGATGCTGACCTTCCAGCCGTTCGGGGTCGGCCAATAGTGCAGCTCGATGGGCGCGGGCATGGGAGGGCCTCCTTTGAACCGCCGCGAGAGAACCCTCCCGGGGCGCCCCTGACAAGCGGGTTCAGGGGCGGTTCAGAGCTGGTCGGTAGATTGGCCGGCGAACGGGACCTGAGGTCCCGACCTGAAAGGTGCGGAGATGAAGCGATCGCTCACCGCCGCCGCCGTCTTGATGTCGGCCGCGGCCGCGCCCGCCCTGGTCCTCGCCGAGCCGGACCAGCCCTGGGCGCGCAAGCACAAGTCCGAACGCGAATGGACGCAGGAGCGGCGGCCGTGGGCCGTTCGCCCGTCTACGCCGTTCGGCCCCCCTCCACCGGCTTGCGCCGTGCCCACCTGGCGGGAAGGCCAGGTGCTGCCCGCGCCTTACCGAGCCGGCGTGGTCGACGAGCCGCGTCGCTACGGCCTCTACCCGCCGCCCCCGGGCCATCGCTGGGTTCGCGTAGGCCAGGACGTCTACCTGGCCGACCGGCGCGGCGTGATCCGCGAAGTGCTCCGCGACGGGATCTGACCTTCCGCGCTACGCACGGCCCCTCCGGCCCTCGAGGCCACCTCCCCACGCCTTCGGCGCGGGGAGGAGAACTTGGCAGTCGACTCTCCTCCCCGTCGCGCAGCGCTGGGAGGTGGCGCGTAGCGCCGGAGGGGCCGCAGCCCGCGCAGCGGGCGAGGACGGGGCTCAGACGCCGAGCTTCTGGCGCAGAATCCCGTTCACGGAGGCGGGGTTCGCCTTGCCGCCGGTCTCCTTCATGACCTGACCCACGAACCAGCCGATGGCCTGGGGCTTGGTCCTCACGGCCTCGGCCTTGTCGGGGTTGGCGGCGACGAGCCGATCCACCGCCGCCTCGATCAGGCCCGTGTCGGTCACCTGAACCAGGCCGTGCTGCTCCACGATCGCCTTGGGCGCGCCCTCGCCCGCCCACATGCGGTCGAACACCTCCTTGGCGATCTTGGAGGACACCACGCCCGTTTCGATCAGCTCCACGAGAGCGGCGATGTCCGACGGCGGGATCGGACTGTCGGCGATGTCGCGGCCGTCCTTCGCCAGCCGCCCCATCAGGTCGTTGATGGTCCAGTTGGCGACCAGCTTGGCGTCGCGGCCCTTCGCGGCGGCCTCGAAGAACTCCACCCGCGCGCCCTCGGCCGTCAGCACGCCCGCATCGTAGGCGCTCAGTCCGTAGTCGCGGACCAGCCGCGCCTTCTTGGCGTCCGGCAGCTCGGGCAGGCTCGCCTCGATGCGCTTCACCCATTCCGGGTCGATCACGAGCGGCAGCAGGTCGGGATCGGGGAAGTACCGATAGTCGTGCGCCTCCTCCTTGGAGCGCATGGAGCGCGTCTCGCCGGCGCCCGGATCGTACAGCCGGGTCTCCTGGTCGATCTTGCCGCCGTCCTCCAGGATCTCGATCTGGCGGCGCGCCTCGTACTCGATCGCCTGCTGGATGTAGCGGAACGAGTTCACGTTCTTGATCTCGCAGCGGGTGCCGAGCTCCGCCCCCGGCCGACGCACGCTGACGTTCACGTCCGCCCGCAGGTTGCCCTTCTCCATGTCGCCGTCGCAGGTGCCGAGCGTGACCAGGATCGCCCGCAGCTTCTTGACGTAGGCCGCCGCCTCCTCCGCCGAGCGCATGTCCGGCTTGGAGACGATCTCCATCAGCGCCGTGCCGGCCCGGTTCAGGTCCACGTAGGTGGCGTTCGGGTCCAGGTCGTGGATCGACTTGCCGGCGTCCTGCTCCAGGTGCAGCCGCTCAATCCGCACGACGAAGGTGGAGCCGTCGTCCCGCTCGACGCTGACCTCTCCTTCGCCGACGATCGGATGGTACAGCTGGCTGATCTGATAGCCCTGCGGCAGGTCCGGGTAGAAGTAGTTCTTGCGGTCGAACTGCGAGCGCAGATTGATCTGCGCCTTCAATCCCAGGCCGGTCCGGATCGCCTGCTCGACGCAGTAGCGGTTCACCACCGGCAGCATGCCGGGCATGGCGGCGTCCACCAGGCTGACCTGCTCGTTGGGGCCGGCGCCGAAGCCGACCGCCGCGCCGGAAAACAGCTTGGACTTGCTGGCCACCTGGGCGTGGACCTCCAGCCCCAGGACGATCTCCCAAGAGCCGGTCCGGCCCTGGATCAACTTCGACGTCTCGCTCATGCGCGGCCTTCTACCGGCATCCGAGCCGCCGCGGGAGGGCCCGCGTCGCGACCGCCGCGCTTCAGGCGGAAATCGGGCGGCAAGATGTCGGCCGCTCACGAAAGCGAAATCGCCAGCAACGCGCAAGGAGCGTGACCGTTGGGCTGGTACGAGTTCAGGCTGGGAGACAAACAATGGCCAAGCACACGCGCTACGTACCGATGGATTTCGGCTCCGATCCGGTGGTCCACACCCCGGTCGAGGAGCCCAGAAGCTTCGCGATGTCGGAAGCGCCCGCGACCAGCGCCTACGTGGAGACTCACGAAGAGGCCGCGCCGGTCCGCACCTACACCCGCAAGCGCCGCAATCCGGCCCTCTGGGTCGCGCCGCTGGCCCTGCTGGCCGCCCTGGGTTGGTGGGCCTTGTCGGATCGCGGCGACGAGACGCGCACCGAGACCGCCGCGTCCGAGCAGCTCCAGGTCGCCGAAGCAGAGCCCGCAGCAGCCATGCCGGCGGCGACCCCGCCCGCGCCCGCCGTCGAGCCGGTGGAAGCCGTGGACGTCAGCGAGGCGCCCGCCGCGCCGCCGGTCGCCGCACCCCCGCGGCCCCGCGCGGCGCCCGTTCGTCGGACGGAGACCGCCCGCGCCGCTGTCAGGCCGGCCACGCCCGCTCCGGCGGCTGACGAGGCCGCCGCCGACGTTAGCGCCACGGTCGAGGCCGACGCGGCGATCACCGCGCCGGCGGCGAGCCTGCCCCCTCTTCCCGAACCGGACACGGCTATCGCCGAGACGCCGCCCGCCGCGGCGGCCCCGTCCACGCTGCCGGAACCGGCCACCGAACCGGTCACGCCGTAAGCTGCGCGATCAGTGGAAAGTCAGAGGCCGTCCGGTTCGCCGGGCGGCCTTTCGCTACGCCAGAGCGGCCGCGTCTTCGCGCCGGCGCCGCAGCTCCATCAGCTTCACGCACCAGATGGACGCCTCGTAGAGAAGGCAGATCGGGATCGCGAGCATCAGCTGGCTAATCGGATCGGGCGGGGTCACCACCGCCGCCACCACGAAGACCCCCACGATGGCGTACCGCCGCCCGGCCCGGAGCTGCTCCGCGCTGACGATCCCCGCCAGCCCGAGCAGCGTCAGCACGATCGGCAGCTGGAAGCAGAGCCCGAACGCCAGCAGCAGCGTCGTCACCAGCGTCAGGTAGTCCGAAACCTTGGGCAGCAGCTCCACGGAGATGTTGCCCACCCCCGTGATCTGCTGACTCAAGCTGAACCACAGCACGAACGGCAGCATCAGAAAGTAGACCATCGCCGCCCCCAGCAGGAACAGGGCGGGCGAAGCGAACAGGAACGGCAGGAAGGCCTTGCGCTCGCGTCGATACAGCCCGGGCGCGACGAACCGGTAGAGCTGCCAGGCCAGGATGGGGAAGGTCAGCACGACCGCCCCGAACCCGGCCAGCTTCAGCTTGGTGAAGAAGAACTCCAGGGGCGCCGTGAACACCAGGCGCAGGTTCTGCTCGGCCGCCGAGACCTCCTTGAACCCCGCCATCGCGAGCATGAGGTCGAACGGCCCGTGCTTGGCCCCGCCCGCCCGCTGGGCGGCCAGCAGGTTCGCCGCCACCTCGAACGGGTGCAGCAGGAACAGGTAGATCCGCCCCGAAAAGAAGAAGCAGACGAAGAACGCCACGATCAGCGCGCCGACACACACGATCAGCCGCGTCCGCAGCTCCGTCAGGTGATCGAGCAGCGGCGCGCGGCTGGCCTCGATCTCGGACTCGTCGCCGTAGGGCAGGCTCACCGCGGGGCCTCGCCGGCCGCTTCGAGGGGACGGTCAACCGTGTCCTCGGTCGCGGGCCCGATCGGCTCTTCGTGAGGCGTCGCGGGCGCCTCAGCCGATCCCGCGTCGACGGACCTGAGGTCCGCGTCGATGGTCTGGAAGGACTCGTTCAGCTCCGCGGCGACCGGGTGCACGTACGCCCCGCTTCGCAGGGCCTCCACCTCGCGCCGCAGTTCGTCCAGCTCGGACTGGCGCGCCATCTCGTCGAAGCTGTTGCGGAACTCGGCCGCCAGTCCGCGCATCTTGGCCATGAACTTGCCGACCTTGCGCAGCAGCAGCGGCAGGTCCTTGGGCCCGACCACGATCAGGGCCACCGCGGCGATGACGATCAGTTCCGCAGCGCCGATCTCCGGCAGCATGCAAGCGCTCCCTTACGACCAGCGACGAGCAGGTCAGCGACGGAGGTCGTCGCGCTCGGGGGCGGTGGTGATCTGCCCGGCCGGCTTGGACGTGTCGTCCTCGTCCTTGAGGCCCTTCTGGAAAGCTTTGATCCCCTTGGCGGCGTCCCCCATGATGGACGACAGCTTCCCGCGCCCGCCGAACAGGACCAGCACGATCACCGCCACGATCAGCCAGTGCCAGACGCTAAAGCTGCCCATCATGTCAGGAACGTGCTCCTCACCTCGGGCCGGACGCGCCGGCCGCACGCGCCGCATATAGGCCCATCGCGCTTGCGACGCCACGCATGCGTCGCCGCAGCGGGTCCCACCGGAGTCGGCGGGCGCGGCCGCCCCGCTCACGCCTGCTTGAACGAACGCGAACGGATCGCGCGGTGCGTCGTTAGCGCCGGATGCTCGCGCTCCGCAAACCGCAAGACGCCGATCCTCGCGAGGAAGTTCGTGACCGGTTCGCCGCCGCGCTCGACGGGTTCGGGCGAGAGGCGCCGATCCTTCTGCTTGGCCACTTCGACGCGGACGGCCTTTCCGCCCTCGCTATTCTGGCGAGAGCGCTGGAGGCGGCGGGCTGGAGCGCGCGCGTCCGCATCGTCGGCAAGGGCGAGAACCCCTGGTCGGGGGAGATGCGCGCCGAGCTCGAGGGTCAGGCGATCGGCGGAATCATCGCCGCCGATCTGGGCGTGCGGCCGGGCCCGATCAGAGCAGGTACGCCCACGATCGTGATCGACCACCATGTGCCGACCGGAACCGCGGCCGACGCCTTCGTGATCACCGGTTCGGAGCTGGACCCGATCCCGACCTCCAGCCTGCTCGCCTTCTGGTGCGCCGCCGCTTTGACCGATCCAGCGCCCCTGCTCTGGCTCGCCGCCATCGGGCTGATCGGCGACATGGCCGAGGGCGCGGCCTTCCCCGAGCTGGCGGAGGCTCAGGCCCGCTATGGGAAGACCGCCCTCCGAGACGCGGTGTCCCTCCTGAACGCCCCTCGTCGCGCCGCCGCCGCCGACGCGGGGCCCTCGCTCGCCCTGCTGCTGAAGGGGAACGGGCCCAAGGACGTCACCTCAGGCGTGCATCCGGAGACCGAGCGGCTCCGCGCCGCCAAGGCTGAAGTCGCCGCCGAGCTCGACGGCGCCAAGCGGATCGCGCCCAAGGTGCGGAACGGCGTCGGGCTGATCCGTCTGCACTCGCCCTGCCAAATCCACCCTCTGATCGCTCAGCAGTGGCGAGGGCGCCTCAAGGGCGAGGTCGTGATCGCCGCCAATACGGGCTACCGGCCGGGGTGGGTCCACTTCGCCGCCCGCACTGCGACCGACCGCGACCTGATCGCCTTCCTCGCCGAGCGACGCCCGCCCGGTGCGGACGAGAACTACGGCTCGGGTCACCGTCAGGCCACCGGCGGCGCGCTGCGCCTACCCGACTGGAACGCCTTCATCGCCGGCCTAGGTTTTCCCGAGGAGCAAGTTCCCGCATGAGCGCCCGCCCCTTGCGTCTCGGCTTTCCCGTCAAGGTGATGGGCCGCCCCGAGCTGAAGTCCAACGACACGCGTCGCTGGCAGTCGAGCCCTCACCTGAAGGTCAGCCTCGAATACGTCGACCGCATCTTCGACTATCTGCGCTCCAAGAAGCTGGACATGTACCGCTTCTCCTCCGACCTCGCCCCCTACGCCACCCACCCGGACATGCCGCAGTTCCATGGCATGGTCGCGGAAAGCGACGCGGAGCTGAAAGCGCTCGGCCGCAAGGCCCGAGAGTACGACATCCGCATCTCCTTCCACCCCAGCCAGTACGTGCTGCTGAACAGCGCCGACGACGCGCTCACCCGCAAGAGCATCTGGGACTTCTCCAGCCAGGCGGAGATGCTCGACCGCATGGAGGCGCCGGCCGAGGCGGTGGTGGTCACCCACGTCGGCGGCGTCTATGGCGACCACGCAGCGAGCCGGGAACGCTGGATCCGGGGCTGGGAGCAGTGTCCCGAGCATGTGCGGCGCCGCTTGGTGCTGGAGCACGACGACCTGCGCTTCTCGGCCGCCGACGTGCTCTGGATCCACGAGCGCACGGGCGTGCGCCTGGTGTTCGACTACCAGCACTTCTGGTGCCTGAACCCGGAAGGGCTCGACATGGTCGACACCCTCGAGCGCATCCTCGCCACCTGGCCCTCGGGCCAGCGGCCCAAGGTCCACTTCTCCTCGCCGCGCACCGAGTTCCGGCCGATCGTGCGCAAGGAGAAGACGACCCTGAAATCCGGCGCCGCCGGCAAGCCCAAGAAGAAGACGGTCCTGCTCCCGCCCGTCTGGACCGGCCACGCCGACTTCACCAACCCGTTCGAGTTCGCGACCTTCATGCGCGCGGCGCAGGGGCTGGAGTTCGACGTCATGATGGAGGGCAAGGCCAAGGACGTCAGCCTGCTGAAGCTCCGCCCCGACCTCCTCCGCTACGCGCCCGACGTCGCGGCCCGCTTCGGCGTCCACCCGCAGGACGCCGCCGCCCTGGAGGCCGAAGAAGCCGCCCTTGAGACCGGCAACGCCGCCGCGGACGACGGCGACGATCCCGACGAAGGCGCCGCGCTCAGGGATGCGGCCTGAGCTCGGTTAGCCTCTAGGTTCAGGCAGAAAGTCGGGGTCGAGCGCCTCGTCGAGCGTGAAGGGCGGGTCCGCCGGAAAAACGCTGACGTCGAGGTCCGCCTCGGTCGACGCTTCTCGACGGGCGAGCCGATAAGCTGACGCGTAGACCTCGTCGTTGCTGGCCTTCAGGCTTGGGTTGGCGGCCAAGTGCTCGGCGATCTCGTCGCGTTGGTTGGCGATCGTGGTGAGCCAGCTCCGGCCTCATCGCTCCGGCTGAACATGTCCTTGAGCAAATGGGTGAGGAGGACGAGGTACCGGGACTTCAGTTCTGACCGCTGCTGCTTGCCCAGGCCTTCGAGCTCCTCGGCGACGTTGTCCCAGTCCAGTTCGTTCCCCGAGCGCCGCCGAGCGAGCCTCGCTTGTTGGGTCGCCCACGCGTGGAAATCCAAGTCGTAGAGGCTCATGCTGGCGACTCTACACCGCTCAGACCGGCTCCCCAAACCCGGCTCCGGGCGTCCCGGGCTTCAGACGCAGCAGGCGGCTGTCGGCCACGCCCGCCGTCCGGTGCTTCACCGCTTCCCGGTAGGCGGGGTCTCGCAGCATCTCCACGAAGGCGTCCGCCGTCGGGTACTCGGCGATGAAGGCGATGTCCCAGCGCTCGGTCTGCGGCCCGATCAGCATGAACTCCGGAAGCCCCAGCCAAATCTGCTTGCCGCCCAGCCGCTCGAACACCGGCCGGCTCTCGCGCCCGTAGGCCGCGTAGGCTTCCGCCCCGCTCGCCACCCGCCCGTCCTCGTAGATCGCCCGCTCCTTCAGCCGGATCAGGTTCAGCATGTGGATCGGCCCATCCCGCTCGATGGCGCGAAACGCGGCGAACGCCTCCCGAGTCGGGTCGATGTGCGCGTCGGCCATAGGTCTCTCCGCTGATGCCGGCCCAAGCGTAACGCGATTTTCAGCAGCCCCAACCGAGACTGCGGCAGGGCGCTGGAGAAGATCATGCTCAACCGGCTGGTGTGCGGGGCTGTGTTGCTGGGGCTTGGCGGTTGCGCGACCGTGTCCGAAGCGAACAGCGCGCCGTACGTCTACGCTCGGGTCGATGCTGGCGGATCGCAGCACCTGCTCGACCAGCAGGGCTGCCGTGACAGCTACGAGCCCGTCAGCTTCGCCTCGGCGGGAGCGGCTGCGGCAGGTCTGGGGCTCGGCGGCGCGCTTGCGGTCGGCATCGCCTCCGGCCTCGTGAAGGGCGCGCTGGACATGGATGCGCGCGTCACGCACTCGCGCAAGTGCATGGCCGCCAAGGGCTACCAGCGGGTGAGTATCACCGAAGAGCAGTCGCGCGCCTACGCCGAGGCGCAGGACAAGGCCGCTTGGCTGGAAGCCAATCTGCCGGACCACGTCGGCCGCGAGGAGGCCACCGCTAAGGCGGGAGCCCGCCCCTCGGGCAAGACGATCATCGTCCGGCGCTTCTGAGTCGGACCGGGAGCCGCCCGTCGGGCGTCTCTCCGGTTTTAGAGCTGTCGGCGCGGTCCGGCGCTCCGGCGCACGCGGTTCACCGCCTCGTCCAACGCCTGCAGGAACCGGGAACGGTCGGCGGGAGCGAACGGCCGCGCGCCTGTCGTCACCTCGCCCATAGACCTCAGATGCTCGCCGATGGCGCGCCCGGCCAGCGCCGCCCCGATGCTGTCGACCGTGTGGGCGCGGCCTGTGGGTCCAATGGCGAGCGCGCCCGCCTTCAGCGCCCGGTCGGCCAGCGGCAGGTCGGCCGTCACCACGACGTCCCCCGCCGTCGCCCGCTCGGCGATCCAGTCGTCGGCCGCGTCCGGCCCGGCGTCGACGACGACGCGCTCGATCAGGAGCTCGCGCGGCGCGTTCAGCCAGGTGTTCGCCACCAGCTTCACCGGCAAGCCGTACCGCCGCGCCACCCGGTAGACCTCCTCCTTCACCGGGCAGGCGTCCGCGTCGACGTAGAGCGTGGTCATGACGCGCCTCTAGCACGCCCGAATCCCGTATGGTCGCCATGTGAGCCCCGCGCCGACCGTCCTGGAGTTCTTCGCCGGCGGCGGCATGGCGCGCGCGGGCTTGGGGTGGACGCCGCTGTTCGCCAACGACTTCGACGCCGCCAAGGCTGACGCTTACGCCGCGAACTGGGGCGAGCGGCCCGTCGTGGCCGACGTGTGGTCCCTCGCCGCAGCCGACATCCCAGGCAAGGCCGATCTCGCCTGGGCTTCCTCGCCCTGCCAGGACTTCAGCCTCGCCGGCGCTCGCGCGGGCCTCGCGGGCGAGCGCTCCTCGGCCCTGCTCGGCTGGTGGAGCCTCATGCAGGCCCTCGACGCCGAGGGCCGCGGACCCGACACCCTGGTGGTCGAGAACGTCTCGGGCCTGCTCACCGCCTCTGGCGGCGCGGACTTCGCCGCCCTATGTTCCGCTTTCGTTCAGGCTGGCTACCGGGTCGGCGCGCTCGAACTCGACGCGGCGGGCTTCCTGCCCCAGAGCCGCCCCAGGGTGTTCGTGATCGCCTCTCGCGGGGGAAGATTGCACGATTTGCACTCTGTGCAGTGCCCCGGGGAGCGTACAGCTCCGGCCCGAAATCGGCACGATCGACACCATCGACACCCGTTTCGAGGCGCCGAATCCGTCGAGATTCTGCACGATCAGCACCATCGGCATGGTGTTTCGCGCGCACTGCTCGAGGCGCACGCCCGCCTTTCCGCCGAAGTGAAGGCGGCCTGGGTGTGGTGGCGTTTGCCCGCGCCGCCTCGACGGAACGCGACGCTGCAGACGATCCTGCTTCCCGACGAAGAGCTCCGCTGCTGGTGGTCCCAGGCCAAGGTGGACCGGCTGATCGAGCAGATGGCCCCGCTTCACCGCACCCGGCTCGAGCAGGCGCGGCGAGCGCCTGGCCGGACGGTCGCGGCGGCGTACCGCCGGACCCGCGCGGGCCTGCCCCGGGCGGAGGTCCGCTTCGACGGCCTCGCCGGATGCCTGCGCACCCCGGCGGGCGGCTCGTCCCGCCAGATCGTGCTCGTGATCGAGGACGGCGCGGTCCGGGCCCGCTGGCTGCTGCCGCGCGAGGCCGCCCGCCTGATGGGCCTTCCGGACGACTACCGCCTGCCCCAAGGGTCCACCGCCGCGCTGAAGCTGCTGGGCGACGGCGTCGCCGTCCCGGTGGTCCGCTGGCTGGCGGAGCATCTGTTGGAGCCGCTCGTCGGCTATAGAATTCCTGCAAGCGCGCCGGCTGCGATCCCCGGCTAGAGTGGCGTCCAGACGCCAGCGCAGGAAGACGCCGCCATGGACGCGCTCACCGACATCGCCCCGGCCTACGACGCCGCACGCTACAAGCGGGCGGGCCGTGGCAAGATCTACGACTCCATCCTGGACACCATCGGCGACACGCCGATCATCCGCCTGCCGCGCCTGACCGCCGAGATCGGCCGCGAGACGCCGCTGCACGGCGAGGTCGTCGGCAAGCTGGAGTTCTTCAACCCGATCGCCAGCGTCAAGGACCGGATCGGCGTCTCCATGATCGAGAGCCTGGAGGCCCGGGGCCTGCTGAAGGAAGGCTCGGTGATCGTCGAGCCCACCTCCGGCAACACCGGCATCGCCCTCGCCTTCGTCGCCGCCGCCAAGGGCTATCGCCTGATCCTCTGCATGCCCGAGAGCATGTCCATCGAACGGCGCAAGATGCTCGCCCTGCTCGGGGCCGAGCTTCAGCTCACCCCCGCCGAGAAGGGCATGAAGGGCGCCATCGCCCGGGCCCAGGAACTGCTGGCGGAAGTCCCGAACGCGATCACGCCCCAGCAGTTCGAGAACCCGGCCAACCCGCTGATCCACCGCGTCTCCACCGCCGAGGAGATCTGGAACGACACCCAAGGCCAGGTCGACGTCGTCATCTCGGGCGTCGGCACGGGCGGCACCATCACCGGCGTCGGCCAAGTGCTGAAGAGCCGCAAGCCTTCCGTCCGTATGGTGGCGGTCGAGCCCGAGGCCTCTCCCGTGCTCTCGGGCGGTCAGCCCGGCCCGCACAAGATCCAGGGCATCGGGGCGGGCTTCGTGCCGGGCATCCTCGACCGCAGCTTGATCGACGAGGTGGTCACCGTCTCCAACGACGAGAGCTTCGCCATGGCCCGCCGGGCCGCTCACGTCGAAGGCCTGCCGGTGGGCATCAGCTCCGGTGGGGCGCTCGCGGCGGCATTCCGCGTCGCGGCCCGCGAGAACATGGCCGGCAAGTTGATCGTCACCATCATCCCCAGCTTCGCGGAGCGCTACCTCTCGACGGCGCTGTTCGAAGGACTATGAGCGATCAGCGATCAGCGAGCGGCGATCACGCGCCCTCCGGCTCGCTGATCGCTGATCGCTGCTCGCCGTCGACGGACGTCTTCACCCCCGCCCAGCGCTCGGCCGTCATGGCTCGGGTGCGGGGCAAGGACACCAAGCCCGAGCTCCAGGTCCGCCGTCTCCTTCACCGGATGGGCTACCGCTACCGGCTGCATCGGCGGGACCTGCCAGGCTCCCCCGACCTCGCGTTCGCCGGGCGAAAGGCGGCCCTCTTCGTCCACGGCTGCTTCTGGCACGGGCACGATTGCCCGCGCGGCGCGCGCCAACCCAAACAGAATGCCGCCTACTGGTCCGCCAAGATCGCCCGCAACCGCGCGCGCGACGCCGAAACGGAGGCCAGGCTGTCCGCGCTCGGCTGGCTGGCCGTCACGGTCTGGGAATGCGAGCTGAGAGACGAGCCCGCCCTCGCCGCCCGGCTGAAGGATGAACTCGGCCGAAGCGCTCAGGCGCTGAGGAACTCGGCCTGCTCCTCGTCGGACGCCAGGCAACCCTGAATGGCGGCGTAAAGCCCCTCGGCCGTCAGCGGCTTGGCCACGCAGGCGTTCATGCCGGCCGCAAGGCAAGCCTGCACCTCGGTCGGCCGATCCGCTCCGGTCACCGCGATCACGGGCGTGGCGCGGTTCGGTCCTGACCCGGCGCGCAGCCGGCGGACCGCGGTCCGCCCTCCCATCGCCGGCATGACGACGTCCATCAGGATCAGGTCGAACGCCTGGCCTTCGGCGAGCTCCAGGGCTTCGGCTCCGTCCCGCGCCATGACCAGGTCGGCCTCCACCGCTTCCAACAGCATCGCCAGGGTGCGCCGGTTGATCTCATGGTCGTCGGCGACCAAGACCCGCAGCCCCGTCCCGAGCTCGACCGCCGCCGTCTCCGGCTGATCGGGCGCTCGGCTGAGGTCCGCCTCGGCTGGCCGGAGATTGACCGTCAGGATGAAAGTGGCGCCCTGCCCCGGCGCGCTCTCGACCCGCAGATCGCCGTCCATGACCCGCGCCAGCTCCCGGCTGATCGCCAGCCCCAGCCCGGTCCCGCCATGGGTCCGGGCGATCGTCACGTCCGCTTGCTGGAAAGGCGCGAAAAGCCGCTCTTGAGCCTCGGCGGGAATGCCGGGCCCGGTGTCGGTCACGCGCACCGTGACAGCCTGGACGCCTGACCACTGCGGCGCTGCGTGGATGGACCAGCTCACCCCGCCGTCGCCCGTGAACTTGAAGGCGTTGGACAGCAGGTTGTTGAGGATCTGGCGAAACCGCACCGGATCGCCGGTCACGCGGTGCGGGAGACCGAATGCGGAGGTCAGCTGCAGCGGGACGCCGCGCTTGGCCGCTTCGAGCGACCAGAAGCGCCCGACATCGTGCGCGAGCAGGGCCAGGTCGAAGGGCCTCTGCTCCACGCTCATCCGTCCGGCCTCGATCTTGGACAGATCCAGCAGGTCGGTCAGCAACACCTGCATGAAGCGCGCGGAGTCCGCGACGATGGCGGCGCACTCGGCCTGCTCCGGGTCGGCCGACCGCCGCTGCAGCTCGGCCGCCGCGGCCATCATCCCCGAAAGCGGCGTGCGCAGCTCATGGCTCACGGCCGCGACGAAGGCGGACTTGGCGGCGGAGGCGGCTTCAGCTTCCGCGCGTCGGTCCTCAAGCTGCCGATGGGCGTCCAGCTGCGCGCGTGCGCCAGTCTCGTGCTCACGCCAGGCGGTCAGGATGGTGCCTCCGAGCATGGCGTAGGCAAGCAGCAGCAGCCCGAACTCTCCGGCCGAGACGCCGACATGAAGCGCCAGGACGGGCTGCAGCAGCAGCAGGACGAGATGCGGGGCGGCGCCGGACAGAAACGCCGTGCGAGACCCGCGGCTGACCACCATCAGGTTCAGGACGGCGCCCATGCCGAAGGCGAGTGCGGCCACCCCGCCCGCTGGCCCGCCCCACAGCCACAGCGGCACGACGATCCATCCCACGGCGGTGGCGGCGGTCGCCTGGGCCGCGCTCACCGTCGACCGCCAGCCGCGCCCGTCCGCAGGCGCGGCCTGGCGCATGCGGTCGCTCAGCAGGCGTTCCAGCCCTTGGGCGAGCGCATACCCTCCTGCCCAGAGCCAGACCCAGGCCCAGCCCATGAGCAGGTGCAGCAGCAAGGCGGCCGCGCCGACGCTGAACGCGCCCCGGCGCAGGCTGGCGCCCCGCCAGGCGGCCGCACGCACCAGCTCGCGATGCCGCTCGTCAAGCGATCGCCCCAACGCACGAACTCCTTGAGCCGGTGATCGAAGCGACCAAGGCGCTTCGCCCGGACACCCTGGGGCGGCGCGGCTAACGCGGCGTGAAAAGTCTAAGGGCGAGGCTGAAAAAACAGCGGGTTGTCACCGACCGCCCGGCGGGGTCGCCGTCGCTCGGGGCTCGATCACCACCTCGGACTTCACGGAGTTGGCGATGAAGCAAGCTTCGTGCGCCCGGTGGTGAATGGCCTCCAGCGACGCCGGGTCGGCGTCGCTGTCCACCTGCGGCCGGAGCGTGACCCGAACGATGGCGGCGCGGCCCTCGATCCGGCCCATCTGGCCCTCCGCCGCGTCCTCGTAGCGTCGCACCAGCACGCCCGCCCGCCGGGCGAGGTCCAGAAACCAGAGCATGTGACAGGCCGACAGGGCGGCCACGAAGCTCTCTTCGGGATCCACCGCGGCCGCCTCGGCCCAGGGCGCCGGCACGACGGACGGCGAGGCGGACCCAGGCATGACCGTTCCGCCATCGAAGCGAAGCTCGTGCGCTCGGCTGTAGTGGCCCTTCAGGAAGTCGTCGCCTTCCCGCAGCCTCCATCGAACCTCGGCGACGTGGAGCGACACGTCAGAGCGTCCTGGCGATCAGGACCTTCATGATCTCGTTCGCCCCGCCGTAGATCCGCTGCACCCGGCTGTCCCGGAACATGCGGCCTATGGCGTAGTCGTTGGTGTAGCCGTAGCCGCCGTGCAGCTGCAGGCATTCGTCCACCAGCTTGCACTCCAGGTCCGTGACCCAGAGCTTCGCCATGGAGGCCTTGGTCGCGTCCAGCTTGCCGGCCAGGTGCTGTTCGATGCACCAGTTCACGAACACCCGGGCGACCGTCGCCTCGGTCTTCAGCTCCGCCAGCTTGAACTGCGTGTTCTGGAAGTCGATCAGCCGCTGCCCGAATGCCTTGCGCTCCTTGACGTAGTCGATGGTGACCGCGAGCGCCCGCTCGATCGTCGCAAGCCCCTGGACGGCGATGTTCAAACGCTCCTGCGGCAGCTGCTCCATAAGCTGGAAGAAGCCCCGACCCGCTTCCGGCCCGATCAGGTTGCTGGTGGGAACGCGCACGTCGTCGAAGAACAGCTCGGAGGTGTCCTGGGCGTCCTGGCCCACCTTGTCGAGGTTGCGCCCGCGCCGGAAGCCCTCGACCTCGTCGGTCTCAACCACGATCAGCGACGTCCCCCGCGCACCCGCCGTCGGGTCCGTCTTCGCCACCACGATGATCAGGTTGGCGGTCTGGCCGTTGGTGATGAACGTCTTCTGGCCGTTGATGACGTAGTGGTTGCCGTCCAGGCGGGCCGTGGTCTTCACGCCCTGCAGGTCGCTGCCGGTGCCCGGCTCGGTCATGGCGATGGCGCCCACCAGCTCGCCGGACGCCATGCGCGGCAGCCACTTCCGCTTCTGCTCTTCGGACCCGTAGTGGAAGATGTACGGGGCGATGATGGCGTTGTGCAGAGAGGCGCCGAAGCCGTCGACGCCCTTCCGGCCGAAGACGTCCATCAGCACGACCTCGTGCCGGTAGTCGCCGCCCATCCCGCCGTACTCTTCCGGCATCGACAGGCACAGCAAACCCGCTTCGCCCGCCTCACGCCAGAGCTGCCGCTCCACGACGCCGTCCGCCCGCCACTTGGCGACGCGGCCCTCGGGCGCGTGATCTTCGGCCCACTTGTTCAGGCTGTCCTCGAACAGGACGATCTCTTCTTCGGCCATGAAGGCGGGACGGTCCACCGGCAGCAGGGACATGGGATGCTCCAGAACTTCGGGCGGGTTTAGCGTGCCGCCCGCGCCCCGGCCACCGTCACCCGGCGTCAGCTCTTGTCGAACTTGTCCGCCTTTCGCTTGCCGAACAGCAGCCTCGTCTCCAGCCGCCCCCGGAGCGCGGCGTAGTAGGCGGTCAGGAACTCCAGGTCGCCGCCGTCCGGCTCCGTCCAGCCGATCCGGCCGCGGATCCGGTCCGCCACGGCCCGCCGGACCGCCCGATCGCCGTCCCGGAGCACGTCTTCCAGCACGTGCAGCTCCTTGACGCCGTAGGTGTCGAGCTGCGCCGTCGTGAAGGCGTAGTCCTCGGCCCCGCCGCCCCTGCCCGCCAGGTCCAGCCTGAGCTTCCGCTTGGGGGCCTTCACGACCCAGGTGCCCGCGATCAGGTCCCCCACCCTCAGCCGGTCCCGGTTGAACAGCGGGAACAGCAGGAACACCGCGCACCAGATCCAGCCGAACAGCGCGATCCAGCCGCCGATCCGGCTGAAGCTGACCGCCAGGAACGAGAGGGGCAGATAGACCTCCAGCTCCCGCATGGCGTTGCGGCCGAAGACAGCCTCGGCCCGCAGCCTCCCCCCGTCCCGGGCGGCCACTCTCAAGCCCATGAAGCGCTTGCCCGGCGTCGCCGCCCGCGGCCCCATCTCGAACAGCGTGAAATAGAAGTTCCGCAGCAGGAATGAGCCGAGGACCCAGACCACGAAGGCCAGCTCGCCGAAGGCGCGGTTCTCCATGCTGATGGCCGCGAACGCGCAGACCAGCGTGATCAGCCCCAGCGCGACGAGGTTGATGATCAGGTCGATGATGAAGGCCACGGCCCGTTCGCCGGACGTCCCGATCTCCAGCTGCAGATCCACTCCCTCGGGCGTGACGAGCGAGCGGCGGAGCGAGCGGGGCGGCCTTGGCGTGCGCGCCGGACGCCCGCTCTCCGCGTCCGCGGCCGCGACCTCAGCCACGGCGGGGCTCCCTGGGCAGGTAGAAGTAGGCGAGCCATAGAGCCGCCATCGCGCCGCCGATCCCGTAGCGGGCGAGGTCCGAGGTGATCAGCTGCCGCCCGAAGCCTTCAAGCCCGCCCGCGAGGAACAGCATAAGCACGACCCCGCCCATCACGACCGCTGCGGAGCGGCCAGCGGCCGAGACCGCTTCGACCCGGCTGGCCTCGCCCGGGAACCCCACGGCCCGGGCGATCCGCAGGCCCGCCGCCCCCGACAGAACGGCGGCGAAAATCTCCGTCGTGCCGTGGATGAACAGCCACCCGCCCAGCTCCACGCCCAGCCCGCGCGAGGCGTAGAGCGCGAAGAAGGCTCCCATGGCGCAGCCGTTGTAGGCGATCAGCAGAACGGTAGGGACGCCGAACGCGAACCCCAGGGCGAACGAGAGCAGGCTCACCTGCGAGTTGTGCGAGAACAGGAACGCCGCGAAGGCGGTCAGCCCTTCGCTGTCTCCCGGCCGGTCGTACAGCGTGCGTCGGAGGTCCGCCGTGCTGGCGGTCGGATCGCGCCCCTGCGCCATCCCCTCGCCGATGAAGCCGTAGAACCAGTCGGGGTCGGCGTTGACCAGCAGGAACGCCGTCAGTGCACCCAGGACGAAGACGAAAGCGGAGACCAGCGTTTCTCCCCACAGCCCGCGCACCGCCGAGGGCCAGTCCCGGGCGAAGAAGCCGCCCATGCGCTCCAGCGGCTTGGCCCGGGCGCCGTACACGTAGAAATACGCCCGCGCGCAGAGACCCTCCAGGTAGGCGACAAGGCTCGCGTCCAGCGATGTGGCCCGCGCTACCGACAGCGATGACAGCGCCGCCCGGTAGAGAACCGGCATCTCGATCAGGTCGGCGTCGCCGAGCCGGTCCACGCCTTGCTCGGCCCGATCCAGCAGGCGCTCCAACCGCCGCCAGTCCGCCTCCCGCTCCGCCCGGAACCGCTCGCTCTTGAGGACCAGCGGTCTCAAACCCGCTCCCTCCGTCTGATTTCCAGATAGCGGCTGATCAGCTCCGACCCGACCCTGTCGGCGCTCGCCTCCACGATCTCCGCTCCCATGCGCCGGAGCCGGGCGGCGACCAGCTCACGCTGGCGCAGCAGGCCCCCCGCCACAACGGCTCGGCTCACGTCGTCGGCCCCGACCGGTTCGGCCGCGACCATGCCTTCAAGCTCCGCGTCCCTCAGGATCACGAACATGACTACGTGCCGTTTCAGCAGCCGGCCCGCGTTCTCCAGCATCAGCTCCGCCCCGGTGGAATCGGCGAAATCTGTGAAGACGACCACCAGCGACCGGCGCTCCAGCTCGCCCTGCAGCGTCGTCAGCCCGAGCGTGAAATTGGTCTCCTCCACGGCGTAGTCGATGGTCGCCGCCAGCCGTTGCAGCTGGGCGAAGGCGCGCACGCCCGACATGGCTCCCGCGGACGCCCGCGGCCGAGCGTCGAAGGCGAACAGGCCGACCCGGTCCCCGGTCTTGAGTCCGACATAGGCCAGCAGCAGCGCCGCGTTGATGGCGCGGTCGATCTTGGGCAGCCCGTCCAGCGGCTCGCACATCAGCCGTCCGCAATCGAGAGCCAGGATGACCGGATTGTTGCGCTCGGTGCGGAACTCGCGGGCCAGCAGCTTGGCGTGGCGGGCGGACTGCTTCCAGTCCACCGTGCGCAGGTCCATGCCGGCCTGGTGCTCCTTCAAGGCGTGGAACTCTGACCCGTCACCGGTCTCCAGCTGAGTCTTCAGCCCGAACAGGGCGTCACGGCTGAACAGCCGGATCGCCTCCTCCTGCACGCCCGGAATATCGGGGGTGATCGGCCAGGAGCGGCCGAGCTCGACCGTGCGCTGCTTCCAGACCAGGCCCAGCGGTCCTCGCCACCGGAGCCACAGCCGTTCGAGACGGCCCTCCCCGCGCCGGAGCGGCTGCAGCGCGAACTCGGCGGTCGCGGTTCGCACCCGGACCGGCTGGACCAGTCGCTTGGGCGAGGGCTGCAGCCGCGGACCGGTCTCCAGCGTCAGCTCTACCCCGCTCGGTTCGACGCCCCCCGCCAGCACGGCGCGGATTTGCACCGGCGCGGTCCGGCTGACCGACTGCACCACCGGCGCGTCGACCTCCACCTCCAGCTTGCGCCGGTCCGCCCCGAGCACGGCGTCGACCAGGGCCAAGCCGAAGACGAACGCCGCCCAGCCGGCTCCGGCCACCCACCACTCAGGTCGCACGATCCCGAGGGCCAAGGCCGCCGGCGCGCCCAGCGCGGCGAGCCCGATCGCGCGGGGCGTCGGATAGATCACAGCTAGCGCGGCGCCTCGACCTGATCGATCAGCCGCTGGACCGCTTCGTCCGCCGTTCGACCTTCGATCTCGGCGGCCGGCGACAGGATCACGCGGTGGCGAAGCGCCGGCAGGGCCAGCGCCTTCACGTCGTCGGGAATGACATAGTCCCTCCCGTCCAGCACCGCCCGAGCGCGCGCCGCGGTCGCCAGCATGGCGGCGGCGCGGGGCGAGGCGCCCGTCTCCAGGTCTGCGCTCGCCCGGGTCGCCCGGACCAGCGCAACCACATACCCGACCACAGGATCGGTCAGCCGAACCTCCGCTGTCGCCGCGACGACGGCGTTCAGCAGCCCGGCGTCGGCCGCCTGAGCCACGCCCATGCCTGCGGGCTCAGGCAGTCCCGTGCGATGGCCATGCTGGGCCACGATCGCCCGCTCCTCCATCTCGTCGGGGTAGCGAAGGACCTGCTTGAACAGGAACCGGTCCAGCTGCGCCTCGGGCAGCGGGTACACCCCCTGCTGCTCGATCGGGTTCTGGGTGGCCACCACCATGAACCGGTCGCTCAGCGGATGGGCCTTGCCGTCGATGGTGACGGTCCCCTCCTGCATGGCCTCCAGCAGCGCCGCTTGGGTCTTGGGCGGCGTGCGGTTGATCTCGTCCGCCAGCAGCAGCTCGCAGAAGACGGGCCCCCGGGTCAGCGTGAAGGTCGACGACTGAAAGTTGAAGACGTTCGCGCCCAGTATGTCGCCCGGCATCAGGTCCGGGGTGAACTGGATCCGCCCGAACTCCAGGCCAAGCGTGCGGGCGAAGCAGTGCGCCAGGAAGGTCTTGGCCGTGCCCGGCGGCCCCTCCAGCAGCACGTGGCCGCCGGCGAACAGGGCCGTGAGCATCAGGTCCACGGTTTCGGTCTGCCCCACCACCGCCTTGGCGATCTCGGAACGGATGCGGGCGGCCAGATTGGCGGCCTCGCGGACGCTCACGCGGGCGGGCGCTTCATCGAGCAAGGGTCATCTCCGATCTCCAACGATGCAGGTCCTGCGCCGCCCTGAGCAGGGCGGCCGGGTCGCGGGCCTGCCGCGCGGCGGTGGTCAGCGCGCTTATGCGGCCGCTCACGCCGGCGCGTGCGGCCAGTCGATCCAGGAAGGTTTCGAGTTGCTCGTCGGCGAGATCGCGCGGCGCGCCGACCGCGCGGGCCACCTTGTCGCGGACGAGCGCGGCGTAGCGGCCGCCCATCGCGTGCTCCCGGCCGGCGAGGCGGATCAGGCCGGCGGCGTTGTCGGCCAGCGCCCGCTTGCCGAGCGCCAAGGCCCGCTCGGGCCGGCGCGCGGGGCCGAACCTCACGGCCGCCTGCAGGCCGGTCAGCAGCGCTGCGGCCAGAGCGCAAAGGGTGGCGGCAAGGAACGGCGGCTCGAACGCCAGCTGCAGCAGCGAGCGCCCCTTCTCGAACCCGTTCAAGGTGGTGTCGAACGCCACCGGGCCGTCGCCGCTGCGCAGGCCCTGGATCATCGCGTCGGCGGCGATCGCCCGCTCAACGCTCTGGAGACCGTGGTTGCTGACCAGATCCGGTTCGCTGAGCACGTAGATGGGTCGGCCGGCCTCCGGCGGACTGACCCGCGCCAGCACGACCCGCCCGTTCGCGTCCGTCAGCAGGGGGAACAGCTTGGGTCCGCTCAACGTCTGCAGCCGGTCCACCGGGCCGACCGAAAAGCGGCGACCGAAGTAGGACTTCGCGGCGCCCCTCAGCTCGACCGAGACGTCGCTCTCCGCCTGGTCCACCTTGGCGCCGGCGCTGAGCGACCCGAGCAGGCGGTCGAGCGCCACGGGAGGGAGCAGGCCTTCCTTGCGGACCCAACCGGATCGCAGCGGCATGGGAGTGACCTGCCACTTGGGCAGGATGACCAGCCGGGGCGCCGCCGAGTCGAGCTTGGCGAAGCCCTCCGCATCGGCGGACGGCTCGGGGGTGGCGATCAGCAGGCTTCGCGAGTCGTCGCGGCCCCGGCTCCGCACCGGCTCGGCCGTCACGCCGGTCTCCCGGAGCAGTCTGACCAGGCCAGCATAGCCCACCGCGGACCGCGACAGCGCGTGGGCGCGGCCGTCCTCCCCCTCGCTGAGTTGAGGCTGGTAGGCGCTGAGCACCATGACCGCGCCGAACGCGATCGCACCCACCACGATCATGGCCAGCACGATCAGGGGCCGGAAGAGCGGGCGGGCGGGGTCGGCGCTCACGCCCGCGCTCCGGAGAGGGCGAATTCGGCATACGCCGAGCGCGCCTCAGACCAACCGTCGGGCCCGACCGGGCGGGCGGCGAAGCGGCCCCGCTCCACCACGCGCGCGATGGCCGAGAAGGCGGCTCTCGCGGCGCTGGGCAGCTGATCATGCCCTGCGATGTCTCGGCTCGTCAGCGCGGGCCGCACGAGGCCTGGGCGGCTCTGCTGGATGTCCTGCACGCTGCGGCGGAGCAGCAGGTGGGCCGCCTCCGCGAAGCGCCCCTCGACGGCCAGCCGATCGGCGTCCTCGAGCAGCACCCGGGCCGCCGCCTGGTCCGGCCGCCAATCGTCCTTCTGCAGCACGAGGGGTTTGCGCCGCTCGGGCCAGCGGCTGCGGATCACCTCCCGGCCGATGAACCAGAGCAGCCCCGCGGCCGCAGCCGCCAGGGCGGCCCAGAACAGCAGCTGCACGATGGGGGCCAGGGCCTCGATCAGCTCCGCCAGCCACCGATAATCCCCGCTGGGCGGCGGAGGCTCCGGCTCCGGAGCCGGGAACTCGAACTGGATGCTGCGGTCTCCGCGCACCGCTGCGTGGGCGCGCGCGACGTCAGAGGCCGGCTCGGCCGCGTCCTCCGCCCATGATGCACCCGACGCCATGCCGCCCCCTGACCGCACGTGGAGGTAGCATGTGGGCCTGGCGGGGCTAAGGCCCCGTTACGCCTGGAGCGAGCGAAGCGTCTTCATGCAGGCCCGCGCCTTGGCCGCGACCGTCTCGGGAGCGTCGCCCGGCTTGTAGAGGTCCGAGCCCAGCCCGAATCCCCGCGCGCCGACCGCCAGCCAGTCGGCGAAGGCGGCGGGGCCGATGCCGCCGACGGGGAGCGTGACGGCGTCCTTGGGCAGAACGGCCATCAGCTGCTTCAGGTGAGCGGGCCCCAGCGTCACCGCAGGAAACAGCTTCAGCCAGCGCGCGCCCGCCTTGTAGGCCACGAACGCCTCCGTCGGCGTGGCGAACCCCGGCATGGGCGTGAGGCCAAGTTCCACCGCCCGCGCGATCACGGAGGTTTCGACGTTCGGCGACACCACGATGCGGCCGCCCGCCTCCGCCAGCCTGTCCACCTGCCCGGGCTCCAGCACCGTGCCCGACCCGCAGACGAGCTCCTCGCCCAGCGCGTCCACCAGCCGGCGCAGGCTCTCGAACGGCTCGGGCGAATTCAGCGGGATTTCGACGATCCGCACGCCTTCGGCCAGCAGAGTTCGCCCGACCTCGACCACCTCGTCCGGGGTCACGCCGCGGATGATGGCGACGATCGGCGCCTCGGCGAACGCCGCCTCCAGTTCGATCATGTCCGGCCCCCATCAATCACGAAGTTCTGACCCGTGATCAGCGCGCTGTCGTCGCTGGCGAGAAACAGCGCCAGCCGGGCGACGTCGTCGGGGTGGATGCGCTTTTTCAAGGCGACCTCCTTCATCCACTCCTGCTCGGCCTCGGGCGTGAGCCACAGCTTGAGCTGACGATCGGTGATGATCCAGCCCGGCGAGATCACGTTCACCCGGATGTTGTCGGGGCCCCACTCGCGGGCCAGGGTTTTGGTCATCGCGTTGATCGCGCCTTTGGCCGCCACGTAGGTCACCATGTCGGGGGGGCCGAGCAGGGCGTTGATGGAGCTGATGTTCAGTATGACCCCCCCGCCCCTCGCCTTCATGGCGGGATAGACCGCGCGGGAGGCGATGAAGGTGGGATCCAGGTTCACCGCCAGCCCCGCATGCCACGCCTCCGGCGTGGTCTCGGCCGCCTTGTGGCGCGTATCGTTGGCCACGTTGTTGACCATCACGTCGATGGGGCCGAGCGCCTCCGCCGAACGCGCCAGAGCGCTTTCGAACGCCGCAACGTCCGTGACGTCGCCTGGCTCGGCCCACAGTCCCGGCAGCTCAGCCTTGAGGCTGGCGATGTCGCCCTCGCTCCGGCTCACGGTGGCGACCCTGCACCCCTGCTGATGGAAGTGCTGCACGAAGCAGCGGCCGATCCCCGACCCCCCGCCCGTGATGAAAACCACCTTGCCGCTCAGGCTTGGGTAGGCCGCGTATGCCGTCATGGGCGCCTCCTTGCAGGTCACTAACTCGCCTCGGAGGGACCGTGTTCACCCCTCCTAACAAGCTTGACGGGGTGCGACCACGTTCCGCATGCGTGTTCGAGTCGCCTCGACAGACCGCTCACGGCGCCGTTTTCGCATCCCGACTTTGGGCGTCGTGATTCGAGCGCGTTCGCTGAACGGGAATACTGAACAGAGCAGCTGTGACAACCTGTCGTCTGCATGACTGGTAAGGGTCATTAACCGTTCACAGACGTTTTCGTATCATTCTTGAAATTCGAGTCGGGAGGGGTCCCGTGGTGCAAGTCAGTTATGCCGACCTTTATGGCGTCGGCCACGAACCGGAGTTCGAAGAGACCATCCAGGCCGGCGACATGGTCAGGACGGGTCCGAACCTGTTCCCCCACTTCACCGTGGTCGCGGTCGACGGCGACAAGGCCTGGCTGCGCAACATCCAGAACGGAATGGACGCGCTCGCCAACGTGAAGCGCTGCAGCAAGATCAACGGGCCGGTCTCGGCGCCTACCTACTGAGCGCCGCCGCACCCGCAGCCTCGATCAGCGCACTTGAGCGGCGCAGCCCGGCGCCGCTATGTCGGACCTCCGAACCAAAGCGGAGCCGCGTCGTTTAAGCCCGACGCTCCGTAACTCCCGTCGCGTACCTCTTCGCGCGCTGGATGGAGGACGAGATCATAACCGGCTTCATGTTCGCCACCGGGATCGAGAACTCGATCCCGAAGATCAAGAACGGCAGGGTGCGCGTGGACCAGATGGAGGTCTGCGGGCATTACAAGCACTGGCGGACCGACATCGCCCTGCTGGAGGAGGTCGGCATCCGCTACCTCCGCTATGGCCCGCCCCTGCACACCAGCCTGCTCGGTCCTGAGAAGTACGACTGGGAATGGGCGGACATGACCTTCGGCGAGTTGCTGCGCCGGGACATCGTGCCGATCGTCGACCTCTGCCACTTCGGCGTCCCGGACTGGATCGGCGACTTTCAGAATCCCGACTTCCCCCAGCACTTCGAGACCTACGCGCGCGCGTTCGCGATGCGCTTCCCGTGGGTCCAGCTCTACACGCCGGTGAACGAGATGTTCATTTGCGCCACCTTCTCCGCCAAGTGGGGCTGGTGGAACGAGCAGCTGTCCTCCGACCACGGCTTCGTCACCGCGCTCAAGCACATCGTGAAGGCGAACGTCCTGGCCATGAAGGCCATCCTTGAAGTAAGGCCCGATGCTATCTTCATCCAGAGCGAGTCCTCGGAATACTTCCACGCCGAAAATCCGGCGGCGATCGGTCCCGCGGAGGTGGAGAACTCCAGACGGTTTCTGTCGCTCGATTTGAACTACGGTCACCGCGTCGACTCGACGATGTACGAGTACCTCATGGACAACGGCATGACCCGGGAAGAGTACCACTTCTTCCTGAACCAGCGTCTGCGCCGGCATTGCATCATGGGGAACGACTACTATTGGACGAACGAGCACCGCGTGAAAGCCGACGGCAGCTCGACGGCGTCGGGGGAGATCTTCGGCTACACCGAGATCACGCGCCAATACTATGACCGGTATCGGCTGCCCGTCATGCACACGGAGACCAACCTGGCCGAAGGCGCAGGCGGGGACGAGGCGGTGAATTGGCTGTGGAAGCAGTGGGCCAGCGTTCTGCGGGTGCGCAACGACGGCGTCCCGGTGCTCGGCTTCACCTGGTATTCGCTCACCGATCAGGTGGACTGGGACACGGCGCTCCGGGAGCAGAACGGTCGCGTGAACCCGCTGGGGCTCTTCGACCTGGACCGGAACATCCGCGCCGTGGGCAAGAGCTACAAGCAGTTGATCAGCGACTGGCGCACGGTGCTCCCCACCCAGAGCGAATGCCTCACGGTCCCTGTGGTTTCTCCCCAGGAGTTCCTGCAGGCCGAAGTGGTCTACGAGCGCTACAACACCCGCCTCGCCCGCGAGGGCCGCACGCGGGCCACGCTGTGAGCCGGATCCGGCTCATAGCCGGGGAACTCGCGCTGGAGCTGGAGCCGTCCGTCGGAGGCTCGATCGCCGCCTATACGCACGCTGCTCAGCCGCTGATGCGGACCACCAAGCCCGGTTACCCGGACGTGCTGGACGCCGCATGCTTCCCCCTCGTCCCCTATTCGAACCGTATCCGTGACGGCGTCTTCAGCTTCCGGGGCCAGGAGCTGCGCCTGGCGCCGAACCTTCCGCCCCAGCGCCACCCGCTGCATGGCGTCGGCTGGCGCGCGCCTTGGACCGCAGAGAGCGTCGAGGGCTCGCGGGCGGTGCTGTCGCTGGATTGGCCCGGCGGCGAGTGGCCCTGGGCTTTTCGCGCCGAGCAATGGTTCGAGCTGGACCATCAGGGCCTCGTCGCAACTCTGATCGTCGAGAACCGCTCCGAAGCGACCATGCCCGCGGGCCTCGGCTTTCATCCCTACTTCCCCTGCCCGCCGGGCACGGTTCTGGACGCGCCTGTGACGGAGGTCTTTCCCGTCGACCCTGATCTCTTCCCGACCGGACGGGAGCCGGCGGCAGGTCGCTACAGCCTCGACCAGCGGAGAATCAGCGGCGCGGGGCTGGATAACGGCTACGGCGGCTGGAGCGGGACGGCGACGATCCGCTGGCCGGACGGCCGCGGCCTTCGCATCTCCGGCGAGCCGCCTGCACGCTGGTTCCAGGTCTATGCGCCGGTGGGAGAGCCCGTGCTCTGCGCCGAGCCCGTCACCCACGCCAACGGGGCGCTCAACGTTCCTGAAGACGAAGCCGTCGCCCTCGGTCTGCGCTTGCTCGAGCCGGAAGAGCGCTTGACGCTCGCCGCGCGCTTCGACCCGCTGCCGTGATTGGCGTCAGGGCCTGCCCGAGCGGACGAATCAATCGGCCGAGGTGGGAACGGGTTGACGCGGGATGAGGCACGACCGTCTGGCTCCGTCCTCGAACCGTTCCGCCTCGAAGGCCGTCACCTCACAGAGGATGTCGCCGCCGGGACGTTCCGCCCAGACGTAGGCGCGCTCGAAGTTCACGGCCCGCCCGCCCGGGGTGAAGCCCTCGTAGGTGTCGCCCCAGGGCATGCAGCGGGAGAGCTCTCGCCAGCCGATCTTGGCGGCGTGCCCGAGCTCCTCTTCGGCGGCCGCCTGGAGGTCGGCGTCCAAGGCGGTCACGGCAGCTGCGCCTTAGGGAACCCGGTCCAGACGTCGTCATAGTCGAGCTGCATGGCCCGGGTCTCCATCGCCCAGCGGGTGGGCCGGATGGGCCAGCGGGTCTCGAACATGAAGGCCAGCGTGTTCTCCAGCTTGTGGGGTTTGAGCTCGGCCCGGACCGCGGCCTCGTAGCTGGCCTGGTCGGGACCGTGGCCGCTCATGCAGTTGTGCAGGCTCGCCCCGCCCGGCGCGAAGCCGCCCTGCTTGGCGTCGTACGCGCCTGTCACCAGACCCATGAACTCGCTCATGACGTTCCGGTGGAACCAGGGCGGCCGGAAGGTGTGCTCGGCCACCATCCAGCGCGGCGGGAAGATGACGAAATCCACGTTGCCCGTGCCCGGCGTGTCGGACGGACTGGTCAGGACGGTGAAGATCGACGGATCGGGGTGGTCGAAGCTGACCGTGTTCATGACGTTGAACCGGGCCAGGTCGTACTTGTAGGGCGCGTAGCTGCCGTGCCAGGCGACCACGTCCAGGGGGCTGTGGTCGAAGGTGGTCGTCCAGAGCCGGCCACCGAACTTCTGGACCACCTCAGTGGGCCGGTCCACGTCTTCGTAGGCGGCCACGGGGTGGAGGAAGTCGCGCGGGTTCGCCAGGCCGTTCGAGCCGATGGGCCCCAGCTCGGGCAAGCGCAGAAGCGCGCCGTAGTTCTCGCACACGTAGCCGGTAGCCTCTCCGTCGAGCGGGTCGGCGCGGAACCGGACCCCGCGCGGGATGACGGCGATCTCGCCGGGGCCGGCGTGCAGTACGCCGAACTCAGTGGCCAGGCGCAGGCGACCGCGCTGAGGCACGAGCAGGAGCTCGCCGTCCGCATTGTAGAACAGCCGGTCGGTCATCGGCCGGGTGGCGCAGTAGGCGTGCGCCGCCATGCCCGCTCCGGTCGCAGGATCCCCGGCGCCACCGTAGGTCACCAGGCCCTCCACGAAGTCGGTCGCCCGCTCGGGCGCCGGCAGCGGATCCCAACGCAAACGATTGGGAGAAGGCGGAACCTCGTCGAACGGTCCGGACCGGAGCAGCCCCTGGGGGAAGTGGCGGTACGGCGGATGCTGAGCGCTCGGGCGAAGGCGATAGAGCCAGGATCGACGATTCTCGGACCGCGGCGCCGTGAAGGCCGTGCCGCTGATCTGCTCGGCGTAGAGGCCGAACGGGGTGCGCTGGGGCGAGTTCTGGCCCACCGGCAAGGCGCCCCTTACAGCCTCGCTGGCGAAGTGAGAGCCGAAGCCGGACAGGTAGGCCGGTTCAGCCCGGTCAGCAGTGCTGAGCGCCTTCGAGCGGGGGTCAACCAGGTCGGTCACCGCGCGCCCTCGTCCCGGTAGATGGCGACCTCTGCGGCTCGGCCTGCGCCGGCCCGGGCGCGGTACATGCCGGAGGTGTTCAGGCTGAAGGCGCTGGTCCCCATCCCGTCGAGCGCGATCACCCCGCCGTCGCCGCCCAACGTGGTCAGGCGTTTCTGGATCACCTCGTCGGCCGCGGCCTGGATGGTCAGGCCGCGGTACTGGTGCAGGGCGCAGACCTCGCGCGCGACGGTCAGGCGGATGAAGTACTCACCCGACCCCGTGGCGGAGACCGCGCAGTCGTTCGCGGCATAGGTGCCCGCGCCGATCACCGGCACGTCGCCGACGCGCCCCCACCGCTTGCCGGTCATCCCGCCGGTCGAAGTCGCGGCGGCGAGCCGGCCCTGGTTGTCCCGAGCCACCGCGCCCACCGTGCCGAACTTGCGTTCGTCGAGGGGCGGTTGCGCCGCGCGCGCCGTCGGGCGCGGCGCGCCGGCGGGACGCCTGGGCATAGGGAGCCCCTTGGCCTTCAGATCCCGCTCCAGACCTTGCCAGCGCCGTTCGCTGAAAAAGTACGAGGGCGGCACGATGTCGAGCTTCTGCTCGGCCGCGAAGCGTTCAGCGCCCGGGCCGACCAGCATGACGTGGGGCGACCTCTCCATCACGGCGCGCGCGAGGGTGATCGGGTTCTTGACCGTGGTCACGCCGGCGATCGCGCCGGCCTTCAAAGTCGAGCCGTCCATCACCGCGGCGTCCAGCTCGTTACGGCCCTCGGCCGTGAAGACCGCGCCCCGACCGGCGTTGAACAGCGGGTCGTCCTCCATCAGACGGACGGCCGCCTCGGTGGCGTCGAGCGCGGAGCCGCCTCGGCGAAGCACGGCCGAGCCCGCGTCCAGGGCGGCGGCGAGCGCCTTGCGGTACGCATCCTCGGTCGCGGGGTCGAGCTGGCCGCGCTCGATCACCCCCGCGCCGCCATGGATGGCGATGGACCAGGTGGGCGCAGGCTGAGCGGCGGCCGCACCGGCGGCCAGCGTCAATCCTAGAGCGAGGATGGCGATTCTCACGCCGCGGTCGGCGCTTCGAGCACGCCCCGGCGGATCTGGTCGAGCTCTAGGCTCTCGAACAGCGCCTTGAAGTTTCCTTCGCCGAAGCCCTCGTTTCCCTTGCGCTGGATCAGCTCGAAGAAGATCGGACCGCAGGTGTTCTCGGTGAATATCTGCAGCAGCAGGCCCTGCCCTTCGGTCGGCGCGCCGTCCACCAGGATGCGGTTGCGCCGCATCCGTTCCAGGTCTTCGCCGTGGCCGGGGACGCGCGTCTCGATGCCCTCGTAGTAGGTCTCGATGGTGTCCTGGAACTGCACGCCCCGCCCGCGCATCCGCTCGACGGTGTCGTAGATGTCCTCGCAGCCGAGCGCGAGGTGCTGGATGCCTTCGCCGCCGTAGTCCTTCAAGAACTCCTCGATTTGGCTCTTCTCGTCCTGGCTCTCGTTCAGTGGGATGCGGATCTTGCCGTCGGGGCTGGTCATGGCCTTGGAGAACAGGCCCGTCACCTTGCCCTCGATGTCAAAGTAGCGGATCTCGCGGAAGTTGAAGATCCGCTCGTAGAAGTCGGCCCACTTGGCCATGTTCCCGCGGAACACGTTGTGGGTCAGGTGGTCCAGATAGGTCAGGCCGACGCTGTTCTTGGCCTCGTCCGCGCCCTCGATGGGGCGGAAGTCGACGTCGTAAATCTCGCGCGCGCCATAAAGGTCCACCAGGTACAGGTTGGTGCCGCCGATACCCTTGATGGCGGGGATGTTCAGCTCCATCGGGCCGACCGGGCCGGTCACCGGCTCGGCGCCCCGCTCGACGGCGAGCCGGAAGGCCTTGGCCGCGTCCTTGACCCGGAACGCCATGGCGTTGGCCGAGGGACCGTGGACCTTGCGGAATTCCGCCACCTGGCCCTGCTCGTCCATGTTCAGCAGGAAGTTGATGTCCCCCTGCTTGTAGCGGACCACGTTCTTTGAACGGTGGCGGCTGACGGCCGTGAAGCCGAACCGTTCGAAGTGGCGGGCCAGCGCCTCCGGATCGGGACTGGTGAACTCCACGAACTCGAAGCCGTCGGTCCCCAGCGGATTCTCGAACAGGTCGGCCATGGTCGTCTCCTCGTCCAGCCCTGATCGTATCGTCTGAAACGACCAGGGCAACGCTCCCGCTACCGAAACCATCCGGCGTTCATCGAGTTCACGGCTTGAGGAGACTTGTGATGCCCGCGAAGCAGACGCCCGAGCAGAAGAAAACCGTCGACCGCGTGATGCACGAGTTCAAGCACGGCGAGCTTGAAACCGCCGGCGGGCGCAAGGTGAAGAACCCGCGGCAGGCGATCGCCATCGCTCTGCACGAGGCCGGCGCTTCGAACCAGGAAAGCCCGAACAAGAACCGCGAGACCCTGCGCAAGACCAAGTCAAAGGAGGCGAAAGGTCGGACGGCCATGCAGGAGAAGGAGGGCAAGAGCGCCAAGACCCGGACCGAACTCTACACCGAGGCGAGGAAGCGGAGCATCCCTGGACGTTCGAAGATGGACAGGGCCGAACTGGAGCGCGCCCTGGCGGGCTGATGGCCGCTCTCGTCCGTGACGGCTACTGCTCGATCACGCTTTTCAGCGCTCGTGCAAGATCCGAGGGCAGGTAGGGCTTCTGCAGCACCGGGCCCTCGGGCAAGTCCTTGCATCCCGCCTTGCCGTAGCCCGTGGCGTAGACCACCGGGACGCCCCGCTTTTGCAGGCGTTCAGCCACCGGGCACACGGACCGACCGTTCAGGTTCACGTCCAGGACGGCGGCGTCCAGGCGGTCGGTCTCGGCCAACTCGAGAGCGTCCTCGAGCCGGCACGCGGGCCCGACCACGTCGCAGCCCATGTCCATGAGCAGGTCCTCCAGCTGCATGGCGACGATGACCTCGTCCTCCACCACCAGGACGCGCTTGCCCGGCGCCAGATCGGCCCGGCTTCGGTCCAGCTGCAGGACGGGGGCGGCGCGCTCAGGCATCGGCGGCGGTCTCCGGAGCTGACGGTTGTGGAAGCGGCGCGTCGATGACGCAGACGACGCCCTCTGGACGGAACTCGATCCTCACGGAGCCGCCGAGTTCGGCGGCCAGCCCGCGCTCGATCATCCGAGCGCCGAAGCCGCGCCGCGATGGCGTGACCACCTCCGGTCCGCCCAGCTCCCGCCAGGTCAGGCGGAAGCGATCCTCGCCGGTCGTCCAGCTCAACGCGACCCGGCCGGCCGGGGTCGAGAGAGCGCCGTACTTGACGGCGTTGGCGCCGAGCTCGTGCAGGGCCATCGCGATGGCCACCGCGCCTTTGGGCGGGACCCGCAAGTCGGGGCCGGACGTCTCGATGTGGCTGTCCTCGCCTCGAGGGCAGAAGGGTCGGACGGCGTCCTCCACGATCTTGCGAAGGCTGGCGCTCTCCCAACTCTCGTCGGTGAGCACGTTATGAGCCGTGGACAGCGCCATCAGCCGCCCCTGGAAGATGCGGGCCCCCTCGTCGTTCCGCCCCCGGAAGGTCTGGGCCGCCACGCCCTGAATGACCGCCAGGGTGTTCTTAACACGGTGATTCAGCTCGTTGATGAGCAGGTCCCGGTGAAGCTCCGCCGTCTTACGGTCGGTGATGTCGGTCATCACGCCGCTCATTCGCCGCCGCCCGTCAGCGCCCACGAGGGCGCGGCCGCTCGAGGCGACCCAGCCGTACTTCCCGTCCGGTCGGCGGAGGCGGTACTCCGCATGATAGTCGGTTCCGGTCATGAAGGCCGTCTCGAACAGCTTCGCCACGCGTTCCCGATCGTCGGGATGCATCAGGCGGGCCAACTGCTCGCGACGCTCGATGACTCCGTCCGTGTCGAGGTGCTCGTTCAGATCGGCGGTGTGCGCCACCATTCCGGTCTGCGGGTCCCAGTCCCACGCCGTCATTCGGGCCGCCTGGAGGGCGTAATCAAGCCGATCGCGGCTGGCCCGGGCCGCGGCCTCCGCCTGCTTTCGATCGGTGATGTCGGTCAGCACGCCGCTCATCCAGCGACGCCCGTCGGGGAAGATGGCGGGACGCCCGACGTCCGACACCCAGCGGACCTCCCCGTCAGCCCGGATCACCCGGAATTCCTGGGCGTACTCGGTGTCGTTCAGCCAGCAGTCGCGCAGGGTCTCCGCGAACTGGAGCTTGTCTTCCGGGTGCACGTAATGCGTGAAGCGCCACCCCGGCCGCCAGTCGGCGCCGGTCAGCGCCTTCAAGTCGCCAAGATGATGGACTCGGTTGTTCTCAACATCCCATTCCCAGCCGATCATGCCTGCGGCGCGGAGGATGGAATCGAGCCGCGCTCGACTCGCCCGCTGAGCTTCGGGCTCGGGCGGGACCGGCTCGGTCATGGCCGAGGGCGACTCGGCAGGTGCGAACGAGACCATGAGCGGATCAGGCTAGCTTGAGTCTGTTCAGCCGATAGAGGCTGAGGGCGGAAGGCGCGACGTTTTAACCAAAGGTGAGTCGCCGCCAAGCCCATTGAACGCGTTCGCTCATCAATCCGGCGCGAGCGAGCGCGGGCTGAGGGCTGGACCGGGTCGTGGGCGGGTGTAGGAGCGCTGCATGGATCGCGTGGTCTGCTTCGGCGAGATGCTGCTTCGGTTGGAGGCTCCGGCCGGCGAGGTGCTGCTCCAGACGCCCCGCCTGAAGGTGACCTACGCGGGCGCGGAGGGGAACGTGGCGGTGTCGCTGGCCCGCTTCGGACGACCCGCGTCCATGGTGACGATCGTCCCCGACTCTCGGCCGGGGCAGGCGGCGCTGAACGAGCTTCGCCGCTACGGCGTCGACGTGGCTCGGTCGCGGACCGGGCCGGGCCGGATGGGATTGTTCTTCCTGACCCCGGGCGCGGTCTTGCGGCCTTCCGAGGTCATCTACGACCGGGCCGACAGCGCCTTCGCCCTCGCCGCGCCGGACGACATCGACTGGGACAAGTCGCTGGAGGGCGCCGGCTGGCTGCACGTCTCGGGCATCACGCCCTCGCTCGGACCCAACGCGGCGGCCGCCGCCATCCGGGCGGTCGAGGCCGCCACTCGCCTGGGTGTCCGCGTGAGCTTCGACGGCAACTTCCGACCCAAGCTGTGGGCGCTTTGGGAGGCGGATCCGGCGCCCATTCTGCTACGCCTCATAGCCCATGCGACCGTGGCCTTCATTGAGGAGCGGGACATAAGCCGGGTCCTCGGCCGGGCCTTCACCGACGAGGATCCGCATGTCCGCGACTCCCAGTCCGCCGCCGCCGCGTTCGAAGCCTTTCCGCGGCTGGAGGTGCTGACCCATACCTTCCGCAAGCAGTACGCCGTGGACGACCATGAACTGACCGCCGTGCTGCGGACGCGCGGCGGCGCCGAGCATCGCGCGGGACCCTACCGCTTGAGCGGCGTGGTGGACCGGGTCGGTGGCGGGGACGCCTTCGCGGCCGGCGTGCTGCATCGCTTGGCCGACGGCGGCGACCCCGGCGCGGCGCTCCGGTTCGGGTTGGCCGCGACGGCGCTGAAGCACGGCATCTACGGCGACTTCAATCTGACCACCGAAGCCGACGTGCAGGTGCTCGCGGATGGAGCCGGCGGGCTGGATGTGCGGCGCTAGATCGACCGCCGACCGCGACGCAGGCATGGACCGTTGTCCCGGCCACGGGGGCTGCAAGCCGAGCTCGCGTGCGCTCTCCCCGGCGTTGCTGATATGACCTGCCCTCCCCAAGGAGCCGCCCACGCATGAAGCTCGCCTCCCTCAAGCATGGCCGCGACGGACGGCTGGTCGTGGTGTCCGAAGACCTGCACTGGTTCACGGACGCCTTCCTCATCGCGCCGACCCTGCAGGCTGCGCTGGACGACTGGGAGCGCTGCGAGCCGCTGCTGCGCGGCCTCGCCGAGAGCCTGGAGCACGACGCCGTGCCTCGCGGCCGCTTCCATGAGCGGGACGCCGCGGCGCCCCTGCCCCGCGCCTTCCAGTGGGCCGACGGCTCGGCCTACGTGAACCACGTCAAGCTGGTGCGTCAGGCCCGCGGGGCCGAGATGCCGGACAGCTTCTGGACCGACCCGTTGATGTACCAGGGCGGGTCCGACAGCTTCCTCAGCCCGCGCGACCCGATCCCGCTCGCGGACGAGAGCTGGGGCTGCGACCTGGAGGCCGAAATCTGCGTGGTCACCGGGGACGTCCCGGCCGGCGCCTCGCCGGAGCAGGCGGCGGCGGGCATCCGACTGGTCGGTCTTGTGAACGACGTCTCGCTGCGCAATCTGGTCCCCGGCGAATTGGCCAAAGGCTTCGGCTTCTTCCAGAGCAAGCCGGCGTCGGCGCTCTCCCCCGTCTTCGTCAGTCCGGACACGCTCGGGGAGCGCTGGCGGGAGGGCAAGCTGCACGGCCCGCTCGAGGTCGAGCTGAACGGCCGGCCCTTCGGGCGCGCGGACGCCGGCGTGGACATGACCTTCGACTTCCCGATGTTGATCGCCCACGCGGCGCGGACCCGATCGCTCGGGGCTGGTTCCCTGATCGGATCCGGCACCGTCAGCAACCGAGACGCGGACGGCGGCCCGGGCCGGCCCATCGCCGCCGGCGGACTGGGCTACTCTTGCGTGGCGGAGGTCCGGGTCGTCGAAACCATCCTCACGGGCGCCGCGACCACCCCGTTCCTCCGTCACGGCGACACCGTGCGGATCGAGATGCACGACGAGCGCCGCCGCTCGATCTTCGGCGCCATCGAGCAGACCGTCGTTCCGGCGTGAACGGCTTACGACTCGACGACTACCTTCCCTACCGACTGTCGGTGGCCTCGAACGCCGTCAGCCGGCTGATCGCCCGCGCTTACGAGGACCGCTTCGGCCTGACCATCCCGCAGTGGCGGCTGATCGCCGTGCTCGCAGAGGACGGACCCACCGTACAGGCGGGGCTGGTCGCCCGCACGCGCATGGACAAGGTGACCGTCAGCCGAGCCGCCCAGGGCTTGGCCCGACGCGGGCTGGTGGAGCGTGCGGCCACTGCGGACGCCCGCAGCCACACCCTCGCGCTCACGCCCTCCGGAGCGACGCTGCACGCCGAGATCGCGCCGTTGGCTCTGCAGTTCGAATCCGAGCTGCTCGGCGATCTCGGCGAAGCCGAGGTCGAGGGGCTCAGGCGCAGGCTCCAGCAGCTCGAAGAGACGGCGGAAGCGCTGGCGATCGCTCACGGAAGCTCACGATCGGTCACGGCCAAGTGACGATCACGGCCAAATCACGGCGGCTCCAGCATTCGTGACCTGAATACACGCACGAGCGCGTGAGAACAGCTCGATCTCTACTTCCCAAGGCAAGTCTCCAGCCGGACCCTTCGGTTCAGCGGCCGTCAGAGCCGCAGGCTGGAGGAAACCATGATCGCCACCCTGAGCGCCCCCGCGTCCCGATCGTCCCGCCGCCGGCTGAGCCGCGGCGCGGCGATCGGCATCGGCGTGTCCATCGCCCTGCATGCAGGCGCCGTCGCCTACCTGGCGATCGCCCGCTTCGTCCTGAAGCCGCCCGAAGCGACCGCCGAAAAGCCCCGGCCGCCTGTGACCTGGCTGGATCTGCCAAGGCCTGAGCCGAAGCCGCAGGCGGAGCCGCCCCCGCCCACGTCGCAGCCGCCCCTGATCAAGGCTCGCCCGAGCCTCCAGCCCCCGATCGGCCTGGACCCGCCGCCAGCGCCCTTCGAGCCGCTCGAGGGGCCGGTCGTCGACGATCCCGGGCCGCCGACCCTCACGCAGGAGCCCGTCCTTCCACCTGCGCCGAACGTGGAGCTCATCCAGGGTCCGCCGGTGATCGAGCATCCCGACTGGCTCCGCCGGCCCACCGGTGAGGACCTGGCGCGGCACTATCCTCGCCGAGCGCTCGAGCAGGAACTGTCTGGCCGCGCGCAGATCGCCTGTTCGGTCACCGCGGCGGGACGGCTGCAGAGCTGCGTTGTGGTGTCCGAGACGCCCGCCGGCCGGGGCTTCGGCGACGCGGCGCTGAAGCTCTCCCGCGCCTTCCAGATGAGGCCGCAAACGGAAGACGGCCGCCCCGTCGAGGGCGGCCGCGTCAACATCCCGATCACCTTCGAAGTGAAGTGAGGTCGCGAACCGGGGCGGCCCCGCCGCCCCGGCTCTACTGCCGGACCGCCATGATCCCGCGCGCCTTGAGTTGGACCTGGACGCTGTCGGAACCCGCGAGGTGACCGGCGCCGACCGCGATGAATTGGACGCCCGATCCCTTCAGCAGGGCTTCGATCTTGTCGGCCCAGCGCTTGTTCCGCTGGGTGAGCAGCAGGTCGTACAGCGCCGGCGACTGCGCCTTCATCTCGTCGTTCATCTCGCGGCCCAGCGCGTCCACGTCGCCGCGGGCCCAGGCGCCCGCCAGCTTGTCGAGCATGGCCACGCCCTCATCGGCGTCGTCGAGCACGCTCTCCAGGAACGCCGCCTGCGCCTCGACCGGCATGCCGTCGAAGAATCCGAGCTGCTCATCCAGGGTCTCGAACGCCTTCAGCCGATCGCCTTCCGCTTTCGCCGTGGCCTTCAGCACCGTCTCCACGCCGGCGTCGGCGTCATACCCGGCGGCTTGGAGCGGCAGCAGCGTGAGCATCAGTCCGGCGAACCAGGGCTTCATCGGCTCCAGCTGCGCGGGCTGCATCCCGTACTTGGCCGCGACCTCCGCGAGCTTGGCGTTCTGCGCGGCCGTCAGCTTGGTCGACAGCGGCCGGGCGGGATCCAGCGCGTACTTCTGGACCAGGGGCGCGAGCGCGGCGGGATCGTCGCCCTCGATCAGCTCCAGCCAGAGCTCCCGGCTTTCGCCCATCGCTTTGTCGACCTTGGGCGACTTCCAGGCCAGGTCCTTCCTGAGCAGGTGGACCGTGCCGAACAGATAGATCGTGGAGTCCGCGTCCTTGACGACCCACATCGCAGGTTCGGCGCGCGCCGGCGCCGCCGCCAGCATCGCCGTGCAGAGCGCCGCCATGGACACGCCCACGGTCCGGCGCAGGATCGAACTCAGCCGCATTTCTACTCTCCTGGAGCCGCGGGCGGGCTCAGCGCCAGTCGCGGAAGTGCTTGGACAGCTTCAGCCCCTGCCGCTGGTAGTGGCTGCCGTCTTCGCCATAGAGCCGCACCGGCCGGGCGGTCAGCGGCTCGTAAACCAGCCGGGCGACGGTCTGGCCGTCCTCGAGCAGGAACGGCGTCTCATGGCTGCGCACCTCCAGCACGGCGCGGCTGCCCTGCCCGCGCGCCTCCTCCGTGCCGAACCCCGGGTCGAAGAAGCCGGCGTAGTGCACCCTGAACTCGCCCACCGCCGGATCGATGGGCGTCATCTCCGCCGCCTCCAGCGCCGGGATCTCGATCGCCCCCTTGCTGGCCAGGATGTAGAATTCGCCGGGATCGAGCAGCAGCTCGCCCCGCCCGCTCGGGTTGCGGCGGGGCTCCAGAGGCTCCCAGTAATCGCGCGGGTCGTGGCCATCGACATGGTCGATGTCGATGACGCCGGCGTGCCGCCGGCCGCGGAAACCCACGATGTCTCCCGTGAGGTCCACCCCCACGTCGCGCATCGCCAGCTTGACCGGTTCGCCCCGCTTAAGCCGCAGCTGGTTCAGCCGCGTGCCCGTGCGCACCAGGATCGAGAAGGTCTGGGGGGCGATCTCCAGGTACATGGGCCCTGAATAGGCCGGCTCGACGTCGTCGAAGCCCACGGTGCGGTCGGTCAGCAGGCGCACGAAGACGTCCACCCTGCCCGTCGAGCTCTTCGGATTGGCGCGCCCGGCGATGCCGTGCGGCAGCTCCAGCCGCTCCTGGATCTCGGCGATGTAGACGCAGCCCTTCTCCAGCACCGCGCCGTTGCTGAGGTCCAGCGCGTGCATGGCCACGTCCGCCACACGGTCGGTGACGGTTCGGTCGCGTCCGGGCAGGAACGAGGCGCGCACGCGCCACGCCCGGCCGCCCAACCGCAGATCCAAGCTCGCGGGCTGCACCTGATCGGCGTCGAAGGGGCTCTCGGAGGTGATCGCCGCCTGATCGATCAGCGCCTGGATGGACTGGCTCGGCAGGATCCCCGCCGCGTGGTCGTCGCTCATGCCGTTCCTTGGTCGCCGCCCCACATGGCGGGCGGCGCGAACCCCGGCGCCTACAACGACGTCCACCGATCGTCGAGAGCGCTACAGGGTCGCCCTGTGCGCGTTCAGCCCGCGAGTGCGGCCTCGGCCGCGCGCATGCCGCTCATCATCGACTGATTGCTCCAGAGATAGTCCCACTCGCCGAAGCGTCCGGCGACCTGCACCCCCTGGCTCTCGACCCAGGCGCGGACCCGGTCGCGGCGCGCCTCCATGCCCAGGTCGAACACCACGTTGCCGTAGGGCACGCGCTGGTGGTGGACGAAGAGGATCTCCGCCTCCGTCGCCAGGCCCATCTTCAGGATGCCCGTGACCGTGTCGCGCTTCAGCTCGTCAGGCGACGCCGTCTGTGGCCGCTCGCGGCTGCTGTAGATCTCGAACTGCAGCGAACTGCAGCCCTCGGGGGCGTTGTCGGGCGACTTCCAATCAGGCGCATAGGCCCGGGCGGCCGCGATGTCGTCGTCGTAGATGTAGAACCACAGGGCAGGCGAGACGCGCGGTCGGCTGAACCCAACGGAGATGAGGTCGATCTCGGTCGCGAAGAGCGTGGCGGCGTTCTCGCGCACGGGCTCCGGCGCGCCCGTCATCATCTCGACCAAGCGAGGCAGCGGCAGTGTCGAGACCAGCCGCTCGTAGGTCGCCTCCCGCCCATTCGCGAACCGCACGGTGCGGGAGGCGGGATCGATCGCCACGGCTTCGTGCTCGTAGACGATCTCGGCGGCCTCGATCAGCGGCTCGATGAACGCGCGATAGCCGCCTTGTTGCGGGTACCGCATTTCCTTGACGTAGTACTGGTTCGGCGTCTGGTCGGTCATCGCGCCGAAGAGGACCTCCCCCAGGTCGGCCTTTCGCATGCGCTGGCCCACCCAATCGGTCCCGAGCCGCTCGGCCGGAAGGGTCCAGTATTTCAGCGTGTAGCGAAGCGGCCAACGGGCTGCGATCGGCTCGCCGTACTGCTGGACCAGCCAGTCCCCGTAGTGGCTGATCTCCCCGCTGGGGCTCGCGGCCAAACCCGCGATCAGCTCGACCTTCTGGTCGACCGGCAGGGGAAAGAGGTTGGTCTGCACCGGATGCTTCAGCCAGTAGCCGCCGTCGTAGCAGAACGACTCCGGCGCGTGGGTCAGGTAGGGCGTTCGGTCGAAGACCTCCCGAACCTCGGGCTCCGAAGCGAAGGACAGGTGGACGGCGGTGTCGAAGCGGAAGGGGCCGCGGTCGGTCTCGATGGTGAAGTTGTCGAGCAGGCCCCCCGCCCGCGAGCGCGCTTCGTAGATCGTCGATGGCTCGGCCCTGCGCCGCAGCGCGTGCGCCGCCCCCAACCCGGCGACCCCCGCACCCAGGATGACGTTCGTCATGCGTCGCTCCGCCATTCCGATGAGCGCAGGAGTTCGGCGACGTAGGCCGCCAGCGGCTCGCGCCAATCGGCCATCCGGTCCAGTCCGAGCAGACCCAGAGAGTAGTTTCGCGCGGTCTCGTTTGGTGAGACGGCCGCCAGACGCTTGAACGCGGGACCCGGCTCCACCCTGCAAGGCAGGCCCGAGCGGCGCACGATCTCGGCCACATACTCGAAGCGGCTGGCGGAACCCTGAGCGGTCACGTTGAAGGTCCCGCGAACGCCGGCTTCGAGCAGGACAGCGATCTGACCCGCGACCGCGGGAGCGAACGTCGGCACGCCGTGCTGGGAGGCGTCGCTCGTGATGCGATCAGCCCCGCGCGCCTCGATCAGGCGCCTCCACACGAAGTTCTTCGCCCCGGCGGGCGGCCCGCCATACAGCCACCCGGTCCGAAGGATGAGGTGCTCGGCGCCGCTGTGTCGGACCGCCTCCTCTCCGGCCGCTTTGGAGCGATGGTGAGCGGTCGTGGGGCGCAGAGGGTCGGCCTCGATGTACGGCTCCGACTTCCAGTCGCCGTAGCACCCCGTGCTGGAGATGTGGACGAACACGGCTCGCGCCTGCCGAGCGGCCGTCGCCAGCAGCCCCGGCAGGAGCGCGTTGGCGGCGAAAGCGGCGTCCAGGTCCCGTTCGGCCCCCTCGACGTCGGTGTGGGCGGCGCAGTTGATCACCACGTCGGGGCGGGCTTGCCGGACCAGCTCGGCGACCTCCCCGGGACGGCGGACGTCGAGGCGGTCGCGCCCCGCCGTCGTGACCTCATGGGACTCGAAGGCGTCCACCACAGCGGAGCCCAGCATGCCGCCCGCCCCGGCGACGAGCAGCTTCACGAATCGTCCCCCGTCCAGGTCCACGAGATCGCGTCCAGAGGACGATTCTCGGCCTCGCTCGGGTCGTGCTCGATGCTGGCGATGTTGAGCAGCAGGTTGAGCCCCTCCCCGACCCCGCCGAAGGCCATCCAACGACCCGGGGGCACGGTCAGCCGACCGTAGGCCTCGCTCCGATCAGGGGTGAGGTGGAAGGCGCGGCGAGCTCCGGAGGCCTCGTCGACCACGAGGAAGCGGATCTCTCCTATAGGGACCACCAGGTTGAGCGTCATGCGGGCATGCCGTTTCCAGCCCTTCACGGCGCCGCGCTCGACCGAAGAGAAGTAAGCCTCGCCGAACCCCGCAAAGCCGGCGTCGCTCGCCTTCAACCCGTGCCGGACATCCCCGCCGGGCGTCGGAATCCTCCGGAGCGGCGTGAAGAGGGCGCCCGTCACGGTCTCCCGCCTTCCGCTCACGCCGCCCAGGTGCGGCGGCGCTCGCGGCCGAAGGCCTCGTACGCACGAATGTGGGCGGTGGTGCGTTCCAGCGCGTCCTGCCCGTTCTGGACCACGTCCCTGTACCAGCCGCCGGTCATGTCGACGCACTCGGCGTAGGACAGGTTCGGCTCCCAGCGCAGCATCAGCAGCGCCTTATCGATGTTCAGCTTCAGCAGGCCCGCTTCATGGAACGGGATGTCGCCGGTGACCTGATACGCGTCGGCGGGCTCCTGGAAGCCCCAGACGCGCGCCAGGTCTTCGAGGAGCTGCAGCACGGTCGCGTTCTGCTCGCCGCGCGGACCGAGGTTGAAGCTTTCGCCGTGCAACGAGCGGTCCTCCGCCAGGCGTGCGCCGAGGGTCAGGTACCCGCTCAGCGGCTCCAGCACGTGCTGCCAGGGGCGGGTCGCGCGGGGCGAGCGGATCTCAACCTTCCCGCCGCGACGCCACGCCCGCACGCAGTCGGCGACGATACGGTCGTCTGCCCAGTCACCGCCGCCGATGACGTTGCCCGCCCGAGCGACGCCCAGGCGGACCGGTGAGTCCACTTTGTTGAAGTAGCTGTGCAGCCAAGACTTGTACGCCAGTTCCGCGCCGCCCTTGGACCCGCTGTAGGGGTCCTTGCCGCCGAGCGCGTCGGTCTCGCGGTAGCCCCACGGCCACTCGACGTTGTCGTAGGCCTTGTCGCTGGTGATGATCACCGCCGTGAGCGGATGCTCGACCGTGCGTAGCGCGTTCATCACCGCCGCCGTGCCCATGACGTTCACCTCGAACGTGGCCAGCGGATCGCGGTACGAGGTGGAGACGATCGCCTGGGCGGCCAGGTGGAACAGAAAATCGGGGCGGAAGTCCTGCACCAGAGCGGCGACCCGCGCGGCGTCCCGAATGTCGCCGCGCTCGTCCCGGATGCGTCCGCCGAGCCCCGCCGCTTCGAACAGCGACGGCTCCGTGGGCACGGCGTCGGAGAAGCCGCAGACCTCCGCGCCGAGGTCGAGCAGCCAGGCCGTCAGCCAGGATCCCTTGAACCCCGTATGACCGGTGACGAGGACCCGCTTGCCCCGGTAGGCGTCGCCGAAGAACGCGCTCACCAGTGCTTCCAGGGCGGCGAACCCCCGTCCCACAGTTCGCGCAGGTAGGTGAGGTCGCGGATGTTGTCCATGCACTGCCAGAAGCCGTCGTGGCGGTAGGCGGCGAGCTGTCCGCGCTCAGCCAGCGTCTCCAGGGGGCCGCGCTCCAGCACCGTGTCGTCGCCCTCGATCAGGGCGTCGATCCCGGGCTCGAACACCATGAAGCCGCCGTTGATCCACCCTTCCCCGACCTGCGGCTTCTCGTTGAAGCTCTCGACCAGACCGCCGTCGAGCTCCAGGCCGCCGAAGCGCGCCGGCGGCCGCACCGCCGTCAGGGTGGCCTTGGCGCCCTGCGACTCATGAAAGGCGAGCAGGTCGTTGAGGTCGAGATCGGCCACGCCGTCCCCATAGGTCGCCATGAACCGGCGCGGACCGAGGAACTGGGCGGCGCGCCGGATCCGCCCGCCCGTCATCGTGTTGTAGCCGGTCTCCAGCAGGTGGACCTTCCAGGTTTCGGCCGCCTCCGCCTCATGCATCTCGAACCGGCCGGTCGCCAGATCGATGGACACGCCGCCCTGGCGCGCGCGGTAGTTCAGGAAGAAATCCTTGATGCTGTCGCCCTTGTAGCCCAGGCAGACGACGAACTCGTCAAAGCCATGAGCGGCGTAGCTCTTCATGATGTGCCAGAGGATCGGATGCCCCCCGACCTCGACCATCGGCTTGGGCTTCACCTCGGTCTCTTCGCGCAGGCGGGTGCCAAGACCGCCCGCGAGCAGGACCACGGGTATCGACATGACGCGAACCGACTCCGACAGCGAGGAAGCGGCGCGGCTTAAATCAGTTCGACCGGTCGGCGGCAATGCGAGAGCGGCGCACGCGGGCTAGGCCCGGCATTTGACCGCGTTCCGGGAGCAAGGTAGCGGCCCGTCGCTCCCGACCGACAAGGACATGACGTGGCCGTACGGCATGAAGACTGCGAGCGCTTCGTCGACGAGTTGCTCCAGCTCGACGATCGCGACCGTCCGGGTCGCCTCTACGAGATGTGCAACCGTGCGATCGCCGAGAGCGAAGCGGTCCTGCCCATCGTCGTCGGCATCATATTGCGCGACCGCGACGTCTACGACTGGGCGGAATACACGTTTCAGCTCGCCCTGAAAGTTCCCCACGCGCGGGGCATGGCGCTCTTCGAGTCTGCGGTCGTCTCCTCTCGTCGGGGCCGGGTGCCGGAGGCGATCGACAGGCTCACCCAGCTCGAAGCCGAGCATCCGCTGAACGCCTACCAGCAACGCACGTTCGCCCACCAGTTGGGACGCGCCGGCGACTTCCGTGAGGCGTCACGCCGGCTTCAACTCGCTTACGAGCTGGAGCCTGGATCGGAGCGCGAGTGCGTCGCCCTGCGCCAGTTCTTCGACTATCTGCAGCGCTTTCCCTACGAGGAGGCGGTCGCTCGCTGCCAGGCGCTGCTATCCACCTTCCCGCTCCGGAGCACCCGCGAGGTGGCCGATGACGTCGCGGCGGCGCTGCGCGAGGGGCGACCGTACGCCATGATCCGGATCAACGACGGCGAGGGCTCGATCACCCACCTCTCCATCGACGACGAAGCGGACTTCTCCAGCCTCTACGCACGCGCCCGCGGCGGCTTCCACAAGCTGTGGTTCGGCGACGAGCGCCGGTTGTACGACCCCGACTGGCTGGAGATCGAGAAGGAGTACAACGATGTCATCCCCGGCTGCGATTGCTTGGGCGCCAACGTCGTCGAGCACCTGAAGGTCCGCTACCGCACGGGCGACGTCCAGAACGTGCCATCGCTGTTCAACATCGTCCGCAAGCTGGAGCAGTTGCGCGACACGGGCCGGGCCGAAGGCATCACCCTCACCGATCCTGTCATCCACCACTTCCTGCTGCTCGACGGAGAGCTCGAGCGGCTGCTGCGGAGTCAGTCCCGCATCGGCCTCGTCTCCTGCCACGCGGGCTTGCCCGATCTCTTGCGCGAGCGGTTCGGGCTCTCTGAAGTCATGCTGCACAAGACGCCCGGCGAGGCGGCGATCACCGGCGGAGTCGATCCCGAGCCCTTCCCTGCCTGGCACCACCGGATCAAGGCCGAACTCGCGGGCGCCCAGCCGGGCGTCCTCTACCTGGTCGCGGCTGGGATCACGGGCAAGAAGTACTGCCAGCTCATCAAGCAGGCGGGCGGGGTGGCGGTGGACATCGGTTCGGTGGCCGATATCTGGACCAGGGCCCCGACCCGGCAGTTCTGGAAGGCCGCCGACGCCCACGTCCTCACCTGAAAGCACGCCCGACCGATCAGATCACGCTTTCGTAGCCGTCGTTCCCGTGCTTCGAGAGAGCACCGGCGACGACGGCGAGGGCCGTTTGGAGCTCCGCTCGGCTGCGCGGGCCACCGACGCAGATGCGCACGCCGGTCGGAGCTTCGCTCGCGACGGCGTGGCTGCCCGGCGGCGATAGGCGCACGCCCTCGGCGAGCGCGAGCCGTACGACCTGCTCCGCCCGCTCACCCGGCAGCGGAAGCCACAGGTGCAGACTCTGAGGCGTCGAGGGCGCCTCGACCGCCTTCCCCAACATGGACAAGGCCAGCTCGGTGCGGGCCTTCGCTTCGGCTCGGATCGTGCCGAGCAGCCTGGCCGCTTCCCCCGTTTCGACCAGGGCCGCGAACGCCAGATGGCCGATCAAGGAAGGCGCTGCGCCGAGCGTCCGGACCAAGTTGAGCAGGTCGTCGCGCCGAGCGGGCGGCGGGACGATCCAGCCCGCGCGAAGCCCCGGAAGCAGCGACTTGGAGGCGCTCCCCACATAGAAGGTGCGTTCCGGAGCCAAGGCGGCGAGCGCCGGTGCAGGCGCGCCGCCGTGCGCGTAGCAGCCGTACACGTCGTCTTCGATGATCGTCAGATCGTCCTTTCGAGCCGCCGCGACCAGCGCCTTGCGCCGAGCGAGCGAACAGGTGCGTGCGGTGGGGCTGTTAAGCGTCGGGATCAGCATGACGGCCCGAGCCCCCGTCTCGCGTGCGGCCCGCCTGAGCGCCTCCGGACACGCCCCTTCGGCGTCCAGCTCGATCCCGACGAGCTTGACCCCCAGGCCCTCCGCGATGGCCTTGTAGACCGGGAACGTCAGCGCTTCGCACAGGACGACGTCACCAGGCCGGCTCACGGCCCGAGTGGCGAGCAGAAGCGCCTGCATCGCGCCATTGCAAAGCACCGGATCAGGCCGAGGGACGTCGCCCAGCTGTGCGCTTTCGTCCAGCCAGCGCACGACCGATCGCCGCAGACGCTCGGGCGCGTCGACCCCGGCGTAGCCGCCCAGAAGCGAGAACTCCGGGCGCTCCCGCAAGGCCGGCCAGAGCTTGAACATGGCGGCCTCCGCCGCAGCGGAAGGTGGGAGATTGACGGAGAGATCGAGCGTCCGCCGCGTCGGCGCGTCATCGGGCGCTGCGCCGGGTCCGGCCACGAAGGTGCCCTGCCCCACCCTGGCGCGGGTCAAACCCCGCCGTTCCGCCTCCGCGTAGGCCTTGGTCACCGTCCCGACGCCGATCCCCAGCGAGTGCGCCAGGTCCCGTTGAGGCGGCAAGCGGACGCCGGGCGCTAGGCGGCCCGAGCCGATGTCGGACTCAAGCGTCGCCGCCAACCGTTCGAACAGCGGCGCAGCCCCGGCCGCGACCTGGGGCATCCACGACAGAGCAGGCTTCACGATTGAACCATGACAATGTTCTCTTTGACATGGCTCAAAGCCGGAGACAATGCTTGCTCTCGCTTTGAAGGGACCGAGCGTGGAGATGACAGCCCTGGGCGCCCTCGCCCTTTTCACCTTCACCATGTCGGTGACGCCGGGCCCCAACAACCTCCTGCTGGCCGCCTCGGGTCTGAACTTCGGGTTCAGGCGCAGCCTGGGATCGCTTGCCGGCATCGAATTCGGATTCCTCAGCCTCATCGTCCTCATGGCAGCGGGGCTGGGCCCGCTGTTCACGGCCGAGCCGCGCCTGCAAACCGCGCTCAAGGTCTTCGGGGTCGCCTACCTCCTATGGCTCGCTTGGCTGCTCTGGCGCGCGGCGGAATTGAGCGAGGCCGAAGCGAGGCGGCCTATCGGCTTCGTTCGCGGCGCCCTGCTGCAGGCGGTCAATCCGAAGGCCTGGCTCATGGGCGCGGGGGCGGTCGGCACCTTCGCACCTCCGGGGCCGCAGTTCTGGCCAGGCGTGGCCGCGATCGTCGTCGCATTCGCCGCGATCGGGATCCCCTGCCTTATCGGCTGGACCCTATTCGGGGCCGGGATTCGCGCGGTGCTCAGCTCCCGGCGCGCGCTCGTCGTGTTCAACCGGATCATGGCGGCGCTGACGGCGCTGACAGCGATCCTTGTGATCCTCTGAAGCTGAGCTGCGGGAGCAGGCATGCGCCATTACCCCTTCGTCACCGTAGACGTCTTCACCGAGAGCCGCTTCGGCGGGAACCCGCTCGCCGTGTTCATCGACGCGGAGGGGCTCTCAGACGCTGAAATGCAGTCGCTCGCGGCCGAGATGAACCTCAGCGAGACCACCTTCGTGCTCCCGCCGGAGAAGCCGGAGAACACCGCGCGGGTGCGCATCTTCAATCGGACCGCGGAAATGCCCTTCGCCGGCCATCCGAACGTCGGGACGGGCTTCGTGCTCGCAAGCTTGGGCCGTACGCAGGACGATGTCCTTCGCTTCGAAGAGCTCGCCGGGTTGGTCGAGGTGCGGATCGAGCGGGATTCTCTGGGGCGACCGGCGGGCGCGATGATAGACGCGCCGCAGCCGCTTCGGATCGTCGGCGAACTCCCGGCGGAGGCCGTCGCGGCCTGCATCGGCGTGCCCTCCTCCGCGATCCGCACCGCGAACCATCCGCCGCTGCAAGCCACCGTCGGTGTGGAGTTCGTCCTCGTCGAAGTGGACGAAGAGGCGCTTCCGGCGGCTTCGCCGGACCTTGCGGCCTTCAGGAACGCCGCCGCGGCGCACCGGACGGGCGCCGACCGCCTCTCGGTGCACTTCTACGCCCGCACGGGGCGAGCGATCCGGGCCCGCATGTTCGCCCCGCTCTCCGGCACATGGGAGGACCCCGCCACCGGCAGCGCCAACGCCACGCTCGGCGCCCTGCTGCTCTCGCTGTCGGATGGACCGGAAGCCGACTTCGACGTGCTCCAGGGCGTCGAGCTAGGCCGACCCAGCAGGCTGCGCGTCCGAGCGAGGCGCGGGCCCGACGGCGTGCGGGCGAGCGTGGGCGGATCCTGTGTCTCGGTGCTCCGGGGCGAGGCTCATATCTGAGCCCGCGAGCACGGCGCAGGAGAGTCCCGGTGAGCGACATGATCCTTGAACCCGCCTTGCTGAAGGGCGCCCACGTGCGGCTGGAGCCCGTCACCGATGGGCACGAGCGCGAACTGCGCCAAGCTCTCGACTGCGATCCGGCCAACTGGGACATTCAGTACGCCTCCGCCATGGGCGACGCCTTCGTCGGTTATTGGAAGGCCTTGCGCGGCAGCAAAGCCCGGATCTCGTTCCTGGTCCGCAGCGTCGCCGAACCAGCGGTCGCAGGAACGAGCAGCTACCTGTTCATCGACCCCCGCAACCGGACGCTGGAGATCGGCGGGACGTGGCTGCGGCCCGAATTTCGGGGAACTCAGGTCAACCCGGAGATGAAGCTGCTGATGCTGGAGCACGCCTTCGCGGCGGGGGCCGAGCGGGTTCAGTTCACGGTTGACGCGCGCAACCGGCGCAGTCGGCGAGCGATGCTGAAGCTGGGCGCCGTGCAGGAAGGCGTCGTTCGACGGCATCTGGTGACCTGGACCGGCCACAAGCGCGACTCGGTCCTGTTCTCGATCCTGGCGGACGAGTGGCCGGAGATCCGGCAGCGGCTCCTCCGCCGGCTCGGGGCGGACACGGCGGAGGTCGCCATCGAGGCTTGAAGCGTTCGAAGGAGCTCAGTCCCCGGCTTCGTCAAGGCTTCGGAGCGCGTCGAGCGCCCGCGCACGCGCGAACGCATGATCGACGACAGGCGCCGGGTACGTACGCCCGAGGTCCACCCCCGCGTCCGACAGCACGCCTGCTGGCGCGGTCCACGGCGCGTGAATGAAGCGGTCGGGAACGGACGAGAGTTCAGGAATCCAGCGTCGCACGAACGCGCCGCTCGGGTCGAACCGCTGCCCTTGCGTCACGGGGTTGAAGATGCGGAAGTATGGTGCCGCATCGACCCCGGCGCCCGCCACCCACTGCCAGCTCGCCGGGTTGTTGGCCGGGTCGGCGTCGACCAGCGTGTCCCAGAACCAGCGTTCCCCCTCGCGCCAGTCGATGAGCAGGTGCTTCACCAGGAAGGATGCCGCGATCAGCCTGACGCGGTTGTGCATCCACCCCGTCGTCCAGAGCTGCCGCAACCCGGCGTCCACGATCGGATAGCCCGTCCGCCCGCGTTTCCAGGCCTCGAGCTCCGAAGGCGCGGTCCTGAAGGGGAAGCGCTCGAAAGCCGGCCGGAGAGCCTTGTCCGGCAGGTCAGGGCGATGCGCGAGAAGATGGTGGTGGAACTCGCGCCACGTGATCTCGAAACTGAGTTTCTCACGCGCCATCTCGAGCTCTGGGCGGGCCGCCGCGGTCGCCTGCGCCGCCCAGAGCACGGTCCGGGGACTAATCTCACCAAAGCGCAGATGCGGCGACAGCCGGGTCGTGCCTTCGACGTGGGGCAGTTCGCGGTTCTCGCGGTAGCCGTCGAGGGCCTCGTCCAGGAAGCGATCAAGGCGGGCGCGCGCTCCAGCGTCGCCGGGGCGCCAATCAGAGAAACCGGTCGACCAGTCCGGCGCCGTGGGATGAAGGTTCCAGCTGTCCAGGCTCTCGCTCGCCGGCCATTGCGGCGGCGCGGCCACCTGTTGGGGCGCGGGCAGCGGCCCTTCGGTTCCGAACAGGGGCGCCACAGCTCTGCGGAAAGGGGCGAACATCCGATACGGCGCGCCAGCGCCCGAGCGGATTGCGAGGAGATCCACAAGGAAGTCGCCCGGGTGCGCTTCCGCCGCCAGACCCCGCGCTCGCAACGAGGCCGTCAGCGCCTCGTCCTGGGCGCGAGCGTAAGCTTGCGATCCTCGGCTCCAGACCGCGCCCGCGGCGCCCGCTTCGGCCGCGACCGCCTGGACCACTTCGACGGCAGGCCCGCGACGGAGCACCAGGCGCAAGCCCAGGCGCGCCAATGCGGCCCCGTGCGCCTTGAGCGACTTGTCCAGCCACCACCTGGAGGCGGCGCCGAAGCTCCGCCGGCCTGGCGTCGTGTCGAGGACGTAAAGCGGCAGGACGGGGCGGCCGGTCGCGACCGCCGCGCTCAGGGCCGGATGATCGGCCAAACGCAGGTCCTCGCGGAACCAGACGATCACCGGGCCTGCGTCCGCCATCCCCGCCTCCGCGCTGCGAAGGGGGAGAGCTACGCCGCCAAGCCATCGCTTCAAGCCAGGCCCGGGAAGCGCCAGCCGCGCGCGGCCACAAAAATCGACCAGCGCCTAACCCTGTCCTCCCCTGCTCTGCGTAGCTCCACATGTGAGGCACAGGAAACGCAGATGACGGTGGCGAAGACGACGACAACGCTGCGGAGGCGGACCGTCATGGTCGCGGCGCTGTCTGCGTTGGGCCTGGGGGTCCCGGCCATCGCGCAATCGACCGCGCCCTCGCTTGTTGATCTCCAAGTGGTCGATCGCGAGACGGGAGAGGCGAAGCGGGTCTGGCGACATGGCGGCCGCTCGTACGTCGCGGGCCAGCCTGGCGCGCGCTACAGCCTTCGCGTCACCAACAACACCCATCGGCGCGTGCTGGTCGTCATGTCCGTGGACGGCGTCAACGTCCTCACGGGCGAGACCGCCGGCGTCGGTCAAAGGGGTTATGTCTTCGCACCCTACGAGTCGTACGATGTGAGCGGCTGGCGCAAGTCCGACACCGAGGTCGCGGCGTTCACCTTCGCGCCCCTGCCGCGATCCTACGCCGCCCGGACCGGGCGGCCGCACGACGTCGGGGTGATCGGCGTCGCCGCCTTCACCGAGCGGGTCGTCGCGCCCCGCGCCGCAGCGCCCGTGGTCGTCCCGCAGGCGCGCGGCCGGGTCGCCGCCGAGAGCGCCGACGCCCGCGCAGGCGCTCCGCCCGCGCTCGCCGCCCCTTCGGCGACCGCCGGCGCCTCAGCCTCGGCGGAACTCGCGCGTCGCTCGGAGAGGCTCGGGACCGGGCACGGCGCGCGCGAGTGGTCGGCCGTCACGACCGTTCCATTCCAGCGGGCGACCTCCCAGCCCCAGTTCGTCCGCAGGATCGAGTACGATTCCTACGACAACCTGGTCGCGAACGGTGTCATCCCGCGTCGCCCGCCCGTCCTGGCCCACCCCCGGCCGTTCCCTTCGAGCCCTCATTGGAACGGTTACGTGCCCGACCCGCCGGGCGGGCGATAGGTCTCGCATGAGGCCATGCAGCCATTAAGCTTGGCCCTGATGGAAGATGACAGCGCGGACGACGCCGATCTGCTGCGCGCCCACTGCGCCGGCGACCCGCAGGCCTTCGCGCGCCTGTACGACCGGTACGACCGCGCTTGCTTCCGGTTCATCCGCAGGCTCCTGGGCGTCGCGCACGCCGACGCCGCCGACGATCTGCACCAGGAGACCTGGATCGCCGTGTCGAAGAACGCGGCCGGCTTCGACCCCGCCAAGGCGAGCTTCGCCGCCTGGCTGTTCACCATCGCCCGACGCAAGACTTTCGACCACTTCCGCCGGCAGAAGGTCGCCGTGCTGACGTCTGAGGCCGACGCGGCCTTCGGCGAGGCGGCCTTGATGGTCCCGGACCCTGGCCAGACGCCGCTGGAGCAGGTGCAGTCGCGCGAGCGGGCGGCGCAGATTGTCGCGGCCGTAGAGGCCCTGCCGCTGGAGCAGCGCGGGGTGTTGGTCATGTTCGCCGAGGGAGGGCTGTCGCTTGAGGAGATCGCCCTGGTGACGAGCGTGGCCGTAGAGACGGTCAAGAGCCGGTTGCGCTACGCGCGCGCCAAGTTGAGGCGGTCGCTCGCGGGCGAAAGGTCGGCCCATGCCTGATCGCGACTCCGCCCCCGATCCGATCGATATGGCCTACGCCCGAGCCGAAGCGATGCTGGACGACCCGGCGGCGCGCGCGGCCCGGCGCGCCCGGGTGCTCGCGGCCGTCGAACGCGAGACGCAGGCGCCGGCTCCGCCTTCACCTCTTCAGCGGCGCCTCGCGTGGCGGCGCGGCGGGTGGCTCGCGGCCGCCAGCGTGGCGGGGTTGAGCGTCCTGGTCGCCCTCCAGATCCAGCCGCCGGCGGACAGGCGCCCGGAGCCGCCGCCGGTCGAGGTCCCCCCACCCGCAGCTGAGTCGGTCGCGCCGACGGTCACCTCCCCGGTGTCGCCCGCTCCCGTGTCGCGGCCTCTTGCGCCGCCGGCCGCAGCTCCGAATTCCTCCCCCGTCGCTACGGAAGCGGCCACACCGGCGGAGGTTCGGCCTGCGCCATACGTCACCCCGGCGCCCTCGCCTCCTCCGGCGCTGCAGAGCGCGCCGGCCCCGACTTCTCCGCGCTCCCGGGCGGCGCCCGCCGCATCCCAGGCCGCGGCTGAGCTGGCCGCCGTCGGCCGGGCCGCCGCCGCCGCCTCGACGCGGGCGGAGTCGGCTCTCCCGACGCCGGCGGACGCCTCGGCGTCGCAATCGCCGACGGCCGCGGCCGCAAGGCTGCGCGCCGCCGCCGCCGTGGGCCGACTCCCAGAGTTGACGAGCCTCTTGGCCCAGGGAGCGTCCATCGACGCTGCGGACGAACAGGGCGAGACCGCCTTGATGAAGGCTGTCCAGGGGAACCACCCGGCGGCCGCCGCCCTCCTGCTCAGTCGCGGCGCTGATGTGAACTTGCGGAATCGACGGGGCATGTCGGCGCTGGACATGGCCGCGTCTCAGGACGACCCGGAGCTCGACCGAGCCCTGGGCCTTATGCGTTAGGAGACACCACCCGTGGCCATGCGCGCGTTACCCTGTCTCATGCTCCTGTCGTTCACAGGGCTGGTCGCCTGTTCCGAGCCCGACACCCCTCGAGGGGTCGGCAGAGGGGAGGTGTTGCTGCAGGTGGCGGCCACCGGACGCACCGAGACCCGGCCCGACGAGGCCCGCTTCACCGTCGGGGTCTCCACCAACGCGGCGACCGCCGGGGCCGCAAGCACCGCGAACGCGAACGCGATGACCCGCGTGATGGGCGCGCTTGGACGCCTCGGGATCAAGCCCGACGATGTGCAGACGCGCTCGATCACGCTGTCGCGGATCGACTACGGTCCCGAGCGCGGGCGCTTCACGGCCAACAACCTCGTGGAAGTGAAGGTGCGGGACCTGCGCGTGGTCGGGCAGGCGATCGCGGCGGCCAGCGAGGCGGGCGGCAACGTGGTGTCCGGCCCCGATCTGCGCGTGTCCGATCCCGAACGCGCCGACAACGCGGCCTATGCAGAGGCCTACAAGGCGGCGCGTGCGCGTGCGGAGGCCTACGCCGGGGCGGCGGGACTGAAGGTTTCTCGCGTCCTCGCGATGCGTGACGGCTCGGCGGAAGGACCCCCGATCGCCTATGGCTACGCGGCCGCCGACGCCGGCGCGGTCGTCACCGAGCAGGCCGCCGCGCCGCCGCCCGTCATGACGCGCTCGGCCGCCCCGTTCCAGGGCGGAGTCACCACGCGCGAAGTGAGGGTGCGGGCCGATTTCGCGCTCAGCCGCTGACCGAGCGTCCTCACGCTCGAACTGGCGTCCCGGAGGTTCGTTTGCGGAACGTGCGTTCGCGATGGCTCGCGCGTGCTATGATCAAGCATGTCCGAACCTGACCGCGACCCTCCCGCCAAGACCGCGCACCAGAAGTTGTCCGAACTCGTCGAACAGCGGAAGGCCGCCACCGGGCGTAGCGGGCGCAACGAAATCGCCGGACAGCGGCAGACCGAACGCGCCGCGGCCGCTCGCTCATTCTCCAAGTCCAAACCCGCGCTTCGCAAGTAGGACCGGCTCGGGCCGGTTCACGGGGGTCGAGCAGAAGAACCGTCAGGGCACGAGGATCTGGCGGATCGCGTTTCCGGACGCCAGGGTGTCCATGAGCGAATTGATCTCCGACAGCGGGCTGACGGACGTGAGCAGCCGGTCAACCGGCAGCCGACCCTCGCGCCACAGGGCGATGTAGCGCGGTATGTCCCGGCTCGGGATCGAAGAGCCCATGTAGCTGCCCATCAGCGTCTTGCCGTCCGCCACGAGGGACACCGCCGGGATCGACAGCATCTCAGCCGGGTTCGGCAGGCCGACCGTGACGGTGCGGCCGCCGCGCCGGGCCGCCTTGTAGGCGGCGGCCAGCACAGCCGCCTTCCCGGCGGTCTCGATCACCACGTCCGCTCCGCCGCGGGTCAGGTCCGTGATCGCCTGAGCGGCCTCGTCGGGCGCCACGGCGGCGGCCGCTCCGAGCGCCAGCGCCAGTGAGCGCTTCGCCGGCACGGGATCGATGGCGATGATCGGCGACGCGCCCGCCACCACCGCCCCCAGCAGGGCCGAGAGGCCCACCCCGCCCAGGCCGTAGATCGCCACGCTCTCGCCCGCCCGCACCGCGGCCGTGTTCAGCACGGCGCCCACCCCCGTCAGCACCGCGCACCCGAACAGCGCCGCGATCTCTGGCGGGATATCCGCCGGAACGCGCACCGCAGAACGCGCGTCGATCACAGCGTGGGTGGCGAAGGCCGACACGCCGAGGTGGTGGTTCAGATCGCGCCCGTCCTCGTGCAGCCGCCGTCCGCCCGCAAGCAGCCGCCCTTCGCCATTGGCTGTCGCCGCCGGCGCGCACATGAACCCCTCGCCGGCGCCGCAGCGGTCGCACTGGCCGCAAGCCGGCAAGAACGCCAGCACCACTCGATCGCCTTCGGCGAAGCCGTCGGCGCGCGACTGCAGCACGGTCGCGGCCGCCTCGTGTCCCAGGGCCATGGGCATGGGCCGGGGTCGGTCGCCGTTGATGACCGACAGGTCGGAGTGGCAGAGCCCCGCAGCGTCCACCCGCACCAGCAACTCGCCCTCCCCTGGCGGGTCCAGCTCCAACTCGGCGAGGCGCAGGGGCCGGCTCTGGGCGTACGGTCCGGCGTCTCCGATCCGGTCCAGGACGGCGGCGGTGATCTTCAAGACGGCTCCTTGTGCGTGAAAGGGAGCGCCGACGCGGACGTGTCCGACTCCAGGGCGCGGCTAAGGCTGCAGGCGCTCAAGATGCCGGCTGACGGCCTCGATCTCGGGATCGGTCAGCATGGCGGCCATAGCCGGCATCGAGCCTTGCCCGTGACGGACCACCGCCGCGACCGCCGTGGGATCGCGGCGGCCCGCGATGCGCGGCCCGATCCCGCCGCCGCCCTGCGGGCCGTGGCAGCTGGCGCAAGCGCGTGAGTACACGTCGGGGCCGAGCGCCGCTGCGGGGCGCCCCGCAGCAGCAGCCGGCGGAGGGGGCGGTGCGATCGACGACCTGACCGGCGCGCCGACGGTGGGTCCGGCGGCGACGCGTCGCGCCGGAACCGTGCGTGCGGGGACAAGGCGGAGAACCTCGTTCTGCTTCGGCGCCATCTCGTCGGTGAGCAGGTAGATGTTCCCGTCGGGCCCCTGCTTGACCACCTTGATGCGCTGGCAGCGGTCCAGCAGCAGCTTCTCCTCGGCCACCACGCGTTCGCCCTTCATCTCGAGCCTGACGAGCTGCTGGCCCGACATGGCGCCGATGAAGAGATCGCCGTTCCAGTCGGGGAAGACTCTCCCGGAGTAACGCATGATCCCGGACGGCGCGATCGACGGTGTCCAGTAGTAGAGCGGCTGCTCCATGCCCGCCTGGGCCGTCTTGCCTCCGTTGATCAGCGCGCCGGAGTTCTGGCGGCCGTAGCTGATCACCGGCATTCCGTAGTTCCTGCCGGGTCGGATGATGTTGAGCTCGTCGCCGCCCTTTGGCGTGTTCTCGGCGGCCCAGAGCTCGCCGGTGCGAGCGTCGATCAGGGCGGCATGGATATCGCGGAAGCCGAGCGCCCAGACCGCTGGATCGGCCTCCGGGTCGGCGAGGAACGGGTTGTCGCGGGGGATCGAGCCGTCGGTGTTGATGCGCAGCACCTTGCCGGCCTCACTGCTCAGCCGCTGCGGATCGGGGCCGACATCGGCGAGGTTCCCCGCCGATAGGATCAGCAACGTTCCGTCGCGAGCCTGCACCAACCGGCGGGGCTGAATGTCCGCCCCTTCGCGCAGCGTCTTGACGTCCGTCAGGCTTCCTTCGTCGGGCGCGAGCTTCGCCCTGGCGATCCGTCCGATCGCCTTGGCGTCCTGCGGCAAGCGCGTGTGATAGGTGAAGTAGACGGTGCGGTTGCGGGCGAAGTTCCTGTCGACCAGCACGTCGTACATCCCCGAGCCGAGACGCGGCTGAACGACCTGTGGCACGTTGGAGAGCGGTTCGGATATCGCACCATCTCGGGTGATGATGCGCATCCCTCCGTCGCGGAAGCTCACCAGCATCTTGCCGCCCGGGAGGAAGTCCATCCCGAACGGGCGGTCGATCTTGGCGACCGACTGCACGGCGTATCCTTGGCGTCCCTGCACGATGGGCGCCCGGGTCTGACCGGCGAACGCGGGCGTCGTCGTGTAGCCGTCGGCCGCGTTGCGATTGGGGCCGCACAGGGCCGTGATCCGGGCGTGCTCGGCAGCCGAGCCGGCGACGCCCGTGAAGTCGGGTCCAGGAGGAAATTGGGGGACTGCCGACTTGGCCTGCGGGGCTTCTTGGGACCAGCCGCCCGCTGGAGCCGCCACCGCCATGAGGGCCGTCAAGCAGCCGCTGATCCAGGGCCGCAGGGACGCTCTACTATTCATAAGACTCTCATGGACCTGGGCGCTGGATGACGAACCGTTCCTCAGAGAGCCAGCGTAGACCTGAGACCATGAGGCGAGGCAACTTGTCGGCGTGAACGCGCCCGCGCCTCCCGACGTGCATCAACGCCCGCGCTGGCTCATCGTCGCCGTAACGGTCGTCGGGCTTGTGCTTCTGCACCAGTTTCAGTTCGGACTGTTCCGCGCGGTCGCCGGGGATTGGCCGGAAGGTTTCGGGCGATTGGCGGCCCGGGCGGTCCTCGGCTACGCCCTGCCAATCCTGGCCGTGCTGGCGCTGGCTGCGGCCCTGTTCGGACCCCCGCGGGCTTGGTCCGCCCTAGGCCTCGACCGCTCGATCCTGACCGGCTTGGGCGTGGGCCTGCTCGGCACTTCCATCCTGCTGGTCGGCTTTCTTGCGACCGCCAAGTTCGCGCCACCCGACCGGCTGTTGTACGTCGCCCTGCGCGGCTCGGTCCTGCCCGGCGTGGCCGAGGAGATCCTATTCCGCGCCTTCGTCTTCGGCTTCCTGTTCCGCTTCGCCCGCTGCGGCTTTCTGCCGGCGGCCCTCGTCGGCGCCGTCGTTTTCGGCGCGGGGCACCTGTACCAGGGGAACGGCCTGGCGGAGTCGGCGGCCGTGTTCGCGATCACCGCGCTGGGCGCGCTCTGGTTCTCTTGGCTGTACGTGGAGTGGGGCTTCAACATTTGGGTCCCAGCCGCCTTCCACGTCCTGATGAACCTGTATTGGGAGTTGTTCGCCATCTCCGACACGGCGCTCGGGTCGGTCAGCGCCAACGTCCTGCGACTGGCGGTGATCGTGCTTTCTATCGTGCTGACCGTCATCGCCGCCCGCCGGCGCGGAGGACGAACGGTGCGCGGGAAGGCGTGGTTCTGGCCTGGCGCCTCAGGTGGTCCCGAGGGCCTTCCGCCTCGGGAACGGATGGACTGAATGGTCGGACCTCGGCAGAACCGACAAGCCCGCGTCTCGCCGGCAGGCTCCGCCTTCCCCCCTGAGACGCGGATGCTACGCTGGCCCGACCACGCTCAAGTCCTGGGGTCTGAGGCGGTCGAACTCACCCCGCCGGACCGAGTTTGCTCATTCCTGCGTGAAGCGCCGGCCGAGAGCGGCGGGCCATTGGAGATGCGACCGTGAAAGTGGTGATGGCCGGGCAAGGCGCCTTCGGGATCAAGCATCTCGAGGCGGTCGCCAACATCGAGGGGGTCCAGGTGGTGAGCCTGGCGGGCGGCAGCGAGGCTACCACCCGGGCCGTGGCTGAGCGCTTCAAGATCCCGCATTGGACCCTCGACCTGAGGGAGGCTCTGGCTCAGCCGGGCGTGGAGGCCGCGATCCTCGCCACCCCCACGCAGATGCACGCCGCCCAGGCCATCCAGTGCCTCGAGGCCGGCAAGCATGTGCAGGTCGAGATCCCCATGGCCGACAATCTGGCGGATGCGGAGCGCCTGGCCGATGTCGCCCAGCGCTCCGGGTTAGTGGCCATGGCCGGGCACACCCGCCGGTTCAACCCGTCCCACCAGTGGATCCACAAGCGCGTCACGGCCGGCGAGCTGACGGTCCAGCAGTTGGACGTGCAAACCTACTTCTTCCGCCGCAAGAACCTCAACGCGCTTGGACAGCCTCGCTCCTGGACCGACCACCTGCTCTGGCACCACGCCGCGCACACCGTGGATCTGTTCGCGTACCAGACCGGCGAGGAGATCTCGGTCGCGCGCGGCGTGCAGGGCCCGATGCATCCCGAGCTGGGGATCGCCATGGACATGTCGATCCAGATGAAGGTCCCCACCGGCGCCATCTGCACGCTGAGTCTGTCGTTCAACAACGACGGGCCGCTCGGCACCTTCTTTCGCTACATTTGCGACAACGGCACCTACATCGCCCGCTACGACGACCTGGTGGACGGCAAGGAACAGCCGATCGACGTCTCCAGGGTGGACGTTTCGATGAACGGCATCGAACTGCAGGACCGCGAGTTCTTCGCCGCCATCCGGGAGGGCCGCGAGCCGAACGGCTCGGTGCGCCAGGTGCTTCCCGCCTACCGCACTCTCGACGCCATCGAGAAGAGCCTCCTCTAACGATACTTCCACCGCCCTCAGGCCGAGAACAGAGACCAAGGAGCTGGCCGCATGAGCTTGGTCATCCGCAACATCTCCCGTGCCGACGCGGCCGTAATCGACGCCCTGGCCGGGTTCGGCGTGGCCACGACGCACGAGGCCCAGGGCCGCAAGGGGCTGCTGGCCAGCTACATGCGTCCGATCTATCGGCCGGCGTCCATCGCCGGTTCGGCGGTGACCTGCTCGGTCGCGCCCGGCGACAACTGGATGATCCACGTGGCGGTCGAGCAGTGCCGAGCGGGGGACGTGCTGGTGGTCGCCCCCACCTCGCCTTGCGAGGACGGCTACTTCGGCGACCTGCTGGCCACCTCGCTGAAGGCCCGCGGCGTTCGCGGCTTGATCATCGACGCCGGCGTTCGGGACGTGGCCGTGCTCACGAAGATGGGCTTCCCCGTTTGGTCGAAGGCGATCTACGCCCAGGGCACGGTCAAGGAGACCCTGGGGGACGTGAACCTTCCGCTGGTCTGCGCCGGCGCCGTCATCAACCCGGGCGACGTGATCGTGGCCGACGACGACGGGGTGTGCGTGGTCCGCCGGCAGGAGGCCGCCTCCGTGGCCGAGGCGGCTCGTAAGCGGGAAGCCAACGAAGGGGCCAAACGGGCGCGCTTCGAGGCGGGCGAGCTCGGACTCGACATCTACGGCATGCGCGAGAAGCTGGCCGCGAAGGGCTTGACCTATGTGGACGAGGCGGCCGAGGCCTGAGCCATGACCCAGACGGCGATCCCCTGCACGGTCATGCGCGGCGGCACTTCCAAGGGTCTATACTTCCGCCTGCAGGACCTGCCCGCCGACGCCCCCACCCGCGACGCCGTTCTGCTCGCCGCCATGGGTTCTCCCGACCCCCGCCAGATCGACGGCCTGGGCGGGTCCCACCCGCTGACCAGCAAGATCGCCGTAGTCGGCCCCTCGACGCATCCCGACGCCGACGTGGACTACCTGTTTTTACAGGCCGTGGTGGATGAGGCGCGGATCGACGCCGGCCAGAACTGCGGCAACCTGCTGGCGGGCGTCGGGCCGTTCGCCATCGAGGAAGGCCTGGTCGCGGCCGAGGAGGGCGAGACCCGGGTGCGCATCAACATGCTCAACACCAAGAGCCTGGCTGAAGCCCGGATTCAGACGCCGGGCGGGCGCGTGCGCTACGACGGCGAGGCTCGGATCGATGGCGTGCCGGGCGCCGCCGCCCCGGTGCCGATCGACTTCCTCGACGTGGCGGGCTCCAGCTGCGGCGCCCTGCTTCCGACCGGCAACACGCGCGACCTCGTCGAAGGCGTTGAGGTGACCGCGATCGACAACGGCATGCCCGTGGTGGTCATGCGCGCCGTCGACTTCGGCAAGACCGGCTATGAGACACCCGAAGAACTGGAAGCGGACGCGAAGCTGAAAGCCCGAGTGGAGGCGATCCGGCTGCAGATCGGGCCGCGCATGAACCTCGGCGATGTCGCCAGGAGGACCGTGCCCAAAATGTGCCTGGTCGCCCCAGCCCAGCAGGGCGGCGCCATCTGCACGCGCAGTTTCATCCCGCACCGGGTGCACGAGGCGATAGGCGTGTTCGGCGCGGTCAGCGTCGCCACCGCCTGCGTGACGCCGGGCTCGGTGGCCGCCGAGGTGGCCGGAATCGCCGACGTCGGGTGCGTAAGTGAGCTGCAGGTGGAGCACCCCACCGGCTTCTTCACCGTAGCCATGGACGTAGCCTTGGAGGACGGCCAGGTGAAAGTCCGGCGCTCCGCCCTGCTGCGCACCGCCCGGCGCCTGATGCGAGGCGAGGTCTATGTGCCGGCCAGCGTCTGGGCGGGGCGTTGAGCGGGATCTCGAGCATAGCTCTGATCGGCTTCGGCGAGGTGGGGCAGACCCTCGCCGGCGATCTCGCCAGCAATGCCGAGCTCGTCGCCTGGGACGTCGCCTTCGATGATCCGCAATCGATTCCCAGCCGCGCTCTCCCCCGCTTCCCGGTCCGCGGGGCGCATGGTGCGGCGGAGGCGGTGCGCGGCGCCCAGCTGGTGATCAGCGCCGTCACCGCGGCCCGCGACCTGGACGCGGCGCGCTCGGTCTGCTCGGGCCTGGCCTCCGGCGCCTTCTTCCTGGACCTCAACTCCTGCTCGCCGAGCCTGAAGATCGCCTCCGCGGAGGTCGTCGAGGCGGCTGGCGGCCGCTTTGTGGAGGCGGCGGTGATGAGCCCGATCGGGCCGAAGCGCATCGCCTCGCCGATGCTGCTCGGCGGCCCGCATACGCAGGCCTTCCTTGAAGCAGTCGCTGGCCTCGGCTTCGGCGGCGCCAGCGCCTACTCGGAGGTGGTCGGCCGGGCCGCTGCGACCAAGCTCTGCCGCTCGGTGATGATAAAAGGCATGGAGGCCCTGCTGACCGAGTCCATGCTCGCGGCGCGCCACTACGGCGTGGAGCAGGTTGTTCTGGACAGCCTCTCGGACCTGCTGCCCCTGCCCGACTGGAACCGCACGGCGCAGTATATGATCTCCCGCAGCCTGGAGCACGGCGCCCGCCGGGCCGAGGAGATGCGCGAAGCGGCCCGCACCGTCGCGGAGGCCGGGGTGCCGCCGACGCTGAGCGATGCCATCGCCGAGCGGCAGGACTGGGCCGGTCGCCGCCGGGCCTTCATGTCCGACGACCTTCAAGCGATGCTGGACGCCATCAACAGGGACCTCGGCCAGTGATCATCGACTGCCACGGCCACTACACGACCGCGCCGGCCCCTCATGACGCCTGGCGTGACGCTCAGAAGGTGGCGTTCAAGGGCGGCGGCGACATTGACCCGGCGTATCCCGAGATCTCCGACGACGAGATCCGCGAGACCATCGAGAAGAACCAGCTGCGGCTGATCCGCGAGCGCGGCGCCGACATGACCATCTTCTCGCCCCGCGCCTCCACCATGGCCCACCACGTCGGCGACGAGGCCGTCAGCCAGGCCTGGACACGGCGCTGCAACGACCTGATCAAGCGGGTGGTCGACCTCTTCCCCGAGACCTTCGTGGGCGTCTGCCAGCTGCCGCAGTCCCCGGGTGCGCCGATCGAGAACTCCATCGGCGAGCTCGAGCGATGCGTGAACGAGTTGGGCTTCGTGGGCTGCAACCTCAATCCCGACCCGTCGGGCGGCCACTGGACGGGCGACCCGCTCACTGCACGCTCCTGGTACCCGTTCTTCGAGAAGATGGTGGAGCTGGATGTTCCGGCGATGATCCACGTGTCGGGCTCGTGCAACCACAACTTCCACGCCACCGGCGCCCACTACATCAACGCGGATACGACGGCGTTCATGCAGTTCCTGGAGGGCGACCTCTTCCGGGATTTCCCGACGCTCAGGTTCATCATCCCGCACGGCGGCGGGGCGGTCCCATACCACTGGGGGCGGTATCGAGGTCTGGCCGACATGTTGAAGCGGCCGCCGCTGGCCGAGCACGTGATGAGGAACGTGTTCTTCGACACCTGCGTCTATCACCAGCCCGGCATCGACCTGCTGTTCCGGGTCATAGACTTGGACAACATCCTGTTCGGCTCGGAGATGGTGGGGGCGGTGCGCGGCGTGGACCCGGAGACAGGCCAATTCTTCGACGACACGAAGAGATACATCGACGCCCTCCCGATTCCGGAGGAGGACAAGCTGAGGGTGTTTGAGACGAACGCTCGCCGGGTCTTCCCCCGGCTGGACGCGATCCTGAAGGCGCAGGGCCGCTGAGGCGCGCCCGATGACCGACACGATCGACACGCCCCAGGTGATGGATCCGGACTGGCTGGTCTGGCATCAGAACCCGAAGAAGCCGGCCTACATCCCGCCCCCCGGCGCGGTGGACGCGCACTGCCACGTCTTCGGCCCAGCGGCGGCGTTCCCCTTCGCTCCCGATCGCAAGTACACGCCGTGCGATGCCTCGAAGGCCCAGCTTTACGCGCTGCGGGACCACCTGGGCTTCGCGCGTAACGTCATCGTCCAGGCCACCTGCCACGGCAAAGACAATCGGGCGACCGTGGACGCGGTCCGAGCGGCCGACGGCCTGGCCCGTGGCGTGGCCACCGTCGGAGAGGAGATCACCGAGGCGGAGCTCGCCGACCTCGATGCCGCGGGCATTCGCGGCGTGCGGTTCAACTTCCTGCGCAGACTCGCCGACTTCACTCCGCACGAGGTGCTGCGGCGCATCGCGGACAAGGTGGCCCCGTTCGGCTGGCATGTCGTCGTCTACTTCGAGGCTCCGGATTTGGCCGAGCTGAAACCCCTCTTCTCCTCCCTCCCCACGAAGGTGGTGGTCGACCACATGGGTCGGCCGGACGTGAAGCTCGGGAACTCGCACCCGCAGTGGCGCGCGTTCGTGGAGTGGATGGCCGAGGACGAGGACGTCTGGTCCAAGGTCTCCTGTCCCGAGCGCCTGTCTGTCGTCGGTCCGCCCTACGACGACGTCCTCCCCTTCCAGCGTGAGATCGTGGAGACCTTTCCCGGCCGGGTTCTCTGGGGCACCGACTGGCCGCACCCGAACCTGAAAGGCCATATGGTGGATGACGGAGTCTTGGTGGACCAAATCCCGAAGTTCGCCGCCACCGAGGAGCTTCGCCGCAAGCTGCTCGTGGACAATCCCATGCGCCTCTACTGGAGTCGCTGAGTCATGACCGAAAAGCCGTACCATGACATTCCCGGCACCGTTCTGTTCGATGCGGAGCAGTCGCGCCGAGGCTATCACCTGAACCAGTTCTGCATGTCGCTGATGAAGGCCGACAACAGAGCCGCCTTCAAGGCGGACGAGCGCGGCTATCTCGGCCGCTGGCCGATGACCGAAGATCAGAAGCAGGCGGTGCTGGACCGCGACTGGAACCGCATGATCGCCTTGGGCGGCAACATCTACTTCACCTCCAAAATCGCCGCCACGGACGGGCTGTCGTTCCAGCAAATCGCCGCGATCATGAGCGGCGTCACTCAGCCGGAGTACGCAGAGATGATGCTGAAGGGCGGACGCTCCATCGTGGGCAATCGCTCCAGGAAGGAGCAGGGTTGATGGCCCGGATCGATGCGGGCGTCGCCACCAGCCATGTGCCTGCCATCGGCGCAGCTCTCGACAACGGCAAGGCGGACGAGCCGTACTGGCGCCCAGTGTTCGCCGGCTACGAGCGCTCCAAAGCCTGGATCGCCGAGGAGGAGCCGGACGTCGTCATCTTGGTCTACAACGACCACGCCTCCGCCTTCTCGCTGTCGCTGATCCCCACGTTTGCGATCGGCTGCGCGGCGGAGTTTCAGCCGGCGGACGAGGGTTGGGGCCCGCGGCCGGTGCCGGCGGTTGAGGGGCATCCCGAACTCGCCTGGCACCTGGCGGAAAGCCTGATCCTCGACGAGTTCGACATGACCATCGTCAATGAGATGGACGTCGATCACGGCCTGACCGTGCCCCTGTCGCTGATGTTCGGCCAGCCCGCCGAATGGCCGGTGAAGGTGATCCCGCTAGCCGTCAATGTCGTGCAGTACCCGCCGCCCACTGGCCACCGCTGCTTCCGCCTGGGCCGGGCGATCCGGAAGGCGGTGGAGAGCTTTCCGCAGGACCTGAACGTCCAGGTCTGGGGCACCGGCGGCATGAGCCACCAGTTGCAGGGCCCGCGCGCCGGCCTGATCAACCGCGAATTCGACAACGCCTTCCTCGACCGCCTGGTCGCCGATCCCGTTGGGCAGTCGCAGGTCCCGCACCTGGACTACATCCGCGAGGCGGGCTCCGAGGGCCTCGAGCTCGTCATGTGGCTCATCATGCGCGGCGCGCTCGCCGAGCGGGTAGAGGTGATCCACCGCTTCTATCATGTGCCCGCCTCAAACACAGCCGTGGGGCACCTCGTGCTCCAGAATGCGAGCTGAGGCTTCTGCAAGCAAGCGTCACCGGGTCCGATCGGTCGCCCCGCCCAGGAAGTCCGCCGCTTGGAAGCCCTCCGGGGCGGCGACCTCGACGATGGCTTCGTCACGATTGTCGTACTCCATCCGCAGCGCGCGCGTGATCACGGCGTGCATCGCGTACAGCGTGGTGATGTAGGTGAACTCGAAGATCTCGTCGTCCGACCAGAACGTCTTGAGGCGCTCGAACACCTCCAAAGGCGTGCGTCCGTCCGCTTGCGTCAAGCAGTCGGCGTAGGCCAGGACGGCGCGCTCGCGTTCGTCGAACACGTCGGACACCGTCCAGTGCGCGACGGCGTTGATCTTGGCATCCGACACGCCCAGCGCGCGTAGCGCCTTGCAGTGCTGCGAGAAAACGAACTGGCTGCCCTTCACCCACCCGGCGCGAGTCTGGCCAAGTTCGCGCAGGACCGGGTCAAGCTTGCGATCGGGATGACGGTAGACGGCGAAACCGTCCACAGCGTGTTTGAAGATGTCGGGGGCGATCGCATAGACGGTCCACCAGTCCCCGGGCGTGCCGGTGGCCGTGCCCGGCTCGGCGACGGGGTCACGGCCAGGGCCGAACAGGCGATCATAGTAGGCGTGCACGACCTCGGAGGTGACTTCCGAGCGTGGGACCTGACGTAGCACCGGCACTGGTGTTCCTCCTGTCGATGTGGCGCATACAGGCGCACTTCGTCCTAAGCTGCAGCGGGTGAAGGGCTCCGTAGGCGCGAGCTCGACAGCCGACCGCCCTCTAGTCAGCCGCGATAATCCGGATACTTTGAACCCTAACGATCTTGGGCTGGAGCACGCCTTTGCGCAAGACTGCGGTTCGCCTCCGCGCCCGGCCCTCGGGCCTGCCGCAGGTGAGCGACTGGGCTATCCGCAAGGAAGACGTAACGCCCCCTGCCGAGGGCCAGGTGCTCGTCAAGGCGCGCTATGTTTCGGTATCGCCCTCCCTGCGCAACCAGATGGAGGCGGGCGGCGCGTACCTGCCGCCGCTGCAGATCGGCGACGTGGCCAGGGCGCGCGGCGTGGGTGAAGTCCTGGAGAGCCGCTCACCCGATTTCGCCCCCGGAGACCATGTGGAAGGCCCGCTCGGGACTCAGAGCCACTTCACGGGGCCCCCCGCCGGCCTGATGAAGGTGGACCCTTCGGTGGCCCCCCTGTCGCGCTACCTCGGAGCGCTGGGGATGACCGGCTTCACCGCTTACTTCGGACTGCTCGACATCGGACGTCCCGAGCCAGGCGAAACGGTGGTGGTCTCCGCCGCCGCCGGCGCGGTGGGCAGCGTGGCCGGGCAGATCGCTCGGCTGAAGGGCTGCCGCGTCATAGGCGTCGCCGGCGGGCCTGCCAAGTGCGCCCACGTGGTGGACGAGCTGCGGTTCGACGCCTGCATCGACCACTACGATGGACGGTTGAGCGAGCGCCTGTCCGAGCTCGCGCCAGACGGCGTCCACGTCTACTTCGACAATGTCGGCGGCGAGGTGCTCGACGCAGCGCTCCTGAATTTGGCGCTTCGGGCCCGCATCCCGCTCTGCGGCGGCGTCGCGCATTACAACAGCGTGGGCCAGCTCGGCCTGCGGAACCACCTCAAGCTCCTCGAGACCCGCAGCCGCATCGAGGGCTTCTCCGTCTACGATTTCGCGCCCCGCTACCCTGAGGCCCGCGACGCCCTGGCCGGGTGGCTGGCCGACGGCTCGCTCGTGACCCGCGAGCACGTCGTCGAGGGGCTCGAGCAATTTCCGGAGGCGCTCAGGCTGCTGTTCGGCGGCGCTCAGCTCGGCAAGTTGATGGTGAAGGTGTAGCGGCATGAGCGACTACGACTTCGGCGATCGCAACCTGAAGAGCGAGCCCCTGTGCTGCGCCCGCTTCGAGGTCGGCGACATCATGGCGCTGGGCCCCTCCCCCTTCGGCAACCGCCGCGTCGGCTATGTGACCGGCGGGCGCTTCGAGGGTCCACGGCTGAGGGGCGACATCCTTCCGGGCGGCGGCAATTGGCCGGAGAGCGGCGTGAGCTCGGACGGAGCCGCGCTCGGCGCCTTCGATGCCCGCGCGGTGTGGAAGACCGACGACGGAGCCCTGATCTACCTTACCTACACCGGGCGGAGCGTGGTCCCCGCGGACGTGGGCGCAGCCTTCCGAGATCCCGGCCAGCCAGAGGTCGATCCTTCGCGCTACTCGATCCGCATTGCTCTGGTTTTCGAAACCGGCGATCCGCGTTATGAGTGGCTGAACGGCTTGCTGGCCATAGGCTGCGGCGAGCGAGAGCCGGGCGGCGTCCGGCACTACATCTACGCGATCCTCTGAGGGGCTTCTTTCACCCCAGTGGGTTCGGCGGACAGCCGGAGCGCCTCGGTGGCGAGGTTCTCCGAAACCTTCTTCAGCACCGAGAGGCAGATCTCGAAATCTGCGTCCGACACGCCGGCGCAAGCGGTCTCGTTGATGCCCATGGCGATGGGGATCAGGTCGCGCTCCAGTTTCTGAGCGCGCGGCGTGAGGAAGACATTAATCTTGCGCCGGTCCTCGGCGTTGCGGACGCGCTTGACCAGCCCGCGCTTGTCCATGGCCGAAAGCACCGTCACCGCGGTGGGCTCGGTGACGTTCGTGAGCTGGGCCAACCGCTTCTGGGTGACGCCGTCCTCGGTCCAGAGCGCGCGCAGGAAGTACCAGAAGCCGCTGGAGAACCCCTCCCCGGCGAGCCGCGCGTTCAGCACGCGGTCGAAGGCGCGGTGACAGCGGCGCACCTGGAACCCAAGGCTCCGGTCGGGAGGCAGCGACGGCTCCATCAGATCTTGAAGGCCTCGAAGGTTTCGGGCGCGAACAGCTCTTCCGGCTCCAGCCGACGCGACGACAGGCCCTGCTCGTGATGGTAGCGGAGGAAGGTGTCCAGCACGCCGCGGTTCCGAGCGAAGCCGTATGGCCACCAGTCATCGCCGAGTTCCTCGCGCGCCTCCTCCACGGCCGCGACCTGCCAGGGCAGCATGCTGGTGTGGGCGGAGGTCACGGCTAGGTTGTCGTAGGTGATCGCCTGCGCCTCAGAGAACGCCTTGAGCAGCGACTGAGCGATCCAGCGGTTCGCTTCGTAGACCTCGCGACGGATCGCCACCACGTGCATGATCGGGAAGATTCCGGTGCGGCGGAAGTAAGCCTTCTCCACCGGGACGAAGTCGGGAAACAGGCGCTTCACGTCGTTCGGCCGCGAGTAGAAGGTCGAGGGGGTGCGGGCGGTGTGCAGGGCGTCGATCTCGCCGTCCGCCAGCATCTGGGCAAGCGTCTGCTCCGGCCCGATCGGCGTCACCCTGAACTGCGGCGGCAGGTTCAGCTTCAGCTTCTCGTCGCGCCCGGGCTCCTCCTCGCCGCCGGTGAAGTAGTGCTGGCCGGCGGGATCAAGGCCGTACTCGTCGGCCAGGATGCCGCGAATCCAGACCGGCGCGGTCATCTGGTACTCCGGCACGCCAAACCGCCTGCCGGCCAGATCCTTGGGCTCCCGGATCCCGCTCTTAGTCGAGACGAAGATGCAGGAGTGGCGGAAGAACCGGGACGGGAACACCGGGATCGCGATGAAGGCCGGGTTCTCGCGCGTCAGCGAGACGCAATAGGAGGAAAGCGACATCTCGGCGATGTCGAACTCCCGGTTCCGGAGCATCCGGAAGAAGGTCTCCTCGACGTGCAATGGCAGGAAGTTGAGGTCGATGCCCTCGGGATGCACTCGGCCATCGGCCAGAGCTCGCGTCCGGTCATAATCCCAGCAGGCCAGCGTCAGCCGCAGTCGGTTCATGCGAGGTCCTGAATTTCGGCGATGGTCACCTCCCGGCTTTCCTGGGCCGAGCGGAGGATGGCCAAGCAGACGGCGAGGTTTTCGGTTCCCCACGCACCGGAGTGCACGGGCGCCCGCCCCTCTACGACGGCGCCCCAGAGTTCGTCGATCACACCATGGCGCGTGGCACCGCTTACGGGCACGTCGATGACGCGTCGTGTCTCCGGGCCGTGAACCTCCACGCCCGTGGGGGTGAGGCGCAGGTCGCCGCGCTCGCAGGCCACGAGGGTGAGCCCGAAATGCTCGTGCCCGACCGGCGTCGCAGCCGGAGGAATGGCGGCTCCGTAGGCGCGAGCCGCCTTTAGTTCGTCCTCCGGCATGCCCGCGAGTTTACGCCGCGCCGTGCCGTGCACGGAGAGCTCTTTCGCCCCGCCGATTTCGCTCACCCAGCCCATTAGGGCGTCGCTGTCATAGTGACCGTAGCCCGAGTACGTCAGCACCGCCGAGCCTCCGCCTTCGAAGGTGAGGAAGGCTTGGTAGGCGCCTTCCGTCGGCCGCTCGGGAGCCCACGCGCCGGTGCTCGCACGGACGCTGGACACGGGGGCGGCCATCAGGCGGCGGACGACGTCCACCTGGTGAGCCCCCTGGCTGAACACCACCCCGCCTCCCAGCGCGGTGTCCAGCTCAGCCGGCCGGCGCGGCCGGTACAGGAAGTCCGTGAAGGTCGTCATCGTGATCATCCGCGGGCGGCCCAGCTCGCCCGAGGCGATCACCTCGGCGGCCGCCACCACGGGCGGATCGAAGCCGTGGCTCGGACCGACGACCAGAGCCACGCCGGCCCCCTCGGCGGCGGCCGTCATCGCCCGGCACTCGTCGAGCCGAAGCGCCATGGGTTTCTCCACCAGCACGGCCAGGCCGCGGCTGCAGGCTTTGATCGCCAGCGCGGCGTGGCTCTCGTGCGGCGTAGCGATGTAAACGGCGTCGAGGTCACCGCCGTCGAAGAGCGCGTCCGCGCTTGCATGAGCCCTCGTCTTGAACTCTTGCTCGAAGGCGGCGCGGGCCTCGGGTCGTGGGTCGGCGGCGCCGGCGAGCATCACCCGTGGATCGGCGATCAGCGTCGGTCGGGTCAGATCGAAACCCCGGCTGAGACCCACCACGCCAAGTCTAAGCACGCGCCCGGCCATCCCTGCGGCGGCTCCTTCTTTGCTCTATACCTCGGCGCGCCGCTGGACAGCCACGACCCCCGCCCATAGAATACTTCGACATCTAAGTCTTGTGCAACGAGGGGCCATGAGACCCGCCGACAACGAGTTGCTCTGCCGCGTCGAGGGTGAGGCGCCGATGGGCCGGCTCATGCGTCAGCACTGGCTGCCCGCCTGCATGAGCGAGGAGGTCGTCGAACCCGACGGCGCTCCTGTCAGGTCGCGCCTGCTGGGCGTGGATCTGGTCGTCTTCCGGGACACGAACGGCCGCGTAGGTGTCCTCGACGAGCGCTGCCCGCACCGCGGCGCGTCCCTAGTCTATGGCCGCAACGAGAACTGCGGCCTGCGGTGCCTCTATCATGGCTGGAAGTTCGGCGTGGACGGCGAAATCCAGGAGATGGCCTCCGAGCCGCCCGGCAGCCGGATGATGAACCTGAAGCATCGCGCCTACCCCGTGCAGGAGGCGGCAGGCTTTGTCTGGATTTGGCTCGGCGATCCCGAAGCCGTGCTGCCCTTCGAGGTTCCGTCCTGGGCGCCGACGCCCTCCACGAAGATCTCGATCGTCAAGATGCATGCGGCTTGTAACTGGGCTCAGGTGCTCGAGGGCTCCATCGACAGCGCCCACTCGTCCAGCCTGCACTCCACCAACATGCCCACCGCCGAGGTGGAGGGGTCCACGGCGACGGACACGGCGTGGTTGCGGCCCTCGAAGGACAAGTCGCCCAGGATCGAGGTTCAGGCCACCGACTACGGCTTCCACTATGCAGCGATCCGTCAGCCGATCCGCGATCCGGAGACGCACGCTTACATCCGCACCACAGTCTTCATCGCCCCGTTCACGGTCCTCATCCCGCCCAACGATCAGTACAATCTGGCTCAGATGCTGGTCCCGATCGATGACGTGAATTGCATGTTCTATTGGATCGCCTGGCACCCCACTAAAGGCATCGCCCAGGACGCCTGGCGACGGTTTTGCGCCGCGGAAGTGGGCCCGGACCTGAACCCTGACTTCACTAAGAAGCGCAATCTCGCGAACGACTACCTGCAGGACCGCGTCGCCATGAAGGGCGGCGACTTCACAGGGATCACAGGCATCCCGGCGCAAGACATGGCCATGTGGGAGAGCATGGGCCCGATCGCCGACCGCAGCGAGGACCACCTGGGCTCCTCGGACGCTGCGATCATCCAGTTCCGCCGCCAGATGGTGGCCGCGGCCAAGGCCTGCGCCGCGGGGGAGCCGGCGCTCGGCGCCCGCAGCCAAAGCCGCAAGCTCGACCTCGCCTCCTTCGAAGGCGTCGTGCCCAAGACATCCGATTGGCGGAGCTTCACCATACGCAACCGGGCCCGATACGAGGCCGCCGAATAGCCCCAGCTTTGACTTCTAGCGCCGAGCGCCTCACCACCGTGGAGTTGCGAATGGCGGAGGCGCGGTGACGGCGGAAGAGGATATCCGGCATCTGCTGTTGTCGCTGCTGCAAGGCTTCTATTGGTGCGACGAGGGCCTGCAGAACTACCTCAGGGCGCGCGGCTGGCCCTCGGTGACCCGGTCGCAGTCGATGGTCATGGCGAACGTCGCGCTGGGCGTTCGCCGCCCGTCCGAGATCGCGCGACGTCTCGGCGTGAGCCGCCAGGCCATCCACGCCACCATCGCTCAGATGACCGAGCTCGGGATCGTGGAGCTGGTCGACGATCCGACGAACGGCCGCGTGAAGATCGTCGCCACCACCGCGCAGGGGGACGCCATGCGCGCGGACGCCCAGAACGCCATGGTGCTGATGGGCCAGGCCCTGTCCGAGCGCCTCGGCAGGACGAACGTCCTGAAGACCGCCCACCTGCTGCACGAGGACTGGGGTCCGCCGCTGACCTTCGACGACGCGGAGCCGAAGGCCGGGAGCTAGGCGGTCACCGCTTGCTGGCCACCCAGTCGGCCACGAGGTCGGCGGCGGCGTCCCGCTCTTGGCGGCTGTCCTCGAAGTAGTGGGCGCCCTTGATCAGCTGAAGCGTCTTGTCCGTCGAACCGATGCTCTCGATGATCTTCCGGGCGTCGCTCGGGAAGACCCCCGTGTCGGCCATACCCTGCACCACCAGGCTGGGCAGGCTGAACTTGGCCAGTTGCTGCGCCCCCTGACATCTCGACGTCTCCAGGCTCCACATAGAGAGCCACGTCTTGAGGTTGTTGGCTCGCCCGATCGAAGGCGTGCGGTTAGCCGCCGCCGGGTGGCCGCGGTAGCACATCGGCGTCTGACGGTCGGACGGGTCGATGTTCCCGTCCATCATCCTGAGATCTCCCCAGCAGCGGAACAGCGGGAAGAGGCGGTCCGGGACGCCGGCGTCGTTCAGGCGCTTCAGCTCGGCCTTGGCCCAGTCCGTGATCCGCTGGTTCCGGGCCCGCTGAGCCGCGCGATAGCGGGTGATGAACTCTTCCGAGTACGGCGGTCCGTTCTCGGGGTTGAAGGGGTTGAGGCTCTCATCGGTGAGCACGGGGTCGAACTCGTCGACGACCGAAGCGTCCATCCAGTCGGTCAGGACCTCGGGCCGACCCTGGTGGGCGTTGAACGAGACGTAGAGGTCGCCCTTCGGAAGGGTGTTCAGCGCCTCGACCCCTGCTCCGCTCAGCAAGTCGCCCAGGGTCGGCGCGGTCGCCTCCGCCTGGTAGGCGCCCATCAGGGATCCGCCGCCGGAGTTGCCGAAGATGACGATGGTCTCCACGCCACACTCGCGCAGCAAGCGCATGCCGACGCCGATGTCGATGACGGCGTGCTCGAGGAGAAACTGGTCCTCGGCGCCCCGGTACCGCGTGTTCCAGCCCAGGAAGCCGTAACCGCGGGCGGCGAGGTAGGGCGCGATGTAGTGTTCGGAGAAGTCGACGTTGTAATGAGTGGCGATGAAGGCCGTCTTCGGCTTCTGTCCCTTCGGCCTCGTGTAGATGCCCTGACACGGATGCCCGCCGGCCTGAATTCGCGGCGCGGTGGGCGAGACCACGCCGATGAACTCGCGATCCACCTTGGCCATCAGGTTGCTATCGTCGATCACCATGGTTCCCCGACTATCTGCCTGCCGCCCGCCGGCGCGTAGACACTTCGTAATCTAAGGATTACTCCCAATCTAGGGGGACGTGAAGGAAAGGGCGAGAACCGGAATGCGCGCGCTGATGCAGGACTGGTCCCTGACCCTGGATAAGCTGTTGGACCACGCCGCACGCTGGCACGGCGAGCGGGAGGTGGTCACCCGCTCGGTCGAGGGTCCCCTGACCCGCAGCACCTGGTCCGACGTTCACCGGCGCGCCAGGCAGGTCTCGCACGGGCTGCTCGAGCTGGGCGTGAAGCCCGGCGACCGCGTGGCCACGATGGGCTGGAACTCGCACCGGCACCTGGAGGCCTGGTACGGGACGGTCGGCGTCGGGGCGGTGCTCCACACGCTGAACCCGCGCCTCTTTCCCGAGCAAATCGCCTACATCGCCAACCACGCGGGGGACGAGATCCTGCTGGCCGACCCCGCCTGCGCGCCCCTGCTCGAAGAACTCCTGCCGCAGTGCCCGACGGTCCGGAAGGTGATCTTCCTCAGCGAGCAGCCACCCTCGACGTCGTTCGCAGCGGAGGCCTACGAGCCCTGGCTCTCTGGGCGGCCCGTCGACACCGCCTGGGGCGAGTTCGACGAGCAATCGGCCGCGGGCCTCTGCTACACTTCCGGCACGACAGGCAATCCGAAGGGCGTACTCTACGGGCACCGCTCGAACTACCTGCACGCGATGATGACGCTGCAGCCGGACGCGCTGAACCTGTCGGCCCGCGACACGATCCTGCTGATCGTGCCGATGTACCACGCCAATGCCTGGGGCGTGATGTACTCGGCCCCGCTGGTCGGCGCGAAGCTCGTGCTGCCGGGGCAGAAGCTGGACGGGGCCTCGTTGCACGAGCTCATCGAGACCGAAGGCGTGACCTACTCGGCCGGCGTGCCGACCATCTGGCAGATGCTCCTGGCGCACCTCAAAGAGACCAAGGGGACGCTGACCACGCTTCAGCGTGTCACCGTCGGGGGTTCGGCCTGCCCTGAGTCGATCATCCGCACCCTGCACGACGACTACGGTGTCGACGTGATCCAGGGTTGGGGCATGACGGAGACATCGCCGCTCGCCACCATCTCCATCCCGAAACGGCCAGACCTCTCGTTTGAGGAGAGCGTGCGCCACAAGCTCAGGCAGGGCCGGCTGCTCGGCAATCTGGACCTCAAGTTGGTGGACGATCACGGCCGTCGCCTGCCTCACGACGGCAGAACCTTCGGGCGGCTGATGATCAAGGGTCCGACCATCGCCAGCGCCTACTATGGCTCTAAGCCCGGGTCCGCACTCGACTCCGAAGGCTTCTTCGACACCGGCGACGTCGCCACCATCGACGCCGCTGGCGACATGCAGATCACCGATCGAGCCAAGGACGTCATCAAGTCCGGCGGTGAATGGATCAGCTCCATCGACGTGGAGAACATCGCCGTCGGCCACCCGAAGGCCGCGCTCTGCGCCGTGCTGGGCGTGGTGCACCCGAAATGGGACGAACGCCCGGTGCTGCTGGTGCAGCTCGAGCCCGGCGAGACTGCGGACAAGCAGGAGTTTCTCGATTGGCTCGATGGAAAAATCGCCCGCTGGTGGATGCCGGACGACGTGGTATTCGTCGACGAGATCCCGCTCGGCCCCACCGGCAAGATCGACAAGAAACTGCTGCGCCAGCGGCTCACCGGCTACCAACTACCCTTTGACCCGGATCTTCGGCGCTAGGCTGTCGGCGGGTCGAGTTTCTCGGCCAGCTCGACCACACGCGCGACGACCCCGGCGAGCAATTGCGCCGGCAGGGGGTCCTTCAGCTCGCCGTTCTCGTCGAACGCCAGGTGCGCGGCGGGCACCAGCACCTGCTCGGTCGCCACGACTGTTTGGATCGTGCCCAGGATCTGCCGCAGGTGAGTGATGCCTCGCAGTCCCCCGAACGGGCTGATCGAGGCGCCGACCAGTCCCGCCACCTTGCCGCGGAAGGCGGAGAGCGCAGTCAGCCCCTCCCCGTCCGTGGGCCGCGAAGCCCAGTCGATGGCGTTCTTCAGGAGACCCGATACCGAGCCGTTGTACTCGGGCGAGGCGATCAGGAAGCCGTGGTGCGCGCGGAACAGGGCCTTGAGTTCCCGCGCCGCCCCGGGGAACGCCCCCTGCTCCAGATCGCCGTCGTAGATGGGGAGGTCGAAATCCGAGAGGCGGATCGCCGTCACCTCGGTGCCCCGCGCCTGCGCCTCGCGGACCGCCAGGTTCAGAAGGGCCTGGTTCAGCGAACCAGTGCGGCTCGAGCCCGAGAAGGCGAGCAGTCGAACGGTCATCCGGTCTCCTTGGGGCTTCACACCGCGCTGTCGGTGGGGAAGTCGGCGGCGTCTGCGGCGAGGTTGCGGCCGACCACGGCCAGCGCGCGACGCAGGATCTCGACTTCCTCGTCGGAGAGCCCTGCGAGGGCGAGGCGGTTCACCTCGGCCACCGCCGGCAGCAACACGGCCTCCAAAGCCTTGGCCTCTGGCGTGAGATAGACATGCACCCGCCTGCGATCCTCGTCGCTCTTGCGGCGAACGACAAAGCCGCTGCGCTCCAGGCCCTTGAGCGCAATCACCGTGGTCGGCTCCTGCAGGCCGACTCGGCGGGAAAGCTCGCGCTGGGTGAGTCCGTCCTCGCGCCAGAGCACGCGCAGGAAGCGCCATTGTCCGCTGGAGACCCCGTGCGGCCCGGTCCTCGCCTCCAGCGCACGGGAGAAGGCGCGGAAGGCGATCCGGGTGAGATAGCCGATCGAATTGTTGGGATCGGCGTAGAACTGAGTGTCGTGCATCGCCCCGACTGTTTCACCGCTGTCGCAGGCCTGCAATCGCGCGCGTTGACAGCGTCCCCCCGGCTTTCTAGCAGATACATAGAATTCTAACTAAATCGGAAGCGCGCAGCGATGTCGATCCTCGGACTGCCCTTGCTGCCCACTACGATCGTCGGCAGCTATCCGCAGCCGGGTTGGCTCATCGATCGCGAGGGGCTCAAGTCGCGCCTCCCGCCCCGCGTACGCGCCAAGGAGCTATGGCGAATCGAGGAAGGCCTGCTCGCAGACGCGCAGGAAGCCGCCACGCTCGTAGCCATCAGCGACCAGAAGCTCGCCGGAATCGACATCATCGGCGACGGCGAGATGCGCCGAGAGAGCTACTCCAACCGGCTCGCGACGGCCCTGTCCGGCATCGAGACGGATCCGCCGGGTCACGCCATGGACCGCACGGGCGCCATGAACCCGGTTCCGCGCGTGGCGGGCCCGATCCGCCGCACGAGCCCGATCGAAGCTCAGGACGCCGCCTTCCTGAAGCGCCGCGCCGACGCCCCGGTGAAGATCACCATCCCCGGCCCCTTCACGATGACCCAGCAGGCGCAGAACGACCACTATGCCGACGCCCGCGCGCTGGCGCTCGATTATGCGGATGCAGTGAACGCCGAGGCTCGCGACCTGTTCGCGGCGGGGGTCGACATCGTCCAGCTGGACGAGCCCTACCTGCAGGCCAAGGCCGACGAGGCCCGATCCTTCGCTATCGAGGCGATCAACCGCGCCGTAGCGAGGCTCGACGGCCTCACCGCCCTGCACATCTGCTTCGGCTATGCTCACGTCCACAAGGGCGCCTCCAAGCCGGGCGGCTACGCCTTCCTGGAAGAGCTGGAGGCTTCCGCCGTCGACATCATCTCGGTCGAGGCGGCCCAACCCCGCCTGGATCCGACGATCCTGCGTGAGCTGCCCAGCAAGCACATCATGTACGGCGTCATCGATCTCAACGATCCGAACGTCGAGACCGCGGAGACGGTGGCCGCCCGCATTCGCGAGGCCCTGCCGCACATTGACGCCGAGCGGCTGATCATCGCCCCCGACTGCGGGATGAAGTACCTCAGCCGCGAGACCGCCTTCGGCAAGCTGAAGGCTATGGCCGACGGCGCCGCCCTCGTGCGCCGGGAGCTCGCCGGCTAGCGGGCGTTCCCCCCCAGCCATGCCGCGAGCAGCCGGTTCACCGTCTCGGGCGCCTCCAGCGTCGGCAAGTGACCGCAGCCTTCAATCTCCACGAAGCGCGCGTGCGGAATGCCGGCGAGAATCTCCTCCTGCTGCGCCCGGGTGGTGATGCCGTCAGCGTCGCCGCGGATCACCAAGGTCGGGACCTGGATGGCGCTCAAAGAAGGCCGGCTGTCGGTCCGGCCCATGATCGCCCGCTGCTGTCTGAGGAAGCGCTGGGCGCCGGTATCGGCCGCCATCTGGCGAATGACGTCCAGCAATGCTTCGTCGCCCCTCCGATCCGGATGGACGAGCATCGGGATTCGCTCCTCGGCGACCTGGTCGAACCGGCCGGCCTCCACCAGCCGGACATAGCCCATCCGCCGCTCGGTTTGAGCCGGGCCGTCGTTGGCCGCGAGGGTGGCGATCAGGGCGAGGCTGATCACTCGATCGGGCGCCTGGCGCATGACCTCGAAAGCGGTGAAGCCACCCATTGCATGGCCCACCAGATGGAAGCGCTCGGGCGCGGCCTCCAGCAGCCGGTGCGCCATGCTGGCGATGGTGTCGTCGCGCCCGTGGTCGGCCACGACGAGCTCGTAGTCGTCGCGCAGGGCCGCCACTTGCGGCGCCCACACGGCCTCGGTCAGCAACTGGCCGGAGGCGAAGACGAGGGCTGGACGCTGCATCAGGCCACCTGGTTGTTCAGCGGTTCGCCGGCCGCCAGGCGACGACAGTTCTCGAAGGCCGCTACGAGGCTCCGCTCCAGCGTCTCCGGCGTCAGCCAGGCCACGTGCGGCGCGACGACGACGTTCGGCAGGGCGAGCAGCGGGTTGGCCGGGTCCACCGGCTCCTCAGCGAAGACGTCGAGTCCCGCGCCCGAGAGCTGGCCGGACTGCAAAGCCGCGACCAGCGCCGGCTCGTCCACGAGCGAGCCACGGGCGGTGTTGATGAGGATCGCGCCGCGCTTCACGGAGGCTAGCGCCGCCGCATCGATGAGCCGTACCGTCTCGGTCGTGAGCGGCACGTGCAGGGAGACGATGTCCGACGTGCGCAGCAGTTCATCCACGGCCACGAACCGTCCCGGCAGCTCAGGCTTAGTGGTCTTCGCGGTGTAGACCACCTCCGCTCCCAAAGCCTGTAAGACCGCCCCCAGCCGCGAAGCCGAGCCGCCGTAGCCCACGAAACCCACCGTGCGGCCGGCGATCTCGCCCACGCCGTCTACCTGCGCGGGATCGGGCGACCAGCCCTCTCCCCGCCGCGTGAGCGGATCCAGGTAGGAGAGTCGCCGCAGCACCGCCAGCATAAGGGCCAGCGCCATCTCGGCCACCGCCTGGCTGTTGACCCCTGGCATGTTGCAGACCGCGATCCCGGCCGCCCTCGCGGCGTCCAGATCAATGGTGTTCACGCCGACGCCGAGCTTCTGGATCAGCTTCAGGCGCGGCGCCATGGCGATAACCTCGCTCGTGATCGGCTCCAGCACATGGAGGAACACCTCTGCGGGGGGCAGCTCGCGGACCATCCCCGCAGCGTCATCCTCCGCCACCACCGCGACTTCGACGCCGAACGCCTTTGCATAGCGGTCGAGCGCCGCTCTGAACCCCGGGCTCGCCCGGTACTGGAGCAGCGCCTTCACGCGAGCGCCGCCTCGACCGAGGGCGCGAAAGCCGATGCGCCTGCGAAGACCGCGTTCGCGCCCATCGCCTCTTCGATCCGCAGCAGCTCGTTCCACTTCGCCATACGCTCGGAACGCGCGAAGCTGCCCACCTTCAGCTGGCCGGCGTCCCAGCCCACCGAGAGGTGGGTGATCGAGACATCCTCGGTCTCGCCGGATCGCGCGGAGACGATGGTTCCCCAGCCGCGTGCCTTGCCGGCGTCCAGCGCCGCCTTGGCGCGGGTCACCGTGCCGGCCTGGTTCACCTTCACCAGCACGGCGTTGCCGCCGCCCGCGGCCGCTGCGCGGCCGACGCGCTCGGCGTTGGTCACCAGGATGTCGTCGCCGATCACTTGCACCCGGTCGCCATAGGCCTGGGTGGCCGCCGCGAAGCCCTCGAGATCATCCTGGCTGACAGGATCCTCGATCGAGAGGATCGGATAACGCCGGACCCATCCGGCCACCCGTTCGACCATTTCGGCGCTTGAGAGGTCCGCCTGGTCCAGGGTCATGCGATAGCGGCCGTCCCCGCGGTCGAGCTCGTTCGCTGCGATGTCCAGCGAGATGAACACGTCCTCCCCCGGACGGTAGCCCGCCCGCTCGATGGCCGTGACCAGATCGTCCAGGGCCTGCTCGTTGGAGGCGAACACCGGCCACCAGCCGCCCTCGTCCGCCGCACCGGCCAGCCGGCCGGTCCCGGCCATCAGCTCGCCCGCGGCCCGGAACACCTCGGCGCTGATCTCGAACGCTTCGCGCACGCTGCCGGCGCGCGGAGCCATGATCATGAAGTCCTGGAGATCGGTGCGCCGCCCGGCGTGTGCGCCGCCCCCGAAGATCTGCACCTCGGGCAAGGGAATCCGGACCGCCCCCCCCTCTGCGAGATAGGCCCAGACCGGCAGGCCTTCGTCGGCGGCGGCCGCATGCAGGGCGGCGAGCGAAACGGCCACCGCCGCATTGCCGCCGAGACGAGCGAAATTCGCGGTCCCGTCCGCCTCCCTGACAGCGGCGTCGAGGCCGGCCTGGTCCCGCGCGTCGCGGCCGTGGAGCCGGCGGGCGATCTCCTCGTTCACCGCCGCTACGGCCCGGTCCACGCCGTAGCCGCCGAAGCGCTCGCCGCCGTCGCGCAGGTCAATGGCCTCATGGGCTCCACGCGAGGCGCCGGCGGGCGCGCAAGCGCGGCCGAGGGCGCCGCTGGCCAAGGTCACCTCCGCCTCGACCGTCGGTCGCCCGCGCGAATCCCACACCTGCCGTCCGAGAACCCTGATGATCTCGCTTTTCATCGCCCCTCCAGCCCCCTGCTCCACGCCGCGGCCAGGGCGGCGAGCGAGGCGGGCGTGTCCGTCAGCAACGCGCGCGCGTTGCTGCGAACAAAGGCCTTGTCGCCTTCGTCCTGCAGGTATTCGACCGGCGACTTCCCATCCACCCTGGCCAGCAGCAATGCGGCCGTGAGCTCCGCCGCACGCGCGTCGAGGGCGGCCGGGGGCTCCCAGGCCACGCCTGCGAGGTAGCATGTGTGCAGCCGAGCAAGGCTCTGCAGAGAGGCTTGCGCGTGCGCCGCTTTCCACACGGTCTTCAGCAAGAGGTGCGTCGCGCAGAACGCTAGGTCAAAAGCAGGATCGCCATACCAGGCGCACTCCGCGTCCAGCAGGACCGGTCCTTCCGGACCGCACAGGATGTTCTTCGGGCTGACGTCGCCATGCACCAGGCTGATCCGGGAGCCAGCCGTGCGGTCAGCCAAGCGGGTAAGTCGGCCCGCGAGGTCCGGATGGCGCCGCGCCGTCTCTCGCAGATAGGGGTCTATCCGCAGGTCCTCGAAAAGGCTGGTGGTTTCAAAACGAGCGGCGATGGCTTCGGACCCGGCGCAGCCCCGGTGGATAGCGGCGAGCATGGCGCCCACGTGGCCGCCGAACTCCCTGTCCGCACGGCCGGCGGCGAGCTCGGCCTTCCAGACCGGACGGTCGGTGGGCTCGAAGAATGTCATGACGAAGAGACTCGCCGCCCGGTCCTCGTAAAGAACCTCTGGCACGCCAGCGCCGACCAAAGGTCTCACGGTGCGCAGCCACTCCGCTTCGTAGTGGGACCGCTCCACGGGGGCGCGCCAGTCGGCAGCCACCCGCAGCTTCTCCAGCGCCCGCTTCACGCAGACCGGTCCCGCCGGCGTGTCCAGCCGGAAGACCTCGCTCGACACGCCGCCATCGAGCGGCGTCAGGTCGGGGGCCTGGCCGGGCGCGACGAAGCCGCCCGCCTGCAGGCTCCGCAGGATGTCCGACTCATGGGCCACGAGGATCACTTAGATTACTAACTTTCCGCGGTCCAGCTTGCCCGGCGACCGTCAAGCAAATTGACGAACGCCGCTTTGGAGCAGATGATCCTGGTCGATGTTCACGGCGGCTCCGCGTTGCCCGGCCGCCCCCTAGGGAGGAAGCCATGCCCGTCAATCGTGAGTTCGACATCCGTGGCGTCAATCACCTGGCCCTCGTCTGCAAGGACATGGCACGCACCGTCGAGTTCTACCGCGACGTGCTCGGCATGCCGCTGCTCAAGACGATCGACCTGCCCAACGGCATGGGGCAGCACTTCTTTTTCGACATCGGCAACGGCGACTCGCTGGCCTTCTTCTGGTTCCCGGGGGCCCCGGAAGCGGCGCCGGGCGTGTCGGCGCCCGCTCAGCTGCCAGGCGGCGGCGACATCCGTTCGGCCCACGGCTCCATGAACCACATCGCTTTCAACGTGCCGGCCGAGAAGTTCGACGAGTATCTCGCCAAGCTACAGGCCAAGGGCGTGAAGCTTGGCAAGGTGCTGAACCACGACAATTCACCCATGCAGCACAGCGACGAGCTCCACAACGACGTCTTCGTGCGCTCGGTGTACTTCTGGGATCCTGACGGGGTGATGCTCGAATTCGCGTCCTGGACCCACAACGGCTTCACCGAGGCCGATGTCGCCCACGAGGCCGTCGACGCCGAAGGCAAGAAGTCGCGGAACGTCGTGCTCAAGGCGCTGGCTGAGAACGACGAGAGGGTCCTCGAACCCGCGGAGTAGCGGCGAGGAAGGCCGCCGGAAGCGTCGGCAGCCGGCGCCGGCGCCCGTTGACAGAAAGACTTAGATATCTAACCTTCACAGGAAGGGTCTGAGTCTGACCGGCACCTGATCGGGGCTTAGCGGCGGCGGGTGGGTTCGAGCGTCAGTCGACGCCGGATTGTAGAAGTATCGAACCAGGACACGCGCAAAGAACGCGGCTTGGAACATAGGGGGAGGGATCGGCGATGAACGCCCGGATTCTATTTGCGACGACCATGCTGGCCAGCGGTCTGGCGAGCGCAGCCCTTGCGGCGGACGAGCAGCAGCCGACCAGCCTCAGCGAGGTGGTGGTGACCGCTCAAAAGCGGGCAGAGAACGTGCAGGACGTGCCGATCTCCATCGAGGTCGTCTCGGCCGAGACGATCGAGGCGCTGCACACGGACACCTTCCGCCAACTCAGCGTCCCCAACGTCAGCGTCGGCAACATCGGCGGCAACGACGTCATCTATATTCGGGGCTTCGGCTCCCCGTCGCAGAACTATTCCTTCGACCAGGCGGTCAGTCTCTACGTGGACGGCATATACGCCGGCCGGGGGCGCCAGTTCATGGCCCCCTTCTTCGACCTGGAGCGGGTGGAAGTGCTTCGCGGCCCGCAGGGCGCCCTCTTCGGCAAGAACACTGCGGCGGGGGCCGTCAGCATCATCTCCGCCCAGCCCACCCGTGAGTTCGAGGGCGCGGCCACGGCCGTCTACAACTTCGACGAGGAAGGGCCCGAGGCCTGGGGCTACGTCTCCGGCCCGCTCAGCGAAACTCTGTCCGGGCGCTTGGCGGTCAAGTTCCTCGACAAGGACGGCTATGTGAAGAACCTCGGCCAGAACGGGCGCGAGGAGACGACCAACGAACAGGCGCTAGTTCGTATGATCGTGCGCTATGAGCCGAGCGAAACGTTCGACTACACGGCCAAGGCCGAGTACAGCCAGTCGATCCAGCTGGGCAACGTCACAGTCGCGGGGCCGCTGACCGGGGGCCAGCAGCCGAAACTCACCCGCTTCACCACCCGCGGGCCGCTCGGAGAGGCGGGCTTCGACACCTTCGCCTGGAACGTCGCCGGGACCGGCAACCTGCAGCTCGGCGACCTGACGCTCGTCTCGGTGAGCGGTTACTCGAAGTTCAAAGCCAAGCACGTCAACGACTTCGACCAAACGAACCTGGCCGGCGGCGCGTACCCGCACACCGTCTCGAACAACTACCCCGAGGAATTCCAGCAATGGTCACAAGAACTGCGTCTGCAGTCGCCAGGTGATCAGACGTTCGACTGGATCTTGGGCGCGTACTACGACAACGCTCAGTATGTGGTTGATCAGTACAACTACTACGCGATCGCCGGGCTTGGGCAGTTCGTCATGTACAGCAATTTCAAGCAGCTCGCCGAATCGTGGTCCGTGTTCGGACAGGGCACCTACAATCTTTCAGAGCAGCTGCGCGTTCTGGGCAGCCTACGCTATTCGCACACAGACAAGCGCGGCAATTTCCGGTCGAGGTCGCTCCTCGGGCCCTTCCCCTTCCGTCCGATCACCACGGCCGCCGACCAGATTTCGGAAGGCAACGTCGATCCTTCGATCACGGTCCAGTACGACGTCGCGCCGCGGATCATGGTCTACGCCACCTACGGCCGAGGCTCTAAGTCCGGCGGCTTCGTGTCGAACACCTACGGGACGACCAACGCCAGCTTCACCTTCAGACCCGAGAAGTCGGAAAACATCGAGGCCGGCTTGAAGAGCACGCTGGCGGACGGCGCGCTGGTGCTGAACGCCGCGCTCTACAGGACCAAGTTCGAGGACCTGCAGGTCTCCACCTACAATTCGAACATTCAGAGCTACATCGTCGGCAACGCCGCCAAGGCGAGCAGCACCGGCGTCGAGCTCTCGACGGTATGGCGGCCCGTGGACAGCCTGACGATCACGGCCAACGGCGCCTACCAAGACGTCAAGTACGACGACTACCCCGGGGCCCAATGCCTGGCCACCCAGCCGATCACCCAGTGCAATCCGACCGTCCCGGCCAGCGTGCTCGCCAACAACCTCAAGGGTCGTCCGCTGCCGAACATCTCCAAGTGGAGCAGCATGATCCGGGCCGAGCATGTGGCCGACCTGCCGAACGGCCTGGAGCTGACCACCATGGCCTCCGTCTCGAGCCGCTCGAAGTACTTCAACTCGGACGACCAGAGCGATCAGTACGGGGTTCAGAAAGGCTATTCGAAGCTCGACGCCCGCATCCAGCTGGCGCCTTCGGACGGCCCTTGGCACGTGGCCCTCGTCGGCACCAACCTGACTGACGAGATCACCACGAGCGGCTCTTTCCGGCTGCCCGCTCCCATCGCTCCGGCGACCCGCGCCCTCTACTGGGTCGAACCCGGCCGAAACATCTCGATCGAAGCCGGCTACAGGTTCTGATCCCGGACGGCGGGCCTGCCGAGGCGAGCCCGCCGTTCATGTCCGTTCCGGCCCGGGAGCCGCCCATGATCGACGTCCATTTCGTGCCGACGCCGAACGGGCGGAAGGTGACGATCATGCTGGAGGAGCTGGGCCTCCCCTACCGCACGATCCCGTACAACATGCTGGAGGGCGAGCACCTCACGGACGGGTTCCGTCGGATCAACCCGAACGGCCGCCTGCCCGCCATCGTGGACCATGAGCCGCCCGGCGGAGGTCCACCGTTCGCCGTCTTCGAATCCGGCGCCATCCTCCTCTACCTCTCCGAGAAGGCCGGCGGCGCGCTGGTCCCCGCCGATCCGCGGTCCCGCTCCGAGGCGGTCCAGTGGCTGATGTGGCAGATGGCCGGACTCGGGCCCATGCACGGCCAGGCTCACCACTTCATCCGCTACGCGCCCGAGGGACAGGACTACGCCGTCGCGCGCTACGCCAACGAGGCGCGCCGCTTGATCGCCGTGCTGGAGGCGCGGCTGGCGGAGGTCGAGTATCTTGCCGGAACCTACTCGGTCGCCGACATCGCCTGCTGGCCCTGGGTGGGCGCGACTTACGCCATCGGGCTCGATCTCGAAGGCTACCCCAACACGCGCCGCTGGCACGCCGCCATCGCCGAGCGGCCGGCGGTGCAGCGCGCCTCCGACGTGAAGAACGCCCCTAACCTCACCACCCGCCGACCGGTCCTGACGCCCGAGCAGTGGTCCAACCTCTTCGGCGACAACATGCTGAAGACCTTCGGGGTCGAGAGCCCGACGAGCGCCGAGAGGGCGACATGACCTCCACGACGGGCTCGTCCGCCTCTTCGATCTCCTCGGCCCGGCCGGGCCGCATTCTGGCGCTGGTCCTGCTGACGGCGGTCGGCACGACGAACTTCATGGACCGCCAGATCCTTTCGGTGCTGGCCGAGCCCATCCGCAAGGACCTGGGGCTCACCGACACCCAGCTGGGCCTCCTCACCGGTCTGAGTTTCGCCTTCTTCTATGCGGTCATGGGCGTGCCCGCCGCCATGCTCGCCGACCGCACGAACCGCGTCCGGCTGGTGGGCTTCGCCTGTCTCCTCTGGAGCTTCTTCACCGGCGCCAGCGCCTTCGCACAATCCTTCCTGCACCTCGCCCTGGCCCGCTTCGGCGTCGGCGTCGGCGAGGCCGGCGGGACCGCGCCGTCGCTGTCGATCCTCGCCGACTACTATCCCCCGCGCATGCGGCCGGCGATCATCGGCCTCTTCACGGTCGGCGGCCCTCTCGGCGTGTTCGTGGGGGCCAGCTTCGGCGGCTGGGCGGCCGCCCAGTTCGGCTGGCGCACCGCCTTCCTGCTGGTGGCCGGCGTGGGCGCAGCAGCGGCTGTGTTGCTGATGATCTTGGTGCGCGAACCGCAACGCGGCGGACTCGATCCCGTCGCCAGTCAAAAGGCCAAGGCCGCGCCGCTCGGGGCCACGGCTCGCATCTTCCTTTCGCGGCCGACGCTGCGTTGGCTGGTGGTCTCGAGCGCGCTCGCCGCCTTCGTCAGCACGGGCATGCTGAGCTGGATTCCCGCCTACCTCATGCGGGTCCAGGGCATGCCGCTGACCGAGGTCGCGAAATGGTTCGGGCCTCTCGCAGGCCTCTGCTTCGGCATAGGCATCGTCGGGGGCGGCGCGCTGGTGAACTGGGCCTCGCGTCACAGCCTGAAGGCCTACGCCTGGGTCCCGGGAGGATCGGTCCTGCTGACGGCGCCCACCCTGGCGCTGGCGCTGCTTGCGCCCGACTGGCCCACGGCGCTCGCCCTCCTCTCCGTGCCGATGGTGCTCTCGACGATCTACGTCGCCCCTGCGCTGGCGCTGGTGCAGAACCTGTCGCCTGTGGCCGCCCGCGCCACGGCGACGGCGCTGCTGATGCTGGCCTTCAACATCGTGGGCCAGGGCGGCGGACCGCTGGCGATCGGGGTACTCAGCGACGTCCTCGCCGCCCGAGAGGTCGAGGACCCGCTGCGGATGGCCATGCTCGGGCTCACCCCGGTCGCGGTGATCGCCGCCGTCTGCTACTTCGCTCAATTGCGTCTGGTGGAACGTGACGCCGAGGCGGTCGCGCGGGACGCCGCCGCCTAGAGCTCCGCGTCAGGACCAGAAGTCGTCCCAGTGCGCCTGGTCGCCGACGCTCTCCCAGTGGTCGGTGAGCTTGCCGTCCTCGAACCGCCAGAGGCCGAAGCCCCATGTGTCGAGCGTCTTGCCCTTTCGCTCGGCGGTCATGCGGTGGACCACTAGCCCCCAGGTGTCGTCGGCGAAGTAGGTCCCCTGCAGCTCCTCCCGAAACGTGTTGTTGGTCTCGGCGTGGATGCGCGCGATGTGCGCCTTGAAGCCCTCCGGGCCGACGTAGGTCCCCGCCAGGATGTTCCGCCCCGGCGAGTGGACGGTGAAGTCGTCGCGCATGTTGCCCCAGAGGACCTCACGGTCCTTGGCGTAAATGCGCTTGAGCATCTCCAGGTTGTCCATAGGCGCGCTCCCGCTCAGTTCGCCATGCCGCCGCCGTCGATGGCGATGTCGGCGCCGGTGATGAAGCCGCTCTCGTCGGAGGCGAGGAACAAGGCGGCCCGGGCGACGTCCTCGGGCTCGCCGATCCGCTTGATCAGTTGTCGGGCGATCGCCCGTTCCGTCCACCCCGGCTGCCTCATCAGCGGCTCGGTCTGAGCCGAGCGGATCATGCCGGGCGAAATGGTGTTGGCGCGGATTCGGTGCTGCCCGCCTTCGCAGGCGTACTGCCGGGTCATGGCCGTCACCGCTCCCTTGGCCGCCGAGTGGGCCAGCATCCCCTGCGCGGTCGAGCCCTTCTTCGCCGCCGTCGAGGCGGTGTTGATGATCGAGCCGCCGCCGCGGGCGACCAGGTGCGGCCAGGCCGCCCGGCAGAGGTGGAAGATGATGTCCACCTCCTCACGTTGAGTCCTGTTGAAGGTCTCGTAGTCCATCTCCGGGATCATCGCGAAATAGGCCATCGCCGCGTTGTTGTAGACGACGTCGATCGCGCCGAAGTGCTCCAGCGCGAAGGCGACCAGGCGCTCGGCGCCGTCCGGTACAGAGAGATCCACCGGCTGCAGCGAGACCATCTCGCCGCCGGCCGTCTTCACCTCCTCAGCGGTGCCGCCCGCGCTCGGATTAATGTCGCAGCCGACCACCTGCGCGCCCTCCTGCGCGAAGAGCAGGGCCGCCGCGCGACCCATGCCGCTGCCCGTTCCGGTGATGATCGCAACTTTTCCGTCCAGCCGACCGGGCATGGGCGTCCTCCCCTCTGATGCACTGATGGGTGATCGGCTCAGCGGCCGCTCTGTTGCGGGACGACGGGCCAGGCGGGATCGGCCTCGCCGCGCTGGCCGCGGAACTGCGCCGGCACGTCGCCGAGGCCCCCGTCCCGCACGGGCTGGTCGTGCCGCCACTCCACCAACGTCTGGCGCTCGGCGATCCGCCAGCGGCCCTCGCGGCGCTCGAGGCGATCCACGTAGCGCCCTCCGGCGAGCCCCTCGTAGGGTTCGTCCCGCCCGCCCCAGAAGGCGCCCTGCGGCGCCGTCGTCGGCACGGCGTGGAAGGCGGTCACGTAGGTCTCGCACCAGGCGGTATCGCCCTGCACGTCGATCAGCATGTTGCCCGTCTGGTGAAGCGTGCCGCTGAGCGGGCCCAGGAGGTTGCGGCCATTGGCGAGGAACTCGTCGACGGTGCGGACCGAATTCAGGAACCGGCTCGTCGCGTCCTTGTGGAAGACCTGGTCGACCAGGTCCCAGCGGTGCCGGTCCACCATATGGGCGAACCGGTTGACCACGTCCGCGATCTCCGCCCGGTCCGACAGCAGCTGCAGGTCCGGCTTGGCCGCCGCGCCGCCGCCCCGCCACGGCGCGCTCAGCGGACGCGCGACGTCATCGTCGCCCCGTTGCCCGCGGAAGTTCTCCGGCGTCTGGGAGAGGGCGCCCTCGGCCACCGGGCGGTAGTGTCGGTACTCCGCGGCGGCCTGCCGCCTGGCGATCCGCCAGACGCCCGCGCGCTTCTCGAAGCGGTCGACGTAGCGGGCGCCGAACACCGCGTCGTAGGCCTCGCCCGTTCCGCCGAAGGGCCCGCCGGGCGGCGCGTCGGCCGGCACTCGGTGAAAGGCGGTCAGGTAGGTCTCGGTGTGCGCCACGTCGCCGTCGAGGGCGATCAGAATATTGCCCACCTGGTGGTGGGTGACGCCGATCTTGCTGAGCAGCGCCTCGCCCTGCTTGACGAACTCGCGCCAGGGACCGCCGATCACCGAGAGCTGGCAGGTCGCGTCTTCGTGGAAGACGGTGTCCATCAGCCACCACTGCCGACGGTCTGCGGCGTGGCAATATCGATAGATGACGTCGGTGATCTCCGCGCGCGCCGCCAGCGCCTCTAGACCATAGCCGGATCCCGTCGCCGCCACTCGTCCCTCCCCTGAGCGATCTCCCGCATCGCCGCGGAATATCACTTAGACATCTAAGCAGACGGCCGATATCGTTGGAAGGCGAAAGGGTGAACCCGCCCGGACGGTGCAAGGCGTGGGGACGACGCCGAAAGGACGCCCATGTGGGACCTTCAGGAAAAGGCGGCCCTCGTCACCGGCGCCGCTTCGGGGATCGGGCTGGCGACCGCCCGCGCCCTGGCGCGCCGGGGCGCGCGGCTGATCCTGGCCGACATTAACGGGGCGCGGGTCGAGCAAGCCGCCGCCGAGCTGCGGCGTGGCGGGACAGACGCCCTCGCGATCACCCTGAACGTCGCGGACGAGGCGGACTGGGGGCGCGCCGGCGAAGCGGCGGGCGCTTTCGGAGAGGTGAAGCTGCTGATCTCCAACGCCGGCGTGGGCGGCGGGTCGGGGACGTTGGACAGCTACGATTCGGAGGTCTGGCGCTGGGTCTTCGCGGTGAACGCCCATGCCCACCTCTATGCCTGCCGCACCTTTCTCGGCGCGATGAAGGCGAGCGGTGAGCGCGCTCACGTGGTGCTCACCTCCTCGCTGGTGGCGATCGTGCCGCCGCCGATCTCAGCCGCTTACATCTCCTCCAAGTTCGCGACGCTGGGGATCGCCGTGGCGCTGCGCAACGAACTGGCCGACACCCGGGTGGGCGTCTCGGTGCTCTGCCCAGGCATGGTCGCAACCGACATCGTGGCCACTACCGCCCGCCTGCGCCCGGGAGCGGCCGAACTGGGGCAGGCGTCGCAGAGGGCGCAGAACATGACCGGCGTGCTCGCTGCGGGCATGTCGCCCGAACCGATCGGTGAATTCGTCGTCCGCGCGGTGGAGGCCGGCGACTTCTACATCTTCACCCACCCCGAGTGGCGGGACCTGGCGAAAGCGCAATTCGACGAAATCCTGGCGGCCTTCAACGCCTCGGCCGATCCCGCCTACCCCGGCGACGACATCGACGGCCTCGTCGCCGCCAACCACGCGCGGCGCCTGAACGTCGCGCTGGACCGCAACAATCCCGCCTTCCGGAGGACCGCCGATGTTTGACGAAGCCGCCATGCGGAGCCTGGCCAAGCACTTCTTCGACTGCGTCGAGAAGGGAGACGTCGATGGGCTCGTCGCCTGCTACGCGCCCGATGCGGAGATCTGGCACAACACCGACGGGCTCGTGCAGACGCCCGAGCAGAACCGCCAAGGTCTACAGGGCATGACCAAGCGCATCACCGACCGGGTCTACGACGAGCGCCGCGTCTACGTCTTTCCGGAGGGTTTCTGCCACCAGCACGTCCTGCGCGGCACCCGGGTCCACGACGGCGTACGTCTGGCGCTCGAGGCCTGCATCATCTGCAAGGTCAAGGACGGCAAGATCACCCGGCTAGACGAGTACTTCGACAGCGCCCACGTGGCCGAGTTCCGCAAGTACGCCGCCGCTTCCTGACACGGCTCTCGGCTGAAACCGACCTCGGGGGCTATCCCACCTGTCGGTCCCGACCTGCCCAATAGGGGGCGCGCAGGTCTCGGCGCAGCACCTTGCCGGACGCGTTCCGCGGCAGCGCCTGGACGAATTCCACCGTCTTGGGCGTCTTGAAACCGGCGATGCTGCGCCGCGCCCAGGCGATCACGTCTTGCGCCTCGGGCGGATCGCCTGCGGCCGGGACGACGAGAGCCTTCACCTCCTCGCCCCAGCGCTCCGAGGGCACGCCGATGACCGCCACGTCGGCGACCCCAGGACAGCCGAGGATCGCGTTCTCCACCTCCGCCGGATAGACGTTCTCCCCGCCCGTCACGATCATGTCCTTGACCCGGTCGTGAACGAAGAAGAAGCCCTCCGGATCGCGGAAACCAGCGTCGCCCGTGCGCAGCCAGCCGTCGGCGGAAACCGTCGCGGCGGTCGCATCGAGCCTGCTCCAGTAGCCCGCCATCACCGGCCCGCCGCGGATTGCGATCTCGCCGATCTCGCCGATCGGCAGTTCGCGGCCGTTCTCGTCCTGGATGCGCATCTCCAGCGTCGGCCAGGGCCGGCCGCAGGACCGCAGCATGTCGGGCGTGTGCGCGGCAGGCGCGAGGAAGGAGCCCGCGCCGGCGGTTTCGGTCATCCCATAGAACTGGATGAACCCGCATCTGAAACGACTCTGCGCTTGAGCGAGAACCGCTTCGCCGATGGGAGAGGCGCCGTAGGCGATCGTCTTCAGGCTCGAGAGATCGGCCGTCGCGATCTCCGGACGCTGGAGCAGCGCCTGGATCATGGCGGGCACCAGGAACAGATGCGCGACGCGCTCCGCCTCGATCAGGCGAAGCACTTCGGCCGTGTTGAACTCGGCGAGCACGATGACCCGGCACCCGCTGGCCAAGGCGGCGAAGCTGATGTTGGTCCCGGCCACGTGGAAGAGCGGCATCACGATGAGAACCGTGTCGCCGGCGTCGTAAGCGAAACCTTCGACCTGCCCGCTGGTGCGCAGAAACCAGCCGTAGTTCGCATTGTTGAGGCGCACGCCCTTGGGCAATCCGGTGGTGCCGCTGGTGTAGAGCTGCAGAACGTCGTCGTCGGCTTGAGGGGCGACCGTGCGGGTCGGCGCGGCCTCGTCGCGCAGCATAGCTTCGTAGGAGTCGAACCCGGAGCGGCTTCCCTCGACGACCAGAACGCGGGCGGGCCGGTCCAGGCGCTCCAGGACCTCGCGGACCCGCTCGGCTTGGTCGCCGGTCACGAACAGGACGTCCGCCCCGCTGTCCTGCAGGATGAAGGCGACCTCAGGCGGCGCCAGCCGCGTGTTGATCGGCGCCAAGCAGGCCCTGATCTCGGCGGCCCCGAAGAAGACTTCGAAGAAGCGGTCGCAGTTGCGGCCTAGCCAGGCGACCCGATCCCCTGCCTTCACGCCGAGCGCGGTCAGCAGCCGCGCGGCCGAACCCGCCCTCCGCTCGAGTTCCGCGTAGCTCATCGAGCGGCCCTCGAAACTGAGGGCGATCTCCTCACCGTGAACCCGCGCCTGAACGCCGGGGATGTCGCCGAGGAACTTGATGCTCGCGTGATCGATCAAGCGTCTGCTCCGGGTCTGGAACTATGGAGGCTCAAGTTGCACCGGTGGGAGAGCCTAGGCCAGTCACACCAGCGATCCCCGTCGATGGTCGCTGCTTGACGTCGCGCCCGGGCCTAGGCCGAGTGCTGCGCTTGGCGCAGGTGCCGAAGAGGGCTGGACATGACGCTTTCCGGGACGGAGCTCTGCATCGCCGATATCGAGCTGGACGCGGGCGCGCCGCTCCCGCTCGGGCAGTCGCCCTGGCGCAACCGCAGGGTCAGCTACATCAAGGGCGGCGCGATCCGGGGCGAGCGGCTGCAGGGGGAGGTGCTCCCCGGAGGCGGCGACTGGTCCGAACTCGGCATGAGCGGCGGCGATGCGCTGACGCTGATCGACGCCAGATCGGTCTGGCGGACCGACGCCGGCACCCTGATCTATGTGGCCTACCAGGGCCGTCTAGTGATTCCGGCCGCCGTTCTGACCGAATTCCGGGACCCGCAGAAGGTCGAGGGCATTCCTACCGAAGCTTACGGCTTCCGGACGCTGATGACCTTCGAGACGGCGGACTCTGAGTGCAGCTGGCTCAACGCCATGGTGGCCGTCGGCCTAGGCCAGCGCACGGCGGCGGGCGTCCGCTACCGCATCTTCACCGTCGACTGACTCAGCGGACCGCCACCAGCGATCAGTCTCGGCCGAACAGCAAACAGCAGCGCTGGTCCGCGAAGGCCTACATCCTGAAGTTCAAGGTGAGCCCGAATGTCCGGGGCGGTTGGTAGGTGTAGAGGATCTGCTGGAACGGCGCGAAGGCGGTGATGTGGGTCGCGACGAGCTCGTCACCCAGGTTCTTGCCCCACAACACAAGCTCCCACCGGCCGTCCAGGGTCTCCACCCCGGCCCGGGCGTCATAGATCCCGTAACCCGGCTGAACTTCCAGCGGCGTATTGGACGCCTCGAAGAAGATCTTCGACTGCTGCGTGTAGTCCGCCCGGACGGTGGCGATGCCGACTTGGGGGAGCGTCCAGCGATACTGGGCGCCGACGTTGAACCGGTTCTTGGGCGAGCGTTGCAGGGTGTTGCCCGTGAAGTCCGCAGTCGCCCCGCTCGCGAAGTCCGAGAACTTGGCGTCGAGGTAGGCGTAGGACGCGTTGAGGTCGAACCCGCGCATCGGCCGAGCGAGCAGCTCGACCTCGACGCCCTTGATCTCGGCAGTCGCGGCGTTCCCGATCACCACGCAGCAGAGCGGGACCAGTTGCGAGACCTGAAGGTCCTCGTGGTCGACCTGGAACGCGGCGACGTTGAGCCGGAGCCGGTCCTCAAAGGCCTGCAGCTTGGTTCCGACCTCATAGCTCCAGGCGAACTCGGGATCGTAAGGCGTGGCGGCGCTCGCGCCTGTGCCGGCTGTTCCCTGGAAGCCGCCGCTCTTGAAGCCGCGCGCCGCGCTTGCATACACGAGCACGTCGTCCGAGAGCTGGTAGTCCACAGCGAAGCGCGGGGTGAACGCCTTCCAGGACTCCTCGGCCCGGACGTCGAACTCCGCCGCCAGCGGGGGCGGAAACCCCGGGCCGAAGACCCGGATGCCCTGGAAGCGGCCTTCCTTCTCCTCCCAGGTGTAGCGCGCCCCGAGCGTGGCCGTCAGGCGGTCGGTGACCGCCAGAGCCGTCTGACCGAAGATCGCGTAGCTGCGCGCGTCCACGTCCTGCGGGAAGGACCCGTAACCCTGCTGCGCCGGCACTGGAAAACGCTGGTCGAGCTGTTCGTCGCGGCGAATGTCTTCAGACAGGTAGTAAACCCCGATGACCGAGCGAAGCCGTTCGTCGAAGGAGTCGAACGCCAAGCGCAGCTCCTGGCTGAACTGGCTCGATTTCTCGATGTTCCTGTTGATCGACTCGATCTGGTTGGGCGGGTTCACCGGGTTGCTGAAGAAGGGGTCCTTGAAGTCGAACTTCGCGGTCCGGTAAGCGGTCAGCGAGCTCACCACGCCGACGGGCGTCCGCCAAGTGAGGTCGGCCAGGACGCCGCCCACGTCCCGTCGCAGGAAGCCGTCGGTAATGGCGTTGACGATGCGGCGATCGGGATTGACCCCGACGCAGCGGATGCCGCCCGCATTGGCCGCGTTGCAGACGTTGTCGCGCGGCTGACCTCTCTGCCGTTGTCGCGTCGCATCGGCGGTGATCACGAGGTCCACCGTCTCGTCCGGCGTGTACCTCAGCGACGCCCGAGCGCCGATGATCCCCTCGTCATCCACCCTGTTCCCGGTGGTCTCGTTCAGCGTGTAGCCGTCCCGCTCCCGCGCCATGAGCGCCCCGGATACGAAAAGGGTGTCGCTCAGCGGAGCGTTGAACCGGACCCGCGCCTCCCGACGCTCGTAGTTCCCGAGCGTGCCGGACAGATCGAGCGAGGGCTCGGCCGACGGCTTGCGGCTGACGAGGTGGATGAGCCCGCCGACGACGTTCTTGCCGAACAAGGTGCCTTGCGGCCCTCGCAGCACCTCGACCCGTTCCAGATCGAACAGCTCCAGGTTCGATCCGCCGCCGCGGCCGATGTAGACGCCGTCGACGAACGTCACCACCGAGGCGTCGCCGCCGGCGTTCGAGTTGATCCCTTCGGTGCCGATCCCACGAATGTAGTAGTTCGGTTCGGCGGGATTGACCTCCGTCGCGATGAAACCTGGAGTCCGCCGGGCGACGTCGAGGACAGAGTCGATCCGGCTCACCTCCAGCTGGTCGGCCGAGAACGCGGTGATCGCGATCGGCACCTCCTGAAGGTTCTCCTCCACCTTCTGGGCGGTGACCACCACCTCTTCGATCGTGTTGGAAGCGGCTCCGGGAGGCGATGCGCTCTGCGCAGCGGCGCCCTGGCCGAGCCCCGCGCTGATCAGAAGCGCGGTGACGCTGATTAGACGCGCCTTTGCGCGGTTTGGTCGTGCCATAGCCTTCCCCGGGCCGTCTTCGCGGCCTGCTGAACGTCGTTTACGCGGACACTTAGAGCTCTAACCTTCGGTGATCTTACGCCGCGTAAGGGCGAGCGCAAGCCTATAGCCGGCGGCGCCTCCAGCACTTGGCTCGCTCCGGGGAGGCGAGGCGCGGACCGCAAACGTGCCGTGCGGATCGCGCTCGCAGGACATCGAGAGAGGCTCGCTTCGAGCTTGGCTTGGAATCCTTCAGATGCTAACTAATTCAGGCGTCGGAGCTTTCGCCGTCACTCTCGCAAGGACGCCGACAGACCCGAGAACGAGCGGACCGCGCAGACGGCTTCGCCGCAGGGGAGACATCATGAAGGCTCACCACCGGTCGTCGCCGAACCGCGCCCGTTTCGCTGGCGCCTCGGCGCTGGTTCTCGCTTCGACGCTTGCGGCGCAAGGCGCGCTCGCTCAGACCCCGCCGCCGACCGAGCCCGCCCCGAACGAGGTGGAGGAGGTGGTCGTCACCGGCAGCTACATCCAGCGCGCAGTCGAGGACACGGCGACGCCCGTGTCCGTGATCGGGACGGAGGAGCTGGAGAAGCAGGCCATCCAAACGTCGGACTACCTGTTCAAGAACCTGCCGATGGCGAGCGGCGCGCGCAGCACGCCCGACAGCACCAATTCTCCCTATCAGCTGGGCATGGCCAACGTGAACCTGCGGGGTCTCGGCGTGGCCTCCACGCTGACCTTGATCAACGGACGGCGCCAAGTGGTTTCGCCGGTGCCGCTGGACGACGGCTCCAGCTTCGTCGACATCAACACCATCCCGCTCATCATGGTGGAGCGCCTGGAAGTCCTCCAGGACGGCGGCGCCGCGCTCTACGGCTCCGACGCGATCGCAGGCGTGGCCAACTTCATCATGAGGCGCTCGTTCGAGGGCCTGGAGGTCCGCGGCTCGTACCAGACCACGACGGAAGACTCACAGGAGGACTACAACTTCGGCGCGGTGGGCGGACTGTCCGGCGACCGCTGGAACTTCGTCGCCGGGATCGAAGGGCTTTACCGCACCGAGCTCGCCCAGAACGCCAGGCCCTTCAGCGCCGGCAAGATCCGTTCCGCCCTCGGCTCACCGGGCGCCTTCGCGCCGGTGGGCGGCGGCCTGCCCCGGATCGATCCGAACTGCGCCGCCGTCGGCGGCATCCCCACGCCGTTCGCACCTGGCGGGCTCGGGCTTTGCGGGGCGGATCTCACCCCCTTCTTCAGCACGGGGCTCGTGGCCCCCGAGCAGCGGGTGCTCGGCTACGCGACCGGCGAGTATCGGCTGAGCGAGAAGCACAAGCTGTATGCGGAGCTCGGCTTCGCCCACAACGAAGCGAAGCTCTTTTCCGCGCCGTCCTATTCAAATCTGAGCTTTCCGGTCATTCCCGCGAACAACCCAGGCAACCTGGTCGCGAACGGCGGCTATGGAATCCCGGTCATCTACTACGGCCGTCCGCTGAACGGGCTGAATTCGACGCCCAACGAGCAGCGGCGCCGCTCGGACATGGTGCGGTTCGTGATCGGCGCCGAGGGCGACGTAAATGAGACGTGGGGCTACAACCTCTCCTACACTTTCGCCCAGCAACTCTACAGCCCGACCAACATCCGGGACACGCTGAAGAACCGCTTCATCGCCGCTTTGAACGGCGTCGGCGGGCCGAACAACAACCAGTTCTTCAACCCCTTCGGGACCGCCTTCACCAACCCGGCGCTGGCCAACGACCCGAAAGTCATCGCCGATTTCACCTACGACTCTTGGCGCAAGTACAACGGGAAGCTCCACTCCGCCGAGGCGGTGTTCACAGGGTCGCTCGGAAGCCTCCCCGGCGGTCCGATCGGCGTGGCCGTGGGCGGTCAGCTGCGGCGCGAGACCCTGGATTTCCAGTCCGACCCCAACCAGCAGAGCGGCAACCTAGTCTTCCTCTTCAGCGGCCCCGATACGTCCGTGGAGCGGGACTCCTACGCCGTGTTCGGCGAGTCGGTGTTCCCCATCGCCCCGAACGCCGAGATCCAGCTGCAGGGCCGCTACGAGCACTACAGCGGCGGGATCGGCGGGTCCTTCAACCCGAAGATCGCCGGCCGGTGGGAGCCGGTGGAGGATCTCGTCCTCCGCGCCTCCGCGAGCACCAGCTTCCGGGCCCCTTCGCTGTCCCAGGTGTCGGAAGTGTCGACGATCAACGCGGCGATCATCGATCCCTTCAACCCGAGCCTGATCCCGTTCTTCAACCAGATCCTCTCGGTCCCGGGCGCCAACCTCGAGCCGGAGACGGCGACGAACCTGGGCGCCGGCGTCGCGTGGTCTCCCCTCCCCGGCTTGGACCTGACGCTGGACTACTGGCGGTATGACTACCAGGACCTGATCGTGAAGGAGAACGCGCAGGCCATCGTCAATGCGAACCCGAACGACCCACGCATCATCCGGGCCGGCGGCGATCCACGCGGCCTGATCTCTCAGGTCAGGGTGAACTTCGTGAACCAGAACGCGGTGCTCGCCGACGGCGCCGACTTCAGCGCCCGCTATAGGACCGAGCTGGAGCAGGGCGAGATCGACCTAACCCTGCGTGGCACGTACATGAACCAGTACACCACCACGATCAACGGAAAGGAACAGGACGTCTCCGGCAAGCGGAACTTCTCGAATTTCGCGCGCTCCCTGCCGAAGTGGCGGAGCAATCTGATCGGGACCTACTCGCTCGGGCCGCACGACTTCACCACGACGGTGAACTACATCAGCAGCTACAACGACTTCCTCAATCCCGCCTCGCCGATCGCCGAGTATGAGATCAAGTCGTTCACGACCATCGACCTGCAGTACTCGCTCGAACTTGAGCAGCTCGACGCGGACATCGCGGTCGGCGTGCTGAACGTCAGCAACATCTACCCGCCCAATTCGCGGATCATCAGCGGCGATCTGCAGGGCTTCGACCGCTTCGTGCACGATCCGCGCGGGCGCCTCGTTTATGTCCGCGCCACCAAGCGCTTCTTCTGAGCGGGCCGTGGCCGACATCGCCGCTCCCAACCTGAGCGGGAGTCCCTCGACGGCTCGCGAGCCGTCGAGACTCTATGCCTACTACGTCGTGGGCGTTCTGATGGTCGCCTACATGTTCGCCTTCGTCGACCGGCTCGTGCTCAGCCTGGTCGTCGACCCGATGCGACAGGATCTCGGCCTGTCGGAGACCCAGATCAGCCTGCTCGCGGGCTTCGCCTTCGCCATGTTCTACACGGTGCTCGGCCTGCCGTTCGGCCGCTGGGTGGACACGCGGGGACGCCGCAACATCATCGCGCTCGGCATGGTGCTCTGGAGCGCGGCGACGGTGGCTTGCGGGCTGGCCAACAGCTTTTGGCGGCTGTTCGCGGCCCGGACGACCGTGGGCGTGGGCGAAGCCACCCTCTCGCCCGCCGCCTATTCCTTGATCGCCGACTACTTCCCGCCCCATCGGCGGGGCCTGGCCATGGCTATCTTCGCCTCCGGCATCACCATCGGCGGAGGGCTCGCCACCATGTTCGGCGGCTTCGTCGTGCAATGGGCGACCGAAACGACGCCGACCTTGCCCCTCTTGGGCCAGCTCGCGCCCTGGCGTTTCACCTTCCTCGCCGTAGGGCTGCCGGGCGTGTTCGTGGGCATCCTGGTCTGGCTGACGGTGCGCGAACCGCCAAGGCGGCTGGAGCCCGGGTCAGGTGATCCGACGCCGTCCATCGCCGAGGTCGTCGGGTACCTGAACCAGCACCGCAAGCTCTTCGCGCTGGTCTTCGTAGGCTTCTCCGGGATCGTCATCACGGGTTACGCCTACAACGTCTGGGGCCCCAGCTACTTCATCCGCGTGCACGGACTGACGCCCGCCGACGTCGGCGTGCTCTACGGCTTCTCCATGGCCCTGGCCGCCACCATCGGGGTGCTGGTCGGAGGCGTGCTCTCCGATCGCCTCGCAAAAGCAGGATGGTCCGACGCGCCCTTGCGGGTCTCGCTGGTCTCGGCTGTCCTGCAGGCGCCGCTGTTCATCGCCTGTTATCTCTCGGCTGATCGCCTTTGGGCTCAGCTGTTCTTCGCGGCAGCCTTGTTCTTCGGCAGCCTCTATGGCGGGCTGCAAGGCGTGGCGGTGCAGTCGCTCGCGTCCAATCGGATGCGGGGACAGGTCGCGGCGTTGTATCTGACGACGGCGAACCTGATCGGTCTGGGCCTCGCGCCCACGTTGATCGCGCTGATGACCGAGAACGTGTTCGGCGGGCCTCAGGGAGTGGGCCGCTCCTTGGCCACGGCTGTGGCCGTGTCCCTCACCATGGCGATCATCCTGCTCTGGCTGTCGCTCAAGCCCGCCCGAGCCCGCGCCGACGCCTTGCTGGCCCCGGTGGATGCCCCCGCGCCGGTCGGAGTTCCAGCCCAGTGATCACCCTCTACGGGGGCCCGACGCCGAACGCGCGCAAGATCGCCATCGCGCTGGAGGAGCTCTCCCTGCCGTGGGACTTCGTCTTCGTGGACATCATGAGGGGAGACCAGCTCGCCCCGGAGTTCCTGAAGCTCAACCCGAACAACAAGACGCCGGTGATCGTCGACGGCGCCGGGCCCGGCGGGCGCTTCGTGCTCTGGGAGACGGGCGCTATCCTTCTGTATCTGGCGGAGAGGACCGGCAAGCTCGTTCCGGCCGAGCCGGCCGCGAGAGCGATCTGCCATCAGTGGCTGATGTTCCAGGTGTCGGGGGTGGGCCCGATGGTCGGTCAGAACGCGCACTTCCAGTTCTACGCCAAGGACAAGCACCCGTACGCCATCGAGCGGTACTCCCGCGAAGTCGACCGCCTGCTGAAGGTGCTCGAAGGCCGCCTCGCCGAAAGCCGCTACCTCGCAGGCGAGGCGTACACGGTCGCAGACATCGCCACCTACCCTTACGTGCAGCGGCAACTGACGCTGAGGAGTGACGAGCTGCCCAGCATGGCGCGATGGGGCGCCGAACTGGCTGCTCGTCCGGCCGTCCAGCGCGGCATGGAGGTCGGCCGCTCGAACGTTCGCCCGGAGACGATCGAAGGCGGCCTGAAGGGTCTCACCGACGAGCATCGCTCGATCCTGTTCGGTGACCGCCAATTCACGCGCGGCGAACGCTAACGATGTCGACCCGTCCAGCCCGGCGGGTCGATCTTTGGGAAATTGCTGTTCGCTCTGAAGTCGTCGTTGCCCTGCATCGGAATGCACGAGATCAACCCCGAGCGCGTGGGTGCGTCCGCCCGACTAGCCCCACAGCCTAATCATTCCGCTTAGCCTGTTGCGATGGCTCTCGCCCTGCTTGGCGCCTGCAGACGCACCAACATCAAATAATTTCAGTTGAGCGGTTTGCGCGCCAGCGCGCGTTGAGCTCAGCTAGTGCGCTCATGATGCTCCGGGCCTTTTGGGGTTCCGCTGCAGCAATCGCCTCGATAACTACGTCCCACATCTTTTCCATGTTCTCCGGGCTGTAGACTTCGGCCTCCAACGCGACCGCCTTCTCGATCAGGTCGAGCCGGCGCTTAATAGTGGCTGCGAAGAGCCGCGGGTTCTTGATCTGCGGGCCTACCTCGCCATTTTCCACACGGGCGGGGCGCATCGCGAGTTCGCGAAGGCTAATGATGTCCCGCCAGGCTTCGCGGACAGCACTGAGCGAATCCAGCTTGGGCACGGCTTTAAGACGGTGGCGTTGCGTGTGCTCCGAGGAAAGAGCGGGCGAGAGATCCTTAGTTTCCGCACCACGAACCCGCTTTGCAGTGAGCCGGATGTTCTCCGCCGGCAGCTCGCGGTCGCGGACCTGCCTCAGCCAGCGGAAGAATGTTCGCTTCGGCACCGCCGGGTGCTTGGCTCGCAGGGCGCCCCAGTCGCGCGGCCCGTGCGCTTCCAGATGCCGTGCCATGTCGGCCATGACCAACCCGCGGTACGCCTTGGACTTGTTCTCGGGGGCCACTCAAGCAAGCTCCGAATGCTTCTTCTCTGGCTGCCCGTCCACGCGGATCAACGTGCTCTGGTCTCATCGATTCGGCCGACGTGGAAGGGGGCGCAGGATTCTGTCAGAACAAGTTGAAAGCTGCATTTCAGTCGTTGCAGCTTGCGCCCGCCTGCGCCCATCAGCTCGCGCACACCGGGCGGCTCCGCAGTCCACCTGGACCGTGTGCTGATGCACCTCGGCTCGGTGAGGCTACCGAGCCGCAGCCCGATCGGTGCGCTTTACGAGTATCCCACCTATGCCTAGTCCCGGCGCTGCGGGCGACCTCGGGGTGTTCTTGTCCCTTTGTGGCGGCTCGGTGCGTCCGCTTTCGAGCAGCCGGCAATGCCGCAGCTAACAGGCCCTCTGGGCAGGATCTCACCCCGTCGGTCGGACCGGTGCGCACCATCAGCTGACATCAGCCATCCACTAGGATGCGGACGTTTGAGCGAGCGGGGAGAGATCACTTCAGCCCAGTGGATGGGGCTGTTCCCGAGGGTCACTCGAAGCTTCTGCTTTTCTTGCGCCGGCGGGCCGTGACCTGGCGTCGCCTCTGCGCCCGATCACCCCGATTGCAGTCCCCCAAGGCGGGCATTAGCACCTCGGGCAGGAGATGCCCCCATGTCCATTCGTGCGGCCCTATGCGCCGCCCTGCTCGCGCAAGCCATCCCTTCCGGCCAAGCGGTCTCGGCGCAGCAGGATTCCGCCATCAGCCCTTTCAACGATCTGCAGCAGCTCGTTGGAGCTTGGCGGGTCGTCGGCGAGCCTAATTCGCCGCTTCGCATTCGGTTCTCTCTCACGGCTGGTGGGACCGTACTGGTCGAAAACTGGAGCCGGAAGGATCGATCCCATTCGCTAACCGTCTATCATCGTGACGGCGCAGCGATCCTCGCGACGCACTATTGCCCACAAGGCAACCAACCGCGGTTGATGTCGCTGCCGAAGGCTGCGGATGGCGTTCTTCGGTTCGCCTTCCGCGACGCCACCGATCTGGACGCCATGCGCGAGGCCTATCTCATCGCGTTGAGTTTCGACCTGTCGAAGAAGGATGTGCTCATTCGGCGCGAGATTTACCGACGAGGCGGTGTCGATGAGACATCCGAACTCAAGTTAAAGCGCCAACCCTGACGAGGGCGCGCCTCGCCATCTCGCTGCAGCAGCAGCTGGCCGCCCACTTTCCGAGCGGCGAGTAGTCAGATGCGACCTGCCACTTGCGCCCTGCTCGCGCCAGAAGCGGACTCAGCTCGGCGTCTGAAGCGGACACTCAGAGACCCGTAGGTCATTACGCTTGGGGGGCGTGATCACCGTCCAGGGTTCGCCAACCCACCGCGTCAAGACGACGGCTGCGCGATGAGGGACGAGATCCCGACGGGGGAAGCTGGCGATCGTGGACTGCGGTCGCGAGAACTTCCTCCTGATGCCTCCCCACTGTGCGAGGCCGATCGCGGCGCAGCGCTTCCAGGGACGCGAGCCGTTAGGCTAGAGTATGAAATCTCCTGCAGTGAGGGTGTGCACGCCGGTCAGCACGAACAGGGCCTCGGCGCCGGCGTCGACGTCGTTGTTCAGGCTGACGTAGGTGTCGCCGTTCTGGACCGTCACCCGGATCTGGCCCGGC